>Ga0207701_10002967_pt1 | contig 17492 bp, 14 predicted proteins | sample KBSSwiSSwithPhiX_FD_184294 | JGI IMG/M metagenome (GOLD analysis project Ga0207701, IMG submission 184294) | Switchgrass rhizosphere bulk soil microbial communities from Kellogg Biological Station, Michigan, USA, with PhiX - S5 (SPAdes) (version 2) | ecosystem: Environmental > Terrestrial >... | reverse complement strand
CGCGAGGTCGGTTTCCCCCGTTTGACGACTTTCCTCCCCGCGCTTGAGGATCTTGAAAATCAGCCGATCGCCTTCCTCCCCGTACTTGCCGAGCAGCGTCTCGATGTTCTCGACCGCCGGCGTCTCCAGCGGTTCGAACCCGTACCGCTGATACACGTCGGCGATGACGCCGATCACGAACGCGCGGCGCCGCACATCGTCTGGAAGAAAGTCTCGCATCCCGCGAGCGGGCGTTGTCACGACAGGTAATCCAATCGGTAGCCGACATAGTTCGCGGCAGAGTCCCTGATGAACGCGACCTCGCCGTCGGTCAGCGCGCGGCGGACCTTGCCGGGACTGCCCATCACGAGCGAGCGCGGCGGCACGGCCGCGCCTTCGGTCAGCAGCGTCCCCGCCGCTACGATGCAGTCGGCGCCCACCGACGACCCGTTCAACAGAATGGCGCCCATGCCGATGAGACACCGGTCCGCCACGGTGCACCCGTGCAGGATCACGCCGTGGCCGACGGTGACCTCGTCGCCGACCACTGTTGGATGCGACGGCTTACGCATCACGTGGACGATGGTGCCGTCCTGGATGTTGGTGCGGCGGCCGATGCGGATCGTGTTGACGTCGCCGCGGACGACGGCGTTCATCCAGACGCTGCTCTCGTCGCCGATCACGACGTCGCCAATCACCTGCGCGCTCTCGTCCACGTAGGCCGAGGGCGCGATGGTGGGGCGGACGCCGCGAAAGGGCCGGATCATGCGGGGCGTCAGATCTTCGGCAGCGTGACGCCGCGCTGGGCCTGGTACTTGCCCTTCTTGTCCTTGTACGACGTCTCGCACACCTCGTCGCTCTGGAAGAACAGCACCTGCGCGATCCCTTCGTTCGCGTAGATCTTCGCCGGCAGCGGCGTGGTGTTGGAGATCTCGATCGTCACGTTCCCTTCCCACTCCGGCTCGAACGGCGTCACGTTGACGATGATGCCGCAGCGGGCGTATGTGCTCTTTCCAAGGCACACCGTGAGCACGTCGCGCGGCACGCGGAAGTACTCGATGGTCCGCGCCAGGGCGAACGAGTTGGGCGGAATGATACAGACATCCGCCTTCATGTCCACGAACGAGCGCGGATCGAACGACTTGGGATCGATGACGGACCCGTAGACGTTGGTGAACACCTTGAACTCGTCGGCGACACGGATATCGTACCCGTACGACGACAACCCATACGAGACAACGTGCTCGCGCACTTGTCCCTCGACGAACGGCTCGATCATGCCGTGCTCGAGGGCCATGCGCTTGATCCAGCGATCGGCCTTGATGCTCATGAACGCGTCACTCTCCGGGGGATAGCTGTCAGCGGCGAAGCCAGTACATCACCAGTGTCAGCAGGACACTCAGCAGAATGGACGTCGCCAGGGGAAAGTAGAACGTGAAGGCGCCGCGCCGGATCGTCCAGTCGCCCGGCAACCGGCCAAGGGGGAATCCTGCCATCACCAGCAGGCCCAGGGCGACGATTCCCAGACCGACGAACACGAGCAATCGGCCCACTACCCGATTTCCATGCCTCGGAAGAAATATCCGATCTCGAACGCGGCGGTCTCGGGCGCGTCGGAGCCGTGCGTGGCGTTGAACTCGATCGACGCGCCGAACTGCTTGCGCAGCGTGCCGGCGTCGGCCTTGGCCGGATCCGTCGCGCCCATCAGCGTCCGCCACTTCTTGATCGCGTCGGGCGCCTCCAGGCACATGACGATGCACGGGCCGGAGGACATGAAGTCGGTGAGCGAGCCGAAGAACGGGCGCGCCCGATGCACGGCGTAGAAGCCTTCCGCTTCGGTCTTCGTCAGGTGCTGCAGGCGCAGCGCCAGGATGCGGAAGCCGGACTCCTCGATGCGCTGCAGAATCTGACCGGCATGCCGGGCCTTCACGGCGTCCGGCTTGATGATGGCGAATGTACGTTCCATGTGTTGGGCGACTGAACGGTTATCGCTGCCTCTCCATCAGCTCGTCGAGCACGCTCGCGGGGGGACGCGTGATCGAGGCTGGCAGCATCGAAAGAGGTTGATCCACGAGATTCATCAGCGAGCAGAAGTCCCGCTTTGCGGCGTCGATGTATAGCAGCCCGGTGGCGTACTCGCCGCGAGATGCGGTCTCGTGCAGCACGCGCATCGCGCCGGACCTGTCGGTCGGGTCGTAGTCCCGATCGAGCTTGTGGAGGACGATCCGCGAGCCGTCGTGCAGGACCACCTCACGCGTGGTCCCCTCCTCGTGCTCGATCGCGATGTCCTCGAAATACGGCACGAAGCTGACGTCCGACAGCGGTTCCTCGTGATCCTTCACGTAGCTGTAGCTCTTGGTCGAGCCTTCGTGGTCGTTGAAGGTCACGCAGGGCGACAGCACGTCCAGCATCGCCGTGCCCTTATGGGACAGCGCGGCCTTGAGGAGCGCCGACAACTGCTTCTTGTCTCCCGAAAAGGACCGCGCCACCAGCGTCGCGCCCAACTCGATCGCGAGCGCGCACGTGTCGATCGGGGGCAGGTCGTTCACGACGCCGTTCTTGAGCGTCGAGCCGAGGTCGGCCGTCGGCGAGAACTGGCCCTTCGTCAGGCCGTAGCAGCCGTTGTCCTCGATGATGTAGACCAGAGGCAGGTTCCGCCGCATCAGGTGCACGAACTGGCCGATGCCGATCGCACCCGTGTCACCGTCGCCGCTCACGCCGATCGCCAGCATCGACCGGTTCGCCAGCAGCGCGCCCGTTGCCACCGACGGCATGCGGCCGTGCACAGAGTTGAAGCCGTGCGACTGGCTCAGGAAGTAGGCCGGGCTCTTGCTGGAGCAGCCGATGCCCGACAGCTTCAGGACACGCTTGGCGTCGACGCCCAGATCGAAGCACGCCTCGATGATGCGCTCGGAGATCGCGTTGTGCCCGCACCCGGCGCACAGCGTCGTCTTGCCGCCGCGATACTGGGACACTTCCAGGCCGATGCGATTCAGCTTCTTCCCCGGCGCCGATCCGGCAGGTGTTGTCATTTCCGGCCCCGCTACGAATGGCCGAACTGAAGTTCGGCCCTACTTGGCACTTGGCACTTCCAACTTGGCACTTCTATTCTCCGCCCACGCCGGCGGCGTGCGGCGTTCCGTTCAGCTCTGCGGCCGCGTGCGCAACGGCCAGGCCTTCCTGAGCCAGAATCGCGTCCGTCACGCTCCGCGCGTCGATCGGCAGCCCGTTGTAGTGCAGCACGTTGCGGATCTTCGTCAGGCGCGCCGGGTCCAGGTCCATCCGGATCAAGGCGGCCATCTGCGCGTCGCGGTTCTGCTCGACCACGTATACGCGCTCGTGGGCGTCGATGAAGGCGCCGAGATCAGGCGTGAAGGGGTACGCCTTCAGTCGCAGGTACGAGGTCTTCAGCCCTGCTTCGTCGCGCAACTGGTCGCGCGACTCCACCAGCGCCCAGTGCGACGAACCGAAAGCGACGATGCCGATCCGGGCGTCCGCCACCGTGTCGATCTCGGGCGCTGGCACGAGCGTGGCCGCCGTCTGGAACTTCCGGGTCAACCGGTCCAGGTTGTTCTGGTAGTCGTCGCCCCGCTCGCTGTACTGGCCCTTTTCGTTGTGCCCCGATCCACGCGTGAAGTAGGCGGGCATGTCGGTGCCGGGCAGGGTGCGCCACGGGATGCCGTCTTTGTCCACGTCCTTGTACCGGCCCCATTCGCCGAGCTTCTTCAGCGTCTCCTGGTCGAGTACCTTGCCGCGGTCGAGGGCCTCGGTCGGATACGGGAACGGATCCGACATCCAGATGTTCATGCCGAGGTCGAGATCGGACATCACGAACACTGGCGTCTGCAGCCGCTCGGCCAGGTCGAAGGCGGCAACGGCCATCTCGTAGCACTCGGTGACGGAGGCCGGCAGCAGCAACGGGTGTCGCGTGTCGCCGTGCGAGAGCATCGCGGTCGACAGGATGTCGCCCTGCGCCGTCCGCGTCGGGAGCCCCGTGGACGGGCCGACGCGCTGGATGTCGAAGATCACCGCCGGCACTTCGGCGTAGTAGCCCAGCCCGGTGAACTCGCCCATCAGCGAGATGCCGGGGCCCGACGTGGACGTCATCGCGCGCGCGCCCGCCCAGCTCGCGCCAATCACCATCCCCAGCGCGGCGATCTCGTCCTCGGCCTGCACCACCGCGAAGGTCGCCTGACCGGTCTGCTTGTCCATCCGGTACTTGCGCAGCAGCTCGATGAGCGATTCGCAGAGCGACGAGGACGGCGTGATCGGATACCACGCGACGACGGTCACACCAGCCATCAGACACCCGATGGCCGCCGCGGCGTTGCCCTCGATCAGGAGCTTGCCCTCGTTGGCGTTCATCCGCTCGGCGCGGAACGCCGCCTTGGCCTCGAAGGTGGCCTGGGCGTAGTCGAAACCGGCCTTGAGCGCGCCCACGTTCAGCGCCAGCGCCTTGGGCTTGCGTCCGAGCTGCTTGTTGAGCGCCTTCTCCATCTCCGAAAGGTCGATGTCGAGCAGATACGACACGGCCCCGTCGTAGATCATGTTGCGGACGAGCCGCCGGAGCTTGGCGTCGGGGCACACGGCCGCCACCAGCTTGTCGAACGGCACCGGGTAGAACGTCAGGTCCGAACGCAGCTCCGCGAGCTTCAGCGGCTCGTCGTAGACGACCCCGGCGCCAGCCTCGAGCGTCAGGACGTCCTCGCGCGCCGTCTCCGGGTTCATGGCGACGAGGAAGTCGATTTCCTTCTTCCGCGCGATGTAGCCGTTCTTGTTGGCCCGGATGGTGTACCAGGTCGGCAGGCCCGCGATGTTCGACGGGAACAGGTTCTTGCCCGACACCGGGATCCCCATCTGGAACAGCGACCGGATGAGAATCAGGTTCGCGGTCTGGCTGCCCGATCCGTTGACGGTGGCGACCTGAATGCTGAATTCGTTGACGGTGCGGTGCGCGGAGCGGGACCGTGGTTGAAGCGCAGGGTCAGTCGTGGCCATGAAGATAGCAGGGCGCGTCACGGCACGCCGCCGACCGGCGGTGCGTCGCGCCTAACCCATTGAGTATACGAAACAAGGGCGAGCCAGAGCTAGCCGGGGGCGAGCAGGGCCGAGCAAGGCTAGCAGGGCGAGCAGGGCCTAGCAGGGGCTACATGGTGAGCGGGAGCAGGTCCTGCTGCCCCCCGCTCGCCTTGCCTGCCTTGCTCGGCTTGCCCGCCCCTGCTCGCCCTACTTCAGCCGCTTCTTCAGCGCGGCGCCCATCTCGGCGGGGCTCTTCACCACCGTGACGCCGGCGGCTGAGAGCGCCTGCATCTTCTCGTCCGCGGTGCCCTGGCCGCCGGCGATGATGGCGCCCGCGTGGCCCATGCGGCGCCCCGGCGGCGCCGTCTGGCCGGCGATGAAGCCCACGACGGGCTTCTTGAAGTTGGCCTTGATCCAGGAGGCGGCTTCCTGCTCGGCGGAGCCGCCGATCTCCCCGATCATGATGACGGCGTCGGTGTCGGCGTCCTGCGAGAACAGCTGCAGGACGTCGATGAACGACGTGCCGATGAACGGGTCCCCGCCGATGCCCACGCACGTGGACTGCCCGAGCCCCAGGCCGGTGAGCTGATGGATCGCTTCGTAGGTCAGCGTGCCGCTCTTCGACACGATGCCGATCCTGCCCTCGCGGCAGATGTGGCCGGGAATGATCCCCGCTTTGCTCTTGCCCGGGGAGATGACGCCCGGGCAGTTCGGCCCGATGAGGCGCGTCGGCTTGTCCTTGAGGAACGTCAGCGCGCGCATCATGTCGAGCGTGGGGATGCCTTCGGTGATGCAGACGACCAGCGGAATGCCCGCATCGGCCGACTCCATGATCGCGTCGGCCGCGAACGCCGGCGGCACGAAGATCACCGACGCGTTGGCGCCTGTCGCCCGCACCGCTTCGTGGCACGTGTTGAACACCGGCCACGACTCGTGCGTCGTCCCGCCCTTCCCGGGCGTGACGCCGCCAACGACGGTGGTGCCGTAGGCCGCGGCCTGCTTGGCGTGGAAAGTACCTTCCCGTCCTGTCAGGCCTTGAACGAGCAGGCGAGTCGATTTGTCCAGGAGAATGGCCATATTTTGAGACTGCCGTAGCTGGCAGCCCTCAGCTGGCGGCTGGCAGCGCTCGATTGCTGTCAGCTGCCCGCTGCCCGCTGCCTGCTACACGATTCCTGTCACCTGACAAGCGCTACCACCTTTTCGGCGGCGTCGCCCATCCCATCGGCCGCGGCGAAGTTGAGGCCGCTCTCGCGCAGCATCCGCTTGCCCTCTTCGACGTTGGTGCCTTCCATCCGCACGACGATGGGCACCTTCACGTCCAGTTCCTTGACAGCCGCGATCACGCCCGAGGCCAGCACGTCGCAGCGCAGGATGCCGCCGAAGATGTTGATGAGCACGGCCTTGACGTTCTTGTCGGCCATCAGGATCTTGAACGCGTTGCGGATCTGCTCCGCGTTGGCGCCGCCGCCGACGTCAAGGAAGTTGGCCGGCTGTCCTCCCGCCAGCTTGATGATGTCCATCGTGGCCATGGCGAGGCCGGCGCCGTTCACCATGCAGCCGATGGACCCATCGAGGCGAATGTAGTTGAGCGAGAACTTCGACGCCTCGATCTCCAGCGGATCCTCTTCGCCGAGGTCCCGGTACTCTCGGATGTCGGGATGCCGGTAGAGCGCGTTGTCGTCGAAGGTCATCTTCGCGTCGAGGGCCAGCAGGTCGCCCGCGGCGGTGACGACCAGTGGATTGATCTCGACGAGCGAGGCGTCGGTGGCGACGAACGCGTCGTAGAGCGCGAGCATCACCTTGGTGGCCTTGTTCGCCTGCGCGCCGTCGAGGCCGAGCGCGAAGGCGAGCTTGCGCGCCTGGAACGGCACGAGCCCGACGCCTGGCGCGACGTATTCCTTGCAGATGGCGTCCGGCGTCTTCGCCGCGACCTCCTCGATGTCCACGCCGCCGGCGGCCGACGCCATGACGACGGGACGTCCCACGCCGCGGTCGAGCACGAGGCCCAGATACAGCTCGCGCTGAATCGAGAGGCCCTCTTCGACCAGCACGCGCGCCACGACGCGTCCCTCGGGACCGGTCTGGTGCGTCTTGAGCGTCATGCCGATCAGGTCGCGGGCGATGCGCTCTGCCTCATCGACGCCCCGGGCCAGCTTGACCCCGCCACCCTTGCCGCGGCCGCCCGCGTGGATCTGCGCCTTGATGACGACGGTGCCGCCGCCGAGCCGCTTGGCGATCTCGGCAGCCTCGGCGGGCGTGAAGGCGACCTCCCCGCGGGGCACGGGGACACCATGGCGCCCGAGGATGGACTTGGCCTGGTATTCGTGGATTTTCACGGGATTGGTCCGATGGGAAAATGATGGCGCGTCGCGACAGAGGATCGTAGTCGTCGCTCGACGGGAAGGTCAAGCACACATATCCTTTACGCGCGGAGCTGACGATGCCTCGACCTTCCCATGCGCGCGCCTGCCTGCTCACGGCCCTGCTATTGCTTCTGGCCTCGCTCACGCCGGCCTCGAGGTCCTCGGCGGACGCCGCGCCTCTCTGGCTGCGCTACACGGCCATCTCCCCGGACGGGCAGACGATTCTGTTCTGCTACAAGGGAGACATTTACGCGGTGCCGGCCGCGGGGGGCACCGCGACTCCGAGAACGCTCGGCGAGTCCTACGAGTTCGCGCCCGTCTGGAGCCACGACGGCAAGAGCATCGCGTTCGCGTCGGACGGGTACGGCGACTTCGACGTGTTCGTCATGCCGGCGACCGGCGGCGAGGCGACTCGGCTGACGTTCCACTCCACCGACGAGATTCCCAGCAGCTTCACGGCCGACGACAAGGCCGTGCTGTTCTCCGGCTACCGGCAGGAGCGGGCGACCGACGCGCAGTTCCCGGTCGGCCTGATGACGCAGCTCTACTCCGTCGCCGTGACCGGCGGCCGCGTGTCGCAAGTGCTGCCCACACCGGCGCTGGACGCAACGACCGATGCCTCTGGCGGGCAGTTGATCTATCACGACATCAAGGGCTACGAGAGCGACTGGCGGAAGCACCATACCTCGTCGGTCACGCGCGATGTCTGGGTGTACGACCTCAAGACGGGCAAGTACCGCCAGCTGACCCAGTTCAACGGCGAGGACAGGAATCCCGTGTTCGACGCCAACGGGAACGACTTCTACTACCTCAGCGAGCAGAGCGGGTCGTTCAACGTCTACAAGAGCTCGCTGGCCAACCCGTCGCAATCCACCGCGCTCACCCACTTCACGAGAAATCCCGTCCGGTTCCTGACGCGCTCGACGACCGGCACGCTGTGCTTCACGTACGACGGCGAGGTGTACACGCTCGAGCCCGGCGGCGCCCCCCGCAAGGTCCTGATTCAGATTTCCGAGGAGGGCCGCAGCACGCGCGACCGCATCGTCCCGGTCAACGACGGCTTCACCGAGGCGACGCTCTCGCCGAACGGCAAGGAGTTCGCCTACGTGTTCCGCGGCGAGATCTTCGTGACCAGCGTGGACGGCGGCATCACCAAGCGGGTCACGAACACGCCATGGCAGGAACGCTCCGTGCGGTTCAGCCCGGACGGCCGGTCACTGGTGTTCGCGGCGGAGCAGGACAACAGCTGGAACATCTACACCGCGTCGATCGATCGCAAGGAGGAGCCGTATTTCTTCGCCGCCACCGTCCTGAAGACGGAGACGGTGGTTGCGACCGACGCCGAGGAGTTCCAGCCGGCGTTCTCGCCCGACGGGAAGGAAGTGGCGTACCTCGAGAACCGCGTCACGCTGAAGGTCGTGAACCTGGCGAGCAAGCAGCCGCGAACCATCCTCGCCGCCGACCGCAATTACTCCTATGCCGACGGCGACCAGTACTACCAGTGGTCGCCGGACGGCAAGTGGTTCCTCGTTCAGTTCGGCCTGCCCGAGCGCATCTTCACGCCGGAGATTGGCCTGGTGTCGTCGGACGGCAAGGGCGAAGTCCACAACCTCACCCACAGCGGCTACGACAACGTCCAGCCGAAGTGGGTCATGGACGGGAAGTGGATGATCTGGGGGTCCGATCGCGAAGGCAGCCGGCAACAGGGCGGGAACATCGTCAGCGGCGACGTCTACGCGATGTTCTTCTCGAAGGCGGCCTTCGATCGCTTCAACCTGACGAAGGAAGAGTACGCGCTGGTCAAGGAGAAGGAGGACAAAGACAAGGATAAGGACAAAGACAAGAGCAAGGAGGCCGAGAAGGCCAAGGCCGACGCCGACAAGAAGGAGCCCGTCAAGGACATCGTCATCGACTGGGAGGGCCTCGACGAGCGGAAGGCACGGCTGACGACCCACACCTCGCCCGCCGGCGACTGGGCGCTCTCGAAGGACGGAGAAAAGCTGTACTACCTCACGAGTTTCGACAAGGGCGCCGATCTGTGGGTCACGGAGCTGCGGACGAAGGAGACCAAGCAGTTCGCGAAGCTGGGGGCCGAATCGGCGTCAATGGAGATGGCGCCCGATGGGAAGTTCATCTTCGTGCTCGCCGACGGGAAGGCGGTGAAGGTCGCCACCGAGGACGCGAAGACGGAGCCGCTGAAGGTGAGCGGAGAGATGCTCCTGCAGGGCGCGCGCGAGCGTCGCTACATCTTCGACCACGTGTGGCGGCAGTTCAAACAGAAGTTCCTCTTCGTGGACCTGCAGGGCGTGGACTGGGACTACTACCGAGGGACCTACGAGAAGTTCCTGCCCTTCATCAACAACAACTACGACTTCTCCGAGATGCTGAGCGAGATGCTCGGCGAGGTGAACGCGTCCCATACCGGCGCGTACTACGGCGACGACCCGCCTGGCGGGGACAACACCGCCGACCTCGGCCTGCTCTACGACTTCGACTACGCCGGTGACGGCGTGAAGGTGGCCGAGGTGGTGGAAGGAGGGCCGCTCGACAAGGCGGCGTCGAAGATCAGGAGCGGGCACATCGTGGAAAAGATCGACGGCGTGCCGATCACCGCGGTCATGGACTTCTACCAGCTCCTCAACCGGAAGGCCGGCAAGCTCACGCTCCTGTCGGTGTACGACCCGGCGGGCAAGACCCGCTGGGACGAGAGCGTCAAGCCCATTCCGAGAGGCCAGGCGACCGAGCTGTGGTATCGACGCTGGGTACGCCTGCGCCGCAAGGAAGTGGACGAGCTGTCGGGCGGCAAGATCGGCTACGTGCACGTCCGATCGATGAACGACTCCAGCATGCGCACGGTGTTCGAGGAGTCGCTCGGCCGCAGCGTCGGCAAGCAGGCGCTCATCGTCGACACCCGGTTCAACGGCGGCGGCAACATCCACGAGCAGTTGTCCGACTTCCTGAGCGGCAAGAAGTACTTCGACATCATTCCGCACGGTCAGTACGTCGGCTCGGAGCCGTACGACAAGTGGGCCAAGCCCTCCATCGTGCTGATCGGCGAGAGCAACTACTCCGACGCGCACCTCTTCCCGCTGGCCTACAAGCTGAAAGGCGTCGGCAAGACGCTCGGCATGCCGGTGCCGGGCACGGGCACGTTCGTGTGGTGGGAGAAGCAGATCGATCCGACGATCGTGTTCGGCATCCCGATGGGCGGCTGGCGGATGCCGGACGGCAAGTTCGGCGAAAACACGCAGCTCGAGCCCGACATCAAGGTGCACAACGACCCCGACGTGATGTCGGCCGGCCGCGATCAGCAGATCGAGGCCGCGGTGAAGGAATTGCTGAGGCCTTGAGCCCGCGCCACGTGGCCTTGTACAATTCGAGGGTACGCTCACCGCCTGTCGATGCCATCACGCCAATCCTTCTTCCGCTCCTCGGTCGGGTCCAAATACCTGATCGCCGTCTCGGGACTGTCCCTGGTCGGCTTCCTGGTCCTTCATCTGATCGGCAACCTGATGGTCTTCGTGTCGCCGGACTCGTTCAACGAGTACGGCGAGAAGCTCATCCGCAACCCGCTGCTGATCCCGGCGGAGCTCGGGCTGCTGGCGCTCTTCCTCCTCCACGCTGGGAAAGCCGTCGCCCTGGTGCTCGGCGCGCGTGAGGCGCGACCCTCTGGCTACGCCGTCAAGAAGCGCGCCGGACACACCAGCCGAAAGAGCTGGGCCTCGACGACGATGATCCTGTCGGGGACGTTTCTGTTCGTCTTCGTCCTGCTGCACCTGGCGACGTTCAAATACGGACCGCACTACGACTCGGTGACGCAGCCCGGCACGCGCGACCTGTATCGGCTGATGGTGGAGGTCTTCACCCGGCCCGCCTGGGTGGTGTTCTACGTGATCGGCATGATCATCGTCGGCTTCCACCTGTGGCACGGCACCTCCAGCGCGTTCCAGTCGCTGGGCGTGGACCCGCCGGGCTGGTCCGAGAAGATCCGCGCGATTAGCTGGACACTGGCCCTCGTCATCGCGGTGGGATTCCTGTCGATTCCGCTGTGGATCTACTTTGGAGCGCGCGCATGACGCTCGAGTCGAAGATCCCGTCGGGAGCGCTCGCCGACAAGTGGAACCGCCACAAGTTCGAGATCAAGCTGGTCAATCCGGCCAACAAGCGGAAGCACACCATCGTCGTCGTCGGCACGGGGCTGGCGGGCGCGTCGGCCGCCGCTTCGCTCGGAGAACTCGGGTACAACGTCCACACGTTCTGCATCCACGACAGCCCGCGCCGCGCGCACAGCATCGCCGCGCAGGGCGGCATCAACGCCGCCAAGAACTACAAGAACGACGGCGACAGCGTGCAGCGGCTGTTCTACGACACCATCAAGGGCGGCGACTACCGTGCGCGCGAGGCCAACGTCTACCGGCTCGCGCAGCTCTCGGTGAACATCATCGACCAGTGCGTCGCGCAGGGCGTGCCGTTCGCGCGCGAGTACGGCGGGCTGCTGGACAACCGCTCCTTCGGCGGCGCGCAGGTCTCGCGCACCTTCTACGCCCGCGGGCAGACTGGGCAGCAGCTCCTGCTCGGCGCCTACCAGGCGCTGATGCGGCAGGTGGAATCGGGCAGCGTGAAGCTGTTCCCGCGCCGCGAGATGCTGGATCTCGTGATCGTCAACGGCAAGGCGCGCGGCATCATCTGCCGCAATCTCACGACGGGCGAGATCGAGCGCCACGTCGGCGACGCCGTCGTCCTTGCGACCGGCGGCTACGGGACGGCGTACTATCTTTCGACGAACGCGGTGAACTCGAACGTCACGGCGGCGTGGCGCGCGCACAAGCGCGGCGCCTACTTCGCCAACCCGTGCTTCACGCAGATCCACCCCACATGCATCCCGGTGAGCGGCGACCACCAGTCGAAGCTGACGCTGATGAGCGAGTCGCTGCGCAACGACGCGCGCGTCTGGGTGCCAAAGGCGAAGGAAGACAAGCGCTCGCCAGCCCAGATCCCGGAAGGCGAACGCGACTACTACCTCGAGCGGAAGTACCCGAGCTTCGGGAACCTCGTGCCGCGCGACGTCGCGTCGCGCAACGCGAAGGCGGTGTGCGACGAGGGACGCGGCGTCGGCGACACCGGCCTCTCGGTGTTCCTCGACTTCACCGACGCTATCCAGCGGCTCGGCATCGACACCATCCGCACGCGCTACGGCAACCTGTTCGACATGTACCGCCGGATCACCGATGACGATCCCTACAAGGTGCCGATGCGCATCTACCCCGCCATCCATTACACGATGGGCGGACTGTGGGTGGACTACAACCTGATGAGCAACGTGCCGGGCCTGCACGTGCTGGGCGAGGCGAACTTCTCGGACCACGGCGCGAACCGCCTGGGCGCCAGCGCGCTGATGCAGGGCCTGGCCGACGGCTACTTCGTCATCCCCTACACCATCGGCCAGTACCTCGCGAGCACGTCGCTCGACCCCGTCGCCACGAACCATGACGCATTCGCAGCCGCGTCGAACGACGTCGCCGGCCAGCTCGATCGTCTGCTGGCCGTAAAGGGCAAGCGCACGGTGCGCGACTTCCATCGCGCCGTCGGCGCCGTCCTCTGGGACGATGTGGGGATGTCGCGGAACGATGCGGGCCTGAAGGACGCCGTCGGGAAGATCCGTACGCTGCGCGACGAGTTCTGGCAGGACGTCTCGGTGCCCGGCGAGAAGACCTACATGAACCAGACGCTCGACTACGCGGGGCGCGTCGCCGACTACCTGGAGTTCGGCGAGCTGCTGGCGCTCGACGCGCTGCACCGCACCGAGTCGTGCGGCGGGCACTTCCGCGAGGAGAGCCAGACGCCGGAAGGCGAAGCGCGGCGCGACGACGAGCGCTTCTCGTACGTGGCCGCGTGGGAGTTCGGCGGCGTCGGTCAACCGCCCACGCTGCACCAGGAACCGCTCATCTGGGAGAACGTGAAACCGTCACAGCGGAGCTATAAGTAGGCCCAGGCTTCAATGGCAACTCTCTCTCTGAAACTCCGCATCTGGCGCCAGGCCGGACCCGGGCAGCCGGGACGTCTGGTGGACTACCAGACGACCGCGAACGAGGACATGTCGTTCCTCGAGATGCTGGACGTCGTCAACGACGGACTGATCCGGCAGGGGCAGGACCCGGTCGCGTTCGACTCGGACTGCCGCGAGGGCATCTGCGGATCGTGCGGCCTCGTGGTCAACGGCGTCCCGCACGGGCCCGACCCGGGCGGTACCGTCTGCCAGCTTCACATGCGCCGGTTCAAGGACGGCGAGACGATCACGGTGGAGCCCTGGCGCGCGAAGGCCTTCCCCATCCTCAAGGACCTGGTGGTCGATCGCACCGCATTCGATCGAATCATCTCCGCGGGCGGCTACGTGTCCGTGAACACCGGGTCGGCGCCCGAGGCCAACAGCCTGCCGATCGCCCGCGACGTCGCGGAGAGCGCCATGGACGTCGCCCAGTGCATTGGCTGCGGCGCCTGTGTGGCGGCCTGCAAGAACGCGTCAGCCGCCCTCTTCACCAGCGCGAAGGTCACGCACCTCGCGCTGCTGCCACAGGGACAGGTCGAGCGCCGGCATCGCGTGGTGCAGATGGTGGATCAGATGGACCAGGAAGGCTTCGGCATGTGCTCGAACGAAGGCGAGTGCCAGGCCGTGTGCCCGAAGGAAATCTCGATCGCCAGCATCGCGCAGATGAACCGCGAGTATCTCACCGCCAAGCTGTCAGGCGCCTAGCCGCCACAGAGGGCAGGGAGATAACTCGCCACGGAGTCACGGAGAACACGGAGAAGTCTTTGGGCATGTCTAGCCTGTCCCACAGGCTCGGACAAGTCGCGAGGCAGCGTGACACGCCCAGAAATTCCTCCGCGCTCTCCGTGACTCCGTGGCGAATTTCTCTGTCGCCTCGGTGGCGGATCACCGTGGCGGCGGCGTGAGCCCAGACGCCCAGTCCGTCACGAGGACGAGTGGCCGGCGCCCCTCGTCGCCCAGCGAGTTCACGATGAAACGCTGGCCGTCCGCCGTGACGTCGTAGGCCCAGCCGGCCGGTTTCGGGTTCACCGAGAACAGCGGCGCTACGGAGTGGACGGTGAATGTCTCGCCCTTGCCGTCGACACGCGCGGCCATGACCTGCAGGTCGGCGGCGAGGTAGTACAGCTCAGTCTGGTCTGCGCGCCACCGTGGCAGCGTGCCGCCCGCCGTCGAGATCCGGACGCGGCCACCGGCGATGGTGGGCGCGGGCATGCCCGGCATTGGCGGCCTGAAGCGCATCACGTAGACCTCGTCACGCCCTGATTCGTTCGACACATAACTCACCCACCGGCCATCGGGCGAGAAACGGGCGTGATACTCGACGAAGTTGGTCTCGAGCAGCGGCCGCGCGTGAGTCGGCGCGTCCGCCGGAGCGGCGTACATGTCCACGGGGCCCGTAACGAGCGAGCCCTGTCGCAGTAGCAGGTACTTGCCGTCGCGCGACCAGTCGGTCACGGTGAGATAGCCTGGCGGGATCATCACCGTGGGCTCGCCGCCCGTGGAAGGCACCTGCACGACAGCCGCCCGGCCGTCCGGCTCGATGCGCGCGTAGGCCAGCGTGTGGCCGTCCGGCGACCACACCGGCAGGGTCTCGTTGCGCGGATCGAAGGTGAGCCGCAGGCTCGTGCCCCGGCCCAGCTCGTAGACCCAGATGTCGGCAGGCTCCCCGCGGTTGACCGCGACGCGCTTGCCGTCTGGCGAGATGTTCACGTCGAACATGATGCCGTGCTCGCCAACCGGCCCGAGCTCGTGGCCGTCCCGGTCGTACAGCGTCAGTGCGGTGCCCGCCTGACCCGTCTGATAGACCAGCGTGCCGGAGTCGTTGACGCTGAACACGGCGCACCAGATCGTGGGGTCTTCCAGCACATCGCGCGCGAGGGCCACCGGCGCGCCGTTCAGCTGTGCGCTCTCGGAATCGAACGGCTGCGCCCACAACGTCCGGTCGCGCAGGAACAGCAGCTGCCCGTTGGCGAAGACCGCCTGGCTCCGCGAGCGCAGCAGCATCTGCGGCGCGCGCCCGCCGAGCGTGCCGAGGAAGACCGCGCTCTGGTCACGTCCTTCCTCCTGCTGGGCGGCGAGGTAAACGAAGTGGCGCCCGTCGGGCAGGAACTGCGGCCAGCGGTGGCTGGTGAACGTCGTGCCTTCGGTCGAGGTCACGGGCGACGGCGCGCCGCCCTCGGCGGGCACCTGCTGGAGACCGCCGCGCACGCCGGGTGAGAACAGGATCACGCCCTGGGGGCTCCAGGAGCCGCCGCGGCCGCCGGGCGCCTCGGACAGTGTCAGCGCGGAGCCGGCATCGAGGTTCAGGCGCTTCAGCTGGCCGCCTGCGAAGAACGCGATCGACCGGCTGTCCGGCGACCAGAACGGAAACGTCCCATCGTCGGTGCCGGGCAGCACCTCGGGCGTCAGCGTGTCGAGGCGCCGGATCCAGATCTGTCGCTTGCCGAGCGGATCCACGGCCGCGAACGCGACGGACCGCCCATCTGGCGCGACAGCGGGTGGGCCGCCGAAATCCCCGGTGAGCTGAAAGAGCATGTGCTCGGGCGGCGCGATGGTGGCGCGGACGGCGACCGGCGCCGGCGCGCTCCGCCGCAGGAAGTTCGTCAGCAGGCCCGAGCCCGCGATGCCCAGCACCACGAGCCCCGCGAGGAGCCACGCGATGGGTGGCACCGGCGAACTGCGGACGACTGGAGGCCGCTCGCCGAGCCGGGTGCGCAGCTCGAGCAGCACGTCGCGGGCCGTCTGCCACCGCTCCTCGGGATCCTTGGCGAGCGCGCGCGCGACGATATGGTCGAGCGCCGGGGGCGAGACGAGTTGCCGCGACGATGGGGGCGGCGGCGTGCGGTTCAGGATCGACGCGATGATGCTGGCCTGGCTGTCGCCGGGAAACGCGCGCTCCCCCGTCGCCATCTCGTAGATGACGGCGCCGAGCGCGAACAAGTCAGTCCGCGCGTCAACAGGCCGGCCTTCGAGCTGCTCCGGCGACATGTACTGCAGTGTGCCAACCAGGGCGCCCTGTTCCGTGATCGGCGTGCTGCCCGGCGGGTGGGTCTCGTTGCTGAACAGGTGGTCCGCCGGTGCCCGCGCCAGCCCGAAATCCAGCAGCTTCGTGCCCGATCGCGTGAGCATCACGTTCGCTGGCTTCAGGTCGCGATGAATCACGCCGTGCCGGTGCGCGCGATCGAGCGCGTCGGCAATCTGAATGGAGTACCCGAACACCTCTTCGACCGGCAGCGGTCCACGCGAGACCCTCGAGGCCAGCGTCTCGCCTTCGAGGTACTCCATCACGATGAAGGCGATGCCGTTCTGCTCGCCGATGTCGTGCAGGACGCAGATGTGTGGATGGTTCAGCGCCGCAATCGTGCGCGCTTCGCGATCGAAGCGTTGCTTGAGCGCGGGATCGGCCCGATACTCGGCAGGCAGGATCTTCAGCGCGACGGTGCGATTGAGCCGCGTGTCAAGCGCCCGATACACCTGGCCCATGCCGCCGGCGCCGATGGAGGCGACGATTTGGTACGGACCCAGTCGCGTTCCAGGCGTAAGAGACGACACGGCGTGCCGAATTATACTGCGCGTTAACCCCGGCTTGGAGGAGAGGTCCACATGAAACCCATGAACGTGGCAGGACTCGTGCTGGTGGTGCTCGGCGTGGCGCTGCTGCTGACGGGCGGGTTCTCGTACAAGAAGGACGACACGGTCATCGATGCCGGCCCCCTGAAGGCGACGGTGGAGCACACCAAGCATGTGTCCGTGCCGCCAATCCTCGGCGGCGTGATGCTGGTGGCCGGTGTCGCGCTGCTCTTCGCCGGCGCACGGCAGAAGACGTAGGAGACTGGTCCCATGCTTCCCCTGTTGCTCGTCCTTGCCGCGGCAGCGAGCGCACCGGGACAACCAGCCGCGACTCAGAAGATGGCGTCAGCGGACTGCGGAGCGCTGGCGGCGATCACACTGCCCGACGCACGCATTACGTCGGCGGAGGCCGTGGCCGCGAAACCGGACGGCATCCCCGTGCCGCACTGCAAGGTGCTCGGCGTCATCGGCGCCGAGATCCGGTTTCAGGTGCTGTTGCCGGACGGCTGGAACGG
>Ga0207701_10002966_pt1 | contig 17493 bp, 11 predicted proteins | sample KBSSwiSSwithPhiX_FD_184294 | JGI IMG/M metagenome (GOLD analysis project Ga0207701, IMG submission 184294) | Switchgrass rhizosphere bulk soil microbial communities from Kellogg Biological Station, Michigan, USA, with PhiX - S5 (SPAdes) (version 2) | ecosystem: Environmental > Terrestrial >... | reverse complement strand
TCGACCAGCATGATGTTCTCGGGCTTGAGGTCGCGGTGGACGACGCCGGCGGCGTGGGCGTGCTCCAGCGCGCGCAGGATCTGGCGGTGGATGGCCAGCGCCCGATCGAGCGGCATCGGTCCGGCGTGGATCGCGTCGGACAGCGATTCGCCCGCGAGGAACTCCATCACCAGAAACAGCGAGCCCTCGGGCGTGTGCCCGAAGTCGGTGACGGTGATGATGTTCGGGTGGGTGAGCCGGCTGGCCGATTCGGCCTCGCGCTCGAAGCGGCGGACGAACTCTTCCTTGCCGCCCAGCTCGGGCAGCAGCACCTTGATCGCGAGATCGCGGCGCATCATCGTGTGCTCGGCGCGGTAGACGGCGCCCATCCCGCCCACGCCGATGCGGCTGACGATGCGGTAACGCCCGCCCACGACGGTGCCGATGAACGGGTCGGTGACCGGCCCACCGCAGCGCGGACAGAAGGTGTCCTCCAGCAGGACCTCGGCGGCGCAGGCTCCGCAACTGGCCATGGCTAGCGCTCCGACTCCGATCGGCCGGGTTTGCCGGACGTGCGCGCCAGCGCCGGCGCGGCGCTGGGGGGATGCACGACCGCGATGACCTCGCGGCGGGGATCGAGAGCGGCCTGGGCCGCGCGCGCGACGTCCGCGGGCGTGACGCGCGCGAGCGCGGTCGGGGCACGGCGGTAGGCGAGCATCGGAAGACCGTAACCTTCATCCCGGACGAGCGCATCGGCAACCGCCATTCGCGTTCGCAGCGCGGCCGCGCGCGCGCCGATCGCGCGCCGCACGGCCCGGCTGACCTCTTCGGGCGTGACGCCCCCCGCCACGACGCGCGCCAGCGCGGCGCGCACCGCCGTCACCGCCGCGTCCAGGCGCGCGGGCGGACACGTCATGGTCACCGCGAGGTAGCCCGGCGCCGCGGCGGGGGCGACGCGCGCGCCTGCGCGGCAGGCGAGCGTGCGCTCGTCGCCGAGGGCGGAGGCGATGCGCCCTCCGTCGCCCGCGAGAATCTCGACGAGCAGCTCGAGCGGCAACCGGTTGGGATCGCCGGCCGCGAACGTCGGATAGCCGACGACGGCGGACGATGCGGGGGCGGCAAGCGGACGAAAGACGGTGGTCGGTCTCGGTTCAGCCTGCGCCGCGCCTTGGCCCGGTACGGCAGGGGCAGGCGTTGCAGGCGCGGCCGCGGCCGGCGCGCCGACCGGCGCGGCGGGCGCGGCTGGAGCCGCGGCAACAGCGGAAGGCGATGGGGCCGCGGGGGTCGCCGCTGGCGGCGCATCCGAGGCGGGGAACGCGGCGGTGAGCGCGGTCGCGACGGCGGCGGGGTCGACGTTTCCGACGACCGCGACGATCAAGCGCGACAGCGGATAGCGGCGGCGGTAGCGATCCAGCAGCGCGAAGCGCCCGCTGGGCGGCGCGTCGGCGTCACCGCGCCGGGCCGCGTCCGGCCACGCCGTCTCGCGAAACAGCCGCCAGGCCGCGCGCTCGCCCGCCTCCGCGCGGGCCTCGTTGCGCGCACGCGCCGACAGCGTTCGTTCGGTGGCGTCGACCTCGCGTTCGCCGAACGCGGGGTGCGCCAGGCAATCGGCGACCAGCGCCAGCCCGCGCCCGAGGTGCTGCGGCAGGAAGTCGGCCCGCAGCCCGAGCACGCCCGACGCGGCGAAGCCCTTCAGCACGCCCCCGATCGCGCGCGCCTCGTCGGCGACCGCGGCGGCGGACCGCGTCCGCGTCCCCGCCTCCAGCATCGCCGCGATGGCGGGCGCCGCGTCGTCGCCGATCGCATCCGGCCCTTCGCCGCGGTCGACCCACGCCGCCTGGACGGACACCAGCGGCGCGCTTCCGTCGCTGAGCACGAGAACGCGAACGCCGCCCGGCGTGACGATGCGAACCGCGTCGCCGGCGGCGACCGGCGGGGCGGCCGGCGCGGCGTGCTTCTCCGCCAGCGCGGGCGCGGCCGCGACCATCGCCTCCAGGCGCGGGGTCAGCACCGCCGGGGTCTCGTCCCGGCCGGCGGGCGAACCATCCGGCAGCGCCACCGCGACCGTCAGCTGCTGCGCGGTGAGGACTTCGGCCGCGATCTGCTGCAGTTCGGCGGGCCCGATGCTCTGGATGGTCTCCACGTATTGCTTGCCGTCGTCGACGTCGCGCGCGATCGCGGCGGCGAACCCCAGCCGTCGCGCCCGCGCCGCGGGTCCCTCGCCCGCCCGCGCGAGATCGCTCTCCAGCGCGGCCCGCGCTTCCTCCAGCTCGTCGGCGCGGACCGGCTCCAGCGCGGCCCGCAACGCGAGGTCCAGCGTCGCCTCCGCTGCCTCGGCGATCCGGCGCGGCGCCGGCGTCACCGCGAACGCCACCAGGCCCGCGTCGCGCGATCGGAAGCTGAACGGGCGCACGCCGTCGGCCAGCCGGCGGTTGCGCACGATCTCGCGCTGCATGCGCGCGCCGTCGCCCCGGGCGAGCACCGCCGCCAGCAGATCCAGCGCGGCCGCGCGCTTGGCGGGCAATTCCTTGGTGCGGAATCCGACGATGATCTCGGCCGGCCCGCCGCCGCTGGTGACGGTCACCCGGCGCGGCGTCCCGGACGCGGCATCGGCCGGCGAACCGGCGCGTCCCCGAGGCAGCGCGCCGAATGTCCGCTCGACAGCGGCGAGCGCGCTCTTGTCGACGTCGCCGACGACCACCACCGTCATCGCCCCGGCGGCGTGCGTCTCGGGGAAGTGCGCAGCCAGCGCCGCCGGCGTCAGCGCGACGACCGACGCCGCCGTCCCCATCACGGGCCGGGCGTGACGATCGCCGGCGAACGCGGCTGCGAACAGCGCCTGGTTGGCGCGCAGCCGCGGATCGACCGCCGCGGCCGCGATCTCGTCGAGCGCAAGTTTGCGCACGCGGTCGACCTCGCCAGGATCGAAGGTCGGGCTGGCGATCGCGTCAGCGAGCACGTCCAGCCCCAGCTCGAAGAAAGGCGCGGCGACGACCGTGTGATAGACGGTCTCGTCGAGACCCGTCCACGCACCGACGGTGCCCTTGACCGCTTCGATCTCGCGCGCCCCGCCGCCCGGCCCGCGCCGCTTGCCGCCGCGCAGGACCAGGTGCTCGTAGAGGTGCGCGGCGCCGGACAGCGCGGGCGGGTCGTCTGCCGCGCCGGAAGCGACCCACACCTGGACCGCGACCAGGGGCGCGACGTGATTCTCCTCGATGACCACCCGGACACCGTTTCCCAGGACCGTCTCGGCGCGCGGCGGCGGCACGCCCATCGCCGGCGGGACACCGGGCGTCACGTCGCCGCGACGGCCAGCCGCGCGGGTGGTCCCACAGCCCGCCGCGAGCGGCGCGGCGGCCAGCGCGACCATCAAGGCAAGCGCAGCACGGACGGACAGCGGGGAAGTCACCGAACCGGCGGAGCCTACCAGAAACCCTCGACGGTTCCCGAGATGGTGACCGCCCGGGCTAGCCCCGAAGGTGTACTCTGCCGCGAGCATGAAACGGCGGGCGTTCTTGCGGGGGATGGGCGGCGCCGCGGGTGGCCTCGCCTTCGCTCCCGCGCTCGCGCTGGGGGCGCCCGCCGGACGCAACCAGGTCCTCGATCGCCTGCGGGAGGCGGGCATCGAGATTCGATCGCGCGCGGACATCGTCAGCAGCAAATCGGCTGTCACCTCCGAGGTGCTTGAGGTCGCGCTGGCGAACGCGCGCGCAGGAGGCCCCGCCCGTCGCAGCGGCGCGCTGGCGCTGTCGGTGGTTCCGGTCGCGGGGCGCCCGGACGCCGTCGACATCGTGTCGACGCTGGGGATGTCGAGTCCCTCCGTGACGGCCCACCTGGTCGCCCTCGATTTCCGCGTGTGGTCCCGCAACAACTACGTCGTATTTCCGGGGGCGTGTTACGCGGGCAACCGCTTCCAGTCCCGCCGCGCCGCCGCGTACCCGCCGCTGCTGACCGAGCGCGCTGACATCGGTCCGCACGTCCCGCCCATCGTCCCCGACATCCCCCACCTCAGCGTCGGGGACGGCCCGTCATCCATCTCCATGGAGGCGACGGACCTCGCGACGCCCGCCGTCGGGATCTTCATCCCGGGTTCGCGTCTCGGCGTCATCGTGATGACCGAGCTCGAGACGCCCGACGGCCGGAGAACGCTGGCCGTCGAGGAAAACGCCGATCGCAGCCGCGCGTCGCTCGTGGTCGCCACGCGGACGATGTCGCGCAACGCCAAACCCGGTGTCGCGCCCCGCGCGAGCGGCGCCATGCGGCTGGGCCCGAGGGTCCACGTCTTCGACTGCGCCGACATTCCCGCGCTGCACGAGCGCCTGTTCGCGCTGCGCAAGGACGTGACCGGGCGGACGGCGCTGGTCAACGAGCTGCCGTTCTCGGCGGCGTTCGCGCGGCACGAGCAGCGCGCCGTCGCGCGCTGGGTGGAGAAGCCCGGATTCCTGGCGGTGGGCGACCGCTCCAGCCCGCAAGCGACGTGGCAAACCGGATGGTGCGGGGGCCTCATGACGACGCTGCCGCTGCTCGCCGCCGGCGGCAAGCTGTCGCGCGAGCGCGCGGCGGCGACGATCGCGTTCGCGCTGGACGGCGGGCAGACGCTGGCGGGGTTCTTTCACGGCGTCTCCGACGGGAAGACGTGGTCGGAGGACGGCTTCGCTTACAAGCACGCGCGCCGCTGGCACCTGGTTCGCCGCACCGCCGAGGCGCTGACGTTTCTCGTCAAGCAACTGTCGTTGCTGGAACGCCGGCCCGAGCTTCGCGCCGGCGCGAAGAGCGAGCGCTGGTCCGAGGCCGCCCGCTCCGCCGCCGACGCGCTGGTCAAGCTGTGGGACCGTTACAAGCAGCTGGGTCAGTTCGTCGACATCGACAGCGGCGAGCTGATCGTGGGCGGGTCGACGTCCGCCGGGCTGGCGCCGGCCGGGCTGGCGCTGGCGGCCGCGCACCTCAAGGAGCCGCGCTACCTGCAGGCCGCCCGGGCGATCGGCGATCACTACTACGATCGTTTCGTCCGCGTCGGGCTCACGTGCGGCGGGCCCGGCGATGCGCTGCAGGCGCCCGACAGCGAGTCGGCGGCGGCGCTGCTCGATTCGTTCATGACGCTGTACGAGGCGACGCGCGAGCGGATCTGGATCGATCGCGCGCGCGCGGCGGCGCACCTGCTGGCGAGCTGGGTCATCGCGTACGACACCCCGGCCGCGACGTCGGCGTGCATGGCGTCGAACGCGCGCGCCGCGGGCGGCGTCCTGTGGAGCGCGGCGGCCCGGCGCGGATCGCCGGGGGTCCTGCTGTCGTCGGGCGACGGGCTGCTGCGGCTCTACCGGGAGACCGGCGACGTCGCGCTGCTCGAGCTGCTGCGCGACACGGTCCACAACCTGGGCCAGTACCTGCCGCCCGCCGGCGCGGCGCCCGCGCCCGGCCGGGTCGAGGGCCCCTGCCCGCGCACCAACACGGATCGCTGGCTGGACCCGGGCGGTGGTGTCGTCCCCGTCGACGGCGTGTTCGACGCGATCGCGCTGCTCTCGTACACGGAGGTTCCCGGCATCTACGTTCGCGTCGACACCGGCTTCGTGTTCGTGTTCGATCACGTCACCGCGCGCATCAAGGAACGGGCACCGGGGCGGATGGTGCTGACGGTCGCGAACCCGACCCGCGACGAGGCGACCGTCCGCATCCTCGCGGAGGCGGCCGCCGGTGCTGCGGAGCCGCTACGGCCCGGGGCGGTCGTGGACGGGCAGACGGCCGTCGTCCCCGCGGGCGGCAGCGTCCAGGTCCCTGTCGCGCTGTAAGCGCGCAAGCCTCTGCTACTATTGCCCTTCGTGTCCGACGCCGGCCCTCTGCTGACGCTGCTGCGGCGAATCCGGCGCCGGCTGCGGTTGTGGATGGCGGTGGAAGGCGCGGTCGCGGGGGCGGCGGCGGGCGCTGTCGCGCTGGCGGGGGCCGTGACCGCTTTGCGCGTCGCGGGGCACGCGGTCGGCCTCGCCCGCCCGCTGGCGCTGCTGGCGGGCGCCGTGGCGGTGGGCGCCCTGATCCGGGCGGCGCGCCGCATCCCGCTGGCGAGCTGCGCGCGTTTCGCCGACGCCGCGCTCGACCGCCAGGATCGCGTGCTGTCCGCGTTCTGCCTGCACGGCGATCAATCGCCGCTGGCGCGCGCGCTGATGCAGGACGCGGTGGAACGCACGCGCACGCTGGCGCCGGGTAGCGCCGTGGCGCCGCGGCGCCCGAAAGGCCTGCCCGCGCTGGCGATCGGCGCGCTGGTGCTCGGCGCGGCCGCGATCGTCCCGGTGCGCTCGCGCGCGGCGCGCATGCCGGTCGTGGCGCCGCCCGCGTCGGGGGTTCCGCTGGCGGTGGGCACCCTGGACGTCGAACGCGAAGAGGCGCGACGCGCGGCCGAGGCGGCCGCCCGCCTTCACGACGAGCGGCTGGCCGCGCTGGCGGGCGAGCTGCAGCGCACGCTGCGCCGGCTGGCGGCGGGGCAGCTCAGCGACGGCGACGCGCTTGAAAAACTTTCCGCGTTGCAACGCGAGGCTGCTCAGGCCGCCGCGGAGGCGGCGCGCGACGCAAACGCGTTCGAGGCCGCCAAGAAGGCGCTGGAGGGCGAGGCGGCGACGCGCGGCGCGGGCGAGATGCTCTCCGCCGAGGACGCCGACGCCGCTCGGGCGCGGGCGGCGCTGGGCAGCGCCGCCGCCGAAAACCCCACGGAGACGGGTCGTGCTTTATCGGCGGCCGCGCGCGGCGTCGCCAGCGCGCTCGGTGCGCCCGCCGAGGATGGCGACAAGAACCCGCGCCGACTTCAACGCGAGGGCGACGGGAAGAACGGCCAGGACGGCGCTTCCGCGGACAAGCCGCGCGACGCCGAGCGCCGCCTGGAACGGCTGCAACGCGATCTGGGCGACGCGGCCAGCGCCTGCCGCGACGGCGATCCCAGCTGCAAATCGCGCGCGGAGAAGAGCGGCGGCGATCTCGGCCAGATGGGCGGACGCGGCGCCAGCGCCGAATCGCTGCGCCAGCTGGAACGCGCGCTGCGACAGATGCGCGACCGGCTGGGCCGCGGCGAGATGCGCAGCGGCGATCAGCAGGCGATGCGCAGCTTCGAGCGCGCGGCGCGCGGCGAGAACGGCCAGTCGGGACAGCAGGGCGGCCAGGGACAGCAGCAAGGACAGCAGGATGACGGCCAGCAAGGCGAGGGCGTCGGCACCGGTGAGGGCAGCGGCCAGGGCCAGGGCGATTCCGTCGCCGAGGGCGAGCAGAGCGGCGGCGGCGAGAACGGCAAAGGCAGCGACGGCAAGGGCGGCAAGGGCAGCGACGGCAAGGGCAAGGCGTCCGGCAACGGCAAGGAAGGTGAAGGCGCCGGGGCCGCCGAAGGCATCGCGATGCTCGGCGAGCGCAAGACCGTCGAATCGACGGCCAGCAACGCTCCCGGCGAAGGCCAGGGGAACGGCGCCGGCGGACCGCCGCTGGGCCAGCGCGGCGACATGCAGACGCGCGGCCACGAGACCGAGGCGCGCGTCGCGAACGGCGCCGGTCCGAACCGCGCGGAAGTGATCGGCGGCGCCGCCGATCGCGGCTTCGCGCAGCACGGCTACGCGCGCGTGTTCGCCGACTACCAGGCGGCGGTCGAGGACGCGCTGGCGACGACCGCCGTCCCGGAGGGCCGCCGCTACGTCGTGCGGCGGTACTTCGATCTCATTCGGCCGCGCACGGGTAAGAGCACCGGCAACAGTGCGGGCAGTACGGGCAGGACGGGAAGGACCGGCGGACGATGACCGCTCCCGCCGATCGCGTGTCGTCGAACGACGTGGCCACCGCCGCCGTGGCGGCGTTCCGCGCCGACCTGGATCGGCTGCTCGCCGAGATCGCGCGGCGCATGGTGGGGCAAAACGAGATCGCCGGCTCGGTCGCGTCGGCGCTGCTGGCGGGCGGGCACGTGTTGCTGGAAGGCGTCCCCGGCCTGGGCAAGACGCTGCTGGTGCGGACGCTGGCGGAGACGCTGGAGCTCTCGTTCTCGCGCATCCAGTTCACGCCCGACCTGATGCCCGCCGACGTGCTGGGGACGAACCTGATCGTCGAGTCTGCCCAGCCGGGCGAGGCGTCACGCCGCTTCGAGTTCCAGCGCGGTCCGATCTTCGCGCACATCGTGCTCGCCGACGAGATCAACCGCGCGACGCCGAAGACGCAGTCCGCGCTGCTGGAGGCGATGCAGGAACAGTCGGTGACCGTCGGCAAGCAGACCTACCCGCTGCCGCCGCCGTTCTTCGTGCTGGCGACGCAGAACCCGATCGAGATGGAGGGGACGTACCCGCTGCCCGAGGCGCAGCTGGATCGCTTCACGTTCAAGCTGCGCGTCGAACCGCCCGCCCGCGAAGAGCTGCACGCGATCCTCGAGCGCACGACCGGCAGCGATGAACCGGCGGTCCGCCCGGTGCTGGGGCGCGAGCGCCTGCTGGAGATGCGCGCCCTGGTTCGCCAGGTTCCCGTCGCCCGCCCCGTGCAGGACTACGCGGTCCGCCTGGTCGAGGCGACGCACCCGACGCGATCGCCGGTCGCCGAGGTGAAGCGCTTCGTGCGTTACGGCAGCTCGCCGCGCGGCGCGCAGGCGGTGATGCTGGCCGCGAAGATCGAGGCGCTGCGGGACGGCCGCTTCGCGCCGTCGTTCGCGGACGTCCGGCGCGTGGCGCTGCCCGCGCTGCGCCACCGCGTTCTGCTCAACTTCGACGGCGAGGCCGAAGGCGTGACCGCCGACGCGCTCGTGTCGGCGGTGCTGGCCGGATTGCCCGAGATGGCGTGATGGCGGGGGCGCGCGCCGCGGAGACCGTTCCCCGGCCAGACGGCGCGCCGCCGCGCGCGGGCCGCTTCGACGAACGCTTCCTGCGCCGGCTGGAATCGCTGGTGCTGACGATCCGGCGCAGCGCGCGCATGTCCGCCGGGCTGCTGCGCGCCAACCGCGCCTCGAAGCGCGTCGGCGCCGGTCTGGAGTTCGCCGATCACCGCGACTACGCGGCGGGCGACGATCTGCGCTACCTCGACTGGAACCTGTACGGCCGCCTGGGCCGCCTCGCGCTGCGCCTGTTCCAGGAGGAAGAAGATCTGCTGGTCGAGGTGCTGGTCGACGCGAGCGCGTCGATGGGCGTCGGCAACCCGCCCAAGCTGGATCTGGCGCTGCAGATCGGCGCCGCGCTGGCGTACGTCGGGCTCGCGAACCTGGATCGCGTCGCGCTGAGCCCGCTGGGCGACGACGCCGCGCCGGCGCTGCCGCCGGCGCGCGGCAAGGGGGCGATCCTGCCCATCCTGCGTTTCCTGGACGGCGTTCGCGCGGGTGGCCGCGTCGGGCTGGCGGCGGCGGTGCGGGCGTTCCTGTCGCGGCGGCGCCGGCGGCGGCGCGGGCTGGCGATCGTCATCTCCGATTTCTACGATCCGGCCGGCCATCGCGCGGCGCTGGACCTGCTGCGCCATCACCGGCTGGAGGTCGTCGCCATCCAGGTGAGCGCGCCGCAGGAGCTGGCGCCCGAGGTGCACGGCGACGTCGAGCTGCGCGACATCGAGACCGGCGAGTCGCGCGAGCTGACCGTCTCGCCGTCGGTGCTGGCGGCCTACCGGCGGCGCCACCAGACGCTGCTGCGGGATCTCGAGGGCTACTGCCGCGAGCGCGCCATCCCCTGCTACACGGTCGTCTCGGACCAGCCGTTCGACGCGGCGGTGCTGCGCATGTTCCGCGCCGGCGGCCTGCTGCGGTAGACGGCGATGGGGCTGGGCAGGCTGCTCTCGGGTCCGCTGTCGGCGAGCGCGGTCCTGGTCGCGACGGCGATCGGGGCCGCGGTCATCGGCGTGCTCTACCTGGTGCGCTTGCGGCGGCGGCGCGTGGTGGTGTCGTTCGCGCCGCTGTGGCTGGACGCGGCCGGCCCGCGCCGGACCACCACCTGGGCACGCCGCCTCCGCGACCTGCTGTCGTTCCTGCTCGCGACGGCGCTGCTGGCGCTGGTCGTGGCCGCGACGATGGACACGCGCGCGTCCACCGCCGACGCGGACGGGCGCAGCCTGGTCGTGCTGATCGATCGCTCCGCGTCGATGTCGGCGCGCGTCGGCGCGACCGGCGTGGTGGGCAAGGTGGGCAAGGCGCGATCGACGTCGCGGCTGGACGCGGCGAAGGCGCGCGCGACAGCGATCGTCGACGGGCTGGGACCCGCGGACCGGGCGCTGGTCGCGTCGTTCGCCGCGGACACCGTCGCCGAGATCGGGTTCGAGTCCGACGGCGGCCGCTTGCGGCGCGCGGTGGCGGCGGTGGCCCCCAGCGAGGAGCCGGGCGACCTGCCGCGCGCGCTGACCTTCGCGTCGGCGGTGCTGCGCGGCCGCCCGCGGCCGACGGTGGTGCTGGTCAGCGACGGCGCCTTCACCGAGGAAGCGCGGCGCGCGATCCCGGCCGGCATCGACGTGCGCTACGCGGGGGTCGGGCAGACGGGCCGGCGCGAGGGCGGCAACGTCGGCATCATCTCCTTCGCCGCGCGGCGCGTGCCCGCCGACCCGAGCGCGGTGGAGGCGGCGGTCGTCGCCCAGAACTTCGGCACCCGCCCGGCGGCGGTCGCGCTGGAGATCTCGGCCGGCGCCGCCACCGTCGAGCGCGTGCGGCTGGAGCTCGGTCCCGGCGAACGCCGCCGTCACCAGCTGCCCAACGTGTTCGCCGCCGACGCGCGTCTGCAAGCGCGCCTGCTGACCGCCGACGGCAAGCCGCTGGCGGACGGCGGCGACGACGAGCTGGCGCTGGACGACACCGCCTTCGCGGTCGTGCCGCTCCTGCCCCGCCGGCGCGTGCTGCGCGTGGGTGGCCCGAACCTTTACCTCGACGGCGCGCTGCTGAGCCTGGGCAACACCGTCACCGTCGATCGCCTGGCGCCGGCGGCCGCCGAGGCGCAGCGCGCGCGCTGGCCCGACTACGACCTGGTCATCTTCGACGGCGTCGCGCCCGGTCCGCCGCCGACGCAGGGGCGGTTTCTCTACCTCGACGCGCACGGAGCCGGCAGCCCGTTCGCCGAGCGCGGTGCCGTACGTGATCCCGTGATCGGCGACGTGCGCCGCGATCATCCGCTCGCGCGCCAGCTGGATCTCAGCGACGTGAACATCTCCGCCGCGCGCCGGCTCGCGCTGGCGCCGGGTGACGTCGCGGTGGCGGGCTCGTTCGGCGTTCCGCTGGTGATCGCGCGCGAGCGCCCCGGCCTGCGCGTCGCCGCGACCAGCTTCGACCCGCGCAAGTCCGACCTGCCGATGCGGCCCGCGTTTCCGCTGCTGATCGCCAACGCGCTGGCGTGGGCCCCAGGACGTTCGGCGGACGCGGCGATCGACGCGCCCCCTGCCCTCCTCACCGGCGCCAGCGCGCGGCCGCGCGACGACCTGCCCGAGATCGCGATCGCGCACGCCGGGTTCCACCAGGCGGGCGACATGATCGTCGCCGCCAACCTGGGCGACGTGCGCGAGTCGGACACGACGCCGGCCGCCGAGCTGGACCTGGGCGGGCACCGGCTGGCGCCGCCCGATCCGCCCGCCTGGCGCGGCCGCGTCCACCTCCCCACGCTGGCGCTGTGGCTGGCGCTGGCGCTGCTGCTGGTCGAGTGCGTCACCTACCACCGCCGGTGGACGACATGAGCGCGCTGTCCGACGCACTGTCGAACGGCACGTTGTCGTTCGAGCACCCGCTGTGGCTGCTCGCGCTGCCGGCGGCGCCGCTGGTCTGGCTGATCGTCCGGCGATCGCTCGCCGATTTCGCGCGCGGGCAGCTGCGCGTGCAGGCGCTGGTGCGGGCGCTGGTGTTCGCGGGCGTGGTCGTCGCGCTGGCCGGCCCGATGTCGCGGCGCCCGGCGCGCGCCGTCTCGGCCGTCGCGCTGGTCGACGTCTCCGACAGCGTCTCGGACGGCGCCATCGCGTTCGCCGGCCAGACCGTCGCGGCGTTGACCCGCGCCGCCGCCGAACGCGGCGATCCGGCGCCGCGCGTGGTCCAGTTCGCGGCGCGCGCCGAGGAGATCGACGCGAAGAATCGCCCGCTCTCGCGCTTGCCCGCGCCCGACGGCGCGGCCACCGACCTGGCCCTGGCGGTCGGCTTCGGCGCCGGCCTGGTCGACGCGACCGCCATCCCGCGCCTGCTGCTCATCTCCGACGGCGTTCCGACGCGCGGCGATCTGGTCGCGACAAGCGAACGGCTGCGCGATCGCGGCTTGCCCCTGTTCGCGTTCCCGTTGCCCGCCGACGAACGCGGCGACGTCGCGGTCACCGGCCTGACCGCGCCCGACGACGTCCGGGCCCGCACGCCCTTCCGCGTCGACGTTCACCTGCTCGCCGACCGCGCCGGCGAGGCGCGCGTGCGTCTGGACGGCGCGGGCGACCCACACGTCGTCATCGACGAGCCCGAACAGACGCTGGCGCTCGCGCCAGGAACGACCACCGCGACGTTCACCGTGCGCATCAACGAACCCGGCACCGCGACGCTGCACGTCCGCGCGACCGCCACCGGCGGCGATCGCCATCCCGAGAACGACGAGGGCGTCCTCGCGATCGCGACCGAGCACGATCCGCGTATCCTGGTCCTGGAAGGCAACAGCGGCGCCGCCGGATCGTTCGCGCGCGCGCTCGCCGCCGAACACGTTGCCGCGGACGTACGGTCCGCCCGCGGCCTGCCCCGCGACTTCGACTTCGGCCGTTACGATCTGGTCGCGCTGGCCGACGTACCGCGCGCGCAGCTGCCCGAATCGACGCTGGCGGCGCTGGACGGCTTCGTGCGCGGCGGCGGCGGGCTGCTGGTCGCGGGCGGCACGCAGAGCTTCGGCCCCGGCGGTTACATGGCGACGCGCCTTGAACAGATGCTTCCCGTTCGCCTCGACATTCCCGAACGCCGCGAGGAGGCGACGCTGGCGCTGGCGCTGGTCATCGACAAGTCGGGGTCGATGGCCGGTCCCAAGATGGACCTCACCAAGGAGGCCGCGCGCGCCACCGCCGAGGCGCTGCCGCCCGCCGATCAGATCGCCGTCATCGTGTTCGACAGCGCGTCCAACCCGGTCGTGCGCCTGCAGCGGGCCGCCAACCGGCAGCGCATCCTGGGCGACATCGCGCGCATCACCGCCAGCGGCGGCACCAACATCCTGTCGGGCCTGCGCGAGGCGGTCGACGAGCTGCTGCCTGCGCGCGCGCGCAAGAAGCACATCATCCTGCTGTCCGACGGACAATCTCCCTACGACGAGATCCCGGACCTGATGGACGCGGCGACCGCGGCGCGCATCACCGTGTCGGCGGTGGGCGTCGGCGACGGCGCCGACCAGACGCTGCTGAAGATGATCGCGAACCGCGGCGGCGGCCGCTTCTATCACACGCGCGATCCGGCCAGCATCCCGCGCATCTTCTCGCGCGAGACGTCCGAGCTGGGCGATCGTTCGATCGTCGAACGGCCCACCGCGGTGCGCGTCGCCAAGCGCGTCGCGGCGCTGGCGGGCGTGCCGCTGGAGTCGGCGCCGGCGCTGGGCGGCTACGTGGTGACGCGGCCGCGCGCCCAGGCCGAGCTGATCCTGACGACCGCCGACGGCACGCCCCTGTTCGCGCGATGGCAGCTGGGCCTGGGACAGGTGGCCGCCTGGACCAGCGATCTCGGAGCGCGCTGGGCGGCGGCGTGGTCGCGCTGGCCGCCGTACGAGAAGCTGTGGGCGCAGGTGGCGCGCGCGACCATGCGGCGGCGGGCGGCGTCGCACTTCCCGATCCGCAGCGCGCGGGTCGGCGATCTGGTGCGCCTGACCGTCGACGCGGTCGGCGCCGACGACCGCTTCATGGTCGGGCTGGACGGCGGCGTCCAGGTGACGGCGGTCAGCCCGGGACGCCCGGCGGCGCCGCCCCGCACGCTGCCCATGGCGGAGACCGCGCCCGGGCGCTACGAGGCCAGCTTCCACCCCGACGTCGACACCGGCGCTCTGCTTTTCTCCGCGACGCTGTCGGCGGGCAAGGTCCCGGCGGCCGCGGCAGCGGGTCGGATGACCCTGCCCTTCGCGCCCGAGCTGCGCCCGCACCCGCAGATGACTGCCGGGGCGGTCGCAGAGGGCCCCGCGTTGCTGGGCGCCACGGCCGCCCGGACCGGCGGCCGCGTCGTAAACGACGTTCGCGAGCTTTACGACACCGGCGCCGACCGGCGCGAAACCCGCCAGCGGCTGCGGACGCCGGTCCTGCTGGCGACCGCCCTGCTGTTCCTCGTCGACGTCTTCCTGCGCCGCGTCCGACTGCGCGCCGATTGATCGCGGGATTGATCGATTGACTGGCGCACGTAAGTTTGGCAGATCACTGCGTTCCCGAAGTATCCTTCTCGTTCAGTTTCAAGCCACGGGGCGTGGCGCAGTCTGGTAGCGCGTTCGGTTCGGGACCGAAAGGTCGGAGGTTCAAATCCTCTCGCCCCGACAACTCTAAGGCCGCGGGATCGCTTTCCAGCGGTTCCTCGTCGAGTCGACGGTGCGTGGACTTGCGCTCGCCGGCTTTCGACTCCAGCTCTCAGGTGTACCGACGCCGCACGTGACCAGTGCGGTGACGAGCCGTTCCGAGATCAAGGAGAAGCACCCATGCGCGCAGCTGTCTTCAACGGACCACACGCGATCGAAATCGCGGAACGGCCCGACCCAAGGATTCAGGCTCCGACGGACGCCATCGTTCGCGTCACGCTCGGCTGTGTCTGTGGCTCCGACCTCTGGTACTACCGCGGGGACTCTCCGCACGCGCAGGGGCCGATCGGGCACGAGTTCATCGGCGTCGTCGAGGACATCGGGAAGGAGGTGCATGGGATCGCGCGGGGAGATCTCGTCGTGGCGCCGTTCACATATTGCGACGGGACCTGTCCGAACTGTCTCGCGGGCGTGACTTCTCAGTGCGTCTCCGGAGGCTCCTTCGGAAATCGCGGGATCGACGGCGGCCAGGGAGAGGCGGTCCGCGTACCGCTTGCCGGCAGCACCCTCGTCCCGGTACCCGGCCGTGGCCATTCGGAGGAGATCCTGCGTTCACTCACCGCGCTCTCCGACGTGATGTGCACCGGCCACCACGCGGCGGTCAGTGGTGGCGTCAAGCCCGGCGGCGTGGTTGCGGTCGTCGGTGACGGTGCCGTGGGGCTGTGCGCCACAATCGCATCTCGTCGGCTCGGCGCGGGACGCATCATCGTCCTCAGTCGGAACAAGAAGCGCCAGGAGCTGGCGCGGGCGTTCGGAGCCACGGACATTCTCGAGGCGCGCGGCGAAGCCGCGGTCCAGGCGGTCAAGGACATGACCAAGGGGATCGGTGTCGATTCGTCGCTCGAGTGCGTCGGCACCGGAGAATCCCTGAAGACGGCGATGAACATCGCGCGTCCTGGCTCCGTGGTCGCGGCGATCGGCGCGCCTCACGGGATCGACTTCCCGGTGATGGAGACGGTCGTCTACCGCAACATCGGTCTGCGCGGCGGCGTGGCCCCGGCGCGCGCTTACATCCCCGAGCTCCTGCCGGACGTTCTCGAGGGCCGCATCAAACCCGGAATGGTTTTCGACTTCGAGACGAAGCTCGACGGAATCGTCGAGGCCTATCGAGCCATGGACGAGCGCCGCGCGATCAAGTCCTTGCTTCGCATCGGAGCCGCCTGAGCGTCATGGACATCTCGCGAAACGGTACCCGACCGTCGGCCAAGGGGCCGGCAGAGCACTTCACCGGGAACGTCCGCATTGATCCGCTGTTCCAGGCGAACGCGCCCGCGCGCGCCGGCGCCGCGTACGTGACCTTCGAGCCGTGCGCGCGGAGCGATTGGCACACGCACCCGCTCGGCCAGACGTTGATCGTCACGTTCGGCTGCGGGCTTCACCAACGGTGGGGCGGCCCCGTCGAAGAGATCCGACCTGGCGACGTCGTCACCGTGGAGCCGAACGAGAAGCACTGGCACGGGGCCTCACCAACCACGGCAATGACTCACATCGCGATCCAGGAGTCGCTCGACGGGAAGGCGGTCGAATGGCTCGAGAAGGTCACCGACGAACAGTACCGAGGCAAGGCGTGAGGAGGATGGTGAGATGAGCGACGGAAGATCGCCCGGCAAGACTGTCATCGTGGTCATCGGGGCGGGGTCGATCGGGCAGGCGATCGCTCGGCGGGTCAGCGCCGGGAAGCACGTGCTGCTGGCCGATCTGCGGCAGGAGAACGCCGCCGCCGCGGCCGAGGTCCTCAGCAACGCCGGATTCGAAGTGAGCACCGCGATCGTCGACGTGTCCTCGCGCGATTCGATTCACAAGCTCGTCGAGGCGGCGAAGGCTCGAGGAGACGTCACCGGCGTCATCCACGCCGCGGGCGTCTCCCCGTCGCAGGCGTCGCCCAAAACCATCCTCGCCGTCGATCTCTACGGCACAGCGGTCGTGCTCGAGGAATTCGGCAAGGTCATCGCGAATGGCGGCGCCGGCGTCGTGATCGCTTCACAGTCCGGCCATCGCCTGGGGGCGCTGACCGCCGAGCAGGACAAAGCTCTGGCGACCACACCCGCCGACGAGCTGCTGGCTCTGCCCATGCTCCAGCCCGACAAGGTGAAGGATTCGCTGCACGCCTATCAGCTGGCCAAACGCGGAAACTCGCTGCGCGTGATGGCGGAGGCGGTGAGGTGGGGCAAGCGCGGGGGCCGGGTCAACACGATCAGTCCCGGCATCATCATCACGCCGCTCGCCAAGGACGAACTGACGGGCCCGCGGAGCGAAGGGTACCGTCGGATGATCGAGCTGTGCCCCGTAGGACGCGCCGGCACCCCCGATGAAGTCGGAAACGTCGGAGCGCTGCTGATGGGCGCGGACGGCGCCTTCATCACCGGTAGCGACTTCCTCATGGATGGCGGAGTCACCGCCTCGTACTGGTTCGGCGAACTCTCCCCTAAATAACGCCGGCCGGCGATTCGAAGCGGGTCCAGGTGGCGGCGAGAGGCTTCACTCGCTTGGCTGCTTCCGCCGGTGCGAACGACGCGCCTCGGGGACCATCACCCTCGACGCGATAAACTCTTCCAAGTCGCCGGGGCGGATCCGAATCGAGTTGGTGATCCGGGCGTGGGGCAGCTCGCCGTCTTCGCAGAGCTGGTAGACCCTCCAGGTGGGGACCGTCAGCTGCTCGGCGGCCTCCTTCACCCGCAGGAGGCGGAACCGTCCGCCCCAGTACGACACCAGCTCGGCCGTCGTGGGCGTTGTCCGTACGCGTGCCGCGGTTCCGGGGGCGACGTGGCCCCAACCGGGCACGTCGTCGCTTGGCGGGCCCACGCGCGCGCTCGTCGCGCCAGGCGCGGTCCCGCATTCGGGTAGTAAATGGGTCGTAGAATTTCTCTCATTCGCTGCGAATCCCTGGGACGGCTGGACTCCAGCACTCTCCCCGCCTGTAATGGTTTCGCCAGCTTGCGAAGGATCAGCACCGCCTGCGACGTCGCCCATCCGGTTTCGGGACCGAAAGGTCGGAGGTTCAAATCCTCTCGCCCCGACAACTTAACTCCGCGAGGATCGTTTCGAAGAGATCCAGGCTAACGCC
>Ga0207701_10002965_pt1 | contig 17493 bp, 19 predicted proteins | sample KBSSwiSSwithPhiX_FD_184294 | JGI IMG/M metagenome (GOLD analysis project Ga0207701, IMG submission 184294) | Switchgrass rhizosphere bulk soil microbial communities from Kellogg Biological Station, Michigan, USA, with PhiX - S5 (SPAdes) (version 2) | ecosystem: Environmental > Terrestrial >... | reverse complement strand
CAGCCGGCGGCAACAAGAACTCAACGGTCCTTCCGTTTCGTTCCGCAGCCGCTAGTTAGTTCGTAGTTGGATAGTTGGCTGGTTCGTCGTTGAGCGAACAACCAACTCCCAACTCACTACCAACTATCTCACTAGCCAACTACCAACTCGATTTCGCCTGCTCCAGCAGGCCGAGCGCCTGCTTTGCCTGCGCAGCGCGATCGCCGCTGAAAGTGGGACTGACGGCGGTGAGAGCCGCGGACACCGCCGAGGACAGCGCCTCGTGCGTGCGACGCGACTCGATCGGGGCCTCCACCGACAGCAGCAAACCCTGAATGCCGGCCAGGGTGCTGCCAACCGCCTTCAATACCGGCTCACTCGGAGACGCGGTCGCGGAGAGCAGAAACGGTGTCAGCTGATCGAACCGCTCGATGGCAGGCTGCATCGTTGCGCGGTACGCGTCGCGGGCCGACGGAGCCGCGGGAGAAGGGGGAGCAACCGGGGCCGCAGCACGGGTTGCGGGTGGTGCAATTGCAGTGGGGTCAGCAGCCGATGCAGCACGGTCGGGCTGCACCGTCGTAGGCAGCGATTCCGGCGAAAAGTCGACGTACACACGATGACCGACGACTCGCACGGCGCTGCGCGCCCGTTCGAGCAGCGTGATGCGCGCCTTCAGATGGCCGGACGTGCCATCGCCGCCCTGGATCGACACGCCCATCACGAACCGTACTCCCGGCGGCGCCATGAACGATGTGGCTCTGGCGGGCATCACCACCGGCCCGGCGTCAAGCTCCAGCACCGCAGCGCTGACACGGCGGGTCGCGACGTTCTGAGGCTCCCCACTCAGCTCAAACACGAGCGATACGCGGTCACGGGCGGCAAGCAGCGAGACATACTGAAAGCGCGTCTCAGCGGCGTGCACATTCGCGCCGACGCTCAGAACCAGTGCGGCGGCCAGGGCACTGCGGAAGAAAGACGACACGACCTATTGACCACCGGCCATCGTGCTTTCGAGGCGCACGGTGGAACCGGCGATGCCCTGTGCTTCGAGCGCCCGCTGTGCGGCGGTGGCTTCTTCAGCCGAGACGTAGGGGCCGACGATGACCTGGTGCGACACGCCGTCGGGATGCCGGCGGGTGAACGCCGGGAAGCCCGCTTCGACAAGCTGTGCCGCGACCGCTGTGGCCCGCTGCTCCGATCGAAGAGTCGCAATCGTCACGGTGACGCTGTCGCGGATGTCGAGTGTTCTGATCTCTGGCGTCGCCGGCGGGACAGCAGCAGGGGTGCCGCTCACCGGCGCCGAGACGTCCTGACTCTGACTGCGCTGGGCAATGGCTTTCCAACCGACTCCGCCTGCGAGAATCAGTACAACAGCAGCGGCTGCCGCCACCTGCATCTGCCACCGCGGAATACCGGCAGGCTGAAGGTTCAGCCGCCGTGCCGCTTCGCGAACGATCCGCGCATCTATGGTCCGCGCCTGACGTTCGCAGCCAACTTCGAGGGCCCGATCGGCCAGCAGGTTCACGACACGCGGCACGCCTTGCGACAGGGCGGCCACCGTCCGAACGGCCGACGGCGATAGGCGCACGCGCCAGAACTCCCCCTGAGTGAGCACGCCAGCAGGGCCTGGCTCCTGCCGGTGATCTGGCCCGCGCGCAACCGTCAGGCGATGGTCGATGTACTCCGCAACCTCGTCACGCTCCAGCCCCGTCAGCTCGCAGCGTCTCGACACGCGCTGCCGGACCTGACGCATCTCGGGGCGTCCCAGCAGCGCATCGAGTTCAGGCTGACCAGACAACACGACCTGCAGCAGCGGAGGTCCGTCTCCATCGAGATTGGACCAGAGGCGAAGCTGTTCGAGCAGGACCGGATGCAGGTGCTGGGCTTCGTCGATGATGACGACGGCCCGGCCGCCCAGCGGCGCCAGCGACGTGAGGAATCGCTGCAGCACGACGATCAGCTGATGAAGCGGAGCGGGGACGACGCGCCGCGGCGATCGAGCATCACGATCCAGCACGCCAAAATCGCTGAGCACCTGGGCCAGCAATTCTTCGGCGGTGACACAGGGATCCAGAATCAGCGAGACAAACGTGTTGGGGCCGCTCTCCTGCATCGCGGCACGGCACAGCATGCTCTTGCCGGTTCCCACTTCGCCCGTGATGACGATGAACCCTTCGCGCCGCTCGAGCGCGCGGCGTACCTGATCCAGTGCGGTCGCATAGCTGCCGCTGCGGAAGGCAAAGCGGACGGTCGGCGTCAGGCTGAACGGCGGCTCGGCGAGGCCGTAGTACGTCTCATACGAGGCGGGTGCAGTCGTCCGGCGCGCGATCATTTCACGCGTGGCGGCCGGGTAGTGATCAACCGGCTGCCAATCGATGTCCATGTGGCCGTCGCCGTTGTCGGCTCGTGCCATCACTGCACCTGTGCGTCGCGCCGCCGCAGCCGGCTGTTCGTCTGCGACCCGGTCGTGTCGTCGACGAAGTAGGCTGCGCACGCGGCGTCGAGAAGTTCCCTCGTGATGCGCGGCTCCTCGCCGCGGTAGTGGCAGAGCGCCGTAACCTGCTCGATGAGATCGCGGGGCTGGCAGGCGCGGAGGGGACGACTGCCCGGCCGGTAATGCCGGCGATGGAGGTACGCCACCATCACCGGGTGATATTTCAGCTCGCGGCGGATGCAGATCATCTCGAAGATGCGCGAGAACTGCTGGAGCGTCGGGTCTTCGATTTCGATCTTGTACGGGATGCGGCGGAGGAACGCTTCGTCCGCGAGCGACAGCGGATCCAGGTTCGTCGCAAATACCGTCAGCACGTCGAACGGAATCTGGAATTTCTTGCCGGTGTGCAGCGTCAGGTAGTCAACGCGGCTCTCGAGCGGCACGATCCAGCGGTTCAGCAGATCTTCCGGCCGCATCCGCTGGCGGCCGAAGTCGTCCACGAGGAACACGCCGCCATTCGCCTTCAGCTGCAGCGGGGCTTCGTAGAATTTCGAGACCTTGTTGAACGTCAGATCGAGCATGTCGAGCGTGAGCTCGCCGCCGACGATGACCACGGGACGCTTGATGCGGATCCAGCGGCGGTCGCGCTGCGCTTCGGCGATGATGCTGCTCGGGGCCGCCTCGGTTTCGAGCGACTCGTGCGTGATCGGGTCATACATCGTGACGATGTAACCGTCGATGTCGAGGGCGTACGGCATATACATGTCGCCGCCGATCGCGCGTCCGAGACCTTCGCCGATGACCGTCTTGCCATTGCCCGGTGATCCGTACAGGAAGACCGCCTTGTTGGCGTTCACCGCGGGACCGAGCTGCTCGAAGATGTGTTCGCTGATGACCAGCTGCGCGAAACCGTCGCGCAGCCGCTCGCGATCGATGAAACCTCGCACCGAGGACAACTGCTTCATCGCAGCCACGTAGGCGTCGAGCGGCACCGGCGCGGGGCCGGTGTACTGATTGACCTCCATGGCCTCACGCGCGCGCTCGCGGCCCAGATCGGTCAGCGCGTATTTGTAGCCGGCCGTGCCGGCGCCCGCGGCGCCGCGCACTTCGATCAGGCGTTCGCCACGGGCCCGTTCGATGATGGGCTCGAGGATGGGATAGGGGAGTCGGACGCTGTCGGACACCTGCAATCCGGACATCTCGCCGGAGTACAGCGTCTTGATGATCAGCGCCTCGACCTTGTCGGACGTTAGCCCCGTATCGGCGAGCGTCACCGGTACCGGCGGCGCCGGAGCCGCGCGCGGGACGTCAACTTTCGGGGGCATCTGCGTCATTGTTCTGCGAGCGGCACCAGCACCTGGACGATCTTGATCGCGGCCGGACCAAGCGTCACGACCCAGATGGCCGGGAAAATACACAGGACCAGCGGGAAGACCATCTTCACGCCCGTCTTGGCGGCTGCCTCTTCCGCCCGCTGCCGGCGCTTCGTGCGTAACGTATCCGAGTGCACCCGCAGCGACTTGGCGATGCTCGTGCCAAATTTATCGGTCTGAACCAGCATCGCCACTAGCGAGATCACATCGTCGACACCGGTTCGTTCGCCCAGGTTATGGAGCGCCTCGCTGCGAGCCTTGCCCGCGCGCAGCTCGAAGTTAATCAGCCGGAGTTCCTCGCACAGTTCGGGATGCGCGAACACCAGCTCTTCCCCGACGCGTTGCATGGCCTGATCGAGACCCAGGCCTGCTTCGACGCTCACGACGAGCAGGTCGAGCGCATCGGGCAGCGATAACCGAATCTTGTGCTGCCGCCGCTTCTCGAGCCGTGCCAGAACGATGTTCGGGAACAGATAACCGAGACCGGCCCCGCCGAACGCCAGCGCGATGTTAGGACGGACGATCAGTGGCGTCGCGAGCACAGCGAACAGGACGGCCGCGCACGCGACGCGGACGCCAAGAAAGACAATAAGCGCTTCGTTGTTGCGATAGCCCGCCGAGACCAGGCGGCGCTGCAACTTGCCCATCTCGGACGGCGATTGCGGTGCAACGCGTCCCATCCGCTTGAACGTCGCCGACATCCGCTCCCACGTCGGCGCCTCGACGGGCATCGTCGTTCCGCCGATTTCCGCGAGCCGGCGCTCGACACTGCCGGCGAGACTCGGCGCGAACGCGATGTACGCCGCATACGCGAGCAGCGACACGAACAGGAAGGCAAGAACCGGCAGCAGGATCGTCACGTCGTCACACCTCGATCTTGATCACCTGTTTGATCCAGAAGTAGCCCACCGTCTGCATGACACCAGCACCCATCAGCATCGTCTTCCCCATCGGCTCGGTGAACAGCGTGTTCATGTGATCCGGGCTCAGATACGACAAGATGATCCCAAGGACGGCCGGAAGCGCCAGCAGCACGTATCCGGTAAAGCGACCATGTGCGGTGTGGACGCGAACCTGGCGAAGAATCTTGAACCGCTCACGGACGACGTACGCCAGGTTGTCCAGGATCTCGGCGAGGTTGCCGCCCGTCTCGCGCTGAATCGTCACCGCGGTCGCAAAGAAACGCACGTCGAGCAGCGGCACACGATCAGCGAGCTCCAACAGGCACTCTTTGAGCGGCATGCCGAAGTTCTGCTGATCGAAGGTCTTCTTGAACTCCGGACCGACGGGCTGCGCCACTTCGTCGGCGACCATGCCGAGCGACGTTTGGAATGCATGTCCCGCGCGAAGCGCACGCGCCAGCAGGTCGAGCGCCTCCGGGAACTGCTCTTCGAACTTCCTAATACGGGCTGAGCGCCGCTGCATCAGAAACAGGATCGGCGCGGCGCCAAGGAACAGGCCGACGGCGGCGGCGCCCTTGACCGGTGAGAACATCAACACGCCAAGCATGCCGAGGACCGCGAGCGCGCCGCTGACGAGCAGAATCCCACCCGTCGTCGCGCGCACACCTGACTGCTCGATCAGGCGCGTCAAGCCGACGCCAGCGCCCGTCTTGCCGAGCAGTTTCTGCACGCCAGGCAACGGCCCCTGCTCGTCCTGACGGACCACCGATGCGGTTTCGCCGGTCGTGGTGCTCGACACGGAACCGACTTCGCGCAGGCGTTTCTCCAGCCGCTTCTGCGCCAGGTTGCCGGGGATGGCACTGATCACCCAGCCCACGCCCATCGCGATGCCTGTGACGATCAGAAAGACGCCAATCGTAAGCAGCATCAGCGCAGCTCCTCGGAGCCGGAGAACATCTCAGGCGGCAGGTTGATGCCCGCGGCTTTCAGCCGTTCCCAGCACTTCGGCCGGACACCGGTCGCACGGAAGCGCCCGGTCACCTTGCCTTCGGGCGACAGCCCGGTCTTCTCGAAGATGAAGACGTCCTGCATCGTGATGATGTCGCCTTCCATCCCGGTGATTTCCGAAATGGTCGTGACGCGGCGTGACCCATCGCTCAATCGCGTCTGCTGCACGACGACGTTGATCGCCGACGAAATCTGCTGGCGCATGGCGCGCTCCGGCAGGTTGGTCGCGCCCATCGCAATCATGGTTTCGATACGCGTCAGCGCATCACGTGGCGTGTTGGCGTGAACCGTTGTCAGCGAACCGTCGTGACCGGTGTTCATCGCCTGGAGCATGTCCAGCGCTTCTTCGCTGCGGACCTCGCCGATGACGATGCGATCGGGACGCATACGCAGCGCGTTGACCACGAGCTGCCGCTGCTTGACCGCTCCCTTGCCTTCCACGTTGGCTGGACGCGTCTCGAGCCGCGCCACGTGTTCCTGGCGCAGCTGCAATTCCGCGGCGTCTTCGATCGTGACAATCCGCTCGTGCTCGGAGATATAGCTGGACAGCACGTTGAGGAGCGTCGTCTTGCCGGCGCCCGTGCCGCCGCTGATCAGGCAGTTCAGCCGTCCCTTCACGCACGCGGCCAGGAAGTTGAGCATGGGCGCCGTGAGCGCCTTGAAGCCCACCAGGTCATCGGCCTTCAGCCGTTCCGCGGGAAATCGGCGGATCGAGAGCAGCGGGCCGTCCACCGCCAGCGGTGGAATGATGGCGTTGACACGCGAGCCGTCGAGCAGCCGTGCATCGACCATCGGCGAGCTGTCGTCGATGCGGCGGCCAACACTGCTGACGATGCGGTCGATGACGCGCAGCAGATGCTTGTCGTCCTGGAACGTCGCCGACACCCGCTCGAGAACGCCACGTCGCTCGACGAACACCTGCTTGTAGGTGTTGACCAGGATGTCGTTGATCGACGGGTCCCGGAGCAGCGGCTCGAGAGGCCCGAGCCCGAAGACGTCATCGAGGATTTCCGCGAACAGGGTTTCCCGCTCGCTCAGGTTGATCGGCGTCGCCTCCTCAGTGAGCAACTGGCTGAGGAGCGCGCGAATCTCACCCTCGGCGCGTGAGCGATCCGTCTGCGCCAGCGCTTCCAGATTCAGCCGGTTGAGCAGCTTGCGGTGGACGTTCGCGCGTAGCTCGAGGTACTGCGGACGCGGGCCCTGGGGTCGTGGTGCAGGGGCAACCATCGGTTTCGGAGTCACAGCGGTCGGGGCAGTGGACATGGGCAATTACCAGATGGAAGCCAGGCGTGACAACGACACGCCCGCACCGGACGAATCCGCCGCCGGAGCCACACCTTCGGCCTCCAGTATGCGGCGCGTGAAGCTGTCGAACTGCGCCGCCAGCGGCGTGTTGCCGGTCAGGGCCAGCGGGACACCCGAGTTCAAGGCGGCGGACACGGTCTTGTAGTCGCTTGGGAACATGTGATCGATCGGATGGCCGACGGCCGCCTCGATCTGCGCCGGCGGAATCGGGAACGGCTCCGCCGTGCGGTTGAGCAGAAGACGGACGCGATCGGGGGATGCCCCCATCTGACGGATCCGGTCGAGCAGGCGCTGGGCGTTACGGATCGACGGCACGTCCGGGTTCGCGACGAGCCCGATCGTGTCGGCGGTATATAACGCCGCCACGACACCTGGGTTGATCTGACTGCCAGCATCAATGACGACGTACGCGTATTCCTCGCGCAGGTGCCTCAAGATCTCTTCCAGCGTGACGCCGTCCGCGGCATTCGGCCGATCGAAGTTGTCGGACCCGGCGAGAATCTCGAGGCCCGATTTGTGCTTGGCGACGAGCTCTCGCAGAAACTCGGCGTCGAGCCGCTGCATGTTGTCCAGCGCATCGACGAGCGAGTAGCGGTTCCGGACGCCAAGGAAGAGTCCGACCTCACCGAGGCCGGTCTTCAGGTCGATGATCACCGTCCGGTCGCCAGACAGGCGCGCCAGCTCCACCGCGCAGTTCACTGCGACGGTCGTCGTCCCTGCGCCACCTTTCGCGCCAAAGAACACGATCGTCGTCGCGGCCTGTCCCTGCCCTGCAGCGGTACGGCGGGAGGCGCTGCGGCGAATCGCTTCGTAGAACGTCTCTTCCGGCGGCGGGAACGTAAAGAACTCGTTGGCGCCGGCCCGCATCGACTGGAGAATCAGATCGGGGTTCGGCTCGCGCGCCACCACGAAGACACCGGAGTTCGCGGACTCGGCTCTGAGCGTTTCGACACGGGCCATTGCCGCGGCGACGTCATGCCGCGCATCAATGATGAACAGATCGGCCTTGCGGCTGCCCGGGCCTTCGTTGACCACGGACATCGGCATCGGGCCGCTGCGCAGCAACGCACCCACCTTCGTGTGGAAGGCGTCATCCGCGCTGAGGATCATTCCAACGAGTCGCGCCATCTATTTCACCAATCGGATGGCGCGGGGGTACACGCCGTCGGGGGCCAGCGGAAGACTGGTGTCGATGACACCGGTGATGGGCACGAGGCGCCCGTACACTTCGTTGCCGTTAAAGCCTTCGACAAAGAACCCCAGCCAGTTCCGCGATATCAACGTCGCCGTGCGACCGTTCTGCTTGCCGTTCTGATACAGGTCCGGGTCGTACAGCGGAATCGGAAACACCCGCGGGCTCTGTCCGAAGTCGCTGATGACTTTCTTCTGATAGTCGTCCCAGCGCGCGGTCGGATCCTTCGCCACCAGGTCTCTCAGGCCATCGATGGTCGGCCCTTCCATCGCGCCAGGTTCCTGCGTCATCGTGACGCCGACTGGAATGACGGTCGGGTTGCAGTTGGCGATGTTGTCGCGGTAATAGTCGCCGCCGATGTCGCCGGGCATCTTCCACGAGTAATAGAACGTCGGCTCGATGTTATTGCCCGTTCCCGCGCGCAGGATGAACCGGGTGCCGGCGTCCGCTGCCGTCCACGTCTTGTACGTCGCGCTCGGCGGGATGTACACGTCAGCGTTGGGAATGATGGCGCCCTTGTTATCGTACCGATCGAAGGTGCTGTCGATGGTCCAGGGCGGCGTCTTGTTCTCGACCCATTTGTCCGGAATGGTGAATGGCTTGACGCAGGTCATCGCGTTCGCGGGCGCAGCCTCAGCTGTCGCCGTCGCCGTGGTGTCGAATGTCGGGATGTTGAACAGGTCGCCGATCAACGTCGGAATCGAATTTCGCCGTACCCACACCTGTACGCGATCGAACTGGCCACCGCTGCCGACGGGAAATGTGACGTCGGCTGGATTGATCTCCACAGGCCCACCGACGATCCTGTTTCTCTTTGCGGTGTTGATTGCGCTCTGCACCGCCGGCCCGCCTACGGTGCGGTCGTCAAAGCTCTCGTAGACGAACGCGGTGGCTCCGGCCAGGGCACCGGCATCAGCCGCACTCTGCGCCTGCGTGCGCGCAGTCATGAACAGTCCGACGTCGATCGCCAGCGTCGTCGCTGCGAAGAACGCCATGAAGCCGACGCTGACGAAGACCAGGGACATCCCGGTCTCGTCGAACAGACGACGCGCGGCACGAACTCGCAACCCAGTGGCGTGGTGAACCAACATAGCGGCCCGTCCTTTACTTCTTCTCGCCCGTCTTCGCGAGCTCCGCCTGATACGCGGCTTCAGCGGCCCGCACCTTCCCAGCCGCCTCGTCAAGCTGGGCCTGCTTCTTCTTGTCGGCCTCGGCCTGCTTCGCGGCCTGCTCGGCCGCCTTCTTCTCGGCTTCGGCCTTGCGGCGACCCTCTTCGGCGTCTCGCTTCGCCTGCTCCTGCGCCTGCTTCTCCTGCTCCTTCGCCAGCTTCTCCTGGAGCTTTTTCCCCTCGGCCTCAGCCTTCGCCTGCTGCCGCAGTTCCGCGGCTGCACGCTCAGCGTCGGCTTTGGCAGAGCGTTCCGCGGCGCGGCGCTCGGCTTGCGTTGGCTCCGGGGTTGACGAGTCGACAAGCACCGGGGCTGGCGGCTGATTGCCGACCTGCGCCGTCGATTTCGGCGCTTCCGTGAGGCCGACGATGCCCGACGAAGGCAGCGGCGCGAGGCTCGACTGCGGGAACGCCGGCGGCTGCGGAGCCAGCGACTCCTTGTCCTTCAGCGGCGAGAGGAACGGCTCCTTCAGTCGCGGCAGCTGATTCGTCACACCGGACGAACCCTCCTGCAGCAGCTGCGGCGTGATCATCACCACCAGCTCCGTGCGGTTCTTCTGCGCCGCCTTGCTGCGGAACAGCAAGCCGAGGACAGGGATGTCGCCGATGCCGGGGATCTTCGTCATCGTCTCCGTCATCGAGTTGTTGAGCAGCCCGGCGATCGCGAACGTCTGGTTGTTCTTCAGCACGAGCTCGGTGGATGTCTTCCGGCTCGTCAACGCCGGAACGCGGAACCCCTGGAGCTGAATACCGTTCGCGAAATCGAGCGTGCTGACTTCCGGCGCGACCTTCAGATGGATGTTGTCGCCGTCAACAACCGGGATGAAGTTCAAGCGGACGCCGAACTCCTTGAACGCAATAGTGATGGCGTTGCCGCCGCCCGCCTGGGCCACCGGAATCGGGAACTCGCCACCAGCGAGGAAGCTCGCCTCCTTACCGCTCTCGGCAACGAGGTTCGGCTCGGCCAGGCTCTGGAACAGACCGCGGGTCTGCAGCGCCTTAATCAGGACGCCGAGGTCGTACTTCTCGCTGAGGATGAACAGGTTCAGGAAGTCGCTGAAGCTGTAGTTGCCCTTCGCCGTGGTGACGTCGGCGCCGAACTTGAACGGATCGGGGCCGGCCTTGGTGACCTCGAGATCGGTGAATCCCGGAGCGGAAAACTGCTGCGTCGTCACTCGGCCAAGTGTGTTGTTGATGCCGGTCGGGCTCGTGAAGAAGTTGATCCCGAGCTCGGTCAGCGCGGACCGGCTGACCTCGGCGAACCGCACCTTCAACAGCACCTGATTGCTGGGGCGCGACTGCACCTGCAGCAGGTTGACGACCTCTTCCTTCTTCTCGACGAACGCACCGGCCAGGCTGATCACCTTCTCGGCGACTTCTTTCGTCGGCACCGTGCCTGAGACGACGATGTCGCGGCCGTTGGGAGTGACCTGGATGGTCTCGCCGGGGAACAACTGCTTGACCTGTTCCGAGAGACGGGCGATGTCGCGCCCGACGGAGATGTCATACCGGCGGACGCCCCCGGCCTTCTCCCAGACAAACATCGAGATCGTGCCCGGCGTTTTGCCATGCAGCAGCAGCTGGCTGGCAGACGTCACCATCGCATCGGCGATGTCGGCGTTGGTGAGCGAGACACGTGTGATCGGCGTGCCGATGTCGAGCACCGTCGAACGGCCGGCGACGATCTGCACCGGGATGGCCGGTGTATCGATCACCGCGTTGGCAGCGGCCGCCGCCGCGTTCGCGTTCGGCACCGTCGCGACCTGCGCCCGGAGAAGTCCGGGCTGGAGCACGGCGACGATCAGGATCCAGATTGCGATCTTCCTCTTCATCTGCATGCTCCTCAGTGCACCACTTCGTGCGCGCGCTTGTCGCCACGGATGATTTCGATTGTCGGCAGCGGTTCCGGCGCCACCGTCGGCGCCAGGTTTGGCGCCGGTGCTGACCTGCGTGACGCGACGCGTCCCACCGCCACTGCCGCGCGCGGCGCCGCTGACTGGCCGAGCAGGATGGCCGGCCGGATGCCCGGGGTCGGTGGCATCGTCTTATCGAGCGGATTGCGGAGGGCGAGCTGAATCTTGCCTTCGGTGCTGGCCAGCGTCAGCGCTTCCGACTGCAGCGGATCCACGAGCAACGTGACGACACTCACGGAAATGGGCTTGTTGTCTTTCTCGACGTCACGCTCGATGCGGGTGCCCGCGGTGAGCACGGTGACGTTGTTGAGGATGACCTTCGACGTCATGTCCGTCGACTGGTTGGTCGGGCTGACCGTGACCAGGACGTCTACCTTCGAACCAGGCAGCACGTAGCCGGCAACGCCGATGACGTCGTTGACGCGCACCGACACCGCGCGCATGCCGTCGGGAATCATCGGCGGTAGCCCTGACCCCGCGCCAACCGGCGCCAACTTCGCTGGCAAGAGTGGTTCGTTCTGCGAGACCGGCTGAATCAGACCTCGGCCCACCAGCTCCTGCGGATTGCTGAAGGTGCCCGTCGGCACGGCCTCCGAGGGCCAGTTGATCGTGCGCAGGTCCTCGGCACGAAGGGCGGCGCCCAGGTCGAGGCTGCTTGCGGCGACCACGACCGGCGTCATCTTCGCGGAGGCACCGCGCTCCGGTGTGGCCTGCACATACCGATATGTGCTGAACGCGAAGATCGCGCCCACGGTCATCGCCAGCAGCAGGACAGTGTAGATGCGTTTGCGAGGCATAACGTCTTGTGACCCCTATTCGTTTCGCATGATGGTCGTCATGCGCATCGTGAACGGCTGGCCCGCCAGCGAGCCATTGACAACGAGCTGCGCGACCGGCTGCAGCACCATGAACTGGAACGGATACTCGACGACGATGCGCGACGCCGCCGCTGTGACGGTGCCGGTGGCGTTGACAGGAATGGTCGTAGCGGTGATCAGCACCTTCGTGGCGGCGCTGTCGACGACGGCCGCCGGCAATCCGCCGTTCTTCAGATAGGTCTTCACGCGCGCGCTGACCGAGGCGTCGGCGTAATCCGGCAGGATGGCGACGCGTGCGCCTTCGCGCGCCGCGTTCGTCACCACCTGCCACGTCTGGTAGGCGCGGCCGAACTCGAGAATGCCGACGCAGACGAGGAGCATGATCGGAAGCACGAAGGCTGTCTCGACCAGCGCGGCGCCCCGCTCGCCACGGGCCCGGTGCAACCAGCTACGCATAGTCCCTGTTCTCCTTACCAACCCAGCACCACCAGCACCGCCCCACAGGCGATCGCCGGCGCGTACGGGAACCGGTTGTTGGCCGCTGGATGCTCGATGAGCGCCGTCGCTGTCCGGCTGCGCGTCGTCACCAGCATGGCCGTCCCGTACAACGTTTCGCGCAGGCGTCCGCGCCAGAGCGCAACCGTCAGCGCCATTGCGCCGCCGAGAATGGCGGCACGCAAAAACGCATCGAACACATCCGCCGGACCGAGCAGCGCCCCGAACGCGGCCAACAGCTTGACGTCGCCAGCACCCGTTGCTCCGAACACATGCGCGGGCAGCAGCAGCGCCAGCCCGAGGGCCAGCCCGCCGAGCGCTGCGCCCACCGTCACCGCACCCAGGCCGGCCATCGCCAGCACGAGTCCCGCAGACGCGACGCCCATCGTGAGCACGTTGGGCACGCGACGCTGCCGGACGTCGATCACGGTGGCGGCGATGCCGGCGGCAATTACGAGCGCGGCGGTGACACTCATGGAATCGACGCGGCGATCACGTTCCAAAAGACGTCTTTAATCGTTGTGCCGACCTGCGTGACAGCGGAGACTGCCACCAGGGCGACCAGACCCACCAGCAGCGCGTACTCGATCAGATCCTGGCCGCGTTCGTCGCGGCGAAAACATCGCAGCACGGCGGCGCAGATTCGTGCGGGCATGAACGATCTCCTCTTCGTGTGCGCGCCGTCGAACGCGCGGTTGCGTCAAAGGACGGCCGCTCAGGACCGCCCTTTGCCCAGTCGCGCTTTACGGCGCAGCAGCCGCCGCAGTCGTCAGCTTGTCCTTGATGGACGTGAAGATGTTGTTGACCTGCTTGCCCGCGTCCGTGAGGGCAACGACGCACACCAGCGAGATCAGCGCCACGAGCAGCGCGTACTCGATCAGGTCCTGCCCTTCTTCGTCACGAACGAACGTCTTGATGCTATTCACCAGTTTCATGTCATCTCCATCAGCACGCCCCGCGGACGCGCGTCTCTATGAGCGGACATGGCGGGGCGGCGCACGGCGCCGCCCCGCCAGGGCCGAAGTTACGGCGCGGCCGCTGCCGCGGTCGTCAACTTGTTCTTGATCGAGGTAAAGATGTTGTTGACCTGCTTGCCGGCGTCCGTGAGCGCCACGACGCAGACCAGCGAAATGAGCGCAACGAGGAGCGCGTATTCGATCAGGTCCTGCCCTTCCTCGTCGCGAACGAACGCGTTCACGTACTTCGTCAGATTCATGCCTTCTTCTCCGCGCGCGCGGTGCGCGCATGGTGTGTGATTAACCAGCGGCCAGCAGTGCTGCACGACCGCGCGACGGGTCCTCTAAGCGCAACCGGTGTGCCACGGCTGTGGTGGGTTGCACGAGGCGCGGCAAACTCTTGAGCGCGCCGAGGTTGCGGAAGGGGCGTACTTAAGCGGAACACGGCGCCAGAAAGGCTGGCGACGCGTCAGATGATCGGAACCGTAACGGGTGTGGCGCTTTTCGGGATCGCTGGTGTCGGACCGCGACTCGTTGACACGGCAACCACCGTGTCATCTCGTTTCGTAACCACGATGACCAAAGACGTCAGTCGGTCACGCGCGGGCATCACGTGTCGATGCGCATCGGCGCGCAATGCACGCCGCTCTGCGCATCGTCGTGAAGGCGCCGGTGCGGAATGGCAATTGCCATTCGTCTGGCACACCCGTGCCGTTTCGCAGACACGTCCCGATTCGTCGCCGGATCATGGAAGGGCTGTTCGTCGCCACATCACTGGTACTGCTGTGGCTGATCATCCTGGCCATTGACGATCGCGCAGGCATCCAGATCATGGAAGCCGTGAGGAACGGCATCGTCCATAACGGCGCCGTAGCGAACGAGTTCCGAAACACGGCCACCCACGTCACCCGTTCCGCGTGGGAGCTGTCATTTATCTATGGTCCGCTCATGACCTTTGCCGCAGTCGCCCTCGTGCTCGTGGCCGTCATGACGCGGACGACGAAGTAACCGATGTCGCTGATTCTCGCCATCGAACCGAACAAGAACCAGGCCCACCAGCTGGGCGCGCTCGTCCGCGCCCACCTGAAGGCGGAACTGGTCACCGCGCCCACAGCCGCGGCCGCACTGGCGGCGCTCGGCGACCGTATCCCTGACGTCGTGCTCACGCCGGCGCTCTTCGGCCTGAAAGACGAGGCCGCGCTGACGGAACGGCTCCGACAACTGGGCAACGACGCCTCGCATGTGCAGACACTGGCAATCCCGATCCTGGCATCGAGCAGCGCTCGAGGACCCAACGGCAGCCTGCTGAATCGCAAGGGGAATAAGGGCGATGCGGAGGTCGGCTGCGATCCCGCCGTCTTTGCCGAACAGATCAAGATCTATCTGCAACGTGCCGCGGTCGAACGCAGGGCGCAGGCCAGCGAGGCCGCTGCGCGAGCGATGACCGCGGGCCCGCCGGCGGCCGAGACCGGAAGTCCGGCGGCGGACGAGCTCGCGTCGTTCATGATGAGCGCGGACGAACTGGACGTCGACAGCCTCGAGCTGTCCTCGATTCCCCCGCCGACGGCCGCTGAACCCACGCCGGCACCCGAAGTGAAGTCCGCCGGGCACGTCCGCGACAAGTCGGCGCGACCGGCGACGGATGAGGCCAAACCGGCGAAGGCCAAACCGGCGCCACGACCACCCAGTGCCGTCGAAGCGGAGCTTGGCCTGGTTACTCCGCCGACGGCGGGGCCGCCGTTGTGGAAAGTGACCGAGACGATCGAAGACTTCTACGGGGAGGCACAGGCGGCCGCCGTCAGCACGCCGGATATGTCCGCCCAACCGTTTCCGGGAACACCGAGCACCAAGGCAACACCCGCATCCTCGCCCGCGCCGCGTGGCCGACGGACGCCGCCGCAGCCCGACGAGTGGGCTTACTTTGATCCGTCTCAGAGCGCGTTCAAGGCGTTGATTCGAAGGCTCGACGAGATCGCTGGCAGCGCGGCATAACCGGGGTTCAATTGGTTCAATAGCTGCACTGGGTTCATGGGTCCTGCTCTGAACTGACATCGATCGCGTTCAGCAGTGCGTAAACAACGGCACTGCAGGGCGTGGGCACGTTGACTTCTCGACCTTTCCTCACAATCACCCCGATCAGTCCGTCGCTCTCCATCGCCCGCCCTCGCTCCCGGTCGACCATGGTCGACGTGCGCAGCCCGGTTGCACTCTCTGTCCATGCGATGTGCTTGTCGATGTCCTCGGCCCGCAGGTCCACGTCATGTGCCCGGCCGACATCAAGGACCTCATTCATGATCGCGAGAACGAGACCGCGGGTGCCTGGGTGTGCGACCAGATCCGCGGGCACGCGTTCGGTGATGGCCGAGACCGAGTTGAACGCTGCGTTCCACATCAGCTTGTGCCACCGCTCACGCTGGATGTCGTCCGAAACGTGTACTGGCTGACCGGATCGCGCGAGCGCCTCTCGGATCGCCGGAAGCACTTCCCTGTCACTCCGGCGGCGCGCGCCAATGCCGATGGTGCCGGCCGCAACATGACTCACAACGCCGGGCTGCTCGAGCGTCGCACCGACGTACACCACCGCCGGCAGAACCATCGCCTGCGGGAAGCGCGTTGCGAGATGGTCATCCGCCTCTACGCCGTTTTGAAGCGGCACGATGACCGTGTGATCAGAAACCGCCCATGCCAGGTCGTCCATGATGCCCGGCAGCTGCTGGGTCTTCACGCAGACAAGTATCAGATCCATTGGACCTGCTGAACGCGCGCTGTCGGACGCAGACACGGTCGGTACCCTGACCGTTCCGCGTAGACGCGAGTCTATGGTCAGGCCGGAGGTTCGCAGCGCTTCGAGCTGGGCGCCACGCGCGACGAAGCGTACGTCCGCTCCGGCATGCGCCAGCAACCCACCGAAGAAGCCACCGACGGCGCCGGCACCATAAACGAGAATCTTCATCGGGCGCGCGAGCGGTTAACGGCGTCGCGTCGGCGTTCGCGGAGGTGGTGCGGGACGGTATTGCAGCATCACGTTGCTGATGATCGCCACCGGTCGCCCGGCGGCCAGAAACGGCTCGGTGCCATCGATGCGCGCCTCGGTCAACTTCAGGCCGACGATGCTGACGCTTTCGGTAGGCTCGTCGGCTGGAATGATGACGGTCACCGACTCGGTGCCCGTCGGCGCCACTGCTTTGACACCACCCGGACCCGAACCGCCGGAGATCCGATCGAACAGGTCCTTGACCGTGCGGAATTCGCTCTGCACCACCGCCCTGCCGAGAGGCGTGTTGTCGGACGCCAGGAGACCCACCATCGCCGTGTAACGCCGGTAGCCCCGGCTCGTCTTCGCCAACTCCTCCGAATAGGTATGACGGTTATGCAGATCGAACGTCAGCGTGACGGCGCCGGTGTGGGCCGGTAGTTGAACGATGATGCCTTCGGCCGGGTCTCGAGTGATCACGACGTCGCAGAACGTGCGGGCCGTCTGCATACCCTGGCCGAGTACCTGCGGACAATTGACCTTCGCCGGCTCCGTCCGCATCTCAGCAGGAGGCGTGGGCTTGGCTGCGGTGCTGCGGCGTGTCTGCGCGATGGGAACTGCCGTGGTCAGCAGCGTCGCCACGAGGGCCACCAGCACAGATCGCCTACTCATTCACGCACACCAGGCTGGCCGCGTCTGAGCTCGGTGTCATGACGGCAGTTCGCAGCTTGATCAATTCGAGAAACTCCATCCGCGTGCGGGCGTTGTCGCGGAAGATCCCGAGCATAGCGCTGGTCACGGCAAAGGAATTCTGTTTCTCGACGCCGCGCATCGACATGCACAGATGCGTGCCCTCGCACACGACCGCCACACCGCGCGGGTCGATCGCCTGCAGGATCGTCTGCGCAATCTCATTCGTCATGCGTTCCTGGATCTGCAGCCGTCGCGCGAACATGTCCACCAGGCGAGGAATCTTGCT
>Ga0207701_10002964_pt1 | contig 17494 bp, 14 predicted proteins | sample KBSSwiSSwithPhiX_FD_184294 | JGI IMG/M metagenome (GOLD analysis project Ga0207701, IMG submission 184294) | Switchgrass rhizosphere bulk soil microbial communities from Kellogg Biological Station, Michigan, USA, with PhiX - S5 (SPAdes) (version 2) | ecosystem: Environmental > Terrestrial >... | reverse complement strand
CAGCGCACGTACTCGGGCGGGTCCTGCTGGTAGCCGTCGCCGAACGGGTCGAAGTCGGCGGCGCGCTGGCTGACCGGGCAGCCGGTGGGAGTGCCGTGTTTGGAGGGTGGCCCGTGGACGACCGGGCAGCCGACGGTGCGCTTCTCGCTCACGGGCGACTCACTGCGTCTTCGCCGCTTGGCGCGCCCAGAGGATGTTCAGGCGCGCCAGGATGGCGTCGAAGTTGTCGTTGTTGCGCTTGAGCTCGTCCTGGCGGAGCTGCTGGGCCTGCTTTTCCGCCGCGAGCGCCGCCTCGTTGCGATCGAGATCGTCTTTCAGCTTAGGCGGGTACTTCTTGTTGGGATAGAACTGCTCCTCGTCCTCGAGACGCTTGCGCTCCTTGAGCAGGTCCTGATTCCGTTCGTCCGAGATCTTTATCGCCGCCAGCGTCGGCGCCACCGCGACCTGGCGTGCTCTCTCGAGGGCGGCCACGTCGGGGTACTGACGAAGCAGGCCTTCGTCCTTGCGCTGCTCGATGCGCCGCTCGGTCGCCTCGCGCTCGGCCCGGCGCCTTCTTTCCTCGTCCGCCGCCTTCTCGTCTTCGGTCTGCGAGCGCGGCACGACCCGCTTGAACGAGCCGTCGCGATTGCGCTCGACCTGCTCGCCGACGCAGCCGACGATCTCTCGATCGCTGGTCATCGGCTTGCCGCCCGCGCCGACGCAGCTATAGATGCCGCCGGCGGATGTCGGCTGGGCGAAAGCGTCCGCCGCCCCGAACGCCAGGAACGAGAACAGCGACAGCAGCGACAGCGCGAAGGCAGGGGCCACGGCATGAAGTCTAGGGCCAGGGCCAACCCCGCGTTGGCCGGGCCGGGCGACCAGGGCGCATCATCCGCGCATGAGCAGCGATGAATCGCCCGCGCTGGAGTCCTGGATCGGGCGCGCCGAGCAGGTCGCCGACGAGGCGACGCGCGCTCCGGCCCTCGCCCTGTCGGCGACGCTCGACCGCGACGCCTCCGGCCTCGAACGCGGCGATCCCCTGCCGCCGCTCTGGCACTGGATCTACTTCACGCCCAAGGCGCCGGCGCGCGAGATCGGCGCCGACGGCCATCCGCGGCGCGGCGGCTTCCTGCCGCCGGTGAGCCTGCCGCGGCGGATGTGGGCGGGCGGTCGCCTCGAGTTCCATGCGCCGATCCGGATCGGCGACGCGCTGACGCGCACCTCGACCATCGCCGACGTGCGCCGGCGCGAAGGCAAGACCGGCGCCCTGGTGTTCGTGACCGTGCGCCACGAGATCGCGCGCGACGGCGTGCTGCGCCTCACCGAGGAGCACGACATCGTCTATCGCGACCTGCCCCGGCCCGGCGCGGCGTCGCCGTCGCCGGAGCCGGCGCCGAGCGACGAGTCGACGGCGCGTCGGGTCGTGCCCGATCCGGTGCTGCTGTTCCGCTACTCGGCGCTCACCTTCAACGGCCACCGCATCCACTACGACCGCAGCTACGTCACCGAGGTGGAGGGCTATCCCGGGCTGATCGTCCACGGGCCGCTGATCGCCACCTTGCTGGTCGACGAGGCGCGGCGGCAGCGCCCGGGTCTCGTCGTCCGGCGCTTTTCCTTCAAGGCCGTGCAGCCCCTGTTCGACATCGACCCGTTCGAGCTCTGCTGCCGCTTCGATGGCGCCTCTGCCATCGATCTCTGGGCTCGCGGCCACGACGGTCGGCTGGCGATGCGGGCGCGGCTGGAGGGCGCTTTCTGACTCCACGGGCGACAATCTGCCTCCGGGTCGCGGACCCGAGCGCCGCAACCGCCTCGCCACTTCGACCGATTCTTTCGAGCCCATGAGCGACGACTCCCCTTCGGCCTGGCGGCCGCTCTGCCGTGCCACCGATGTCGAGATCGGCATGCCGGTGCGGGTCGAGGTCGAAGGCCTCCCGCCGCTTGCCGTGTTCCAGCTCGACGACGGCTTCTACGTCACCGACGACACCTGCAGCCACGGCGGAGCTTCGCTTTCCGAGGGCTACATCGAAGGCGACGAGGTCGAGTGCCCCTGGCATTCGGGCAGGTTCTGCATCAAGGACGGCAAGGCGACTGCCGTTCCGGCGAGCGAGCCGATCAAGGTCTACAAGACGCAGGTCGTCGACGGCCGCGTCTGCATCGAGGCCTCGCCGACCGGCGCCTGAGGCCGGCTGCGGACGGCGCGCGAAGCGGCATTGGCAGGCACGGCCGCCGGCCGCTGTCCTACAGGAGAGGGGAAATCACGGCCTTACGCTGAGCGGCCACACCTATCCTCTTCCCGCGCCCATGCTTTCTTCCTTTTCGTTCCATTCCCCATCGCCCGCGCTCGCGCTGCTCGCCTCCGAGCCGGCACGCGCCTTCGTCGACCTCGTCGCCTCGCGCGCGCCGCGCGCGGCCCCGGCCATCGGCGACGGCCACCGCGTCATCGTCTATCCCGGGCTGGGCGCGGGCGCCTGGAGCACCCTGCGGCTGCGCTCGACCCTCGCCGCGGCCGGCTTCGGCAGCGTCGACTGGGGCTTCGGCCTGAACCGCGGGCCGCGCGGCAACCTGCGCGACTGGCTGAACAAGCTCGCCGCCGCGGCCGACGCGGAGAGCACGCGCGACGGCCGCAAGGTGAGCCTCGTCGGCTGGAGTCTGGGCGGAATCTATGCGCGCGAGATCGCCCGCGCCGTGCCGCATGCGGTGCGCCATGTGGTCACGCTCGGCAGCCCGTTCGGTGCCGAGGCCGAGGCCACCCACGCCGGCTGGCTGTATCGGTTGCTGAGCGGCTCGGAGCCGCCGCAGTCGCCCCGGGAGCTGCAAGGTCTGCGGCGTCCGCTGCCGGTGCCCTCGACCTCGGTCTTCAGCAAGGCCGACGGCATCGTGCCGTGGCAAGGCTGCCTGCAGAAGGAGGGGCCGATCTCGGAGAACATCGAGGTGCCGGGGGTCAGCCATCTCGGCATGGGCACTCATCGCGCGGTGCTCGCGCTCGTCGCCGAGCGCCTGGCCCAGCCCGAAGGCCGGTGGAAGCCGCGCTCGGCGGTGAAGTCTGCGGCTTAGAAGTCGGAGACCGCCGTGTCGAGCGGCATCGTCGTCGTCGACGCGCGGGTGCTGCTCGGCGCCGGCTCGGCCTCGAGGTCGTCCTTGCCGAAGGTGCCGAAGTACATCGGCGCGCGGCTCGGCGTGGTGTCCAGCCAGGCGTCGAAATCTTCCTCGGCGAGCAGCACCGGGGTGCGCTTCTCCTGCGGCTCGCCCTTGTCGTTGGTCGCTCGGTGGAAGCGCGAGAGCAGGGGATGCAGGTCGCAGTTGAGGGTGAGGATCGAGAAGCTGAGCATCGTCTCGCCGTCCTCGCCCACCCACCGGTCCCAGAGGCCGGCAATGCTGAGCGGCGACCGGTCGGCGCGGCGGATGCGCCAGCGCTCCGATTTCTTCGTGTCGTCGGCGTAGTACGGCACGTAGAAGCACTGCGCCGGGACGATGCACCACTGCCGGCCGGCCCAGGCGCCCTTGAAGGCGGAGCGGGTGGCCGCGGTCTCGGTGCGGGCATTCACGGTCGAGCCCGGCGGGCGCACGCCCTTGGCCGAGGCCTGCTGCAGGCCGAAGCGGGCCAGAACAACCTCGCGCTGGGCGGCTTCGCCCACGCCGTAGCGGCGGATGATCGGTGCGAAATCGCCGGCCCCGACGTCGGTGCTCCATTCGTCGGACAGGGTCTGCCCCCACTCGCGCTCGAGCTCGGCGGCCGTGGGGGCCAGGAAATTCGTCGCCATCCCGTCACTTTAGCGCTGCCCGGCGGCGCGTGGGAAGGCTTCTTGGCCGCCGGAAGTGAACTGCGCCACGCTGGCGCGGCCGGGCGCGGGCGTTTGCCGGGACTACCCTAAACCGCGACCGGGGCCTTGATCGCCGGATGCGGGTCGTAGCCGACGACCGAGAAGTCCTCGAGCGCGTAGTCGAAGATCGTCGCCGGGCGGCGGCCGATCTCCAGCGTCGGGTAGGGGCGCGGCGGGCGCGAGAGCTGCAGTTCGACCTGCTCGGCGTGGTTGCTGTAGACATGACAGTCGCCGCCGGTCCAGATGAAATCGCCGACGTCGAGGTCGCATTGCTGCGCCAGCATGTGGGTGAGCAGGGCGTAGCTGGCGATGTTGAACGGCACGCCGAGGAAGATGTCGGCGCTGCGCTGGTAGAGCTGGCAGCTGAGCTTGGGCCGCTCGCCGGCTGCCGCGGCCGGGGCGACGTAGAACTGGAAGAAGGCATGGCAGGGCAGGAGGGCCATCTCCGGCAGCGCCGCCACGTTCCAGGCGCTGACGATGATGCGGCGCGAGTTCGGCTCGTGCTTCAGCTGCTCCACGACCCGGGCGATCTGGTCGATGTGACCGCCGTCGGGGGTCGGCCAGGAGCGCCACTGCACCCCGTACACCGGTCCGAGGTCGCCGTTCGGGGCTGCCCACTCGTTCCAGATGGTGACGTCGCGCTCCTGCAGCCAGCGCGCATTGCCGTCGCCGCGCAGGAACCAGAGCAGCTCGAGGATGATGGAGCGCAGGTGCACTTTCTTGGTCGTCACCAGCGGAAAGCCCTCCGACAGATCGAAGCGCATCTGGTGTCCGAACACGCTCTTCGTGCCGGTGCCGGTGCGGTCGCCCTTGGTCACGCCGTGGTCGCGGACGTGGCGCATGAAGTCTTCGTATTGGGAGCGGATGGGGCGATCGGCAGTCATCGCGTGATTATCGACTTCTCTCTCTTCAGCGAGCGAACTGCAGCGCCGCCAGCCGCGCATAGAGCCCGCCGGCCGCCAGCAGCTCGGCGTGCGTCCCGGTCTCGACGATCTCGCCCGCCTCCATGACGACGATCCGGTCGGCCTTTTGCACCGTCGAAAGGCGGTGGGCGATGACGAGCGTGGTGCGGTGGCGCATCGCCGACTCGAGCGCGGCCTGGACCATGCGCTCGCCTTCGGCGTCGAGGGCGCTGGTGGCTTCGTCGAGGAGGAGCAGCGGCGGATTCTTGAGCATCGCCCGGGCGATCGAGATCCGCTGCCGCTGCCCGCCCGAGAGGCGGACGCCGCGCTCGCCGAGGAAGGTCTTGTAGCCCTCGGGCAGGGCGGAGATGAAGTCGTGCGCGTAGGCCGCGGTCGCGGCGGCGATCACCTCGGCATCGCTCGCCGACGACCGGCCGTAGCGGATGTTCTCCATCGCGTCGGTCGAGAAGATCACGCTGTCCTGCGGGACGATGCCGATCCGCGCGCGCAGCGCCTCGAGCGCCACCTTGTCGACCCTTGCGCCGTCGATCCGCACCGCGCCCGACTCGACGTCGTAGAAGCGCAGGATCAGCTGGAACACCGTGCTCTTGCCGGCGCCGCTCGGGCCGACCAGGGCGACGGTCTCGCCCGGCGCCACCTTCAGGCTGAAGCCGGCGAGGGTCGGATGCTGCGGCCGCGACGGATAGCGGAACGTGACGCCGTCGAGTTCGACCGAGGCCCCGCCGGCCGATGCCGGAATCGCCTCGGGCGAGGGCGGCGAGACGACGGGCGAGCGCAGGTTCAGGAGCTCCATCAGCCGCTCGGTCGCGCCGGCGGCGCGCAGCAGGTCGCCGTACACCTCGGACAGCACCGCGACGCTGCCCACGAGGATGATCACGTAGACCACCGTCTGCCCGAGGTGGCCGGCGCTGATGTCGCCGCGCATCACCGCCTGCGTCCCCTGGTAGAGGCCCCAGAGGAGGGCGCCGAAGGTGGCGCCGATGATGAAGGCGACCATGAACGAGCGCAGCGTCGTCCGCCGCACCGCGGTGCTGAAGGCGCGCTCGGTCGACGCGCCGAAGCGGCGCGCCTCCCGGTCCTCTTGAAGGTAGCTCTGCACCACCGGCACTGCGTTCAGCACCTCGGCGGCGATCGCGCTCGAGTCGGCGACGCGGTCCTGGCTGGCGCGCGAGAGGCGGCGCACGCGTCGGCCGACGAAGACGGTGGGCAGGACGATCAGCACCAGGATCGCCAGCACCTGCGTCATCACGACCGGGTTGGTGACGATCAGCATGGCCATCGCGCCGACGCCCATCACCGAGTTGCGCAGGCCCATCGAGAGGCTCGAGCCGACGACCGTCTGCACCAGGGTCGTGTCGGTGGTGAGGCGCGACAGCACCTCGCCGGTCTGGGTGGTCTCGAAGAACTCGGGGCTTTGCCGGACGACGTGCGCATAGACGGCGCTGCGCAGGTCGGCCGTGACCCGCTCGCCGAGCCAGGTCACCATGTAGAAGCGGGCGGCCGAGAACACGCCCAGGGCGACACCGACGCCGAACAGGGCGACGAAGTGCTCGCGCAGCGCCATCAGCCGCGTGCCGGGGTCGCTGCGGATGAAGCCTTCGTCGATCAGGCCGCGCAGGGCCACCGGGAAGACCAGGGTACTCGCCGCGGCGAGCACGAGGAACAGCACCGCCAGCACGATCCGGCCGCGGTAGGGGCGCAGGAAGGGCAACAGGCCCGAGAGCGAGCGCACGTCTCGCGCCGCGGCGGGCGGCGGGGACGACGGAGACGGGCCGGGCATCGACAAAGTTTAGGCGAGCCGAGCGCCAAGGAAGTCCGTAAAAGAAAGCCCATGCAGTGAAAGCATGGGCAGAAACAGCCTTGACATTAATTGCCTAGGCACGTATATTTCTCTCATGTCCCGTCCGCCTCCTCCGGCCTGCTTCTACCGCGCCTCCGGCTACTCCACCGACGAGAGCGTCGGCTACATGCTGAAGCGCGTGCTCATGAGCGTCACCCTGGCCGCCGACCGTCGCCTGGAGCCGCAGGGGATGACCCACGCGCAGTGGGGCCCGCTCTTCCTGCTGCGCAGCGGCCGCGCCTCGACCGTGGCCGAGCTGGCGCGCGAACTGCAGACCGACCCCGGCGCCATGACCCGGCTGCTCGACCGGCTCGAATGCAAGGGCCTGTGCCGGCGCATCCGCTCCACCGACGACCGCCGGGTCGTCAACCTCGAGCTCACGCCCGAGGGCGAGGCCGCGGCCGACAAGGTGCCGATCGAGCTGTCGCAGGTGCTGAACGAGCATCTCGCCGGCTTTTCCAAGACCGAGTGGACGCAGTTGAAGGGCTTCCTGCGGCGCATGATCGAGAACGGCGAGGCGATCGCCGGGAGGTCGGAGAAGTGAGCCGCTGCCCTGCCGACACCGTGAGCCGCGCCAAGGCCGCGGCGCGGATGCTGACCACCCTCGTCATCGCCCTCGGCTCGACGGTCCTGCTCACCCTGGCCGGCTGCGCCAGCAGCTCGGGCATCGCGCCCAGCGCCACCCTGGTCGATCCGGCCCGGGCGGGCGTTTCCGCCGCGCCCGCGGCTGCGTTGTCGCCCGACTGGTGGCAGGGCTTCGGCGACCCGGCGTTGAGCTCGTTGATCGATCAGGCGGTGGCCGGCTCGCCGAGCCTGCGCGTCGTCGAGGCGCGGGTCGCACGGGCGGCGGCCAATGCCGGCATCGCCAGCGCCGCCGACGGCCCGCAGCTCGGCCTGGGCTTCGACGCCACCCGCCAGCGCTACACCGAGAACGGCATCTATCCGCCACCGCTGGCCGGTTCCACCCGCAACAGCGCCACCCTGCAGCTCAACGGCTCGTGGGAGCTCGACCTGTTCGGCCGCAACCGGGCCGCGCTCGACGCCGCGATCGGCGCGCAGCGCGCTGCCGAGGCCGATGCCGCGGCAGCGCGGATCGTGCTCGCCGTCAACGTCGCCCGCAACTACGTGCAGCTCGCGCGCCTGATCGAGCAGCGCGAGGTGCTGCAGCGCTCGCTGACGCAGCGCGACCAGGTGCTGGGCCTGATCCGGCAGCGCGTTTCGGCCGGCCTCGACACCACCGCCGAGCTCTATCTCGGCGAAGGCGCGCTGCCCGAGACCCGCCAGCAGATCGAAGCCGTCGACGAGCAGATCGCGCTCACCCGCCATGCGATCGCCGCGCTCGCGGCCTTGCCGCCCGATGCCGCCGATGCACTGGCGCCCCGGCTCACGGCGGTGCGCGCGGTGCCGCTGCCGGAGCAGGTGCCGGCCGATCTGCTCGGCCGCCGCGCCGACATCGTCGCCGCGCGCTGGCGGGTCGAGGCCGCGACCGGCGACGTCGCCGCGGCCAAGGCCCAGTTCTATCCGAACATCAACCTCGTCGCCTTCGTCGGCCTGTCGACGCTCGGCCTCGACCGGCTGCTGCAGGCCGGCAGCACGCAGTACGGCTTCGGCCCGGCGATCCGCCTGCCGATCTTCGACTCGGGGCGCCTGCGCGCCAACCTGAGCGGCCGCACCGCCGACCTCGACGCGGCGATCGCGAGCTACAACGGCAGCGTCGTCGATGCGGTGCACGACGTCGCCGACCAGATCAGCTCGACCCGCTCGCTCGAACGCCAGCTGCGCGAGCAGGCCGACGCGGTCGCCTCCGCCGAGCGTGCCTACGACGTCGCGACCCAGCGTTACCGCGCCGGCCTGGCGACCTACCTGACGGTGCTCAGCGCCGAGACCAACGTGCTCACCCAGCGCCGCCTCGGCGTCGACATCCGGGCCCGCACCCTCGACACCCAGATGCTGCTGGTGCGCGCCCTCGGTGGCGGCTATGTCGCGCCGACCGTCGTGTCCTGAACACGCGCCAACGAATCCTCCCCGGAGAATCCTCGATGAAGCCCGACGACGCGAAGCGTCTTTCAGACCCGTCTTCCCCGGAGCCGGCTGTGGCCCTGGCCGAGCTGGCGCCGGCGAACGGCGCGGCCGCATCCGCCGGCGCCGCGCCGCCGGCCGGCAATCCGCGGCGCAAGGCGGCGCTGCTCGGCGTCGCCGGGGTGGTGCTGCTCGCCGGCATCGCCTACGGTGCCTACTGGGCGCTGGTGCTCAACCACTACGAATCGACCGACAACGCCTACGTCCAGGGCAACGTCGTCCAGCTCACGCCGCAGGTCTCGGGCACGGTCGTCGCCATCGCCGCCGACGACACCGATTTCGTCAAGGCCGGCCAGATACTGGTCCGCCTCGACCCCGCCGACGCGCGGGTCGCGCTCGAGCAGGCCGAGGCGCAGCTGGCCCAGGCGGTGCGGCAGTCGCGCACCCTGTTCGTCAACAACGGGGCGCTGCGGGCGCAGATCGCGGCGCGCGAGGCCGATCTGGCGCGGGCGCAGGCCGACCTGGCGCGGGCCGAGGAAGACGTCTCCCGGCGCGCGCCGCTGGTCGCCTCCGGTGCCGTCGGCAAGGAGGAGTTCAACCACGTCACGGCCCAGGTCGCGGTCGCGAAGACCGCGCTTTCGGCCGCCGAGTCGGGCACGCAGGCAGCGCGCGAGCAGCTCGCTTCGAACCAGTCGCTCACCGAGGGCATCTCGGTCGAGCAGCATCCGGCCGTGCTCCAGGCCGCGTCCAAGGTGCGCGAGGCGCACCTCGCCCTGGCGCGCGCCGAACTGGTCGCGCCGGTCGACGGCTACGTCGCGCGGCGCAGCGTACAGATCGGCCAGCGGGTCCAGGCCGGCACGCCGCTGCTTTCGGTGATCGCCCTCAAGGACGTGTGGGTCGATGCCAATTTCAAGGAAGGCCAGTTGCGCAACCTCCGCATCGGCCAGCCGGTGGAGCTCGTCGCCGACGTCTACGGCAAGAAGGTCGAGTACCACGGCCGGGTCGAAGGCCTGGGTGCCGGCACCGGTGCCGCGTTCGCCCTGCTGCCGGCGCAGAACGCCACCGGCAACTGGATCAAGGTGGTGCAGCGCGTGCCGGTGCGCGTCTCGCTCGATGCCAAGGAAGTGGCCGAGCATCCGCTGCGCATCGGCCTGTCGATGGATGCGAAGGTCGACGTGCGCAACACCGACGGCCGGATGCTCGCCGACGCCTCGCGCCCGGCCTCGCAGGTGAAGACCGCGATCTTCGACGAGGGCCAGGCCGCGGCCGACGCCGACGTGCAGCGGATCATCGCCGCCAATCTCGGTCGGCCGGCCGCCGTCGCCGCCACGGCGCGGCCGCAGACGCGCGCCGCCGCCGATCGCCCGGCAGCGCTGGCCAGGGCCCCGTCCTCCGCCGCCGCCCACTGATGAGCGCGCCCGCCGCCACCGCGCCGGGCGGTCCGGCGCGGCTTCCCTCCGCCACCCCGGCGCCGACCGCGCCGGCAGCTTCCGCTGCGGCCGTGCCGCCGCCGCTGACCGGCAGCGCCCTCGTGCTCGGCACGATCGCGCTGTCGCTGGCGACCTTCATGAACGTGCTCGACACGTCGATCGCCAACGTCTCGATTCCGGCGATCTCCGGCGACCTCGGCGTGAGCCCGTCGCAGGGCACCTGGGTCATCACCTCGTTCGCCGTCGCCAACGCGATCTCGGTGCCGCTCACCGGCTGGCTGACGCAGCGCTTCGGCCCGGTGCGCCTGTTCGTGATGAGCATCCTGCTGTTCGTCGTCGCCTCGTGGCTGTGCGGCCTGGCGCCGAACATCGGCATGCTGATCGCGTTCCGCGTCCTCCAGGGCTTCGTCGCCGGACCGATGATCCCGCTCTCGCAGACGCTGCTGCTCGCGAGCTATCCGCGGGCCAAGTCGGGCACGGCGATGGCGATGTGGGCGATGACAGTGCTGGTCGCGCCGGTCGCAGGGCCGCTGCTCGGCGGCTGGATCACCGACAACATCTCCTGGCCCTGGATCTTCTACATCAACATCCCGGTCGGCCTGGCCGCCGCGGCGGTCACGTGGTCGATCTACAGGAGCCGCGACCCGGGGCCGCGAAAGACCAAGCTCGACTACGTGGGCTTAAGCCTCCTGATCGTCTGGGTCGGCGCCTTGCAGATCATGGTCGACAAGGGCAAGGAGCTCGACTGGTTCAACGCCACCGAGATCGTCGTCCTCGCCGCCACCGCGGCGATCGGCTTCGCCTTCTTCCTCGCCTGGGAGCTGACCGAGAAGCAGCCGGTGGTCGATCTGCGCCTCTTCGGCCGGCGCAACTTCCTGATGGGCACCGCGGCGCTCTCGGTCGCCTACGGCCTCTTCTTCGGCAATGTCGTGCTGCTGCCGCTCTGGCTGCAGCAGTACATGGGCTACACCGCCACCTGGGCGGGCCTCGCGACCGCGCCGGTCGGCATCCTGGCGATCGTGCTCTCCCCCTGGGTCGGCAAGAACGTCACCCGGATCGACCCGCGCAAGCTCTCGACGGTGGCCTTCATCGGCTTCGGCTTCGTCCTCTGGATGCGCTCGCACTTCAACCCCCAGGCCGACTACGAGACCATCCTCCTGCCGACGGTGCTGCAGGGCGCGGCGATGGCGTTCTTCTTCATCCCGCTGCAGGCGGTGATCTTCTCCGGCCTCGAGCCTGAGCGATTGCCCGCAGCGGCGGGCCTGAGCAACTTCGCGCGCATCACCGCCGGCGCGATCGGCACCTCGATCTTCACCACCGCGTGGGAGAACCGGGCGATCCTGCATCACGCCGAGATCGTCGAATCGGTCAACGCGGGAAGCAGTGCGACCACGCTGGCCCTGAGCCAGCTCGGCGCCGGCGGCTACGACACGGCGCAATCGCTGGCGACGATCAACCGCCTGGTCGACCAGCAGGCCTACACGATGGCGGCGAACGACCTGTTCCTGCTGTCGTCGGCGCTGTTCCTGCTGCTCCTGGTCTTCGTCTGGATGACCAAGCCGGCGCAGGGCGCGGCCGCAGGCGCCGGCGGGGCGCACTGACCGGGGCTAGAGCCGCAGCCGACCGGCGTAGCCGGTCATCTCGAGGTAGCCGCTGCCGACGGTGCGGCCGGTGGCATCGCGCAGGGCCGACAGGCCTTCCCAGTAGATCGAGCCGCTGCTGGCGCGACTGTCGAGCTCCTGGTCGTCCTGCATGGCGGCGACGCTGAAGATGCCGGCCGGCGTCGTCACACTCCACTCGACCGGATAGGCCGCCTTCGACGATGGGCTGCTCCAGCGCCGACCGGCGACGAAGGCGACCTCCGACGGTGCGAAGTCGCGCACCGCGCCGCCGGCGGGCCGATGGCTGCCGCCCGCCCAGAGCGTCGTGCCGTCGCGGCGGCGCAGGCGAAATGCGGTCAGCGCGCCGCCGTCGTCGAGGTTCATGCCGATCCAGTCCCAGCCGACCGCTTCGGGCGCGAGCACCGCATCGCTCCATTCGTGGTCGAGCCAGGCGCGGCCGGTGACGGCGGCGGGCTCGCCGCCATGCAGCGCGAGCGTGCCGCGCACGCGCAGCTGCGGCTCGCTGTAGTAGCGACTGAAGTGTTCGGCACCCGGCCCCTTGCGCGAGATCCCGCGCACGCCCTGCAGAAGCAGCGGCTGGCTGGCGGCGAGCTCGAGGTCGAAGCGAAAGCCGGCGGTGTCGCTGGCGGCACGGGCGCGGTAGCGACTGCGGTCGTCGCCCGCCGCGGCCGCGCGCTCGAGGCGCCAGTCGCGCAGCACCAGGCCCGTGTCCGAGGCTGCCGCCGCGGCGATGCCGAAGCCGCTGCGCGCCAGCCGCTGGTCGTGCAGCAGGCGACGGTGCTCGAGATCGGTGACCGCGGCATGGGCGAACAGCAGCTCGCCGGCGCGAAATGCGCTCGCCTCCGCGCCGACGATGCCGGTCGTGGCACGGAAGAACGTGATCTGAAAGCCCCAGGTGCGGGCCGCCGCCGCGAGGCTGCCGGTGACGTACCACCATTCGATCCGCGACTCGGGGTGGGCGCCGAAGTCGCGCGGGAACGTCAATGCAGGAACGCCATCGCCCGCCTCGGCGGCGAAGGCCGACGACGATGCCCTTGCGGCGAGCAGGGCCAGGACGAGGTCGCGACGCGAGAGCATCCGACCGAGGATCGCACAAGGCGGACCTGCCCGCTGCGTGCGTTTCATGCCGAGGCCGCGGGGAAGGCCGCTTGAAGGGTCATCGCCTTTGCACTAGTCTGGGCCAGGGGCTTCGCGCGTGCGAGGCCTTTTCGATTGCCAACAAGAGGAGAACCCGATGCGCTCGAAACTCGTCCCCCTGCTCGCGGCCACTGCCGCTGCCACCGTGCTCGCCGCCTGCGGCATGATGGGCGAATCGAAGTCCGAGATGACCTTCTTCGTCTCGAGCACCGGCTCGGGCAAGGGCGCGGATCTCGGCGGCCTGGCTGGCGCCGACCAGCTCTGCACCAGCCTCGCCAATGCCGCCGGCGCCAAGGGCCACGAATGGCGTGCCTACCTCAGCGCCGTGCCGGCGGGCAGCGTCGCCGCCGTCAACGCCCGCGACCGCATCGGGCCGGGGCCGTGGCGCAACGCCAAGGGCGTGGTCATCGCCCAGAACGTGACCGAGCTGCACGGCGCCAACAACCTCAACAAGGACACCGCGCTCACGGAGAAGGGCGAACCGGTCAACGGCCGCGGCGACACGCCGAACATGCACGACATCCTCACCGGCTCGCAGCCCGACGGCACGGCGATCGTCGGCGCGGTCGACACCACCTGCGGCAACTGGACCAAGAGCGGCGACGGCGCGGCCATGGTCGGCCACCACGACCGCACCGGCCTCGACGAGAGCGCGCCGGCGAAGTCTTGGAACTCGTCGCACCAGTCGCGCGGCTGCAGCCTCGACGCGCTCAAGGCCACCGGCGGCGACGCGCGCATCTACTGCTTCGCCCGCAACTGAGTCGGCCGCCGGATCCATGCCGAAGTTCAGCGCCCTGAGCATCGAGAAGGATCCGGCGCGGCCGCGTGTCGCCCGGCTGCGCCTGTCGCGGCCGGAGCGGCTCAACGCGATCGACAGCCGCATGCCGGGCGAGATCGAGGAAGCGGTCGCCTGGGCCGAGGCCGACGAGGAGGTGCATGTCATCGTCGTTGAGGGCGAGGGCCGCGCCTTCTGCGCCGGCTACGACATGGTCGTGCTCGCCGAGGACACGCCGCTCGCGCCCGAGGTCGACCACCCGCTGCAGCAGGAGAAGCGCCCCTGGGACTCGATGGTCGACTATGCGGTGATGAAGCGCCACACCGAGGCCTTCATGAGCCTGTGGCGTTCGGCCAAGCCGACGATCGCCAAGGTGCAGGGCTATGCAGTCGGCGGCGGCAGTGACATCGCCCTCTGCTGCGACCTGCTGGTGATGGCCGACGACGCGAAGATCGGCTACATGCCGACCCGGGTCTGGGGCTGCCCGACGACGGCGATGTGGACCTTTCGCCTCGGCGCGGCGCGGGCCAAGCAGGTGATGTTCACCGGCGACCCGATCAGCGGCGCGCAGGCGGCCGAATGGGGGCTCGCCAACATTTCGGTGCCCGCCGCCGAGCTCGATGCCGCCACCGATGCGCTCGCCGATCGCATCGCCGGCGTGCCGCGCTCGCACCTGGCGATGCACAAGCTGGTCGTCAACCAGATCGTGCTCACCGCCGGCCTCGAGCAGGCGCAGACGCTGGCGACGGTGTTCGACGGCATCACCCGGCACAACCCGGAGGGCCTGTGGTTCCGCCGCCAGGCGCAGGCCGAGGGCTTCAAGTCGGCGGTGCAGTGGCGCGACAGCGGCCGGCCGATTCCCGAAGGCGACGAGGCACGCCGCCTCGCCGCCGAGCTCGAGAAGCGGATCGCCGATCGCGGCAAGGACGGCTAGGCGCCCGAAGGCGGCCGCTTCGCGGCCGCGGCCTGCCGCGCCGCCCAGGCGGCGGCGATCTCGCGGTGTTCGGGAACGTCGTTCAGGAAGTTGTCGCGCAGCGCCGCGTCGACGAGGGTGTCGGCCTGCTTCTGCAGCAGCGCGTAGGCGGTGTCGAGCATCGCCGCGGCACGCGGGTCGCCCGCGGCCGACAGCACCTCATAGCAGGTCAGGCGGATGCGCTGCCGCGATTCGGTACCGTCGAGCACGCCGCCCTCCGCGAGGTGCGCCAGCACCTCTTCCAGGGCCTGCATCGCCGCTGCGCCGTCGCCTCGCGCCAGCGCCTCACGGGCGATGCCGGCCGCGGCGTCGAAGCGCATCGTCTCGTCATTTGCCACCGCGATCGCATGGGCGCGCTCGAAGGCCGCCGCGGCAGCATGGGTCCGGCCGCGCGCGCGCTCGATCGCGGCGATCTGGAACAGCGACGTGATCTGGGTGTCGACGTTCTGCACCGCGAGCGAGGTCTCCAGCGCCGCCTGCGCCAGCGTCATCGCTGATTCGGGATCGCCCTCGCGCAGCGTGATCATCGCCAGATAGGTCTGGGCATAGGGCTCCATCACCCGGTCGTCGGCCGCGCGGGCCAGGCGAAGGCCTTCCTCGAGATGCTCGCGCGATTGCGCGTGCGCGCCCGCGCCGAGCAGCGAAATGCCGAGGTGCAGCCTGGCCACCGCATACGCCGGGACGTCGCCCATGTCGCGGAACAGCTGCCATTGCTGCCGTCCCATCTCGAGGTGGCCGCTGAGGTCGTCGAGCCGCACCGCGATCAGCGCCAGCGTGTTGAGAAAGCTGCCCTCGACCCGGCGCAGGCCATGCGCCCGGGCAGCCGCCAAGCCCTCGGTCGCCAACGTCTGCCCGGTCGCCACGTCGCCGAGATCGCACAGGCCCGAGGCCATCAGGTTCTGCGCGCGCAGTTGCAGATCGATGTCGCCGGCGCGCTCGGCCCAGGCTCGTGCCCGGCGCGCGGCCTCCACCTGGCCGTGGCGATCGCCGATCCGCATCAAGTAGGAGCTGTGCCGCTTCGCTGCATCGGCGCGCAGCCGATCGTCGTTGATCCGCTCCGCCAGCGCCTCCAGGGCTTCGACGTCGGCGCGATGCTCGGCCCGGCGCCCTTGCAAGTCGAGCGCCCGCTCGCGCACCGCAAGCAGGCGAAAGCCAAGGCGCAGCGATTCCGGCTCGGCGTCGTCCTCGAGCAGCGCCAGCGCCCGCGCGACGTGGTCGGCCACGGTCTCGTTGGCGTAGCGGTTGGCGGCGTGCTCGGCGGCGCGGGCGAAGAATTCGGCGGCGCGCCGGCCGTCGCCAGCCCGCTCGTAGTGCTTGGCCGCCAGGCCGAGATAGTCGTTGGCGCGCGCCCCGGTCAGGCCCGCCAGCCAGGCCGCTGCGCGGGCGTGATAGCCGCGGCGCAGGCGCTTGAGCACGGTGCCGTAGGTCACCTGGTGCAGCAGGTGATGATGAAAGGCGTATTCGCGCACGCCGTCGAGGCTCGCCTCGGGATGGCGGACCACGAGCTCGCGCCTTGCGATGCCGGGCAGCGCCTCGGGCGCGGAAGGGTCGATCGCCGCCAGCGCCTGGTCCCAGAACACGAAGCCGACCACCGCCGCCTGCTGCAAGGCCTGCCTCTCGCGCGGCTTGAGGCTGTCGAGCCGGGCCTGAAGCACGCCGGTGAGGGTCGGCGGCATGCGCGCCGCCTGCAACTTGTCGTGCAGCAGGGTCCAGTGCCCGCCGTCGACGACGATTGCGCCGACGTCGACCAGCATCTTGATCACCTCTTCCATGTAGAAGGGATTGCCCTCCGCGCTACGCGTGACGAGCTCGCGCAGCGCCGGCGGCACCGCCTCGAGCTTCTTCAGCAGCTCGACGGCGAGCGAATGGCTTTCGTCACGGCCGAGCGGGCCGAGCACCAGTCGAAGCGCCTCGGTTCGCCCCGGCCAATCGGGCCGGCGCTCGAACAGCGCCGGCCGTGTCGTGCCGAGCACCAACGTCGGCACGTCGGCGTTCGTCTCGACGAGCTGGCTCAGGAAGTCGAGGGAGCCCTCGTCGGCCCAGTGCAGGTCGTCGAGCAGGAGGACCACCGGCTTGCCGTCGCGTGCGGCGATGCGACGCAGGGCCTGCGCCGCGGCATGGAAGCCGCGGCGACGGATCTGCCGCCCTTCGTCGCGGATGTCGCGGATGTGCGGGCTGTCGCCGAAGTCGAGGCCGATCAGGTGTCCGAGCAGATGGGCATGGGCCTGGGCGAGCTCGGGCCCGTCGTCAGCGGCGAACAGCGGCACCACGCCGCGCTCGATCTTCGACCGGGCACGCTCCAGGCTGTCGTCGTCGCCGAGGCCGAGCGATCCGGCGACGATCTCGCGCAAGAGGCCATAGGGCTGGCTCTCGGTCTGCGGCCGGGCCCGGCCGTGCAGGACCTGCCCGCCGAGGGCTTCGAGGTCGGCCGAGCGGGCCACTTCGTAGAGCAGCCGGCTCTTGCCGATGCCGGCCTCGGCGACGACGGTGATGACGGCCAACCTGCGCTCGGCCGCGACCCGGCGGAATGCCGCAAGGATCGCCTCAAGCTCGGTCTCGCGGCCGACCATGCGCGTCGCCACGCCTTCGATGCCGCGGGCCGGAGCGCTGGTGCTCGGCAAGGCGCGCTGCACCAGCCAGCTGCGGATCGGCGCATCCACGCCCTTGACCGCCATCGGCTCCTGGGCGACGACCTCGAACCGATCGCGCACCAGGGCGTGGGTGTCGTTGCTGATGCGCAAGGCCCCGGGCGGGGCGGTCTGCTCCATGCGTGCGGCGATGTTGACGGCGAGGCCGCGGATGCTGCCTTCGCCGTCGACCCCGCCGCCGAGCAGGACGCCGCCGGTGTGGATGCCGACGCGCACGCCGAGGCCGGCGTGGCCATGCGCTGCCTGCACCTCCTTGCCGACGGCCTGCCCTTCGGCCAGCAGGGCGAGGCCGCAGCGCACCGCGCGCTCGGGGTCGTCTTCGCGGAC
>Ga0207701_10002962_pt1 | contig 17502 bp, 16 predicted proteins | sample KBSSwiSSwithPhiX_FD_184294 | JGI IMG/M metagenome (GOLD analysis project Ga0207701, IMG submission 184294) | Switchgrass rhizosphere bulk soil microbial communities from Kellogg Biological Station, Michigan, USA, with PhiX - S5 (SPAdes) (version 2) | ecosystem: Environmental > Terrestrial >... | reverse complement strand
CCTCATGAATCTGGAAGGTTGGGTCAAGGGAACAGCGGCACCGCTTCCCACGCGCTATCCATCGGTCAGCGATGGAACGCTCGCTGTCGCGACGTCGAACCCAGCTAGCATTGGCGCGCCGGATCTGGCAGCCGCTGGACTACGCTACACGGGCGGCTACAACACGCTGAGCGTTAACGACGAATCAGTCAGTCCACCAGTGCCATCGAGTCGCTTTTATGTTGTGCCCTTGCCGACGACTGACTCGCAGGGCAACGAGCGCGGAGGCGTCCGGATGCCGGACATCGCCGTGCCGCTCGCGACTTTCACGGGGTATAACCTCCGGAAGAAGGGCTACGCTGAAGACCAGCAGAACGGATTGAATAGCTCGCAGCTGGCGTTCGCACTAACGCCCGCAAGCCGCAAGCCTGGCGACCCTCGCAAGAGCGTGCTTGAACTGTATAGCAGCAAGGCCGGCTACATAGAAGCTGTCGACCGCGTGGTCACTCAGCTTGTCAGTGACGGCTTCATTCTGAAGCCAGGCGTTGGCGGAATCGACGATGCGAGCGAATACCGTAATCGAGCGCAAATGCAGGTCAATCAGCCAAGCTTCCAACAACTCCCCTAGGCGTAAACCAACCGTTCTTGGCTGGCTAAACCAAGCCGCGCATAGTAGGTATGCCTTGTTGTTCCTTATCGATGAGGAGCGACCATTGCGATCGGCGCGGACGCCGGGCGTTCGAGCGCGCTACCTTCCCGAATACTCGTAACGAGCGAGTGCCCGACGTTTATCGGGGAGGGAATACGACCCGCGGGCTGAGGCTCGTTGGCTGAGTAGCGGGCGGCAGCGCGGGCCGCCCTGTCAATGACCGCTCACCGGAAATATCTGCGTTGGAGCGGAATGGCTGTTCGGGGCCGAACCGCGCCTGTCGGTCCACCTTCAAACGGGTACAGGGACGATCAGGTCGCGGCCTTCCGCGGAGAGCACTGCAATAGGCCCACGCACGACGGCGCTTTCGTCAGTCAGCGAACCCTATCTCCGTGTGCGTCCCATCACAGAATGGCTTCGTCGCAGATCCACCGCAGCGGCACAGACAAATGTCGTGACTCTCACGAATTCGGCCGTCGGCGCCAGATACCTTGATCGGTCCGGCACATTTCACCGGGCCGTTTGGCTTCGGGGTGATCACAAGGGGGCCGGCGCCAATCGAACCCTTCGTATCGACGTCCCTCGGTAGCATGCCGGTGTCGACAAAACCGATATGAGTGTGCGTGCCATCGCACAATAAGGCTTATTCGACGAGCGACCACAGCGACATAACACGACACTCGCGTCGTCGCGCGGCGCTCCTCGCGCATGGAGTACGAAATTGCCGGTGACTATGTACGGTCCGTCGGGCCGCACATAGACAGTTGTGGCAACCAACGTCATGGAGCCGGCAACGATTCTGACCAGAGGCTTGTGTGTGACGAATCGAAATTCAAAACATACTCCGTCTGCCGGCGATGCTCAATCCCGACCACGACCGACTCTGACTACAAGCACCGATCGACGAGCGCTCTACATCGGGATTCCCGACAACCGCATTCGCCAATGCTGTTGAAAACTCCCTTGAAAGAGCGCTCCTGGTGGGTACTTTAGGCCGGGCTCGAGGTAGGACGGCTATGATGGGGCAACGAAGGGGCGGGCAGAGGCCGTTGTTCTACTCGTTCAAGTTGGACATTCTTGGAGTCTTTGACACGAGTCGGACGCAAGCCGCTAATAGTCAGGGCGTTGAGGGCCGTTGCCGTGCGGAAACCGGATTCAACCGCCATCAACTTGCGCGCGATTACTGAATGACCTCGTCCGCGCGCAGCAGCACCGATTGCGGGATCGTAATGCCGAGTGCTTTTGCGGTTTTCAGATTTATCGCAAGCTCGAACACGGAGGGCTGCTCGATCGGAAGGTCACCCGGTTTCGCACCCTTGAGAACTTTATCAACCAGGACTGCCATGCCGCGATTCATGGCTGAAAAGTTGGGCGCATAGGACACGAGGCATCCTGCCGACACGAACAGTCTGCCCTCCGAAAGTGTCGGAAGAGCGTGCTTCAGCGCCAAGCGAGCAATCTGATCACGGTTGGAGGCAAACACCGGATCACCGCGAACAATCAGTGCGTCCGCACGCATACGAGCTACTTCGGCGATGATTCTTTCCAGCTGGGTCGCGTCGGCTACATCGACGAAGATCGGCTGCATTCCGAGTGATCGGTAGGCGCGCTCGTCCTCGTTTCGAATCAGCTTGAGATTCTTATTCGCAGGATCAACAAGCTCGGCGACCCGTGTCGCGGTCGGGCGCACCTCTCGCAGGAGTTCCAAACGCTTCGCTGCGAGTTCGGGCGCGACGGTCGAAGTACCTGTGATGTTGCCGCCCGGTCGAGACATGCTGGCGACGAGGCCAAGGAGTACCGGATCTCCAGTGAGTGAGACGATCGAGATGGTGGTAGTGGCGCTCTTGGCGGCCAGCGAAGCGACCGCACCACTGGTTACGATGACGTCGGGGCTGAGTTGCACGAGTTCTGCCGCGAGACCAGGCACAAGCTCGGCCTTGCCGCCAGCAGCGCGCCGTTCGATGAGTAAGTTCTGGCCCTCGCTCCAACCGAGCTCGCGCAAGGTCTCAAAGAAGATTCCCCACCCCTCGGGCGTAATTGTTCCCGCCGTCAAAATGCCGAGGCGTCGAATTTTCCCCGTTTGCTGTGCGGAGGCGGCGAGCGGCCACGCAAGGAGGCCACCTGCAAAGCCGCGAATGAACGTCCGCCGATCCATCACTGAATCACCTCGTCGACAGAGGGAGTCCAGCCATGCTACGCCTACACCCGAGATTTGGACGGCGCCCGGGAGTGACCGGTTGTCGAGTCCGAACGCGATGAGTTTGAAACATCGACGGTCGCCGATCGACCCTTTGTTGACCTACGGATTTGCGGAAAGCAGACATCGCGGCGAACGGCCGCTGTCCGGTAAGCCGGAGTTCGGCGACTAGAGCGGCCTCTCGCGGACAACTGAACAGAGATAGGCGCACGCATTTCTTGACCCCCTGATGGCAATGGCGTAGCGTCGCTTTGGCCGTTCTGGACATCCAGTCGGAGACCCCGAGATGCTGCGAGGGACGATGATCGCGCTCTGCCGGATGCTCCCGTACGCTGTGCGCCAATGAGGTAATCCAGTGATGGACCGGCGGAGCTTCATCAGTACGGTAGCGGGCGCGCTCCTCGCCGCGCCGCTCGGTGCCGAGGCGCAGCCAGCGGAGAAGGTCTACCGGGTCGGGTTTCTCGCCACGGGCACATTCATACAAACGTACCGGACCCGAATTGGGATGCCTTCGTGCAGGGTCTCCGCGAGGCCGGCTACGTCGAGGGACAGAACCGGAACATCGAGCGTCGGTACGCCGAGGGAAAGGCGGAACGACTACCGTCCCTCGCTGCTGGCCTGGTGCGCCTGGGGGTAAGCCTGATCATCACCACTTCGGTGCCCGCCAGCCTCGCGGCCAGGGACGCTACCGGGACCGTTCCCATTGTGTTCGTGGGCGTGGCCGATCCGATCGGGCTGGGCCTCGTCGCGAACCTTGCTCGGCCAGGTGGAAACGTCACCGGCCTCGCCAGCATCGAGTGGGAATCGTTCACGGCGAAGCAACTGCAAGTCATCAAAGAGGCAGTTCCGAAGACCTCCCACGTCGCGATCCTCATCAACCCAATCAACCGGATGCACTCACTGACGCTTCCTCAGGAGCAGGCGGCTGCCGATAGAATGAGAGTAAGGCTCCAGCTCGTGGAGGCGCGAGAGGCTGGCGACCTTGAGGGCGCGTTTGAAGCTATGGCCCGGGAGCGCGCCGATTTTCTCCACGTGTGGGGGGATCCGCTTACCTACGCCCATCGGTCTCGTATCGCCGAACTGGCGATGACGCACCGGCTGCCGACGATGCACTTCTTCCGGGAGGCGGTGGCGGCCGGGGGTCTCCTCGGCCTTGGGCCGAACTGGCCCCACATCTGGCGGGGCGTCGGGAAGTATGTCGACAAGATTCTCAAGGGGGCGAAGCCTGCGGACATCCCCGTGGAACAACCCACGAGATACGAGCTGACCATCAACCTCAACACCGCCCAGGCGCTCGGCCTGACCCTCCCGCCGTCGCTGCTGCAGCGGGCGGATGAGGTCATCCATTGACGGCCAGCACGTAATCATCTAAAGCGCCGTGAGGTCGAACTTTATCGTTGACCAACATTGGCGCTACACCGAACGACCGGAACGGGGCGTCTCGGTTCACCCTGACCACGGCATAAACGTCTGGTTCTGGCGAATTTCCGCGCGCTGTCGAAAGACTGGAAGTGGCCGATAGTTCCAGCTGATGGCACGAAACGAAATGACCGCTGCAGCGAGTGATGCGGACGGTCGGCTTCGTCGGGGCGTAAGAACGAATAGGGTCCGAGCTCGGACGGTCGCGGCCTTGTACTGCGCACTGACCGCGAGGGCCGCAGAGCTTAGGATCAAGCACTACGACTCATCACGCCAGCCTCCGCACGAGGTACTTCGTTCCTGGTACTAAGAATTTCGGACTAAGTACGACGCGCCGAGATCCGACCTGACTTTCATCGAGCGCATCCATCTCGTACCGGGTATCGTCGACCGGCCTTGAGCGACGCCAGTAGACCGACCGCTCAACACTGCCTGCGGTCATTTCGATTGGCACAGTGGGGGGGCTCACAAAGCGGCCGGACGCCTGTCGCGGTAATTGCGGCGCCGCAACAGGCGAGAATTGCCGGCAGTCCTGGCCGCGCCTCCGGGACGCGATTACTTCGCAATAAGAAATGCTCGCGGCGGAACAGCCCCCGGTACTTACTCCAGGAACGCCCGCCGCTTTTGCGCAATTCGGCGCAGCCTTCGCCGCGGTCGCACACTTACACGCGCGTCCGCATCCACCCGAAACGCATATTGCTGCGCCCTAGCCGCATGTCCTCGGCCGATCTCTTCAACATCGCGAATCGGTCGTTGGGCAGGAGACTGGCCGGCATGACGGGGGTCGGATAACCGGGACCACGCAGCACGCTGTCCATGTAACCGCCGGGCTGCAGCTCGGGCGCCGCCGCGTAACCGGGGAGACCCCCGTCGACGTATCGCGGCGTCGCGGGTGCGAGTCCGTAGAGCTGTGCCGAGTTGAGGCCGAGAATCTGCCGTTTCGCCCCTTCCGTTAACTGCGGGTAGCCCCATCGCTGCCGGATACTCTCGGGGATCTGCGACCGCCAGAACGCTTCGATCTGCCATTGCGGCCCGCCGTACCAGAGCGAGTCCGAGCCGAACAAGATGTTGTTCTGGCCCATGTAGTAGAGCAACTGACCGATAAGGTGTGCCCAGACCGTGGGAAACGTGACGATCATCGACGCCATCGTGGTTCCCAGCTCAGCATAGACGTTCGGCAGCCGCTTGAAGCTGGATGGTGACGTGGAGGTCGGCTCGGCACCTGCCACGTACTTGCCTCCCGCGATCTGCGCGAACTGCGTTGACCACCGGATGTTTGGAAAAGTACGCCCGTCGCTGTCGACGAGGACCGTCGGCGCCATTGAACCAGCCCGGTTCTCGATGTCGATCAATGCCTGAAGATCCCAGAAGCTTGGCCGGATGCACGAGTGGTACATGATCCAATTGAACTGTGGCCAATCCGTCGCGGCCTTGACGATATCGTCGGGATTGCCAAAATTCGGGGTATTGTTCGAGCCCCCTGGTTGCGTTCCATTGGCCGAGAGGCCTTTGTGAATGCAGATATTGAAGAACCCGGGATGCTTCTTCAGCTGGTCCTTGTTATTTGCGATCACCTGGTAGGTCGGATACGCGATCACGTCGTCATCGAGCCGCCAGCGCGCAAATGAAGTGCCGGGAGCCGCGCTTGCCGCGAAAGCGACGTTATAGCCCTTCCACGAATCGGGCTGCATGTTCTCGATTTGCCACTGCGTGTAATCGCCGAACATTGGATCCGCTAGGTTTCCGATGCCAGGATAAATCTGGCCGTGAGCGAGCGCACGCGTCGAGCCGGCGAGCGCGTTGATGTAGTCTCGGCATTGCCCCGTCTGCCAACCGGTCAGGATCTCGGCCTGCAGGCTTTCGCTGATCTGCCTTGGCGGCCGGGGCACAGCTTCGCCAGGCGCCGAGAACAGTGCGATGTTCGCGTTGCTAATGATCGAGACGCTCGTCTGCGATTCGAGATAAAGCCGATTGATGTACTGCCCCAGGTGAAACTCACCCTGGACGGTGGTTGGGGGACCAGGGTTCGGGGGGAAATCGGGACCGAGTTGTGCCGGATTCCATGGCGTCCATGGGCTGCCCAGTTCGTCGAAACCGGCGGGATTGCCGCCCCGGCCGTTAAAGGGGTTGCCGAAGGGTGGCGTGGTGGCGGGGCTGAAACCTGCCCCGGTGGACACCGAGCCCGGTCCCTGCGCGAGCGCCCGCAATGATTGCGGACTATTGGTGCTCGAGCGCACGATGTGCGTCTGATCGTCGAATACGAAAAGGTTTTTTGGCGGGCCATTCTCCGCGGCCGCTGCCGGCTCGAACATCTCGACCGGTTGCACTTTGAAGAAATTTTGGCCGAATACTTCGTTGATGGCGAGGAAGGAGGCGGCCAGGCCCCCCGCGCTTTCGAGAAACTGCCGGCGGCTGATCCCGAGCTTTTTCGACGCCTTGTCGGCAAGCTCCTTAACCCGCTCTTCGACATGCCTTTGCTTCTCGGTTTGCGGATGCGGCATGTACTCGCCGTTCGAGATCATACGCGTCGGCACCGGCCCTTGAAACGGCTCGGTTTCGGCTGGAGCACAGCACTCGAGCTGCTCGTCGCTTAACCACGCGTCTTCTTCACGTGAGCCGGGAAATCTTTCTGGATTCGACATGGTTCCTCCTATGGCACATGGCCGATGCGCTAGGCGGTGAATCGATCGTTTCTTACGTGGGTGCGAATGCCCGCATGCTGCATTCGTCAAGGAGTTCGCCCGCGCCCGAGTCACAGCACCATCAGCCAACCATAGCGCATGTGGGCGAACAGCTGAGCCAAGATACATCCTGCGATCACTGGCAATCTCGCGCTCGACTATAAAAAGGCAATTTCCCGAAAATGATCGTGATTTTGCGAAAACCATACCGCGAGCGCAGTTTTTTTGTTTCCCTCGGGGCCGCGATGGGTGGCCGACAGCGTCCGAACGATGAAACTCTAGGCGTGTCGGCGAGCTATTGCAGAGCCGAGTCCCGTCAGATCAGTGCGACCACGCAGTCGCGTGACCGTTTCTAGTCTTTAGAGGATGCCCGGTACTGTGAAGGGCTCGCGCCGATGCGCGCGCGGAATCGTGAAGACAAGTGAGAGGGCGTCTTGAAGCCACACTCCGTCGCGATGCACGAGACTGGCAAGGTCGTTGTGCGCAACAGTGACGATGCTCTGTGCAAACGCTGCTCGATCACATAGCGATGGGGCGTGGTGCCCGATGCGGCGCGGAATGCCCGGAGGAAATGTCCAGTCGACATACACGCGATCGTGGCCAGATCCGGCAGAGCGATGTCGCGGGAGAGATTGGCAGCGACGTATTCCTGAACCCGCTTGAGCGTAACAGATCGCAGTGGACTCACACCCTGCGGGCGGATCAGCGCAGCTGAGTCCCTGCCAGTCGCGTCAGAGTGCCGGCGCAAAAGATGATAAATCAGAAGGTGCTCGGCCTGCGTGACGAAGAGGGCGTCACCTCGCTGCTCTCTTTCGGCGGAAAGCTCGAACTCGCTGATGAGCATCTGAAAGAAACTCTTGAGCCAGGGGTCTTCGACGGCAAACAGTTCCCTTATGCGGGGCATGGGCAAGCCGTTCATGTCAATCTCGGCAAAGCGCCGCAGGGCGTCGTGCGGCAGGTAGACATGACAGACCTCGCACGATCCGTCGCCAGAGAAAGACGCCGGCGAATCGGGCGCGACGTAGGTGACGGAGCCAATTGTCGGGCGTCGGTGGATGCAGAAACCCTTGCTGCGACGCGTAAGAGTAGCCGACCCGGACGTACGGCAAGCGAGGATGCCGTGCGTAAGGTTCCCCGTGGTTACTCGTGCGCTCTCGAACTTCCATGTTGCAGCGAAAACGGCGCCCCCGCCGGCGTTAAAAACGCGATATATGGACTGCACGCCAGGAGATCGCTCGACGATGCTCGAGGAAACTTCCAGCGGCAAACGAGTCGCACCTCCATCCATGGGATCCTCCTCTTTGCGTTCGAGGCGGCGGCGGTTCTGTGTTCTAGATCAGCACCCGCAGTCAGCACTTGGTGTGCGCCACTGACTTCTTTGTCCGTAGGAAATAAATTATCGATCGCCGTCATACGAGCGTCAATTGGAAGTTAGCCTCCTTCCACGTAGAACGTTCCTATGCCTTGTAGGACGTATCTGACAATTAGAGGGCATATTGGAGCCAGATGGTTTTTGAAATCTTCACTGGGTCCCGAGAGCGCGATTGCCAGTCTCCACCGCGGGAGAGGATTGTCCATGCGTTGTAACGACGAGTGCGTCTGCTCTCGGTCTCAATCCGGTCAAAGCCGGCATGGGTTTCACCTCGCCTCGGTATGAAGCCCCGAGTACCCAGTTCTGACTGCTACGAACTTTATATGAGTGGCTGCGGGGCACCCGCAACTGTCCTGTGAGGCAGCGTGGCGTGCGAAGTGCCGAGTGCGCAGTACTCCGGCGCCGATCGCCTCAGATCGGCCAGGCGCCGTTCATAGATTAGCTGGCTGTACGTCAGGAACAGGACAGCAAGCAGCCGGTCACCGCGGATGTTCGACATGGCGCTATCGACCCGCTGCCGTCCTAGATGCGCAAAGCGGACATGCCACGCTGAGTAAGCGGCCATTCAACTCGGTAGTTCATAGGCAAGGTTGTCGTGCGTGATGGACTAGCGCTCGGACCAGAAGTTTGGCGGCGAACAGCGCACGGCGCAACACCACCGAAGGTCGCGGCAATATTCAATGCGACGGCCTTGCTCGTGCCGCTCTCGACCGCCTGTACGGAAGCGCTATAGCGCTCATGATTCGGTCCGAATTGGACCGAAGCTTTTTCCGCCGCCCCTCTTGTTCCATGCGGTGCAATCACTACAGTGGCTGCACCGTCTTCTTGCATGCGCTCGCGATATCTCACGGACGGCTCAACTCCAAAGGGAAATCTATGAAATCAATATCGCCGCCTCGATCGGCATGCCGCGGCCGTGTTATGGCTCGGTCGCACTACCTGGGACTTCTTTTTGCTATATGTACCTGGGCGACCCCACATGCTGGCGCCGTTACATGCGGAGCGCTCGTCTCACTGAATCTCGATAACACGAGAATCGATTCGGCAATATCAATCACAGCGGGTTCCTACACACCTCCAAACATGGTGACCGTCGCGCAACAGGTCGCTGGCGTGGCGCTTACCAATCTGCCTGCTTTCTGTCGCGTGGTAGGGACTATTTCCCCAAGCATTCAGTTCGAATTGTGGTTGCCCGATGCCGCCGTGTGGAACGGCAAGTTCACGCAATCCGGTAGCGGAGGTCTCGGCGGTTACATTAACTACACCCAAGGCGCCACATCGAGGGACGGCATGGCTTTGAATCTGCGGCGCGGCTATGCTGCGGCGGCGACCAACCAAGGTCACGCTTTCAACACCACAGATTGGATGCTCGACCCGGGTTTGTTGGTGGACTGGGCTTATCGCGCCAATCACGAGGTTGCCGTGCGCGCCAAGTCGATCATCGCGAGCTACTACGGTTCAGCGCCCAGGCTGTCGTATTTCGAAGGATGCTCGGTGGGCGGTGTTCAGGGGCTCATGGCCGCCCAGCGTTACCCGCTGGATTTCGATGGAATCGTAGCCGGCGCCCCGGTGGCGTCGAGTCCGTCCTGGGTATATAACCTTTGGGTTGCGCACGCCCTGTACAAGCAGGCTGGGGCGTCCATTCCTCCTGCAAAGCTGCCGGTGATCTACAACGCCGCATTGGCTACGTGCGATGCGAACGACGGATTGCGCGATGGCATCATCTCGGACCCTGAGACGTGCATGTTCGATCCGAACGTGCTGCTGTGTAGCACCGCCGACAACGCAAATTGCCTGAAGGCGCCGCAACTGCAAGCGCTCAATCAGCTCTATGGCGGCGCGCGCAACCCGCGCACGGGTGCGCATCTATCGCCGGGGTTCTCGGTCGGCTCGGAACCTTTCTGGACCCCGTTTGTTTCCGTGCTTCGACCGCAGGGAAGCGCGGTGTCGTGGTACACATGGGCGGTATTCGAGGACCCGGCTTGGAACTGGAAGACGTTCGACTTCGATGCCGACTATCAGCATGAGCGCACAAAACTCGCGAGCATTATAAGTACCGAAGATCCCGATCTACGGCCTTTTCGGGACCATGGCGGTAAGCTTTTGATGTGGCAGGGATGGGCCGATGCAACGCTTCCACCCCAATGGACGGTTGACTATTACAAAGCAATGATCGATGTCGTCGCGGCGGAACATCCGAACGGCGATGGTTTGCAATTGACGCAGGACTTCGCTCGGCTCTTTATGAATCCGGGCGTGGCCCATTGCACGGGAGGCGTCGGCGCGGACAATTTTGATCCGGTGGGTGCGCTCGAAAAGTGGGTCGAGCAAGGCCTTGCGCCCGAACGCATCGTTGCGACAAAGTTCTTGAGCGGCGCCGTCCAGTTCACGCGGCCTCTATGCGCCTACCCTGCCGTGCCGTTTTATGATGGAGGAGACCCGCATAACGCCTCCAGCTTTGTCTGTCGTTGATTTCAGCGAGAGTGGCGTCGCGCGCTTGATTCACGTCACGTCGCGCGACGCCGTAGACGAATGATACCGCGCAGCTCAGGGTCGCGAATCTATCTCAGGATTCCGGCGAACGGGTCAAGAGCGCGAAGACCCGGAGCGAGCCCCAAGATACGCGACGATCCATTCGCATCGAATGTGACAGTGTGCGGTGTTGGGGTCAAAAGTGCTGACGGTCGGCCCCGGTCTCCAGGCCCGACCGAATAATCGCACGATCACTGAACCAGCCGCACGCCCGAGTTGCGAATTATCGGACCCCAGCTCGCGTGATCCCCAATGATCGTCGAGGCGAAATCATCAGGCGAGCCTCCCAGCACGCGCCAGCCGAGGCCCTCGAAGTGTGCCCTCAACGCGGGATCTCGCAAAGCCGCTGCCGCAGCGTCGTTTATCTTCGTAATGGCCAGCTGTGGAACGCCGATAGGTGCAGCCAGTCCGAGCCAGGCTTCTCCGCCCAGGTCGGTGAATCCAACTTCGGCGGTTGTAGGAACATCGGACAATAACGGGGATCGCTCCCGACCCGTAACTGCGACGGCCTTCAGCTTCCCAGCTTTCACTTGCGGCGCGAGAATGAAAGGAGCGTCAAAGATGACCGGAACCTCGCCCGCGACGACGGCCGCAACCGCCTCCGCGTTGCCGCGATAGGGGACAGGCACCATATCGATCTGCGCCACAGCACAAAGCCTTAGAGCAAGGATGTGCGGAGGAGAACCGAATTGTGGAATCGCATAGTGGATGCTTCCGGGTCGCGCTCTTGCGAGCGAGATAAGTTCCTCCAAAGAGTTGGCGGGAAACGACGTGTGGAAGGCTACGACACCTGGACCGGCCACCAGGTTGATCACCGGGGCCAGGTCCCGCAGAGGATCGTAGGTTAGCTTTTCGAACAGGAAAACGTTGTAGACCATCTGCGCCCTGCTGACCAATCCAATTGTGTAGCCATCGGGCGCCGCTTTCGCGAGAAGGTTGGTCGCCAAAATACCGCCAGCCCCGGGCCGATTTTCAACGACGACGGCTTGCCCGAGTCTTTGCGCCATAGCGTGGGCAAGCGGTCTGGCAACTGAGTCTGGGACGCTGCCAGGCGCTCCGGCCGTCAGCAGCTTGACCGGCCGATGCGGAAAAAACGCCTGAGCAAATGCGAGCCACGGTGTGCTGATTGCAATCAGCGTGAACACGGCGATGATGTACGGCAATGCAAATTGAAGCAAGCACCTGCCAGCTAATGAACTCGACGGTCTTTGCATTTGCATTTGCGCGATAGGGAAATACCGTGGGCGGGATCGCCCGGCTAGGGTGCGTCTTGCGTTTTGTGGCATACGTGCCAGCATATACTTGCTGGGCTATAAGGCGTCTAGCAAGCAACGCCTTCGGGCATTATCGAGGACCCGTATGGACAAATTGCGGTCCATTGACTACTTCGTCAAAGTGGCAGAGAAGAAGAGCATTGTGGCTGCCGCTCGGCTTCTTGACGTCACTCCTTCGGGAGTGAGCAAAGTCATCAATTCTCTCGAACGGGAACTAGGGTTTCCGCTATTCCATCGCAGCACACGCAAGATCAGCCTGACTATCGATGGCGGCTTGTACCTTGGGCACTGTAGACGAATCTTGCAAGAAATTGAAGCAGCGGAGTCCGAAGTCCGGCACCAGCGCCGTATGCCGACTGGAACAATAAAGGTCGCACTGCATCCAGCGTTTCGTATTCCTTTTTTTGCCCGCATCGGTGCGTTTCTGCAGCAGCACCGGCACATCAGGCTCGAAACCAAAATTGCCAACTCGCCAGCGATACTGTTTGACGAAGGATTCGATGTTCTGATCCGCATCGGAGAACTGTCCGATTCGAACCTTGTGGCGCGCTCGGTAGGATGGCTTGAGCAGATCGTGGTAGCTTCTCCGTCGTACCTAGCAGACAACGGAGATCCGACGGATCCGATTGATTTGGCCCATCATCGGTGGGTGTTTCCGGCGCGGATTGACGACGTGCAAGCCCACAGTCCGCATCTTGAGTTTACCCGGGATGGGAGACGAATTACGGTAACGGCCTCGACCTGCGTCGTGGCGCTCGACAACATCGGACTTCCAGAAAGCGTGGTTGGTGGTGCGGGCATTGCCTGCCTTTCGAGCATCGCTTTTTTGTACGCATTCAACGCAGGCTTGGTGAAGCGTATCCTCAGCGACTGGAGTGTCAAGGCGAGGCCGGTATATGCCGTGTTCCCAAACGCACGGGCGATCACGCCAAAGACTGTTGCAATTGTCGAACTCATTTCGGAATTAGTAGCCGAGGCAGAGCGCGTGTTTCCTAGCCGGTCGGCGCCGCTGCCCAAGAACAACAGTGCGCCGGTGTATCAAACCTCTCAAGAAGGGAGGCCAAAGCTGAACGCTCGAAGCGTGGCAAGCGGCTAATTGTGATTCTGCGACCGTTATTCGACGAACTCTGTGCTTAGGTTGAGTGGCCCTTCTCGGCGAAGGTCAATATGGGGTCGTCCCTCATTGTAGAAGCAACGGAGTCGCTAGCGCGTCACGTGTGCTGAGCTGACACACGGAACTGGCGCGCGTCCACTTGCGCGGCAGCGTTTGGATCATTCGCTTGGCTTGCCCGTTGGTCTGCGCTTGATAGCGCCCGGTGCGCTTCGTGCCGATCCCAAGTCAGCGACAGGCCTTGCGCAACGGTCACGAGCGATAAACCGCGCTGCGGTTAAGGCTCGTTCGCTGCATATCCGGCGGTGCCGCGGAGTGACAATGCGCTGCTTCTCTCATCAATGTCTGCTCACCGGAAAATTATGCGGCGACACCCACAGGCTGTTCATGTGTGTGATTCGTATACATCGTTTCAACTAGAATGGCCGGATGAATCGCGATATTGCTCGGCGCCTGCGTTGGGTTCGCATGCTCAAAGAAACAGGTAATGCTGGATTGGTTTGCCTGCGATGCGGTGTGTCTCGACCTACCCTACGTAAATGGGCCAAGCGATACGAGACGCAAGGAGAGCAAGGACTCGTGTCTGTAAGCAAGCGGCCGCATCGCAGCCCGAACCGCAAACTGACGGATCAAGATCGGTCGACAATTCTGCAGCTCCGCGGCGAAGGCAACGGTGCGCGCCCAATCCAAACCGAGCTGCGGCTGTTTGGGCAAACGGAATTCGCGTTAGCGACCATCCACAAGGTTTTGACGGCAGCGAACGTCAAACCATTAGTGAAACCCTGGCGCAGTCGCGTACCGCACCGCTACAGCCGCCCTATCCCCGGGGATCGCGTGCAGATGGACACGATGAAGATCGCGCCAGGCGTGTATCAGTACACGGCCGTCGATGATTGCTCTCGCTTTCGAGTTCTGGGTGTCCACCCTCGACGAAACGCGCGCAACACATTGCTTTTCCTGGATCGTGTCACCGAAGAAATGCCATTCCCCATCCAGCGCATCCAGACCGATCGCCGTACGGAATTCTTTGCGGAAGTGTGCAGCGTCGATTGATGGCTGCGTTCATCAAGTTTCGCCCGATTCCGCCGCGTTCACCGCACTTGAACGGCAAGGTCGAACGATCGCAGCTGACCGATTTGATGGAATTCTGGTCGCGGCATGCGCCGAAAGAGGAAGGAATTCAACAGCGCATCGAAGAGTGGCAATTCGTCTACAACTACAGACGTTCGCACGGTGGGTTGGCTGGCAAGATCCCGGCCGGGAGAATTGCCGAGGTCGGCGAGCACACGCCATTGTCGGAAGTTGTCGTTGCCGCCTACGACGAGTCGAAGGAGCGAATCCGATATAGCGATTGGAAGAAGGATCAAGCGATGGCGACCCTACACAAATCGCGCTCCCCTTAGAGCTCACACCACGAGCTGCCGTATCCTTCTTGCGATATTTCAGTTGAAACGATGTCTGTGAATCCCACAGTTCATGGCCGATAGCGCGTTATCGCGCGTCTGTGCATCGAAATGTGGTGACGACCCTCCGGAAAAGTTTCCACAAAAAAATGGCGGAAATTTTCTTAGCACTGAGCACTGAGCACTGAGCACTGAGCACTGAGCACAAAGTGCGAAGTGTGTGACTTCGCACAAAATGCGGAGTGTTGCGTCGACTGATCCGACGCCAAAAATCGGGATTTGTAGATACGACGCGTGTAAGATCGCGCAATCGCGCATGCAACAAGAAGCTTTGAAGCTTAATTCGGTGTGGAGGTCGCAATGACGTGTCGATCGGTTCCATTTTTGATTGCCCTTGCCTGGTCCACATTAGCTCAGGCCGGTCCTGGAGAAGACGCACTTGCTGCATACGACAAATTCTTCACGTCGTTCACGACGGGGAACCAAACCCAGGTGGCCGCCCTTTTCGCCCCAGATGCTATGTTCTATGGCACGGGTACTGCCGAAGTTGTGACGTCTCCAGATGGCGTCATCGCGTATTTGACGGGAGCGTTGTCTGGAACTCGCGGGGAGGTTAGCGCGAGGCCGTTCGAGAACAAAGCGCTGGTGCTCTCGGAAAGCGTAGTGGCAATCTCAGGAAAATGGCAATCAGAGCGCACTCTAGACGGAAAGATGGTTACAGCCGGACCCTCGCGAGTCACCGTCGTGATGCAAAAACGTGGCGACAGGTGGCTCATCGTCCAGTTTCACAACTCGCCCACGCCGAAGCCGCCGCCTACAACGCCAGCTGTTGTGCCCTCCGTCTAACAGGCTCGTTGGCGCGGCGGTACCACGCTCGAAGTCCTAGCGCTTGGTGGCAGTACTCCGCACAAAGTGCGAAGTACGAGGGACGACGAATTCGCCTACCGCGACCTATTTCGCGCTAACGAACCATGCGTGCAGCTACTTTTGCTGCCGAGGCGAATTGCTGCGGTGTGGCCTGCCGCTCGGCCCTGTCGAGCTCGTTAAGTATGGCGATGCTCTGAAAATGTCACAGCGCATTACTCGTCATCACTTTAGCGTTGGATCGCCGGGGTGGAGCGCGTTCGCTCATAGCTGCTCGTGTTTATGCCGATAAGAAGTGCCGAGGGTATCGCTCGATGGCGCTGACAACGGCGTAGGTGTCGTGGATGGCGCAAGCAGTCGTTTCTCGAGTTGATGTCGCAGCTGTTCAGCGATCTCGAGTTCAGTACAGGTAGCGAAGCAAGGTACCGTATCCCCGTCGGCACCATGATTGTGCAGTTCAACTTTGTGCATAGCGGGTGCCCCGTTTGGAGGGAAGACCTCAAAGACATCTCCTCCGGTTGCTCGCATGACGCGTGCCAGCGATGAAAATGTCCCGCCAAAACAAGCTATGAAGGCCCGGTTCGCCTGCAAGCAGCTTGCCGCGAAGTTAGCCCTGTAAAGATTCGCGACACGTTGACCGTGGGTTAGGCTCGGCCATGCATACGAATGGAGCTCTTGGCCGCGGGTCGCGCATCGAAGTGCTCTCGAATGTCCGCTCATGTGTGGTCCGCAATAATTTGCGCCGCGTCTGCGTCGGTATCCAGCGCCTGCAGCGGCCGCCTGACTCTGGCATGATGAGCGCATGCTGCAGCTGGCGCGAGCGATCGTCGCAGTAGCGTGGGACGTCCTGAGGCTGGTCGTCTCGTTCTTGCGCTCGTCCAGAGCGATCCGCGCTGAGAATCTGGTACTTCGCAAGCAGCTCGCCAGTTATATCGAGCGTCGTAGCAAACCCCGGCGCCTGGATCACGCGACTCGCGTCAGCCTTGCCCTGTTCACCAGACTGTTCGATTGGCGCGATACGGTAGTGATCGTACGGCCTGCGACCGTCGTCCGCTGGCACCGGCTCGGCTGCCGGATCTTCTGGCGCTGGAAGTGCCGGGTGGGTCGACCACCGATTCCGCCGGAACTACGCCGGTTGATTCGCCGGATGGCTGTCGAGAATCAGTTGTGGGGCGAGGAGCGAATTGCCAATGAGCTGTTGGTCAAGCTCGGGATCCGCGTCTCGCCGAGAACGGTGGGTAAATACATGCCGAAGCGACCGCCAGGTCGGCCGCGCGGCGATCAGCGCTGGTCCACTTTCCTAAAGAACCATGCCAAGGCGATCCTCGCCTGCGATTTCTTCGTGGCGGTCACTGTGACGTTTCGTCTCCTGTACGTGTTTGTTGTCATCGAGCACGGCACGCGTCGGTTGGCCCACGTCAATGTGACAGCGAACCCGAGCGCGGATTGGACGTTGCAGCAGTTGCGAGCGGTCGTCGGGGACGAAGGCGCGCATCAATACCTGATCCATGACCGAGACAAGATCTTCTCCAAGCGTCTTGATGAGTCGATCGGCGCGTTGGGTATGAAGGTGCTGCGATCCCCAATAGCGAGCCCGAAGGCGAATTCAATTTGTGAACGCGTCATCGGGACGATTCGAAGAGAATGTCTGGACTGGATGATTCCGTTATCGGAGGCACATCTGCGATCGATTCTGCGCGAGTGGGTCACTCATTACAATCGCGGACGCCCTCACAGCGCGTTGGGTCCTGGCGTACCCGATCCGCCGCAACGTGTTGCGGCAGTCCAGAAGTGCAAATCCGGCATCGACTGGCCGCGGGTGCGCTCGTGCTCGCGAAATCGGTGCTGGGAGGCGTGCATCACGAGTACTCTATTGGGACCGCGACCGTGACCTCGGGCGTGAGCGCGTGACCGCTGAATCGGAAGGGCGAAACAAAAGGTGACGCGGCTATTTGCGGAGCACAGAGCTGGGGCTACACCCGTATTCAAGGAGCGTTGGCCAATCTCAATCACAAAGTCGG
>Ga0207701_10002960_pt1 | contig 17503 bp, 8 predicted proteins | sample KBSSwiSSwithPhiX_FD_184294 | JGI IMG/M metagenome (GOLD analysis project Ga0207701, IMG submission 184294) | Switchgrass rhizosphere bulk soil microbial communities from Kellogg Biological Station, Michigan, USA, with PhiX - S5 (SPAdes) (version 2) | ecosystem: Environmental > Terrestrial > Soil... | reverse complement strand
GTGGCCCAGCACGACCGGCAGTTCTGGACGTTGAACGGGAAGCCGCTGGTCCATCGCCACAACCCCGCCAACGACCAGTCGCCGATGAACGCGTTGACGAAGCCGTTGACGTCCTTGCCGAACTTCTTGCCGTGACCGAAGGGGAGTTCCGTCACCCAGTTCACGTTGATCTGGTGGCGGATGTCGAAGTCGGCATCGGCGTACTGCTGGTCAGGACTCCAGGTGTTGATGAGGAACCCCGTGTATCCGCCGTTGTCGAACGAGCCGGCCGCGAAGTTGTCGTTCCGCTCGACCGAGGAAGAGTGGTCCATGGCGTGGGCCAGCGTGTAGTTGATGTCGAACTGGTAGCCATGGCTCCAGCGCTTCCGTAGGGTCAGCTGGAGGGCGTTGTACTGCGAGCGGGCGATGGTGCTGTACGCCGCCAGCGAGTCGTATTGGCGGTTGAAGAACGTGAAGGGCCCCGTCGACGGGCACGCAGGAAAACAGCTCGACGAGTTCAAGCCCTGACCGTAGTCCGGGCTCGAGGGGTCATTGAAGTCCTCGTCGGCCACCCACAGCGCTGTCATCCAGTCCGGCTCGTTCTCCATGAACCACTCGGCCATGTTCTGCGTGGCGGTGTAGTTGCCGCCAAACCCGAGCGGGTCTCCAGCCGCACGAGGGAACATGTTCTCCCAGAACGGAATGGGCCCGATGCTCAGCGGATCCCCGGACGCGCGGGCAGCATCAATCATCTGTTTCGCTGCTGTAAAGTAGTCCGTTCCGCTCTTCGGGTCCTTGAAATTCAGTGGCATCATCATGTCGCGCTGGATCAGCTGGTTCCGTCCGGTCCGGCCGACGTAAGCCGCCTCGAACGAGTAGTCGCCGCCGAGCTCGCGGCCGACGACGACGTTGTAGACGTGCGAGTACGGCGTCTTGATCGAGCTGTCGAGCGCCTGGGTGATCTGGCCGGAGGCGATAGGCGGCGTCTGCGGGAAGCCTCCCGGCGGCGCTTCCGGCAGCGTGTTGGGGATCACGCTGATTCCCTGGAACCGGATGTCGGGGTTGTCCTCGTTGTTCGAGTTGACCGGCGAGGACAGCTGCGTCGAAAGCCCGAAGGAACCGACCTGGTCGAACCGCGTGGCCAGCGCCTGGCCGATGCGGTCGTAGACCATCGAGTACCCGCCGCGAATCACGAGCTTATCGCCGCCCGTGAGCCAGCCGAACAGCCCCCCCTCGGCGTGCGGCGACCAAGCCGCCGCCAGCCTGGGCGCGACGTTGTTCTTGTCCCACGCGTAGAAGCCGGGCTTGTTGTTGGCCGCGCCGGCCAGGTCGAACGTGATGAGCGGCAGCGTGTTGTCAGGAATGCCTGCCGCCATGTTCGATGCCCGCCGCGCGAGCAGCGTGCCGAGGTCGACGTCTGGCGCCACCTGCTGGCCGTTGGTTTCCCAGGGCGGCGAGAACAAACTGTATCGCACGCCTGCCGTGACCGTCAGGCTGCTGCCGATTTTCCAGCTGTCCTGCCCGTAGAACTCGTACTCATCAGAGCCGTACCTGCGCAGCACAGGGTCGCCGGCCGACAGGACGGATCCGTCGACGCTGTAGTTCGCGCTCAAATCGGTCTCCGAGACGATGCCGAGAAGCGGCGCGAACGAGTCCGCGTAGGTGGCCTGGAATGAATCGGCGACCGCCGGAAGCGCCGCACACTCGGCCTCCGTGCCAGGGCACGTGTTTCCGGGCGCGTAGCGGCGGCCGACGCCCGCCATCCACGACGCGTTGGTCACTCCATCGTTAAACGAGAACGTGTTGTCGTAGCGCGGCACACGCGTGAAACGCATGTTCGTGCCGAACTTGAACGTGTGCGCCCCTTTGATCCAGCTGAAGTCGTCGACGATGTTGTGCGTCGGCGTCTTGCGCCCGAAGGTCGCCGTGAGCGCGTCGAAGTCCGTGATGAACCGGAAGCTGATGCGGCTCTCGGTCTGGAGCCCGATGCTGTCCTCGACGATGTCGGTGTACCCGTACCGCAGCGTGTTGATCTTGTTCGACGACAGTACCCAGTCATGGCCGAGCGCGAAGCCTCTGCTCTTCACCTTCTGAGTGTTCCTGGGCGCCTGGCCCGGGAACTGCGACGGGCTCACAATCGCATCATCCTGAAAGTTGAACCGTCCGAAGAAGCTCTGGCCCTCGTTGGCACGGTAGTCGATACGCCCGATGTACGTGTTGAACCGGTTCTCGATCGGCGAGGCGAACCGGAAGCCGACGATGTTGTAGCCATCGAGGCCCGGATCGTTGGAGTCTGGATATTGCTTGAACCAGTCGGACACGAGCTGGCTCGGGCCAAGGTGCAGCGGATCGACGGCCGTGAGCTCGGCCGGCGTCATGCCGTGGTAGCCGGCGGGGACGGGGTGTGAGGAGGTGAAGCCCTGTACCGTCGTCGCGGGGCACTCCGCAGGGTCCGCACAGCCGTAGAGGAGCACGCCATCGCGCAACGAGCTTGACGGGACGCCGCGATTCACCGGCGACTCGGACGACTCCTGCAGTCGCTCGTAGTTGCCGAAGAAGAAGAGCTTGTCCTTCAGAATCGGTCCGCCGACGGCGCCACCGCCAATCTTCTTGTCCAACTTCGCTTTCGGCTGACCGGACAGGCCGAGGAAATACTCCTTGGACGAGAACTTCGTGTCGCGTTCGACGTAAGTGCCGGATCCGTGGAAATTGTTCGTGCCGCTCTTGGTGACGAGCGACACCTGCGCGGCGCTCGAACGGCCCGTATCCGCGCCGTAGTTGCTGGTGGTGACGCGGAACTCCTGCAGAGCATCTAAGGTCATGCGAATCGCGCTGGAATAGGCCGTTCCGAACTGCGGGTCGTTGACGTCCACACCATCCATCGTTACGTTCGATTGGTCCGCGCGCGAACCGCTGATCGAACCACTTCGCGGATCAGTATTACCCGTGTTGGGCAGGTAGACTGCACCCGGCTGCAGGCTGAGAAGTCCGACGACGTTACGCGCCTCAAGCGGCAGCGCAGACACCTGACGGCCCGTGATGACGTTGCCGAGGCTGGCGTCCGTGGTGTTCAGCGGCGAGACGACGGAGGTGACTTCGATGGTCTCCGTCTGCGCGCCGATCTCCATCGGCACGTCCATCTTGGTCCGCACGTCCACGGGCAACTCGATGCCATCGCGAGTCGCCGTGCGGAAGCCCGTGAGCTCTACCTTGACGCTGTACTGGCCCGGAGGCAGCGCGAGGAACTGGTAGTTGCCCGTCGCGTCCGAGACCGTGCTTCGCGTGACCGCGGCGGCCGTGCTCGTGACGGTGACCGTCACGCCGGGCAGCACCGCGCCCTGCTGGTCAGTGACCTTGCCGTACAGCGATGCGGTTCCCGTCTGCGCGAAGGAGCTACTGGCAGAGAGGAGGCACGCGAGCGACAGCATCGCGAGCAGTCGTGCCCATGCACCACACAACTTCACCACCCACCTCCATCCGGGGCTCACGCACCCGGTACTCGACGACTTGCAACGGCTCGAATGAGCCACGACCAGCCACCGGACACGGGGGACGAACGGCCGGCAGACTGGGACAGGGGAAGGAATTCTGTGTAGATTAGTCGCCAAACGGCCGAAGTCAACTGGTTTGTCGGAGTGGTGAACCCACTTCTTGGTAATTCATCATCAATTTCGGTCGCTTCAAGCCATTGGATCGCTGTTGGTCCCGGTCACCATTCTGGAGGGACGATGTCGCTCGTAAGGGACCGTCTCTGGGCCGGATCGTCAGTATCCAGGGCGGACCCCCTGCGTTGCGAGCCCATTCACACGCGACCACGGTCAGCGGCAGATGGAACGTGTACGCGAATTGTAAGTGCGGAAGGGGACAATCGGGATTTACTGCGGGCGACCGCGCTGTAGCGGCCTGAGCTCGTCGTTCAGGAGGCCGAAACGGTTGGTCTTGTTCTCGTCCACGAAAGTGATGACGCGGTACTTCCCCGGCTTCGAGGCCGGCGGTCTGTCGTAGACCCAGATCTCCACCGGCACGTCACCATCCGCCCAGGCGCGCCGTGAGCCGGACATGCTGCCGCCCGCCTTCGCGGGCATGTCGGCGATCTTGCGATACGCAGGTTTGCCGAAGCGCATGTACATCCGGCCGCGCTCGGTGAATACGCCGGGCACTTCGTTCTCCTGGAAATAGTGCTCGACGAAATGCAGCCGCTCGACGTACTCGAGGAGCGCCTCGTTTTGAGGCGTATTCGGATCGGGGTCGCGCGCACGCCAGAAGGCGTCCTGAAAACCGCGACGCTCCGTGTCATCGAGCGCCTCGTACTCCACCCGCTCTGCTTTGGTGATTACATGATCGACGGAGGCGAGCCAGAGACGGTCCTGCGGCGTCAGCGCATGGCGCGGCCCCAATGCGAGGATCAGCATCAACGCGCCAGCGTGTGTCATTGACCGATGGCCCGGGCGTCGAAGGCCCCGCCGCTTGCGGCAGCGGGGCCTCGAACCCGGTTCGAGCGGTTAGAACGTGAAGCGCACGCCCAGCCTGACGAGCCTGGGATCGATCCACACACGCGGCTCGCCGAAATGGGCGCCGGACGTATCCGTATACGGCCGTGAGCTTGTCGAATCGGGAATCCCCTGATTGTTGACGTTGAAGATGTCAAGGAACACGCCCGCCGTGCGGGACTGTTGACCGAATTTGAAGGTCTTCTCGGCACGGAAGTCGAAGTTGTTCAGCGCAGCGACCCGCCGCGTCCCTCGCGGTTCGATCCGGACCGTCTCTGTGCCTTGATCGAGGCCACGTATGCCGGCCCGGCGGCCCCACGCGGCTCCAGTGATGTATTGGTAGACGCCGCTGAAGTTGAATCCGCCCCACAAGGGTAGGCGGTAGGTGCCCTCGGCCTTGAACTGATGCGTGTAATCGAAGACAACCGGGCCGTCGCTGTTGATGGCGCGGTTTGGATTCGCAAAAATGCCACCCTGACCGGTGTCGCTGGTCGAACTGCTGCCGGCCGAGTTGGCACCGAAGTTGTTGTTCACGTTGCCGCGCGCCCGTGACCAGGTGTACGACGTGCTGGTCTGCCAGTTGTGCGAGAAGCGCTTCCTGACGTTGACCTGGAACCCGTTGTAGGTGCGGTTCGCGCCGGCGGGATTCGTCATCTGATAAAACGTATCGCCCGACTTGTTGTACACGGTGATCAACTGGCCATCGTCAGCGGTATCCAGGGTGCCATCCGGCCCCGGATCTCGCAATTGCACCGGATCGTATGTCGCCCCGGTGTCGATGAAGCCCATGAAATCTTTATAGTTTCGTCGTATGTACTGGACCTGGACCGAGAAGTCCGGGAACAGTTCGCGTTCGACCCCCGCCAGGTACTGATCCACGTACGCCGGTTTGAGATTGGGGTCCATGCCAACGTTATTTGCAACGTCGACTGTATCGATGATCTCGAAGTCGTTTACGCCATTGACGAGCGCTGTGTACTTCGGGTGCTGTTGACTCGTGTCCATGTGGTAGTAGGTGCCCCCGAGCAGCGCATCATGGTAACGGCCGTAGTGGAAACGGACGACGGTGCGGTGGTCACCGGCGACATCCCAGGCCATACCGATGCGCGGCGAGAGCGGGTACGTCTTCAGCACGGTGCCCCGCTCGGGCACGGAACCACGATTGAAGTTGAAGCGAATCCCTCCATTGATGGTCAGCCGATCGTTGACCGTCCAGTTGTCCTGCGCGTAGAGGCTGCCCCGCTTGCCTGTGGCCGTAACGACGTAACCGTCCCAGAGATAGACTTCGTAAGGGGCGCCGCCGTAGTCGTAATAGAGCCGGCCACCGGGATAGCCGTACTCGTTGACGATCTTCGAGCGCTCGAACTCGAACCCGAACTTGAACTCGTGGCTCTTGCCCGCAAAGTTGTCCGCGTACCGCGTCACTGCGGCAGAGGTCACGTTCCGGTTTCGGTCTGCGCGGTAGTAATAGGACGAGTTGACCGAGTAGTCGCCATTTTCGTCCCTGCGCGGGTACGGTCCGGTCCGCGTGTTCGGGGGCGTCGGCTCGAGCGGGTAATAGCCCACGTACCCGCCGTTGCGAACCTCGAGCAAGGTCTTCGCGTTGAGGGTCCACGTGAGGCGCACGTTGTAGTTGGTTTCCGGCGCCGGCTCGATCACCGTCGTCTCAATGGGATGGTGGGTGTCTGCGCCGCGGCCGGTAATGTCGTACTTGTCCCACTCGTAGAACCCCTCGATCTTGACTTTGGGGCTCGCCGCCCAGTTGACCTTCCCGATGTAGCGCGGATCCTTTTCACTCGTAAACGGCCCGGTGAAGCCAGCCGGGCGATCCTGGCGGTTGAAGTACTGGAAGCCCGTGAAAAACCACAGCTTGTCTCTCAGGATCGGTCCGCCTATCTGCGCCGTCGTGTCCCAATACGAATCGATCTCGCGGGGCTTGAAGTCTGCGCGCAGATCTTCAGGCAGGCTCGTGGTGTTGTCGCTGACCCAGCCGTTGTGCTCGGTCAGGTACTCGAACAAACCCGAGTACCGGTTGCTGCCGGACCGGATGATGCTGTTGGCGGCCGCGCCGGTGAACTCGCCGTACTCGGCGTTGGCGCCGAGGCCGACCACCTGCACTTCCTGGATCCAGTTGTAGTTGAAGAACGACCACGGCGACCCCCCATCGGGATCGCTGACGTCCACCCCGTCGATCAGCAGCGCGTTCGAGCTCGCGGTCCCGCCGTACGCGACGCTGTTGGTGATGCCGGGCGCTAGATTGATGACATCCGGCTGGAACCGCAGCGTCGGGAGGTTCTGCAGCAGCTCGTTGTCGATCTGCGTGTTGGCAGCGGAGCTCGTGACGTCGACCATGCTCGCCTGGGCGTTGACGACTACTGTCTCTGTCGCGGTCAACTGGGCCATCCCGACGTCCACGGTAATGGTCTGGCCCAGCGCAAGCCGGATATCCTCACGAGCGACTGTTCGAAACCCCTGCAGCTCGGCGGTCAGCCTGTAGATGCCCGGCTGCAACGAAGGGAACCGGTAGATTCCCTGGCTGTCCGTCACCGTGGAGTGCTTCCCGCCAATAAGGCTGGGACTTTCGATCGAGACTGTGGCGCCGGGGATGACGGCCCCCGTGCTGTCGGTGATAGTACCGGTGAGCGCGGATGTGGTCTGCGCGTGCAGTAACCGGGGAAGCACAACAACAGCGAGGACGAGAAGGAAGACCGTGACCCAGGCCGACTTTCGGTCGTGCACCTCGCGGCTCCTTTCAAGGATCGTCAGCGGGAGTCTTGCGTTGCGCGAGCCCTTCGTCCCGCGTCCGATTTGCGGGACGAGTCGAGCAATCCTAATGCCGGCGGAGTATACACCTGTGGGGCGCGAACTCGGCCCAATCTTCGAAACATTCATGGTGCGACCGGTGGGACAAGTCGCGCGACTCCAAAGAACCGAATCACGTTACGGAGCCCCGGATCGGGCCAACTGGGGGAGACCGCGAAACCCAGCCATCTTGGGCGCCAGAATGCTGTTCATCACGGTACAAGTGGCAGCGTGTCTCCTGAGTAGCTGCGCGGGGCGGCCGGCGGATCGGCCTGTGACGCCACCACCCGACGTGCTCCTGGTCACCATCGACACGCTCCGCGCGGATCGCGTGGGAGTCTATGGCGGCCTGCCGGCGACGACGCCAAATCTGGACAGTCTGGCGCGGCGCGGCGTCACGTTCATGGACGCGACGGCGCACGCGCCGTTGACCGCGCCCTCGCATGCGTCGATCCTGACGGGACAGTACCCGCCGCGCCATGAGTTGCGCGACAACGGCGGGTTTGTGCTGTCGCCACGATCGCGGACGCTGGCAGAGATGCTGCGTGCCAACGGGTATCAGACGGCGGCGTTCGTGGCCTCGTACGTGCTGAATCGGGGCACTGGCCTCAACCGCGGATTTGAAACCTACGGCGACCGGTTTGACGTTACGGCCCCGCACCTGTCGTTGCCAAGCTTGCAGCGTCGCGGTCCTGAAATCGCCCGCGACGCCGTCAAATGGCTGGCAGCCGCGCGGCGTCCGTTCTTTCTCTGGATGCATGTCTACGATCCTCACGCTCCCTACGATCCGCCGCCCGCGTTTGGGTCGCGGTTTCCCGGCAAACCGTACGAGGCCGAGATTGCGACGAGCGATTGGGCCGTCGGCGAGGTGCTTCGCGCAGTGGGGCAGAAGTCACAGAACGCCCTCGTGATCGTGACCGCGGACCATGGTGAGAGCCTTGGCGAGCATGGCGAGATGGAACATGGCATCCTTCTCTACGATGCGACGCTCCATGTCCCGCTCATCATGGCCGGCCCAATGATCCGGGCCGGGCAGCGCGTGCAGCAGCAAGTGCGGCACGTCGACATCCTGCCGACGGTCGCCGACTGGGTGCGCGTGCAAGTGCCTCCAGGGCTCGATGGCACAAGCCTGAAGCCTCTGATTGAAGGGCGTACCGACGTCCTCACCCAGCCCTCGTACTCCGAGAGTCTCTTCGGGCAACTGCATTTCGGCTGGAGCGATCTACACGCGGTGCGCGACGGTCAATGGAAATTCGTGCAGGCGCCCGCCGCAGAACTCTACGACGTTCGGGCCGATCCAGCGGAACGCTCGAACCTGTTCGATGGCCGACGCGACACGGCAGCCAAGCTGGAGAGAATCATTCACGACGTCAACGTGGCGTCGGCGAAGGACCGCGTAGCGTCAGGTACCGCGGTCGATTCCGTCACGACGGAGCGGTTGAAGTCCCTTGGATACGTTTCCGGCCGAGTCGAGCTCGGCCCCGCCGCCGGTGCGGATCCAAAGACGCAGATTGCTCGATACGTGGACTATGTGGAGCAGTTCACGCGAGGGGTGGACGCACTGCAGGCCGGCCGGGAGCGCGAAGCCGAACGGGTCTTCGAACGGCTTGTGCGAATGTTTCCCGGCAGCTACGAGGTGCATCAGTACCTCGGTCGGACACGCGCCGCCCGCGGCGCCCACGACGATGCGCTTCGCGAGTTCGAGGCAGCCCGCCGGCTGAGTCCCGGGAGCGCGCTGGTCGCCTTCGATGCGGCGAAATCACTCGCCGCGAAACGGGACTTCGCCACGGCGCTGGCCCGCGTGACCGAAGGTCTCACCCTCGAGCCAGACACATTTTACGGCTACGTCACGAAGGGCCAGGTGCTGCGCGCAGCCGGGCAGCGCCCCGAAGCGCAGGCAGCGTTCGAGAAGGCGCTGGCCCTCAGCCCCGGCCTCGCCATCGCCGAGTACGAGCTCGGCGCCCTGGCCGAGGGCGCCGGCGACGCTGCCGCTGCCGCGGCCCACTATCAGCGTGCGCTCGCGAGCGACGCCGGGATGGTCGAGTCGCGCGCCGCCCTCAGCCGCGTGGAACGGCAGCTGCCCGCGAGGAGTGGACGATGAAAGACCGCAGTCGACGAACTGCGGCACGGCCGGGCGTCGGCAGACGGTTTCGCGGGCGGTGGGCTGGCGGAGCCGCCATCGGGGTGATTGTGGTGGTCGTCGCCTGGCTCGTGTTCCGGATGTGGCCGGTGACCGCGCCGACCGGCGTCCGCCTCGGACGGCTGCCCGGCGGCGTGCATCCCGGCGATCTCAACGTCCTGCTCGTCACGCTCGACACGACGCGCGCGGATAGACTCGGCGCCTACGGCTTCAAGGCGATCGAGACGCCGGCGCTCGATCGCATTGCCCGCGACGGCGTGCTGTTCGAGCACGCCGTGGCGCCGGCGCCGCTGACGCTGCCGGCGCACTCGTCGCTCTTCACCAGCAAGCTGCCGCCGGCGCACGGGGTGCGCGACAACGGCGGCTTCTTCCTGAGCGAGCGTGAGACCACGATGGCCGAACGCCTCAAGAGCCGGGGATTCCGGACGGGTGGCTTCGTCGGCGCATACGTGTTGGACCACAAATGGGGAATCGCGCAGGGGTTCGAGAAGTACTTCGACAACTTCGATCTCTCGAAGTATCGCAGCGTCTCCCTCAGCAGCGTCGAGCGACGCGGCGACGAAGTTGCGGACCATGCGCTCGAGTGGCTCGAAACCGTCCGCTCGTCGAAGTTTTTCGCCTGGGTCCACTTTTACGACGCGCATTCGCCCTACGATCCGCCCGAGCCGTACAAGTCCCGCTACTCCGATCGCCCATACGCCGGTGAAGTCGCCTTCGTCGACTCGCAGGTCGGCCGCCTGATGACGTGGCTGGAGACCAATCAGCTGCTCGAGAAGACGATCGTCGTCGTCATGGGCGACCACGGCGAGAGCCTCGGCGATCACGGCGAAGGCACACACGGGTTCTTCGTCTACGAAAGTGTCCTCCATGTGCCGCTGCTGATCCGCGCGCCGTACGACGCCATGCGCGGCCGCAAGGTCGCAGACGTCGTCCGGAGCGTCGACGTGCAGCCGACAGTGCTCGACCTCCTGGGGATTCGATCGACCGAGACGTTCGAGGGCCAGAGCCTGACGTCCCTGATGACCGGCGCCCGCAGCGAGCTCGGCCTCGAGGCGTATGCTGAGGCAGTGTATCCGCGCTTTCACTTCGGGTGGAGCGACCTGAGAACGTTGAGAGCCGGCCGATACAAATACATCGAGGCGCCTCGACCTGAGCTGTACGATCTCGACACGGATCCGCACGAGACGACGAACATCCTCCCTCAGCGGCGCGCGCTGGCCGGTCAGATGCGCGCTCACTTACGCGCGCTCGAGGCGCGCCTCACGGCGGGTGCCGCTGCTGCGCGCGCGCCGGCGGAGATCGATCCGGACACTCGCGATCGGTTGGCGTCGCTCGGCTACGTCGGCACGTTCGTCTCGGGCGATTCGACGCCGACATCGGCACTGGCTGATCCCAAGGACAAGATCGAGCTGTTCAATCTCATCACACACGCGCGCGATCTCTCGCGCCACAACCAGGACTCCGACGAGGCAATTACCACGCTCCTCGACGTCACACGCCGGGATCCAAAGGTGATTGACGCCTGGTTCATGCTCGGCAACGAGTACTACCGCAAACGGCAGTTCGAGCTGGCCATCGAGAGCTACAAACAGGCGCTGGCCCTGAAAGCTGATTACGACCTGGTGGTCATCAACATGGCGAACGCCTATCGTCAGCTCGGCAAGGACGAGGAGGCGCTGGTGGGCTACCGCCGGTTCATGGAGCTCGATCCGAGAAACGCGCAGATCCGCTACGAGGCTGCCCAGATCCTCATCGACCGCGGCGACTTCGCCCAGGCGCGGGCAGAACTCCGGGAAGCGCTGAAGCTGCAGCCGTCGATGGCCGCCGCGCGCAACGCGCTCGGCATCGTCGCGTTGAAGACTGGAGACGTGCCGGGCGCGGAAAAGGAGATTCGGTCGGCGATTGGCCTCAAGACCGACGTCCGCCTCGCCCATTTCAATCTCGCGCTGCTCGCGGAGCAGCGCGGCGACCTGAGCGCTGCCATCGATGAGTACAAGCGCGAGATTCAGCTGTATCCCGCCAGCTACAAGGCGCAGTTCAACCTTGGACGTCTCTACGAGCAGGTTGGCGATGTGCCCGCGCAACTCGAGGCCTACAAGAAGGCGATCGACAGCAATCCCAACTTTGCCGAGGGACACCTGTTCCTGGCCAAGCTGTATCTGGATCTCGGCCAGAAGCTCGACGAGGCGGTCCGGCTGGCGCAGAAAGGTCTACAGCTCGCGCCGACGTCCGAGTACGCGCCGCTCGGGCATTACGTCATAGCCGACGTATACGCGCGCCAGGGACGCGCGGCCGATTCCGTGCGCCAGGCGGCACTCGGGCGTGCACTGGAAGCGCGAATCAAGCAGCGTGCGACGCCGGGTGGTGCCATGCGATGAACGCGGCCGCGCCCGGTCCGACGTCGCTTTGAAGCGATGAGCGTCCTGACTTCCTTGCCTCTCAGTTTCCCGGTGCGTGTGAAAATCCCTGGATGCCGAGCTCTGAGAGGATCGCTCCCGGTAATTCCTGAAGCGTGGATGCCCGGTGCCCGAGCGGCCGGCTGGTGAAGAGAACGCCCGGCACTGCGTCCGGATCCATGCAGTGATCGCCGGTCCACGGCGTCGTGTTGTTCTCGAACACCTCTCTTGCCAGGCCCCCCAGCGCTGATTCGTCCGAGCTGCGCGTGCCCTTGGCGTACCCGACGATCATGTCCGGGGCGATGTCTTCGAAGCCTCTCAGCGTATAGACAGTCTCCCGTCGGAAGACCCGCGTGATTGCCTTCGTCCCGGTCTGCGGGTCGATCGTCGCGGTCAGTTTGGTCCCGATCTCGGTTACGAGCCGATCGCGATCCGCTGCATCGACCGCCCCATGAGACTCGCGCCCCTTCATGTTGATGTAGAGTCCGTTCAAACCGAGCGCATAGGCTCGCGTTCTCGACCAGTCCACGTTCGAGAAGAAGCCGGTGCTCGTCGGCGGCAGCCCTTCGCGCACGACAAGGTAGCCGTTGTCCCGAAGCCAGGAATTCAGATTGAACGCGCGCCGCCAGGACGCAAAGCCGTGATCGGACATCACGAGCAGAAGGTCGTTGGCGCTCAGCCGATTCATCGTCTCGCCGACAATCCGATCGAGCCCGACGTACAAGTCTTCCACCACGGATCGGAAAGGCGCATCCGTGGCCGCGTTGTACGCGGGATGCTCCGGATCCATCGGCCGCCACATCATGTGCGAGACCTGGTCGACGTTGCCGAAGTAATAGAACAGGAACCCGTCGTCGAATCGACTCAATTCGTAGCGGTACTGCCGGATGTTTTCGTCGCCGGCAATCCGTGCCTGCGCGAGAAATTCGGACGCGCTCAGCACGCCGGTCTTGAGGCTCTTGGTGTCTTCCGGCATGCCCTGCGTGTAGAAGCGACCGGTCGCGCGGGCCAGGCCGCTGGCATAGCTCGCCGGGTGCGAGATCGGCAGCGCCGGCCAGAGCGGGTCGAGGTTCAGCGGGCTGACGTATAGCTCGAAATCAGGCTCGAGCTGCTTCAAGTAGAAGCGGGCTTCCGCGTGAAGACGCTGCGACGGGATCAGCTCGAACTGGATGGGCACCCATGGGCTCCACTCGCCGACTTTCAGCAGCAGCTCTTCGGCGCCGATCGTGAGCTTGATGAACCGGCGTTCCGCGTCGAGGAATGCAGTAAACGGCGCTTTCACCTTCTCCGGCTGTCTCAGGAACGGGTTGTCCGGCCCTACGAGCGTCCCGTGAACCACTCCGTCTTCGATGTCCACCTGATTGATCACGCCACCCGACACCGGACCGGCCATGCCCGGGGCGATCAGCCCGGAGGTGAAGAAGGTGAACGTGCCGTAGGTCCCGAGCAGATCGGGTGTGCCCATCCCGCTCAATTCGCGCGCTGCCTGGCCCGACGGCGGGAAATTCGCCGGCATGCGCACGATCGTCGACTCGATGCCGTGCTGCTCGAGGACTCCCCAGAACGGCTCGCCGTGACGCAGAAGCTCGACCCTGCCGCCACTCAGCGGGAACTGCCATCGCGCAATCTTGATCGACCATGTCGCCGGCTCTGTCTTCGTCGTCGACAGAAAGGGCACCAGTGTTTTGGGATCCCGATGAACGAAATCGAAGATCCCGTGACCGCCGGGATCGAGACCAGTAATGAAACTGGACCACGCAACAGGGCTTTGCGGCGGGATCGACGTGCCAAGCGGACCGAACGTGCCTTTGGCCGCGAGCCTGGAAAAATTCGGCAGTCGACCGCGGGCCATCAGGTCGCGCGTCAACGTGTAGTCGAGGCCGTCGAAGCCGAGCACGATGACGCGGCGGCCAAGCCTGGGATGACGACCGCCGCAGTCCGACGTCATCGCGACAGTCAGCGTGCAGACGATGAGAGCGGTAGACGATCTTGGGACGCGCATCATATGAAGCCCGCCAGCGCCCGGCCGTCCGCCCCCCGAATCCACCCCCGGCGGGACATCACGCCGTATGCTAATTCATGACCGTTGCCGAGGAGTCTCATGCCGACGAACGGCTTGCCTTGACATCGCCGCCGCCCGCCGATAGCGTGGCGCGCATGTCGGTGTCGGGCCTTTGGGTCGGTGTGTTGTCGGCCATGTGCACGGTAGCGGGACTCGCGCTGGTGCGCTGGCTGCCCCAGAGCGGCCGCAATCGCGGGCTGTTCACGATGGGCGCGGCCGGTGTGGCGCTGTTCATCGTGATCGAGGTGGGTGATCAGGCTCTCGGCTCGGTCGAACTCGGCGCACTCAGCGATGCGCCCGGATCCTTCATGCTGAGCGGCCTGCTGCTGCTCGCGGGCCTGCTGTTTGGGCTGGTGGGCCTGGCCTGGATCGAGACGCGCCGCGGACAGCCGGGCGCCGATGCCCCGAGGCCGCTCGACGTGGCCGTGATGCTGGCGGGCGCGATTGGCCTGCACAGTTTTGCAGAGGGCCTGTCGGTGGGGCAGTCGATGGCCACCTCGCTCGCCGGGCCCGGCGGGCTGGTCGTGCTGGGCGTGGCGCTCCACAGCCTCGTGGACGGCGCCGCCGTCGCCGCTCCGATCGTCGGACAGCCGATGCCCCCGGCGCGCCTCTTCCTGCTTGCGGCGATCGTCGCCGGCCCGAGCCTGCTCGGCATCATCGTCGGCACCGCCTGGGTAGGACCCGGCCTCGAGCTGCTCGTGCTCTCGGTGGCAGCCGGCACTCTCATCTACGTGCTGCGCGAGCTGCTGCGTGCGCGGCTCGAGGACGTGGGCGCAGTGGGTGCGATGTGGGCGCTGGTGATCGGGATGTTCCTCGGTCTCGGTTCGGAGCTGGTGACCGAGCTGGGACGGTCACGGCTGGATGCGCTCGTGCCCTCGAGGGCTGCGGTGCATATAAGTGCTCACGTCGCGAACAGCTCGGATACATGCGGGGCGGCCAGCGGTCGAATCTGATCAATCAATCCCACAGCCGCCGCAGCGCGGCCGATCGCCTCTGACGGCGAGACTCCTGCTTCGCGCAGCTCGCGCAGTCCTGTATCACGATTCGACTTGCTCAACTTCGTGCCCGCCTGCCCGAGAACGAGCCGGTGATGCAGGAACACCGGCGGCGACGTTCGGCCCAGCAGCCGCGCCAGGGAGATCTGCCGCCCCACTGACGGCAGCAGATCTTCACCGCGAATCACCAGCGTGACGCCATCGACGTAGTCGTCGACGGTGACCGCGAACTGGTACGTCCAGTGTCCGAGCCGATCCTGGATCAGCAGATCGCCGCACTGCTCCGTGGGCGTCTGTGCGAACTCGCCGAGCTGCGCGTCGGTGAACTGTTCGCGCCCCGACGGCAGGCGCACACGAGCAGCTCGTTCCGGCCCGGGCCCCAGGCCCCGCGCGCGACAGCGGCCGCCGTACCGCAGTTCGCCCTCCATGGTGCCGGACTCGGCGAGCACGCGCTGCCGCGAGCAGTCGCACCAGTAGATGAGCTCCTCGTGCGTCAGCCGCACCATCGCGTCCGTGTAGCGCTGGGGCCGATCCATCTGGCGGCCCGCGCATTGGCCGGGCGCGCGGAACGTCGCGATCGACGGCGAGTCGGGGACGAACCCGAGCCACTCGAGGTCATCGAGGATGCTGGTTTCGAATTCGCGCCGTGCCCGCGACTGGTCGTGATCCTCGAGGCGCAGGTGGACGTGGCCGCCGAGCGCCCGCGCGATGCCCCAGACGAAGATCGCGTCGACGAGGTGTCCGAGATGGAGGTGTCCGGTAGGCGACGGCGCGAACCGCGTGACGGGCGGCGCCTGCAGCTGCCCGGCGAGCGCCGCCAGATCGACCGGGCACGCCCCGGGCCGCTCGCGGCGCGAGCTCACCGTCCGGGCCGGGCGGCCTCGGGCACCGGCTCGCCGAGCTTCAGATCGCCGAGGGACCGGTAGTCGGCCGCGATGGGATAGCGCCGGCCGACCCCGAACGCTTTCAGCGTGATCTTCAGGCCGGGCGCGGCCTGCCGGCGCTTGTACTCGTTGCGATCGATGCGCCCGATGATCGACTCCGCCACCTCGCGGGCAATGCCGCCGGCGACGATGCTCGCGATGTCTTCGTCCTTCTCGACGTAGCCTTCGATCACCGCGTCGATGACCTCGTAGGGCGGCAGCGTGTCCTGATCGGTCTGGTTGGGCCGCAACTCCGCGCTGGGCGCCTTGGTGATGCTGGAGCGCGGAATGACCTCGCGCTCGCGGTTCACGTAGCGCGCGAGGTCGTAGACCAGCGTCTTCGGCACGTCGCTGATGGCGGCAAGCCCGCCGCACATGTCGCCGTACAGCGTGCAGTAGCCCACGGCCAGCTCCGACTTGTTGCCCGTCGAGAGCAGCATCGACCCCTCGGTGTTCGAGAACGCCATGAGCACCGCGCCGCGCACCCGCGCCTGGATGTTCTCTTCGGCGACGCCGAGCGCGCCCGGCAGCGCCGGCGCCAGCGCGTCGAGATGGCTCTGGAAGATCGCATCGATTGGGATCGTGTGGAACCGGATGCCGAGGTTCCGCGCGAGCGTCTCGGCATCGGCCAGCGAGTGGGCCGACGAGTACCGCGTCGGCATGGCCACGCCGGTCACGTGCCCGGGACCGAGCGCCTCGGCGGCGAGCACCGCGGTCAGGGCCGAATCGATGCCGCCGGACAGGCCCAGGACCACCGAGCGGAACCCGCACTTGCGCGTGTAGTCGCGAAGGCCGAGCTTCAGCGCGCCCCAGACTTCCTCTTCGCGCGACTGGCTCACAGGAGCCAGCTCACTCTTCGTGGAGCTCTTCGTAGGGCCGAGCTTTAGCTCGGCCGAACCTACGTCCACGTCCACGACGACAAAGTCCTCGCCGAAGTCCTTCGCACGCGCCAGCAGATCGCCATTCGGCGCGAAGGCCAGCGAATGTCCGTCGAAGATCAGCTCGTCATTGCCGCCGACCTGATTCACGTACAGGAAGGCGCGGCGGTGCTTGATCGCCTGCTGCCGGATCATCTCGCGCCGCAGCGCGGCCTTGCCGGTGGTGAACGGGCTGGACGAGATGTTGACGAACAGGTCCACGCCGGCCGCCGCGAGGTCCACGACCGGATCGTGCGGATAGAGCCGGCGCGGCCAGAAGCCCGCATCGTTCCAGACCTCTTCGCAGACAGTCACGCCCAGGCGCACGCCCTTGAACACGATCGGCGCCGCTTCGGCGCCCGGCTCGAAGTAGCGGTCCTCGTCGAAAACGTCGTAGGTCGGCAGCAGCGTCTTCCGGTGCCGCGCGACCACGCGGCCGTCGTGACAGAGGACGGCCGTGTTGAACAAGGGCTTGCCCTCGGCTGCCTCGTTGGGCTCCGCGCAGCCGACGAGGATCCCCAGCTCTCGATCGGACAACGCGGCGATGCGATCGCGCAGCGCCAAATTGGCGTCCACGAATCGCCGGTGGTTCAGAAGGTCTCTCGGAGGGTACCCGGTCGTCGCGAGCTCCGATAGAACCAGCAGGTCGGCACCGGCTTCGCGCGCGCGCGCGGCGGCATCGGCAATCTGCTCGAAGTTCCGGTCGAACGCCCCGACCGTGAAGTTCAACTGGGCGAGGGCGAAACGCATGGAGTACAGCCATTGTACGGGCTCGGGGGTTCAGCGGGGCAGGGAGGGG
>Ga0207701_10002958_pt1 | contig 17514 bp, 10 predicted proteins | sample KBSSwiSSwithPhiX_FD_184294 | JGI IMG/M metagenome (GOLD analysis project Ga0207701, IMG submission 184294) | Switchgrass rhizosphere bulk soil microbial communities from Kellogg Biological Station, Michigan, USA, with PhiX - S5 (SPAdes) (version 2) | ecosystem: Environmental > Terrestrial >... | reverse complement strand
GAGCTGACGCGCTGGACGCGGCCGTTGCTGATGCTCACCGTGCCGGTCACCCGCGGGGCGCTGCGGGTACCGGTGATCGTTGCGTCGAAATCGAGGACGCCGCCGTAGCGCGTCGGCGCGTCGAAGGCGGCCTGCAGCGTGTCGAGAAAGACGTGCGTGGCAGTGACGCGCAGCGCGCCGCTGCCGTCCTGCAGCCAGGTGCCGCCGACGACGATGCGTTCGTCGTTATTGTTGTCGACGAACTCCGCCGTCGTCACCGCGATGCCCTTGTCGCTCCACGAGACAACCGGCGGAGCGGTGCCATTCGTCAGCCGCCACGGCGCTTTCCCGAGATTGACCGCCAGCTCGAGGATCGTCGCCTCGCGCTTGTCGGTGTCGATCATCACGGCGCCGGCAAGCTGGCCGGTGCGCGTCGCCGTCTGACTGAGGCGAATATCGAAGCCGAGACGTTTCGCGTCGTAGCTGACGGTGCCGGATGTCGTCTGCACCGCCTGGCCCGCCAGCGTCAGGAACTCGCCGTGTCCGGTCAGGCGCGCGGTGGCGCGAACCGCATCGCCCGACGGGACGGTGATGTCGTACTGGCCGGTGAACGCAAGCGCCGAGACGCTGAATCCCTGCAGCTGGTTGAGGGTCGCGTCGCCGGTCGCGCGCAGCGCCGTGTACGGGCCGGTGACGCGTCCTTTCGTCGTGAGCGTGCCGGCGAGCTCGTAGCCGGCGAGCGTCCCGAGCTTCGCCAGATCGCCGCGCACCAGCTCGTACTGCAGATCGGAGGTGACGCTGTCGCCGCTGAGGACGAGCCGCCCGCTCCCGCGCCCCTCGAGCGCCGGCCCCGCGACCTGAAGCTCCGTCATTGTCACGATCGAATCGCGGAGCGTCGCGACGACCCGTGCGGTATCGAGCTCGATGTCGCGAAGCGTTGACTGCCGCAGCGCCAGCGTGCCGCTGACGTCGTAGTCGGCAATCGCCATCGGCGTCGTGCGCGTCAGCAGCTCGCGCACCGTGGCTTCCAGCTTGCCCGTGCCGGTGAGCGACGCCGCGATTCGCGGCTCCTCGAACGGAATCGACGGATCGATGCGGTCGAGCCGTCCGTCGTAAGTGGCCTTGAGCGTGCCGTCGGCGATCTCCACCGACACGTCGGCGTCGGAGAGCACGCCCTTGAAGATCTCGGCGCTGGTCAGGCGCCCGCCGCCAGTGAGCGTCAGCGTCGCAGCGCTCGTGCCGGACGCCTCGACGTGAAAGTGGCCCGAGAGGATGCCGGCGTACTTCGGATCGCGCAGCCACGCGACGTCGAGTCCCTCGCCGAATTGCCGCAGCTCGATGCGCGACACGTCGCCCTCGCCGGTATAGCGGATCGGCTGCGACAGCGTGTCGATCGAGCCGACCGTGCCGGCGCCGACGGTCGCGCCGAGGAATTCCGACTCGGCGAACGCCGCGCGGCCGGTGATGAACGGGTTGCTGAAGCGGCCGTCGACGTCGTAGTCGAACGTCAGCATGCTCTCGACGCGTGGAACCGGGATCGCCGGCGGCAGCCGCCGCAGGTCGATGCGCGTGGTCGTGCCTTGAAAATGGAAGGGGAACGGAGAGTCGATGCCGATCGACCCGTCCCTCGTCGTCACCTTTGCGCCGTAGGCGGTGGCATCCGCTTCCGCGATGAGGACCGCGGTCGACGTGATCTGGCCCCGCGCCCTGACGCCGTCCGCCGCGTATCCCATGTACATCGCGTGCGGCCCGTTGAACGTGTACATGCCGCGCGGAAAACGGCGTCCGAGCTCGAGCGCGAGGTTGAAGGTCACGTGGCCGGTGATGTCCGACGCGCGTTCTTGCCGGTTCAGCCATCGCGCCAGGTTGAGCCGCTCGACGTCGACGGCGCCCGTGCCGTGCCAGCCGGGGACCGACGTATCGAGCGTCAGGTGCCCGCGCACGCCGCCGCCGGTGCCCGCGAGTCGCAGATCGGTTTCGAGCGCGTTCACCGGTCCCTTGAGCGAGGTGTCGAAGTCGCTCTCGATGGCGATGTTCGTGAGACCGCGCAGCACGCCGGACCACTCCTGGAATGCGAACTTCGGCGCCCGCACGCGCAGGTCGAGGGTCGTCGGCCTGGTCGCGTTGTTGACGACCCCGTCGAGCGTGAACGCGGACCTGGCGGTCTTCACCGACAGCTCCTCGAAGAACCAGCCATTCGGGCCGCGGCCGAACGCACCGCTCAGCGGGTTGACCGACAGGTCCGGCGCGTGGCCGATCCAGGAGACGCGATCGAATCGCAGCGTCCAGCGCACCGGCACGTAGGTGAACGAGAAGGCGGCGTTGAGCGACTGGTAGTCGGTCGGGACGTGCGCGGCGCCGAAGGTCAATGGGTCGCCGAGCGAGACATGGCCGTCGACGACCTCGACCGACTCGATCCGGATGGGGCGCCGCGGCCCGGTCCGCTCCTGCTCGCGCGACTCGCGCTTGACCAGCGCGCCGATGTCCCACCGCCCGTCAGCCAGTTTCTTCGCGGCGACATACGGGCGGGTGAGCCGGACGCGCCGGATGGTCACGCCCTGCGAGACCAGCTCGCGGATGCTGTAGCTGAGCGCCACCTCTTCGATCTTGATGATCGTGTGGCCGTCGCGATCGAGCGTGATGTCATCGAGCTCGAGGCCGCGGAAGAGCGACCCCTCCAGCCGGCCGATGTTCAACGTCGCCGTGAGGTACTGGTTCGCCTGCCGGATGATCAGGCTGCGAATCTGGTTTTTCGCCCAGCCCGTTTCCGCGGCCGCCATCGCCGCGACGACGAGCAGAAGCAGGAAGGCGACGAGCCCGATCAGGACTCTCGCGATCGTGGCGGAAAAAGATCGGAACCGTCGAAGCCGCGTCACCTCTCCAGCATGTTACCAACGTTGGGTGAGGTCGGGCCGCGGACCCCTCGCTCAGGATTCGTCGCAGTAGGTGCGGACGAGCGACAGCAGGCGGTCGAAGTCGAGCGGCTTCTTGAGGAAGGCGGCGGCGTGGATCTTCGCGGCCCGCGCCTGGTCGAGCGCCGACAGCACGATGACGGGAACCGGCGCCAGCGCCGGATCGGCCTCCTGCTGACGCCGGAATTCCCAGCCGTCCATCACCGGCATCATCAGGTCGAGCAGGATGACGTGCGGCGTGCTCGCGCGGTGAAGGTACTCCAGCGCTTCACGACCGTTGGACACCGTCGCTGCTTCGAACCCTTCGAGCGTCAGCAATTGCGCCATCATCTCGCGAAGATCCTGATCGTCTTCGACGATCAGCACCGGGCAATGCGTATCGGGTCGGGTCATCCAGTCGAAAACCGAGTCTTTCGTTTCCACGCGCATCGTCACGTGTAAGCTCTGCCGTCCGGGCTCGGCCTTTAAGTGCGGCGGGCATTATAGGCCAGCAAGCAGGTCAACAAGTGTCAAAGGTTGCCTCGCCGACCACGCAGCTTGCTCTCGCGCTCGTTTCATCGTCCTGTTCTGGCGCCTCGGTTACCCACGCTCGGGGATCCCGACGAGCGCATACCCAGAGACCTCGAGCGAGATGCTGGCGTCCGGCGACTGGTGGGCCCCGCAAGACAACGTATCGGCCGTTCTTCGACAAGCCAGTTCCGTTCCATCAGCTGCGGGCGCTGGCGATGCGCACTTTTTCCGATCGCGAATTCGCAATCCGCATCGTGCCTGCAACAGCCGGGCTTGCGCTAGTGGCCATCTGGTTGTGTTCGGCGCGACGATGCGGACGGTTGAGGTCGGACCGGCCGGGGGCGCTCACCCTGGCGTCGAACCCGCGACGTGCTGGACGAGAACTTCCGGCTCTTCACGCCACCGCTTCGCGAATCAACCGAGCTACGCCTTCTACTTTCAAATCCTTGCGCAAGGCCTGCTGCCGTGGACCTAGTGGCTAGTTGGTCATCGGCCGATTCCTGACAACGTGCGCGCGATCGTCCGCGGCGAACGGCTCCATCGATCGAGACGCTGCTTTGGAGTCTCGCGCGGACTGCACGGTAGTATTACCGGATGCTACGCATCATCCCTCGTATTGCCCTCTTCGCATTCATCACCCTCTCGCTGGCGGTTCTCGATCCCGCGCTGACACTCGCGCAGCGCGCTCCGGCGCAGGCCACGTCCGCGGGACCGTTCGGCGCGCTGCGCTGGCGCAACCTCGGCCCCGCACGCGGCGGCCGGTCGATTGCCGTCGCCGGCAGTGAATCACGTCCGCACGAGTACTACATGGGCGCGACCGGTGGCGGCCTGTGGAAGACGACCGACAGCGGGATCACGTGGAAGCCGGTCACCGACGGCCTGATCAACTACTCGTCGATCGGCGCCGTCGCCGTCTCCCACTCGAACCCCGACATCGTCTACATCGGTACCGGCGAGTCCGATATCCGCGGCAACATCATCCAGGGCGGCGGCGCCTACAAGTCCACCGACGCCGGGAAGACGTGGACGCACATCGGCCTCACCGACACGCAGGTCATCGCCAAGATTCGCGTCCACCCGACCAATCCCGACCTCGTCTACGTCGCCGCGTTCGGCCATCACGCCGCGCCGAATCCCGACCGCGGCATCTTCCGCTCGAAGGACGGCGGCAAGACGTGGGACAAGATCCTCTTCCGCGACGACAAGACCGGTGGCAACGAGCTGATTCTCGATCCGAACAATCCCCAGGTCATTTACGCGGCGCTCTGGCAGGCGTACCGCAATTCGTGGGAGATGTCCTCGGGCGGCCCCGGCAGCGGCCTCTTCAAGTCGACCGACGGCGGCGACCACTGGACCGAGATCAGCCGCAACCCCGGGCTGCCGAAGGCGATGCTGGGCAAGATTGGCCTCTCAGTGTCGGGCGCCGACTCCAACCGCGTCTACGCGCAGATCGAGGCCGACGACGGCGGGTTCTTCCTCTCCGACGACGCGGGCGCGACGTGGACCAAGGCGAGCGAGCGCCGCGACCTCCGGCAGCGCGCGTTCTACTACACGCGCGTCTACGCCGATCCCAAGCTCAAGGACACCGTCTACGTACTGAACGTGAACTTCTACAAGTCCACCGACGCCGGCAAGACGTGGAAGACCATCACGGTGCCGCACGGCGACAACCACGACATGTGGATTGCGCCGAACGACTCGAACCGGATGGTCCAGGCCAACGACGGCGGCGGCACCGTGTCGGTGAACGGCGGCGAGACGTGGACGCCGGAGACCATGTCGACCGCGCAGATGTACCACGTGATCACCACCAAGCACGTGCCGTATCACGTCTGCGGCGCGCAGCAGGACAACAGCACCGCCTGCCTCTCGAGCCAGCCGCCGGCCGGCTTCGGCGGATCGGGCGGCGTCGATCAGGTGTTCTACTCGGTCGGCGGCGGCGAGAGCGGCTACATCGCCAGCGATCCGCGGACGCCGGATCTGTTCTTCGCCGGCAGCTACGGCGGCCTCATCTCGCGGCTCGATCGGCGGACCGGCCAGGAGCGCGCGATTAACCCGCACCCCGACAACCCGATGGGCTATGCGTCGGCTGACATCGCCGAGCGCTTCCAGTGGACGTTCCCGATCGTGTTCGCGCCCACCGATCCTGGCACGCTCTACGTCGGCTCGCAGCACGTCTGGAAGTCCACCAACGAAGGCCAGAGCTGGACGCGCATCAGCCCCGACCTGACGCGCCACGATCCGAAGACGATGGGCGCCTCCGGCGGGCCGATCACCAAGGACAACACCGGCGTCGAAACTTACGCGACGGTGTTCACGATCGCGCCGTCGCCGAAGGATGCGAGCCTCATCTGGGCTGGCTCCGACGACGGCTACGTGCAGGTGACGCGCAACGGCGGCACGGCGTGGAAGAACGTGACGCCGAAAGATCTCGGCGAGTTCGCGCGCATCAGCCTGATCGAAGCGTCGCCGTTCCGCCCCGGCACCGCCTATGTCGCCGCGAACCGCTATCAGCAGGACGACTTCAAGCCGTACGTGTTCCGCACCGACGACTACGGCGAAACCTGGACGGCGATCACGAACGGCGTCGCCGGTAACGATTTCGCGCGCGCGATTCGCGAGGACATCAAACGGCCCAAGCTCCTGTATCTCGGCACCGAGCACGGCGTCCACGTGTCGTTCGACGACGGCGCGAAGTGGGAGTCGCTGCGGCAGAACCTGCCCGACACGCCGGTGCACGACATCGCGGTGGAGGAGCGCGACCTGGTGATCGGCACGCACGGCCGCGGCTTCTACGTGATGGACAACATCGGGCCGCTGCGGCAGGGCGGGCTCCAGACGACCACCAGCTTCCATCTCTACAAGCCCAACGACGCGCTGCGCGGGCTCGATCGCTCGGCCGCGATCGACTACTACCTCAAGGAACCGGTGCAGAAGGTGACGATGGAGCTCATCGATCCGCAGGGGAAGGTGATCCGCACCTTCACGGGCACGCCGGCCGACGCCGAGCGCAAGCCGCCCGAGCCGAGCGACGACGACGGCCCGCGGCGGCCGCAGGATCCGCACCCGCCGGTCGCGGCCGGCCTGCAGCGCGTCGCGTGGGATCTGCGCTATCCCGGCGCCACCGATTTTCCCGGCCTGATCATGTGGGCGGCCAGCTCGCGCGGCCCGCTCGCGCCTCCGGGAACCTATCAGGTGAAGGTCACGGCCGACGGGGCGACCGCCACCGAGACCTTCGCGATCCGCCGCGAGCCGACGGTGCTCAAAGACGTGACCGACCAGGATCTGCAGCAGCAGTTCGACCTCGCCATCCAGGTGCGCGACAAGGCGAGCCAGGCCAACGAGGCGGTGCTGCTCGCGCGCGGCATCAAGGCGCAGATCCAGGATCGCAAGAGCAAGCTGGACGCGAAGAGCGCTCCAGTGGCCAAGGCGCTCGACGACCTGGCGGCGGCGCTGAGCGCGATCGAGGAGGAGATCTACCAGGTAAAGCTGCAGAGCAGCCAGGACCCGCTCAACTTCCCGATCAAGTTGAACAACAAGATCGCTGCGCTGCAGGGTGTGATCGAGAGCGCCGACGTCGAGCCCACCGAGCAGGCGTACACCGTCTTCCGCACGCTGTCGAACCGGCTCGACGAGCAGTTGAACAAGCTCGATGCGACGTCGAAGACGCAGATGCCGCCGGTCAATCAGTTGCTGCAGCGACAGAGGTTGGAGCCGATCAAGGCGGAGAGATTGAAGGTAGAGGCTTCGCCGCAATAAGGTCGGAAGGCTGAAGGGCTGAAAGGCGGGAAGGGCTAAGGTCGAAAGGCTCCAAGGTCGGAAGGCGAGAAGGTCGGACGGCGAGAGGTCGAAGGGTCGCGGAAAGGGCGAGCACTGCATGATCGGTGCGGCGCATTTTCTGCGACCTTTCAGCCGTCCCCCTCGAAAATCCCCAGTGTTTAAAGCGGAACGACGCGTGCACTTCTCGCCGCCATGAATCAATGGCGCGAGGAGATGAAAATGCGGACGCATGCCTTCGCCGTCGCCATCGTCGACTTCGTCCAGACCCTCTCCGATCGACCTGAGGCGCGGCGTCTCAAGGATCAACTCGTCGGCGCGGCCTGGGGCGTGAACGGAAACTGGCGCGCCGCGTGTTGCGGGCGGACGCACAAGGAGTTCACGTCCAAACTGGGCACGGTGGTCGAGGAAGCGGACGAGGCCGAAGAACTCCTGAACGTGATTCACGACTCGAACTTGAGCAAGGCGCCTGAACTGGCTCGTCTGCGGAACGAGTCCACACAGCTGCGCAAGATCTTCAGGAAGGCATCGATCACGGCCTCAGAGAACGAACGGCTGGCGGAGGAACGCAAAAGGCTTGATCGCGCAAACCAGAAACGAAGAAGGAAACCGAACCCTTAGCGTTCCGACCTTATAAGCCTTCGAACCTTCAGGCTTTCGAACCTTCAGCTTTCGAACCTTCAGCTTTCGAACCTTCAGCTTTCGAACCTTCAAGCCTTCGGACCTTCGGGCCTTGGACCTTTCCGCCTTCCAGCCTTCTGGCCTTCCCGCCTTGCCCCGCGCCGCCTCTGCTATCATCGCCCGTGCGCGTCGCAAGGCGATATCTGATCACCGGGCGCGTCCAAGCCGTCGGGTTCAGATACTTTGCCCTCGAGACCGCTGAGCGCGAAGGGCTGCACGGGTGGGTCAGGAACCTCCCCGATCGTACCGTCGAGGCGCTCGCCGAGGGCGACGCCGACGCCCTCGATCGCTTCGAGCGCGCGCTGCGCCACGGCCCGCCGGGCGCGCGCGTCGACCACGTCGAGGTCGAGGACCGGATGCCGGCCGGCCGCGACACCGGCTTTTTCGTGACATGACCATGGATGATCTGAAAACCAAGATTCGACACGTTCCCGATTTTCCCAGGGCCGGCATCCTTTTCTACGACATCACCACGCTGATGCAGGACGCGGCGGGCTTTCGCGCCGCGATCGACAGCCTGTCGCTGCCCTTCAAAAATCAGAGCATCGACCTCGTCGTCGGCATCGAGAGCCGCGGCTTCATCTTCGGCGCCGCGGTCGCCGACCGGATCGGCGCCGGCTTCTCGCCGGTGCGCAAGCCGGGCAAGCTGCCGTCGACCCGCGTCACGGCAACCTACGCGCTCGAGTACGGGACCGACTCGCTCGAGATCCACGACGACGCGGTGAAGAAGGGACAGCGTGTTCTCATCGTCGACGATCTGCTCGCCACGGGCGGCACCGCCCGCGCGACCACCGATCTGGTCACCGGCCTCGGCGGGGAAGTGCACGCGCTCGCGTTTCTCATCGAGCTCGTCGCGCTGAACGGCCGCCGCAAGCTGACGGGGCATACGGTGCACGCCGTCCTCCAGTACTGATGCTGCTCGCAGGCGCCGTGCTGGTCGCGGCCGCGCTTCTCTGGGCGACGCACCAGGTGGTCGCGGAGTTGCGCGCCGCCCGCGACGATGCCTCTCGCGCGCGCACCCTATCGCTCCTCGAGCTGTTCGCGCCCGCGGTCCGCGACGCGCAGAGCGATCCACGCGCGCTGCTGGCCTGGCAGCCGTGCGCCAGGATCGCGCGCCAGCTCTTTCCAGGCGAATGCGCCGCGCTCGACCGCGCCGCCGGCGCGCCGTTCCCGTTCACGCCCGATGAACTCCAGTCGGCCCACGCGAGGTGGACCACCGACTGGCTCGCGTGGGAGCGCGCGCACGACGCCAGCTACAAGCTGAAAGCCGCTGCGGCAGAGCAGGAGCTCGCTGCCGGCGCATCGTCCGCGCTGCGAAGCCGCCTCGAAGCGATCGAGCAGGAGAAACTCGATCTGTATCAGCGCCGATACGCCGAGTACGTCCGTGTTGCAAAAGCGCTTCAAGCGCTGTCGTAACACTGCGCCATTCCGGCACAGGCTGCCCCGAAACAACACATTCCTGTTAACGGTCTCATCCTCAGCTGTTTGAGTCGTTTTGAGACGCATGTATCACAAATGCGTGTTCAGCAATCGCCAACGCCATCGCGTGCAGTCCCTGCCACAGATTCCGCGTAACTAGCATCAACACAAGCATTTCACCGCAACAGTCGAGATTGGCGAGGCGATTGCTGACTCGGGACACAGACGTAACTCAAATTCACTTGTGTCCCACTATGACCTATAAGTTCAGAATCGCCGTTGTCACTGCACTCATCGCCGGTACCTCGCTCGGATTGCGCGGCGCGGCACCCGAACATCGCGCCGGCCTCTCGGACGATCTCCTTGGCCACAAGGCGCGGCGCACGAGCGCCCGCGCCCGCGTCATCGTCCACGGCGACGACGCGACGCTCGAGGCGCTGGCGCGACGCCACGGCGTCCGCATCCTGCGCAAGCTCGCCGGCGGCGCCGTCCTCGCCGCCAACAGCCGCGAACTGGAGGCGTTGACAGCGGACAACGAGGTCGATCATCTGTCGGGCGACACGCTGGTGCAGTCGTGGATGTCGGTCTCCGACAAGACCACGGCCGCCGACCAGACGCGTGCGGGAGTGGGTGGTCTGCTCGGCATCGGCGCCATCGCCGGCGTCACCGGCCAGGGCATCGGCGTCGCGATCGTCGATTCCGGCATCTCGCCGCACCCGGCGCTCGCCAACACAGTGGCTGCCAACGTCAGCTTCGTCACTGGCGATCCGCTGGTCACCGATCCGTTCGGCCACGGCACGCACGTGGCCGGCGCCATCGCCGGCGCCGCGTCGGCCGCAAAGAACATCACTCCTCTGTACACCGGCGGTATCGCGCCTGGCGCCAAGCTGATCAACGTTCGCGTGCTCGGCGCCGACGGCGTCGGCCTGACGAGCGACGTGATCGCGGGCATCGACTGGGTCGTCCAGAACCGCGCCCGCTACAACATCCGCGTGATGAACCTGTCGCTCGGCCACCCGGTGATGGAGCCCGTGGCGACCGATCCGCTGTGCGAGGCCGTCGAGCGCGCCGTGCAGGCCGGCATCGTCGTCGTCGCGGCCGCGGGGAACTACGGCGTCGCTGAAGACGGCACCCAGATTCTCGGCGGCATCACTTCGCCGGGAAATTCGCCGCTCGCGATTACCGTCGGCTCGCTCAACACCTGGGGCACGGCCAAGCGCAGCGACGATACGGTGGCGACCTACAGCTCGCGTGGCCCGACGCGCTTCGACCTCGCCGTGAAGCCGGATATCGCCGCGCCGGGCAACAAGATCATCTCGCTCGAGTCGAACGGGTCGTTCCTGCCCGCGATGTATCCCTACCTGCACAAGGCGGGATCGAGCTCCAACGGCTACATGCAGCTGAGCGGCACCAGCATGGCGGCGCCCATGGTCAGCGGCGGCGTCGCGCTGCTGCTCCAGGGCACGCCGTCGATGACACCTGCGCACGTCAAGCTGGTGCTGCAGAACGGCGCGACCTACGTGCCGGACGGCGGCCTGATGGGCGCGGGCGCGGGGAGCGTGAACTTCTGGGCGTCGCGCAAGCTGGCGATGACCGGCCTGCTCGGCTCGGTCCTCAATACGGTCATTGGCGGCCTCACCTCGACGTCGAGCAACGCGTCGTTCTGGGACAACGGCACGCTGGCGAATCGGCTCTACGGCGGCCTCGGCGTCCGCCTGCTGTCGATTCTGCAGGCGCCGCTCTACTGGCTGACGCCGTCGCTGCTGCACCCCGGCGACCTGAACCTGCTGGGGCTGACCAACCCGCTTGCGTCGGTACATCCGAAGTGGCTGCTCTACGGGCAGTATGCCGGCTGGACCGACGAGCAGGCGATCATGTGGGGCACCACCCTGCGCAACCCGCAGGGGCAGGCGATCATGTGGGGCACGTCGTACACCACCGACGGCACCGCGATCATGTGGGGCACGTCGATGACGTCGCCCGATCCGCAGTAACGCACGGTCATGGACCAGCGGAGAGCGCGCCCGGCGTCGTCGCACGCGCTCAGGGTGTATATCGTCGTCGTTGTCGTCGCCGGCGCGCTGGTGCTGGCGCACTCGGTCGTCGCCGCCGCGCGCACGCCACAACCGCTGTGGTGGCTGGCGCTCAGCGGCGGCGTCATCCTCGCGGGCTGGTTCAGGCTGACGTTCGCATCCGTCAACGCCACGGTCGGGATCGAGGACACGTTCCTCATCGCGACCGCGCTCCTCTTCGGTCCGGCGCCGCCAACGCTCGCCATCGCCGGCAGCGCCTTGCTGTTCTCCTTCCGCCGCGGCATCCCGGTGCGGCAGATTGCGTTCAACGCCGCTGCACTCTCGCTTGCGGTGTGGGCGAGTGCGTGGACGTTCTTCGCGCTGGCGGGCGTCGAGCCGCTGGCGCTCGGGCACGCGCCGGTTGCGCGGCTGGCGCTGCCGCTGGTCGCGCTGACGCTCGTCTACTACGTGCTCAACTCCGGCCTCACCGCGGTTGTCGTCGGCCTCGACACGCGCCAGTCGCCGATCGATGTCTGGAGCCGGCACTTCCGGTGGCTCGGCGTCGGCTATCTTGGCGCCGCGTCGGTCGCCTTCTGTTTGATCCTGCTGGTGCAGCAGGGGAGCCTCACCGCCGCGGCGATGGTGCTGCCGCTGCTCGCCGTGTTTCACCTCACGCTGCAGGCGACGATCGGCCGCCTCGACGACGCGCGCCGGCACCTGGGCGACATCGATCGCCTGTATCTGTCGACGGTCGAAACGCTGGCGATGGCGATCGACGCCAAGGACGACGTGACGCACAGCCACGTGCGCCGCGTGCAGGCGTACGCCATCGGCCTCGCGCGGGCGCTCGACGTCAACGACGAGCCGACCCTGAAAGCGATCGAGGCGGCGGCGTTGCTGCACGACACCGGCAAGCTCGCGGTGCCGGAGCACATCCTCAACAAGCCCGGGAAGCTGACCGCCGCCGAGTTCGAGCAGATGAAGCTGCACGTGGACGTCGGCGCCGACATCCTGTCGCTGGTTGATTTCCCGTATCCGGTCGTGCCGATTGTCCGCTGCCATCACGAGAATTGGGACGGGACTGGCTACCCGCGCGGCGTGCGCGGGCCGGACATCCCGATCGGTGCGCGGATCCTGTCGGTGGTCGACTGCTTCGACGCGCTGACCTCCGACCGGCCGTATCGCAAGCGCATGACCGACGAGGACGCGATGGCGATCCTGGTCGAGCGCAGCGGCAAGATGTACGACCCGCACGTGGTCGACACCTTCATGCGCGTCTACCGCGACATCGCGGTCGAGCACGACGAGCCCGGACCGCTCGCCGTGATGCAGCGGATCACGCAATCGCGTCACGAGCCACCAGTGCCGGTAGACCCGGGCCCGGAGCCGGCGGCGATGCCGTCGAGTCTGCTCGCCTTCGTCAGCCTCTCGCGGCTGACATCGGGCGAGGGAAGCCTGACCGACGTTCTGGCGCTGAGCTCGCAGCTGCTCGGCGACGTCGTGCCCGGCGCCAGCGGCGGGTGGTTCATCCCCGATCCCGCACGGGATCGCCTGGCCGTGGCTGAAGCGTTCGGTCCAGCTGCTCATGCGCTGCGCGGCATGCACGTCAGCACCGGCGAGCGGCTCACCGGCTGGGTTGCCGCGCAGCGGCAGCCAATCGTGAATTCCGACGCGGCGCTCGATCTCGGGCCGAAGGCCGCCGAGATGACACCGCCGCTCGAGAGCTGCATGAGCGTGCCGCTCATGGTCGGCGATACGCTCGTCGCCATCCTGAGCCTCTACGCGCCCGGGACTCATGCGTTCGACGAAGACCGCGGCCGCCTGATTCAGATGGTCGCGCCGCACCTCGCAAGCGCGATCCAGGTGGCGTCCCAAGCCTCATCTGCGACCGCTCCGGATCTTCGTCCTGCCGGCGACACCAAGCCCACAACACCGCTCCGCCTCGTCGTCGGCCGCTAGCAGAGCAGAACATCGAACCGGAAAGCGACTCAGAACCCAGAACCGATCCCAGAACCGAGAACCCAGAACCCGACCCAGAACCCAGCACCCAGAACCCCGAACCGCTGCGGGCCTCCCGAGCGCGAGGCGCCACGCGAGAATGGCCCATCGCACCAATGAGGAACACGCCGTAGATGCTCTACGTCTAACGCCGTAGACCGCCTACAACCATGCTCAGAAGCCCCGAAGATCGGCGCCTGGAGTTGCTCCAGGGCACCCTCGACATGCTCATCCTCAGGACCCTTCAGTGGGGTCCGCGGCACGGGCACGGTATCGGCCAGTCCATTCGCACCCAGTCCGACGACCTGCTCAAGGTGGAGACCGGTTCGCTCTATCCCGCGCTGCACCGCCTCGTGAAGCGCGGGTGGCTCGACGCCGAATGGGGCATCAGCGACGCCAACCAGCGGGCGAAGTTCTACCGCCTGACGCCGGCGGGGAAGGCGCAGTTGTTGCGCGAGTGCGATCGGTGGTCGCAGCTCGTGCACGCGATCGGGCGGGTCATGAACCCTGCGCCGAGCGAAGAGTGATGACGGCGCCAGGCCAGGACGAGCTCGACGACGAGATCCGCGCTCACATCGAGATCAGCGTCAAGGAGCGTATCGAATGCGGCGAGGACCCTGACGAGGCTCGCCTGGCCGCGATGAGGGAGTTCGGCAACGTCACGCTGACGCGCGAATCGATGCGCGACGTGTGGCGCCCTCAATGCTTCGGAATGGCCGAGGCGCTCTGGCAGGACATCCGCGTCGCCCTGCGCTCCCTCGCGCGTGCCCGCGCGCTGGCCGCCACCGTGGCGGTGACGCTGGCGCTCGGCATCGGCGCCAACGCCGCGATCTTCAGCGTCGTCCGCCAGGTGTTGCTCCGGCCGCTGGTCAACCGCGATGAGGATCGCCTGATCTACATCCGCCAGAGTGCGCCCGGCCTCGGCACGGCAAATACGACCTTCTCGGTGCCGGAGATCGGCGACCTCCGATCGCGCGCCACCACCGTCAGCACGTTCGGCGACTTCTCGACCGTGTCCTTCACGATGGTGGGTTTCGGCGAGCCGCGCGTCGTCAAAGCGGGTGTCGTCAGCGGTTCGTATTTCGACGTGATGGGCCTGCGTCCCGTGCTCGGCCGCCTCCTCACTGCGCGCGACGATGGGCCCGATGCCGCGAGGGTGGCCGTCCTGACATATCGCTTCTGGAGCACGTCGCTCGACCGCGATCCGTCGGTCGTCGGCAAAACCATCCGCCTCGGGTTTGGCGCCGCGACCGTGGTCGGCGTCCTCGAACCATCGGTTCCGTATCCGGCCGACACGGAGATCATCGCGAACGTGGTGGCGAGCCCGCATCACCTCGGCGCGACGATGGTGACCATGCGCACGCATCGCATGACCGAGCTGTTCGGCCGGCTCGCGCCGGGCGCGACTGTCGACGACGCGCGCGAGGAGTTGACTGCGGCGCACAAGGCGATGATGCAGGCGCATCCCGAGGCCTACCCGGCGAGCGCCAACGTGCAGTTGAGCGTCACGCGGCTGCGCGATCAGATCACCGCGCCGGCGCGGACGATTCTGCTCCTGCTGCTCGCCGCGTCAGGCGTCGTCTTCGTGATCGCGTGCTCGAATGTCGCGAACCTGATCCTCGCGCGCGCCGTCCGGCGTGAAGGGGAGCTGGCCGTGCGCGCGGCGCTCGGCGCGGGCACCGGCGCGCTGCGGCGAACGCTGCTGGCCGAGAGCCTGGTCCTGTGCGGCAGCGGCGCCGTTCTGGGCGTGCTGCTCGCGCGGCCGCTCGTCGCCGTTGTCGGCCGCTACGCCGCGCGCTTCTCGGTGCGCGCGCTCGACGTCACGGTAGACGCGAGCCTGCTGTGGGTCGGCGCCGGCCTGGCGATGGCCGCGGCCGTCGTCCTCGCCTATATTCCGCGCCTCCCGTCGCCGCACGCGCCCAACGGGCTCGGCCTGGCGAGCGGCGGGGTCCGGATCACGCCAGGCACCAACCGCCGCCTGCGCGTGTTCGCCGTGGCGCAGATCGCGCTCTCCTTCGTGCTGCTCGCGGGCGCGGGGATGGTGGTCTCGACGCTGCTCTCGCTGCAGGCCGCGAAAACCGGCTACAACCTGCGCCAGGTGCTCGCGTTCGACGTGCCGCTGCCGCTCGAGGCACCGAGGTCGAAATCGATCGCCTTCTTCGAGGAAGCGATGCGCCGGATCGAGAAGCTGCCAGGCGTGCAGCGCGTCGCGGTGGGGAACTTCGTGCCATGGCGCGACGCCGGCATGCTCGGGCCAGGGTTCCAGTTTGCCGTCGAGGGTTACACGCCCGCAGCCGGCGAAGAAAACCCCTACGGCCGGCTGCGCAGCGTGGCGCCCGGCTTCTTTGCGGCGCTTGGCGTGCCGCTCGTTGCCGGCCGCGACTTCAACGACGAAGACCGAAGCGACACCGAGCTCGTCGTGGTCGTCAGCGAGAGCGTCGCGCGGCAGCTGTTCGCGAACGGCAACGCCGTGAACCAGCACTTGTGGTGGACCGATCCGTACTTCGGCCGGCCCGCGCCGCGCCGCATCGTCGGCATCGTCGCGGACGTGGACGACGAGAACGTGGTGGCGGCACCGGCGCTGACGATCTATCACCCGTTCCGGCAGATCCCGCACGGTGGGCGTCTCTTCGTCCACGCCGCGACCGACCCGTACGCGCTCGTCGAACCGGTGACGCGCGTGATCCGCGAGTTGTCGGCGGACCAGCCGGTCGAGCGCGCCGCAACGCTTGCCGACGTGCGCGCGTCCGTGCTCGCGCCCGAGCGGCTGAACGCGTTCGTCTTTTCCGGTTTCGCCGGCATCGCGCTGCTCATCGCGGTCGTCGGCGTGGCCGGCGTGCTCGCGCTCACGGTGAGCGCGCGGCGGCGAGAGTTCGGCGTCCGGCTCGCCATCGGCTCCGCGCCGCGGCATCTGCTGGCCCACGTGCTGTCGGAGGGTGCGGTGATCGCGGCGATTGGCATCGTCGCCGGCGCGGCGGGCGGCTACGCGCTCGGCGGAGTGGCGGCAAGCCGGCTCGAGCACATGCAACTCCCCGGTGTTCTCGCCACTCTGGGCGCGGCCGCCGTGCTGATGGGTGCCGCGCTCGTCGCCTCGCTGATGCCGGCAGCGCGCGCGGCGCGCGTCGACGTGCTGCAGGCGCTGCGCTCGGAATAACGCGGGCATTCGCAGGCAATCGCTCTCAGGGAGCAAGGACCCAATCATGACCATCGATCGAACCAGTGAACCGGCGTCCCGCAAACCCGTCCGGCTGCGGCCAGGCGTCATCCTGGTCGCACTGCAATGGTTCGTCTGGTTCATCGTTCCATTGGCGGTTCCGCAGTACGCGATGTTCGGGATGCTCGGGGGAGTCGCCCTCGGGGTGATGATCGCGGTGTGGTGGCTGTTCTTCAGCCGCGCGGCATGGGTGGAGCGGTTGGGGGCGATCGCCGTGATGGTCGTCGCGATGATGGCGACCAGGCCTTTCGTGCATCTGTCCATTGCCAACGCCGGGATGGGGATGCTGATGTACGTCTTCTCGGTTCCGGTCCTGTGCCTCGGTCTGGTGGCGTGGCTGGCCACCAGCCGCCGTTTCTCTCCGGGACTTCGGCGCGCGACGATGGTGGCTGCGATCGTGCTCGCGAGCGCGACGCTGACGCTGGTGCGGACCGGCGGAGTGACCGGTGACGGGCGGTCCGACTTCCACTGGCGCTGGACGAAGTCGCCCGAAGAACAACTCCTCGCCCAGGCGCGCGACGAGCGCGCTCAGGCGGTTTCTCGCGGGCCAGCTCCCGCGGTACCGGCGACGCCTGCGTCCGCTCCGGCACCGCCATCATCCGCTCCGACGACGCCTGAATTACCCGTTCCAGCGCCCGCTTCGAGCCCGACGCCGGCGGCGACGGTTCGCGACAAGCCGTCGAAGCCGGTTGCTGTCGAGGCGCGTGCAGTCTGGCCCGGCTTCCGCGGGCCGAATCGCGATGGGGTCCTTCCGGGTGTCGAGATCGAAACAGACTGGTCGAAGGCGCCGCCGGTCGAGTTGTGGCGGCGGAAGATCGGCCCCGGCTGGTCGTCGTTCGCGGTGCAGGGCGATCGTGTCTACACGCAGGAGCAGCGCGGCGACGACGAGATCGTGTCGTGCTACAACCTCGCAACCGGCGCGCCGGTGTGGATGCACAAGGATGCGGCGCGGTTCTACGAGTCGAACGGCGGCGCCGGTCCGCGCGGGACGCCGACGCTCAGCGGCGGCCGC
>Ga0207701_10002957_pt1 | contig 17514 bp, 13 predicted proteins | sample KBSSwiSSwithPhiX_FD_184294 | JGI IMG/M metagenome (GOLD analysis project Ga0207701, IMG submission 184294) | Switchgrass rhizosphere bulk soil microbial communities from Kellogg Biological Station, Michigan, USA, with PhiX - S5 (SPAdes) (version 2) | ecosystem: Environmental > Terrestrial >... | reverse complement strand
CTTCAGGCGTTCATGAGAGCGATTGTCACGGGCGGCCGTCGGCCCGGGTGAGTGCCTAACGTGCTTAGCCGCACGTCCAAAGTTGACCGCCTCGCGACACGGCACGACGGCCGGGTTGTGGTCGGCGCGAGCGGCCGAGGCAAGGCACCGCGCGCCTAACGTCCGATAGCGCTGGCTAGGCGACCGGCATCAGCTTGTCTGCCGGCGGTCATCGGTGGCGTCATCATCGGACCGCCCGCGAACGCGCGGGGCGCGCGAAGCGGCCGTTGGATGTCGAGCAGGTGAGATAATCATGAGGACAAGGATCAAAGTCGCTGCTGTTCTGCTCGTTGGCGCGGTGGTGGCACTCACGGCGTGCAGTGACGACAGGCAGGCAGGACAGAAGTCCGAGCCAATCGAGAAGGCGGAGGCTCCACCGCCGGCCTTTGAGCTCGAATCCGAGCTGCCGCCTTCGGTACGCGAGGCCGTGCTGAAGCCGTTTACAGGCGACCTCGACGAGCTCGTCAAGCGACGGGTCGTGCGGATCGGCGTGACGTACAATCGCACGTTCTACTTCGTCGACAAGGGCGTGCAGCGCGGCATCGCGTATGAGTACGGCCAGCTCATGCAGGCACGGCTCAACAAGCGCTTCAAGACTCGCACGAGCAACAGAATCCACGTGATCTTCCTGCCGCTGCCGCGCGAGATGCTGCCTTCGGCGCTCATCGACGGCAAGGTGGACCTGGTTGCGGCGCAGCTTCCGGTAACGACCGAGCTGAAGAAGTACGTCGAGTTCAGCGACCCCACTCGGACGAATGTCAACCAGATCCTGGTCACGGGTCCCGGCGCGCCGGCGATTGCCTCGATAGAGGACCTGTCAGGCAGAGAAATCTTCGCCCGCAAACTCGGCGGTTACAACCAGAGCCTGCTCGCGCTCAACGAGACGTTCAAAACCCAGGGGAAGGCCCCGATGACAATTCGGGAGTCCCCACCGCAGCTCGAGGACGACGACCTCCTCGAGATGGTGAACGCCGGCCTGATCCCGGCCATCGTGGTCGACGACTATCTCGCGGTCTTCTGGAAGAGGGTGTTTCCGAACCTCATCGTCCACGACAGCATTGCGCTGAGCACCGGCGGTACCCTCGCCGTCGCCATCCGCAAGAACAACCCGCAGCTTCTCGCGGGGCTGAACACGTTCATGGGGAACTACGGGATGGGAACGGCCTTTGGCGACCGAGTCGAGCGACAATACCTCGTCAACACGAAGTACGCGAAGACTGCCACGTCCGAGCAGGAGCGCCAGAAGTTCCTGAACGTAGTGAACCTCTTTCGGAAGTACGGCGACCGGTATCAGATGGATTACCTGCTCATGGCCGCTCAGGGATACCAGGAGTCCGAGCTCAATCAGAACGCGCGCAGCCCGGTCGGTGCCATCGGCATCATGCAGATCATGCCGGCGACAGGCAGGTTGCTGAAGGTCGGCGACATCGGGAAGCTCGAGCCGAACATCCATGCCGGCGTCAAGTACATGCGCGACGTGCGGAACACCTACTTCGAGAACGAGCGGATGGACGACCTGAACAAAGCGCTGTTCACCTTCGCATCGTATAACGCCGGGCCGGGCCGGATTCGCGGCTTGCGGAGGGAAGCGGAGAAGCGCGGACTGAACCCTAACGTCTGGTTCGGCAACGTGGAGCAGATCGCGTCAGAGCGCATTGGACGCGAGACCGTGACTTATGTCGCCAACATCTTCAAGTACTACGTCGCATACCGGCTGGTGGTCGAGGAGAACGCGCGCCGGGAGGCAGCGAAGGCGGCGGTGAAAGCGCAGTAGGCGCGCGGTGGCGTCCTCCAGCATCTCCTGGTCCACGACATAGCGCTTGTCCTCATCGTCGCGCGCGAAGTGCAGCACGGCGCTCGACAGCACGACGAGATTCCCGAACAGGAGCTTGTCCCTAAAGTCGGACACGAGCCTCGCGATGTCGTTAGGCCGGCAGGTGACGTTCACCTGCGATTCGTCCGGCCGCGCAACGGCGATCACCGTGGCTCGACGTCGCGCCTGGGCTGCTTCGTATGCCCACCCGGTTTATGGAACATCGACTCATCCTGGGCGTAGGGTGTTCAGTATCGATGAGGAGGTTCGCCATGACCCGACAACGCGCCAAGCTCTGGTTGGCGGCCGCGTCGCTCTTCACGCTCATCAATCTCGGTGGCGCGGGGATGGCCGCAGTGGCGGGTGAAGGGCTCCATACTGCCGCCCATGTCGGGCTCTTGATTCTGGGGGCGTACTTCGTCTGGTGGCTCACGCCACGGGTACGGCGGCAGCAGATGTTGGCCGAGCAGGAGGTCGATCCGCGCCTGGAGCGCATTCAGCAAACGCTGGATACCATCGGGCTCGAGGTCGAGCGCATCGGCGAGGCGCAGCGCTTTACCACGAAGCTCGTGGCCGAACGAGTCGATGCCGCTGCGCCGAAGCCGCCTCGTGATGCGGGCACCTAACGATACCACGCGTGCTACGAGGCCGCCGCCGCGCGCGCGAGGTCGACCATGAGCTCCGCTGCCTCGGCATCCTCGAGGCCCTCGACGCGCGCAAGCGAGCGCCAGGTATCGAAGCGGAGCGCGTGAGCGATCGCGGCGGCGAGCCTCGTTCGCGCACGATCCCCGACAGCCCACGCCGCCAGCAGGTCCTCGCGCACCGCCGCGAGAATCGCATCGCGAGGCGCCATCAAGACCGCTAACGCGGGAAGCCCCACGGCGTCGCGTTCGGCATTCGCGATCATGTTCTCGCCGCGCCGGTAGAAACCGTAGAACGCGACGAGCGCGGCACGCAGGCGCTCCGCCGGGTCAACGATGTCCGCCCACGCCGCCGGATCCGGCGGCGGAGTCTCCGAGCGGAAGTGCGCGTCGCACGCGGCGAAGATCGCGCCCTCGTCGGCGAAATGCCGATACACCGTCAGTCGCTCGACCCCGGCACGCTGGGCGATCGCCTTGATGGTCGTCCGCGCCGGCCCGATCTCGCCGTGCAGCGCAAATACCGCCTCCACAATCCGGCGTCTCGTCTCCGACTCCTGCTCGGCTCGGCGCTTCTTCTCGTATTTCCGGGTTGCCATTTCAGTGAACTTAATTGTTCACTGAACTCTTGACAACGGGTTTCGGCCGCGTTATTGTCGCGAATAATTCAGTGAACGTAAATGTTCACTCAACATACGACACTACGCCGTAATCAGAACGGAGAGGCGACACCATGGCTACTCTACACGAAATCGACCATATCGACCGCGCCGATGAGCCGCAGGCCTACCAGATCCCGACCTCTCGGTTCGACGGCTCGACCGGACCGCGCATCGTCGGCCCGCGCGACGGGAAGTTCACGGATCTCGGCAGCGTCGGTGTGCGGTTCATGATCTGGGGCGCTGAGACCGGCGGCCTCTTCTCGCTAGTCGAGCACCCGATCCCACCGAAAACGCTCGCCGCCCCGTATCACCGCCACGCGCGCGAGGACGAGTACAGCTACGTCCTCGAGGGTCGAATGGGCGCGCTGCTCGGCGACGACGTCGTCTATGCCGAGGCGGGGGACCTCGTTTACAAGCCGCGCAACCAGTGGCACACGTTCTGGAACGCCGGCGACGAGCCGTGCCGGATCCTCGAGATCATCGCGCAGCCTGGCTTCGAGCACTTCTTCAACGAGCTCGGCGACGCCATGGCAGCGGCGAACGCCCCGAACCCCGGCGTCGTGCTGGCAAACTCTGACCTCCCGCAACGCTACGCGATCGAGTTCCAGCCGGAGCGGATTGCGGACATCTGCCAAACTTACGGGCTCCGGTTCCCCGGAGTGATCGACTGACCAGGCGCCCGCCGTGTGCGCGCGTGCTCGTCCCGTTAGGTGCAGCCGCAACAGGCACGCGCGCGCAAAACACGGAGGGGTGGCCGGACGCACGCGGACCGACTTCGATGTTTCGTCAAGCCTTTTCGGGGAACAACGATGAAGCGGATGTGACGGAAACGCCCGATACTGCCTAACGGGATGACGCCTCGCCCAACGAGCCGGGATCTTGAAAGGAACGACCTCGGGAAGCACGATACGAGCTTCCTGAGGCCTTTTCATTCTCAAACCTGGCTCGTTGCGTGAGCCCGTGTGGATGCAAAGCCGGATCCGGCCGTTTCCGCTGCCTCCGCCCAATCGTTGTTCCCCGAAAAGAGCTTGCCACCGCGCCGGAGTCATACGCGGTGCCGGGCGCACTCCATTGCGGGGTTCAGGTTCACCACCTGATCATTCAGGTGTAATGCGAACACGCACAGGCAGCATTGCCGTACTCGCGCTCGTCGCCGGGGCAGCCCTGGTCGTCGCGGCATGCAGCGGCCAGAGCGTCACTGGGTCAGCCCACATACTGACGCCCGGGACATGGGGCGGCGAGAATGCGGGCGCCATTGTGGACGACACGCTCGTCCACGTGCATATCGGCTGCACGCTCGGCAATTTCCCGCTGCCCACCGTCATGGACGACCAGGGCCGGTTCAGCACGGACGGCAGCTACACCCTGCGTGCCTATCCAATCGCCGTCGGGCCGGAGCTCCCCGCGGTATTCACCGGCGTCGTGAACGGCAATCGGCTCACGCTGTCCGTCGCCGTGGACGACACCGTGGAGAAGAAGCTCGTGCCGTTAGGGCCCGTGACCGTGGTGCTTGGACGCGAACCGCGCATGCAGGCGTGCCCGATCTGCCGCAGCATTGCGAAGCCCCTGATGGGGCAGCCGCTCACCGCACTCCTGCGGCCAGCGATCTGATCTCGCCCTGCGTGAATCGCCACTGCTGCGACAGGATCGAGGTTGCCGGCTGCAAGATGGTGAGCTCCGCCCTCCGGTCGTGCGCGGCATCCGGCGTTAGGCGACCACCCTGGATCACCGCGAGCTGCACGAACCGTAGCTTCCCGCCGAACGCTTCAGCGGGAATCTTGAGCGTCCCAACCGCTCCCGGCTCCACTCGACCGAGCAGCCACTGGCGCCCGTCGCCAATGAGATAGACGTGCACGTATTCACGGGCGTCGTTATCGAAGCGGATGCTGAGTGGGAACCACTCCGCACCCTCGACCGGTGCCGGCGCTTCCACCGCGGGTGTCGGGGTTCGAGCGCAGGCGCCGAGTGTGACGGCGGTCATCGCGATGGCGGTCATGCGGAAAGCGGTCGCCGTGACGGCGAGTGAAACGACCGCACGGGTACGTGGCGTAGTCATGTGATCCTCCGTGAGTGGACCGGCGCGTCATCGTCGCTTTCCATAGCGCGTAAAACGCGGCGAAACCCACTCACGGGCCGGGGCTGCCGTGAGCCGTCAAGCTTTTCCAAATGGTGACAATGCTTGGCGAAACCCGCTCACCAGCGAAGGTGTCCAATCTCCTGGCCCCTTGCCGAGCTTTCCCCGAGCAACGATGCCTAACACTCCAGCCCCACCTGCCATCGCCTCGCCCCGTTCGCGAACGCCCTCGCCCCCGGCGAGTGCCGCGGGGCATGCGGTGACCGAGCTTCTACGGGCGTGGAGTGCGGGCGAGCCCCACGCAACCGACTCCCTCGTACGGCTCGTCTACGAGGAGCTTCGCCGGCAGGCACGGCTCACGCTGCGACGCGAGGGTGAGGGCCACACGCTGCAGCCAACCGCACTCGTGCACGAGGCGTGGCTGCGACTCGGGGGACAACACGATGCGCATTGGGAGAGCCGCACACAGTTCTTCGCATTGGCCGCGCGGATGATGCGCCGCGTACTGGTAGACCACGCTCGCGCGCGCCGCACGCTCAAGCGTGGCGGCGTGGTGCACGTTACGGTCGGTGTCGGACCAGCGGACCATCTCGCGGAGGCGGTGGAGGGCACGTCACTCGACGCCGTCGATGTGATAGCGCTCGACGACGCGCTCGCGCGTCTTGCCGCGATCGATCCACAGAAAGCGCGGCTGGTGGACGTGCGTTACTTCGCCGGGCTCAGCATCCCCGAAGCAGCGGCCGCGCTCGGTGTCTCACCCGCCACGATCGGTCGTGAGTGGGCCATCGCTCGGATGTGGCTCCGACGCGAGCTCGACGTATGACGACGCCAGCGAACGAGCCCGGGGTGTGTGGCGCACCGCCGCCGATGACGCCTGAACGCTGGCGCGCCGTGGAATCGATTCTCAATGCGGCACTGGCCTGCGAGCCGGCGAAGCGCGACGCGTTCGTTACCGGCGCATGCGGGGACGACGCCGATCTGCGGCGCGAGGTCGCATCGCTTCTCGCCGCACACGACAGCAGCGACCACGCCTTCCTCGAGCGACCTGCCGTCGAGGCCATCGGCCCGTTAGGCATGGCACCGGTGCCGGTCGCCGAACGACTCGCGAGCGCGCTCGCCGGTCGGTATGCGATCGAGCGTGAGCTTGCGCGCGGTGGCATGGCGACTGTCTATCTCGCCCGCGACCTCAAGCACGACCGCCGAGTCGCCATCAAGGTGCTGCGTGAGGAAGTGGCGGCGGCGGTGGGAGCAGAGCGGTTCCTCGAGGAGATTCGAGTCACGGCGCGTCTGCAGCATCCGCACATCTTGCCGCTCTTCGACTCGGGCGCGGTGCCCGCGACCGAGCGCGCCGACGACGGCCTGCTGTGGTACGTCATGCCATTCGTCGAGGGCGAGACACTGCGCACGCGACTCGCGCGCGACGGTCGGCTGCCCGTGCACGTGGCGGTGCAGCTCGCGCGCGAGATGGCTGACGCGCTCGATCACGCGCATCGCCAGGGGATCGTGCACCGCGATGTCAAGCCCGAGAACGTGCTGTTGCAGGGCGACCATGCACTGGTTGCCGATTTCGGGATCGCGCTCGCGTTGGAGCACGCGGGCGGCGACCGTCTGACGCGCACCGGCATTGCCATTGGCACGCCCCAGTACATGGCACCGGAGCAGGCCTCCGGCGAGCGTGCGATCGACGCTCGTGCCGACGTCTACGCGCTCGGCGCGGTGCTGCACGAGATGCTGGCGGGCCAGTCGCCGTTCGCGGCGTCGTCGCGTGCGGCCGTGCTGTGGCGCGTGAAGAACGAACCGGCTGCTGCGCTGGCGACGCATCGCATCGATGTGGCGCCGTTCCTCGACGCCGCGGTGGGGCGGGCGATGGCCAAGCGTCCGGAGGATCGATTCTCCAGCGCCGCGGCATTCGGGGCAGCCCTCACGGGGGCGCCTGACGCCACAGAGCCGGGGGCCGGAACGTTAGGCAACGGGCTGCCTGACGAGTCGGGCCCGGCGCGCGGCCAGGCGCAGCGACGGGTCGTGTCCGCGCGGGCGGCGGTATACGCCGTCATCGCTACGCTGGTCGTCGGCATCGTGGGCGGCGGCGTGCTCGCGCGCTCGTTGCTTTCCGGACCGTACATCGGCAAAGGCGCAAAACCCGCGTCCCCGCCGATCGCGGCGAACGTCACATGGCCATCGACTGACGCGAGCAATACCGAGCTCGTCGTGGTGGACCGAGCGGGGCGTCCTCAGCGCACGATCGCCGCGAATCGTCCGTGGACGCCCCGCATTTCACCTGATGGGCGTGTAGTGGCCTACGGCGCGTTCGGCGAGGGGCGCAGCACCAGCGACCTCTGGGTGACGGACCTGGTGAAGGGTACGACGAAGCGGCTCACCGACGACGACGGCGACAGCAACGATCCGCAGTGGAGCGCCGATGGCGCGAGTATCTCGTACTCCGTGGGCGCACGCGGCGGGAAAGACCTGGTCGTGCAGCGACTCAAAGTGGGCGACGTGAGCGTGCTCGCGCGGCGTGACGGGACGCAGTTCGCGAGCGACTGGCTTCGCGACGGCAGCGCGCTGCTCGTCACGGAGCAAACCGATGGCAACAAGAACGACATTCTCGTTCAGCCGGCGAACGGCTCGCCGGCACGGCCGTACGCGGCCACGCCCGCGGATGAATCCGCGGCGCGCGCCTCGCCCGACGGACGCTGGGTCGCGTACACATCCGACGAGTCGGGTCGCTCGGAGGTGTACCTCGACTCCTACGCGAAACCGGGGCACCGGGTGACCGTGTCGCAAGGCGGGGGCGAGCATCCCGTGTGGCGTGCCGATGGGCGGGAGCTGTACTACTGGAACGACGGTGTGCTCATGGCGGTGCAGCTCGACAAAGCGTGGGGCGATGCGCCGCCCGCGATCGGGGCGCAGACCATTCTGTTCCGAGCGCCGTACGACGTCGAACCGAACACCATGTACGATGCGTCGCCCGACGGGAGCCAGTTCGTGATCGTACGGCACGTGAAAAACTGATCCCTCGATCGAGGACAGGTTTCTCGATTGGGACGCCTTGCAAAGCGTAATCGCGGACACACGCGGAGAACGGGACGCTGACGTACGCGGATCGCTCCTCGGCAGTGAGCTCTCCGCATAGCAACGAGCCGTTTCTTGATTGGAACAGCCTCGGAAAGCGAGAGCGCCCGGAGACTGTTCACCAAAGAATCCCTGCCGCTCGGGCGAGGAGACCTAGGCTTACGCGGAGGGATCCGCGTGGATCCGCGATTACGCTTTTGCTGCAACCGTACACGCGCGAAGCACGTTTGGAGACTCGGAGTGTCACGCTATTCCGCGCGAAGCGCCTCGACGGGCTGAATCCCCGACGCCCTCGCGGCCGGCACCAACGCCGCGGCGATCGCCACCAGCATGAGGAGCGCCGCCACCGAGCCGAACGTCAGCGGATCCGTCGGCGCGACGCCGTACAGCATCCCGCGCGCGAACCGAACCGCTAGCAGCGCACCGGCCGTGCCTAACGCGACACCGATGAGCGCGAGGCCGGCCGCCTCGCCCACGACGTCGCGCACCACTCGCCCTCGGCTCGCGCCGAGTGCCATGCGGACACCGATCTCCCGCGTGCGGCGCGCGACCTGATACGAGATCACTCCGTAAATCCCCGCCGCCGCCAGCACCACCGCGACCAGCGCGAACGCCGAAAACAGAAGCGCTGTCATCCGCTCTCGAGCGGTCGCATCCGATCGGAGCGCCTCGATCGTGTTGATGTCGTACAGCGGCTCGCTCGGATCGACCGTCAGCGCCGCGGCTCGCATCCCGGCGGCAATGCCGGTCGCCCCCGGCGCTGTCCGCGCGACGATCGTCAGGTACCCGAAGAGGAGCTCGGTCTGCTCCACCGGTACGAACACCTGAGGCTTCGGTGCCGATACGAGTGCGGTGTGGCGTGTGTCGGCCACCACGCCAACGACCTCCCACGGGTCGCTCTCGAAGTAGAACAGGTTGACGCGCTTTCCCACGGCCTTTTGGCCGGGCCAGTTCTGCCGTGCGAACGTCTCGTTCACCAGCATCACCTTCGGGCTCCGCACCTCCACGCTCGGTGCCCCGTTCGTGGTGTCGGACGCACGCACGATGCGATCCTGCGCCGTGAACGGACGACCTTCCAGCAGGCGAATCCCCATCGCGTCCAGGTAGCCTGGCGAGATCACCCGGAAATCGACCTTCGGCGCCTGATTCGGTGGCAGAACGGCCTGCCCCTCGGCGCGGTACCCGAGCTGGAAATCGACGCCGGCCGGTGTGAGCGGTATCGTCGTCGTAACGCCGACATGCCTAACGCCTGGCAGACGCGCGACGCGCTCCGTCAGGTCGTGCAGATAGCGCACCTTGGTCCCGTTCCCGTGATAGCGCTGGCCATCGAGCGTGACGTGCGCGGCGACCACGCGTTGCGTCGCGTAGCCGGGATCGACCGCGAGCACCCGCATGACGCTGCGCAGCATGAGCCCTGCTCCCACGAGCAGCAGAACGGCAAGCGCCATCTGACCGACTACGAGTGCCCGCCGTACGGTGTCGCTCCGTCTGGAGCCGACACCGCCACGCCCCGCGTCCCGCAGGAGCGCCGCCGTCCCGACTCCCGTCACCCTCAAGGCGGGCAGGAGCCCGCAGAGAATGCCGACGATGGTCGAGACGCCTAACGTGAAACCAAGGACGCGGGCGTCGAGGGCCACTTCGTCGAGCCGCGGCAGCGTCGCTGGCGCGAGCGCGACGAACCCGCGGAGCGCCGCCCACGCAGCCAGGATCCCAAGCGTCCCGCCGAACAACGCGACCATCAGGCTCTCGGTGAGCAGCTGTGCGTGAAGGCGGCCCCCGCCCGCGCCGAGCGCCGCCCGCAGCGCGATCTCCGGCTCCCGCGCGATCGCTCGGCCCAGCGTCAGGTTCGCCACCGTGGCGCACGCCAGCGCCAGCACGAGCCCGGCGGCTCCGAGCACGAGCAGCAGCACATGCTCGACGCTGCCGACGGCACTATCGCGCAACGGAACGAGCTTCGTGGTCCACCCGTTGTTGTCGATCGGGTACGTCCGGGCGAGCGACGCCGCGACGCTCGCCATGTCCTCCTCAGCCTGTGCGCGACCGACGTGCGAGCGGAGTCGGCCTATTACGCTGATGTAACGCGCCTGCCGGCTCTCCGGGGTACCCTCCGCCAACCCGGCGCCGCTTCCCGGGCGTCCCATGTCGGCTGGCCGCCACAGCTGCACATGGCGGGGGAGCGCGAAGGTTTCCGGCATGATGCCCACGACTTCGTAGGGCTGCCGGTCGATCGTGAGCACGCGTCCGATGATGTCAGCCCTTCCGCCGAATCGCTCCCGCCACATCCCGTAGCCGAGGACGAGCACGTGGGCGCCCCCCGCTTCGTCTTCACCCGGCCGGAATGTGCGGCCAAGCGCAGGGGGAACGCCTAACACGTCGAAGAAGTTGGCTGACACGCCGGCACCGTTCAGGACGTCGGGTGCAGAGACGGCCGTCAGCGTGAGCGACTCCTGTCTGTATGCCGCGAGGCCCGTGAAGGACCGTGCGTCCTTGCGCCAGTCGAGATAATTGGGGCCCGATGGCGGGCTCTCGGCGATGCCGCGCCCCGGGTTCACCTCGAATACGGACACGAGGCGGTCGGGGTCGGCGAAGCGGAGGGGACGGATCAGAATGGCGTCCACCACGCCGAACACCGCGGTCGTCGCGCCGACGCTCAGTGCAAGCGTTAGGGTGGCCGTTGCCGCAAAGGCGGGACTCCGCCGGATGGCGCGAAGGGCGAAGTGTGCGTCGCGGCCCACGATCGCGAGCCGATCGCGAAGCGAGAGGCGGCCGTCATGCCGCCCGAGAGGTTGCGTCGCCATGGATGGCCTTCCTTCCTACCGTTTTTGTCAATTTAACCACAGAGGTCACAGAGGACACGGAGAACGGCCTAACAATTGGCAGTTCTCCGTGACCTCCGTGACCTCTGTGGTTGATACGACTGTTTCACGATGCTGCTGCTGATCAGTGCGAGTACGCTGGCACGAGCTCGTCACCGTGGAACGTCGTCAGCTGAATGACCGTCGGGGGCGAGGTCATCGTGCGCCGCATCGGCTGGGTGGAGAACAGGTCATACGTGCCGGTGTTGCCGCGGTTGCTCGTGAAGATGATGTTCGCCCCATCCTTCGACCACGTCGGCTGCAGGTCGTTGTTCGACCCCGGGATGTAGCCCGTCTGGCCACCCGTCGTTGCGTCGACGACAAAGATCCCGCTGCCGTTGATGCGCTCGATCGCGATCTCGTTCGCGACCGGGCTCCACTTCGGGTGCGTGCACCCTGGCAGCGCGCAGCTCACCAATAATTTCTGGCCGCTCCCGTCCGCGTTCATCACCCACACGCCAGGGGAGCCATTGTTGTCGCTGCTCTGGAACGCGATCTTCGACCCGTCGGGTGACCACGACGGCGAACCGGAGTTCTTCGCCGAGAAGGTCAAGCGGACGATCGCGGTCCCATCGGAATTCATCGTGAAGATCTCGGCACCGGCACCGGGAACCACGGCGGTGAATGCGATCTTCTTCCCGTCCGGCGAATAGCGTGGCGAGATCGCAATCGTGTTGAGAAACGTGAGCTGCGTGCGCTTCGTGCCGTCGAAGTTCTGGGAGTAGATCTCCGACGTCTGGCCATTTCCGCTGAACCGCGCCCACGCAAACCCTGAAGTGACGGGCGAGACGTCGGGGTACGTGTCGGTGACGTTGTCGTTGGTCAGCCGGAAGACACCCGTGCCATCCGGATTCATCGCGTAGAGCTCCCCGGATGCGACATCGTGCGTGCCGGAAAACATGATCCCGTTGAAGTAGAACACCGGCTTGAGCTTGATCAACGACGCCGGTCCCTGGGCGTTGGGAACCTTGGCGGGCTCGATCGGACCGTCCTTCTGGCAGGCGGTGATGGCGGCGATGACCGTGAGGTTCAACGCTGCGAGCGCGAGGCCGCGGACGATTCGGGTCGTGGTGGTACGCGACATTGTAGGCTCCTGTCCGGCGTGCGGACGTCATGGCTGGGTGGTGAGACGCCGGCGCGTCGCCGGCGACCGAGGCGCGGACTGCCCGCGCCATGTGGCCACAACGCTAGGCCGCCGAATAGGGCAGAAGTCACCTGCTTGTCAGCCCACACAAGTCGTTGTACGGTATGCCTGTACGAGTGGCGATCCCGTCGTGTACCGAAGCGGGGAGTAGTTCAGGAGATTCTCGGGCGATTCAGCGCGCACACGTGACACACACTACCGGACGCACGGATTCGCCGGGGTTTGCGCCCCGAGGTCCTGGAGCGGGATCGGTTCCCGTTCCCGGACCAGTCGATCGCGTTCACTTCCTCGACGAGCAGCAGCGATACCGGAAGGCGAGCCGTCGTTTCTCCCTGCTGGCGTTCGTGGCGGTGCTGATCACCGGGATCCCGGCGTGCGTCGTCGTCACCCCACTCGTGTTCACGGTCCTGCTGACCGTGTGGCACATCGTGAATGCGATCTCGCCGGCATCCGCGGCGGCGTTGACGCGGCTGCGCGAAAGCCTGCTGCTCATCCCGGGAATGGCCGCCGCGAGCGGTTCGGACCACAGCCAGGAAGCGCAGATTGCCCGCGCGGTGCTCGCCATCCTCGTGCTCGTGCTGCCCGGCGCGCTGGCGATCTTCGTGCTGTGGCTTGCCAACCGGCGGCTCCTGCGACACGTCGCGATCGGGCACGCGCTCGAACAGACTGGGTCGCGCGAGCCGAACGAGCGAGATCTCGAGGAACGGCAGCTTCGGAACGTGGTCGAGGAGATGGCCATCGCCGCCGGCATCCAACCGCCCCGGCTCCGCATCATCGACTCCGACGTGGTGAACGCGGGTGCGGTGGGCGTGGGCGTCGACGATGTGACCGTGCTCGTCACGCGCGGGCTGCTCGACCAGCTCGATCGCGACGAGACACAGGCAGTCGTCGGTCACGTCATTGGCTCGGTCGGAAACGGCGACCTCAAGATCGTTTCCATCATCTACTCGATCTACCAGACCTGGGGCGCGCTGGCTCTCCTCGTGAACGCGCCCTTCGCGGCGTCATCCCGGCGGGCGATCTGGCGCGGGTTCCGGACGGCGTTCCGCGGACAGGAACGGACCGTCGATCGCTGGGAGGCCGAATTCGTGAGCGACGCCTTCGTGCGTGGCGTGGCGGACTTCGAGGACGCCGAGGTGGGGAAGCGGCTGTCGAGCAACCGGAAAGGACTCGCGGGGAAGTGGGACACCGTGATGGTGTTCCTCTCACTACCATCGACGATGATTGCGTACGTCGTGCGGTTCGCCGTGGCCATCTCGTCGATGGCGCTCATCGGCCCGATCGTCGCGTTCATGTGGCGCACGCGCCGGCATCTTGCCGACGCGATGGCTGTCCAGCTCACGCGAAATCCTGACGCTCTGGCGCGCGCGCTGCGTCATTTCGGGACCGTGCAGTCCCTCGTGCCGCAGGGTGAGGCCGTGTCGCTCCTGTTCTTCACCTGGCCGCCGCACGCCACGGCGAAGGACGCGGTGGTCGGGGAGTTCGGGCGGATGCATCCGAAGCTTCCGCAGCGCGAGCGGCGACTCCTCGCGTTAGGCGCCGACCCGTCGCGCGCGCGGCCCGTGACGGGACTGCGCGCGGCCATTGGCGACTTCGTGTCGGCGTTCCGCCACACGAGGTTTACGCCCTACACCGCGGTGCTCGCGTTCGTTTTCTTCGTCCTCTGTCCCATCCTCCTCGCGGTGGCGCTCGCGGCATCGTTGGTGGTGCTCTTCTTCATGACGGGCTTCACGCTCATGGTGATGCTGGTCGTCATGGTGGTTGTGGCGAAGGTGCTGAACTTCCTGTTCCTCACCGTTCCGGGGTGGATCGCAAGGCGTTGAACGTCGCCGCCCGATGGCCGCGATCGTTTGGACGCGGTTGCGAATTGCGAGCAGACTCCTATTACTGCCTCATCGACGCCGCGCGCTCACGGCCCGAGACTCAGCCGCCGCCGCAGTTGCGCAAGGCGCGGATCGTTCTTCAATGGAGCCCAGATCGGCTCACCGATCGACTCGAGTGCACGCGGGTCGTGCGCCGCGATCGCACTGTCCAGCCACGCCAGGGCGCCGCTGTTGTCACCTGCCCCGAGATGCGCCAGGGCGATGCCTAACGACGAGACATACTCACGGCGCCTGCGCCCTTCGAGTTCTCGAAGGACACCCCGCGCCTTCGTGCGATCGCCCGCCATGGCGTACGCGTGGGCGAGGAGCCCCGTCGCGAAGGACTCGCGCCCGCTGAGCGTCGTGCCTTGCTCACAGGCGGCGACCGCCTCGCGCAGCATGTGCTTCGCCAGGTACACCCGACAAAGCACGATGTACGTCCGCGCGAACGTCGGATCCAGCTCGAGGCGGGCCTGAAGCTGCCGGAGCGCGTCGTCGTACTGCCCAATGTATAAGAGGTTTCGCGCCTGCTCGAGACAGGGGATTCGAGAGAGCGGGTCCAGCGAACACGCCCGCTCCTTCTCCGCGACCGCCTCCTTCAGCCGGCCGAGCCACAACAGCTCGTCCGAATACCAGGAGTGCGCTGTCGCGTAGTTCGGATCGAGCTCGATCGCGCGTCGGAACTCCCGTTCCGCTCCCGGCCAGTCGTAATCTCCAACCAAGCGCACGTACGCGAGCGAGTTGTGCGCCTCTGCCAACGTGCTGTCCAGTGCGAGTGCCCGCTCCGCGGCCTGCTTGGCGCGCGAGAACGCCTCCTTCGGCACCGCTGGTCCGAACGCCGGGATTACCACGTACGTGTCGGCGAGGCCGGCGTAGGCCTGAGCATATGTCGAGTCGCGGGCGACTGCCTTCTCGAAGAAGGTCAGGGCGGTACCGAGTGACTGGAACGTGCGCTGGTTCCAGAAGAAGCGACCTTTGAGGTACGCGTCGTGCGCGTCCACGTCCGCCGTCGCCGACGTCACGAGCATCGAGTCGGGTCCAGACGTCAGCTTGAGACGCAGCCTCAGCGAGGTGACGATGGCGCGTGCGATCTCGTCCTGGACCGCGAAGACATCCCTGAGATCACGGTCATACTCGTCGGACCACAACTGGTAGCCGTCCCTTGCGTTCACGAGCCGTGCACTGATACGGACCCGATTCCCCGCGCGGCGCACGCTCCCCTCGAGCAGCGTGGCGACGTGCAGCGTGTCGCCGATGCCGGTCGCGCTGAGGCGCGTGTTCTTCAGCGCGAACGACGAGGGGCTCGCGGACACGCGCAGGCCCTCGACCTTGCTCAGCGCAGTGTTCAGCTCCTCCGTCATCCCGTCCGAGAAGTACTCGTTCTCCCGGTCGTTGCTCAGGTTTGCGAACGGAAGCACGGCGATCGACGGCGCGGCGGACTTCACACCGGCGTCACGTTGTGCTCCGCCATGGAGCGTGCGGTAGCCCAGCGCCGCCGCCGCCACGAGCACCGCTCCGCCAGTCACCATGAACGCTGCGCGACGCAGGGGGCGGCGACGGCTCACCGCGGGTACAGGCTCCGGAGCCGGCGGCCCGGATGGTCGCCCGAGTTGGGCTCCGGTGCCCGACGCGGCGAAGCGGCCCGCCACGTCGACCGCACCCAGCGCGCGCAGCACCTCGTCCGCACTCTGCGGCCGGTCGGCGGACCGTTTCTCGAGGAGCTGCCTAACGAGAGTCGCGAGCGTGGCCGGAGTCCCTGGTCGACGCCGCTCGACAGGCTCCGGCTCCTCGCTCATGTGCGCCGCAAGCGTCCGCTGCGGCGTGCGATTCGCGAACGGCGGCGCACCGGTGAGCAGCTCGAACCCGAGGCACCCGAGCGCGTAGAGGTCGGCACGGTGGTCGACGTTCGGGTCGCCGGCCGCCTGTTCGGGCGCCATGTACGCCGCCGTCCCGAGCACGACTCCCGCCGACGTGACCGACGTCGTCGAGTCACCGCTGGCAGCGGCGAGCGCCTTGGCCACGCCGAAGTCGGCGACCACCGCGTGGCCGCGCGAGAGGAGCACGTTGTCGGGCTTCAGGTCCCGGTGAACCACCCCCTCCGAGTGCGCGTACGCGAGCGCGTCAGCCACCTCGCGAAGCAGTTGGACCGTCTCCGCGACCGGCAGTTCTCCGCCCCGAGCCAGCTTCACGCGCAGTGACTCTCCGTCGACGAACGGCATCGTGTAGTAGAGCACCCCATCACGCTCGCCGGCGGAGAGCAGCGGCAGGATATTCGGATGCTGGAGTTTCGCCGCAAGCGTGATCTCGCGCTTGAACCGCTCGGCGCTCACCGCATGCGCCATTTCCGGCGGCAGGACTTTGATGACCACGCGACGTCCGAGCGCTGTCTCGGCTGCGAGGAACACGCGGCTCATCCCGCCTCCTCCGAGCTCGCGCTCGAAGGAGTACACGGTGCCGAGCGCTCGCTGTAACGTCTCGCGAAGGTCGACGGGCACGGGAAGCTGCGGGGATTGGTCCGGCCAGAAGCTAGGAATTGGCGCGACGCCGGGCTAGCGAACCCTGCCTGGCATCGATCAATCCGCGAAGTCGGACTAGCACCTACCCAAACGTGAACACGAAACGGGTCCGAGAAATCAGAACACGAGCGTCTGGATCGAATGCGGTGGGCTGCCGACTTCCGCCGCGTTGCCCGCGACCCACAGGAAGTAGCTCACCTGCTTGTCCGTCGGGTTCATCACGACCGTCGCGACCTTGCCGTCAGCGTTCACGAACGCAGCCGACAAGAGGGCACTCCGGCTCGGCGAGCTGGCGATCCGCCGTGCACCCGGACGGACGAACTTCGAGAAGTGCCCGATGTAGTGGTAGGAGTTCGTGTAGGTCAGCTCACCGGTTTTCGTGTGCGCGTGCACCGGGGCAAAGCAGTAGTTGCCGACGTGATTCGGCCCGCCCTGCTCGTCGAGCAACACGTTCCAGTCCGTCCAGCCGACGGCGCCGTCGTTGAAGTCGTTGATCATCGAGCGGCCGTAGTACTCACCCAGCCTCCAGCTGTGGATGTCGTCGGCCTTGAAGGTGTCCACAGTGCCCTCGGTAAAGAGCAGTGGCTTATCCGGGAAGGTCTCGCGCACGAGCCTAACGTTATCAAACATCATGGAGCCGCCGCTCCAGGGCTCGTACCAATGGAAGCCAATGCCCCACACGTACCGGGCGGCTTCCGGATCAGCGAGGATCGTGCTCACGCGCTGGTAGATGAGATCCCGGTTGTGATCCCAGGCGATGATCTTCCGGTCCCCCAGCCCTTCCCGCTTCATTGTGGGGCCAAGGAAGTTCTTGACGAAGTCGCGCTCATCCTCGGCCG
>Ga0207701_10002956_pt1 | contig 17516 bp, 13 predicted proteins | sample KBSSwiSSwithPhiX_FD_184294 | JGI IMG/M metagenome (GOLD analysis project Ga0207701, IMG submission 184294) | Switchgrass rhizosphere bulk soil microbial communities from Kellogg Biological Station, Michigan, USA, with PhiX - S5 (SPAdes) (version 2) | ecosystem: Environmental > Terrestrial >... | reverse complement strand
GCACGAGAATTTCTTCGACACTCTTCGGATCGAAGTGGAATCGAACGAAGTCACTTTGGAGCACGCGGCCAAGGCGGGTTGCAACCTGCGCGGGCTTGGCCCACGTGCGGTGGGCATTTCTTTCGATGAAACAACGACACCACGGGATATTGAACGGCTGATGTCCGTCTTCCGCGGCACGAATGTGCGGGATTTTGACGATGACAATATTGGCGACCCATCAATCCGCATTCCGCAATTCGCAATCCGCAATTCAGAATATCTCACCCATCCGATCTTCAACACGCATGACACTGAAACCGAGATGCTGCGGTATCTTAAGAAGTTGGAATCCCGCGATCTATCGCTGACAACGTCAATGATTCCACTCGGCTCATGCACAATGAAGCTCAACGCCACCGCGGAAATGTTCCCGATCTCCTGGCCCGAGATTTCTAAACTCCATCCATTCGTGCCGACCGAACAAGCGGCGGGCTACATGGACATTTTCCGCCAGCTGGAAGAGTGGCTCGCGGAGATCACCGGCTTCGCCGCGGTCTCATTGCAACCGAATGCCGGATCGCAGGGCGAATTCGCCGGTCTGTTGGCGATTCGCGAATATCATGCATCGCGCGGCGAACCGCATCGTAACATTTGTCTCATTCCGGCATCGGCGCACGGCACAAATCCGGCCAGCGCGATAATGGCGGGATTCAAGGTTGTGTCGGTCGCGTGCTTGAAAGATGGAGACATTGACCTTGCGGACCTTCGCGCAAAAGCAGGCCAACACGCGGCCGATCTCGCCGCGCTCATGGTGACCTACCCATCAACGCATGGCGTGTTCGAACCTACGATTCGCGAAATTTGCGAGATCGTTCATGCGCATGGCGGCCAGGTTTACATGGACGGCGCAAACTTGAATGCGCAGGTTGGTCTTTGTCGCCCGGGCGATTACGGCGCCGATGTCTGTCATCTGAATTTGCACAAGACGTTTTGCATCCCACACGGTGGCGGCGGCCCGGGTGTGGGACCGATCGGTGTGGCGAAGCATCTCGTCAATTTTCTTCCAGGGAAAGCAAACATCCAACGCCCAACGCCCAACGCTCAACGTCCAACTGTCGGGCCGGTCGCGGCAGCGCCTTGGGGCAGCGCCAGCATTCTGACGATCACGTGGATGTACATTCGTATGATGGGCCCGGTCGAGTTGAAACGCGCGAGCGAGGTAGCGATTCTCAACGCAAACTATATGGCCAAACGGCTCGACCAGTACTTTCCAGTTCTTTTCAAGGGCAGGCATGGTCTCGTCGCGCACGAGTGTATCGTCGACCTGCGCCAGTGGAGAAACGCAGGGATCGAAGTCGAAGATGTGGCAAAGCGTTTGATGGATTACGGCTTTCACGCGCCGACCGTTTCGTGGCCGGTTGGCGGGACGATGATGATCGAGCCAACGGAGAGCGAACCGAAGCACGAACTCGATCGTTTTTGCGATGCGATGATCTCCATTCACGCCGAGATGCAGGCAATCGCCGATGGAAAACAGGATCGGCAAAGCAATTTGCTCAAGAACGCGCCGCATACCGCGCGCCAAATCGCTTCGGACAAATGGGACCGCCCCTACTCACGCGAACAGGCAGCTTTCCCCGCGCCGTGGACGCGCGACCACAAATTCTGGCCCGCGGTTGGCCGCATCGACAACGTCTACGGCGATAGGAATCTTTTCTGCTCCTGCCCGCCAGTGGAAGAGTTCGAGACTGGGTAGCGCACGCGTCTCGCGTGTTGGTGAGCGCGTCCTCGCGATCGCGAACTCTCTCATACCAGGCACTTCGTGCGCGCCCAAGAGCGTCGATAAAGATTGTTTCGGCGCAACGCCGAAACCAGCACGCGAGACGCGTGCGCTACCCTTCAGGCGCCAGCTCTGCGGCGACCACGCGCGCGGGAACGAGGCGTAGCGCGGAGCCTTTCGTTTCCTCGGCTGGGGCAGAGCCCGCTTCGTGATATTCGGCGTCGCTGTTCACCTGCCAGAGATCGTAAAGCTTTGTGTCAGCGAGAATATTTTCCGTACTCAACATCGCTGTCATCATGGCGTGGTCCTGGTTGTTGTATTTGTGCATTCCGTTACGGCCAACCAGGTGGAGGTTCGGGTACCGCGTGTCCAATTCCTGACGAATGGTAGCGACGTGCCGCGCATATTCGTCAGCGTAAACCGGATACGCTTTTTTCTGGCGAACGACGCAGCCATCGACGAAATCGCCCTCTTTCGCCAACCCGATCTGAATCAGCTCGCGCTTTGCGAGCTCGATCAAGTCTTTGTCGCTAGAGTCCCAGAGGCCGTCGTGTTCGAAACAGAAATACTCCAGGCCGTAACAAACCTTATCCGTCTCTGGCACCATTTCGGGCGACCACGATCGGAAATTCTGAACACGACCGACCTTGACGCTGGGATCATGAATGTAAATCCAGTTGTCATCGAACATCTGCCGATCTTTCAAAATCAGCATGACGGTGAGGAAATCGCGATATTTGAGGCTCTCAGCCGCGCGCCTGGTTCGTTCACTCACGGCCGGTGACAAACCGCAGACCAGCTCCCGCATAGGCGCCGACGAAATGACGTGTTCGGCCTCGATTATTTGCAGATCTCCGTCGCCGTTTTTGTATTCGACATTCCATTGACCAGACAAATCGTCATAGGAACAGCGCGTCACTCTGCAGCCCATTTCCAATTTGCCGCCCAGCGCCGTCATCTTTTCAGCACAAGCTTCCCACATCATCCCCGGACCTCGCCGCGGATAACGGAATGAATTAATCAGCGTCTTGATGACTTTGCTCCGGTCGCCGTTGTAACGCTGCGGGACAAGCGCGTTCTTGATTGCGCTGCCTAACGAAAGGCCTTTGATCCGTTGCGCTGCCCAGTCGGCGGAAATTTCCTTGCAGCTCATCCCCCAGACTTTTTCGGTGTAACTCTTGAAGAACGTGTTGAAAAGTCGTTTGCCGAATTGATTGCTAACCCATTCTTCGAAATTTCGCGGGTTCCGGATCGGAAACAAACGAGCTTTCAGCCAGGAAAGAACGCACAACACCGATTTGAAAACCCCGAGCTTCAGCAGCGCTTCAATTGGCTTGAGCGGATAGGAGAAAAATTTGCCGCCGTAAAAGATACGCGATGAACGCGGGCGCGTAAGCATGTCGTTCGGCAAAATTTCGTTCCACAAGTCTTCGACCGCCTTGGATTTTGAGAAGAAACGATGACCGCCAATATCGAAATGAAAGCCCTTGTAAGTTGCCGTGCGCGAAATGCCGCCCACGTAAACGGGATCGGCCTCCAGAACGAGGACATCTACGTCGTTTTTCGAAAGCAGATAGCCAGCCGTTAGACCTGCCGGACCTGCACCGATGATGACGACCTTTGGCTTCATGTTTTGCTACGCGACCCAGTTGCCCCGGGTGAAATTCCAGACGTACCAGCCCTGCATGCACAGCCCCGCAGCGCTTACCAACGCTACTGCCGCCATTCCGAAAGCCCGCACCCATACTGGCGGCGTGCGAAATTGACGCAGAAAATTCAACAGCGCCAGCACGACCAACGCGTACGCGCTGAACTCGTAACGCAACATACTTTCCATGTCGACACAGGCGACGCCGCTCACCGAGAGATAATAAATCGTCGCCGCGCAGAAATAGATCCCTGCGCGGACCGACAGGCCGGCGCGGCGCCTAATCGTTGGAACCAATTCGCAAACCGCGATGGCAACCAGAAGCACGGCACCCAGTGTCATCGACAACTGGCTCATTTCGGTGGGATCGTTTAGGGCCGGAACAAGCCAGCGATAACTCTCAGGTTTAAACACCGCAAGGTAATCGGGCACGATGTTCCAGCCAGCCGCCTGCGTGAGCATGTAAAGGTCCCAACGACCCCAGCGCAGTTGGCACAAGACGAAAAAGGCGATCCCACCGCAGGCAGCCACAAATGTTAGCCCGGCAGCTGCCCGGTTCTCTCGAAGCCATTTGCGTGGCTTCAGCAAACCGCGCCACCCTGTTTGACAAACCGAACGCACCAAAGGAAACGCAGCGCACACAATTCCGACAATTCGCGTCGCCGACATAACGACTCCGTGCGTGGCCGCCAACACTCTCGCCGTGCGACCTTCCGCGGTGCTCCAATAGATGAAGCCAAGCAGCGCCATTAGAAAGAGCGATTCCGAGTAAGCTGCGACGAGGAAGAACGCTGCCGGATTCGCGAGGATAAGCAGTGTCCCGCAAACCTGAAGCGAAGGCGCAGCTTTCCAGCGTCTGCAGAAAAGAAAAAAATAAGTCCAAAAACCCCAGGCAGCGAGCTGAGCCGTGATCAAAAGCGCTGTGCCGGCGTTGACGTTGAATGCATTTCGGAGCAACGCGGCAATTGCCGGGTATGCCGGAAAAAATGCGACATTCGAGACTTCCATCACTTTGTGATCGATCGGCGGGACAATGGTCTGGTATCCGCGATCCATAATGTTCATGAACCAATAGCTGTCGTGTTGAACGAGCGCGGAATAGCGCTCCCGGGTCGGTTTTTCCGGAGCAAGCAGAGCCACCGCCATTACAATCTGCAAAATCGTGACGATGCATCCCGCGACGATTGGCGTGACAAATCGTGGCAGGCGGGTCATCAATTCATAATCGCAGAAGGCGCCCAGTCTGCTCGCGAAAGTCTCGCGGCCAAGCCAATGTTTCCGACCCTGTTCAGCTACCCCGGTCGGCCATTGAATGGGGAGAAAGCCGGCAGGACACGAAGCACTTGCGAAATTTTGTGAAAAACCAATGTCCGATCGCATAGATTCCAGCTGATTTCCGTGGCTGGATTGGACGACGATCGCGATTCGTTTATTCGCGGGAGTTGTCGTAGCTTCTATCCTCAGTTTTACGCATTAATTTTGTGCGCTGAAAGCGCAAGTCACATAATAGACTAGGGCGACCGCCCCGGGTTGCCGGGATAAGGAAACATTTGCCCTGAAAGGGCACAACAAACCCGCGCTGAAAGCGCACTTCACATAATAGCCCAGGGCAACGCCCTGGGTTACCGGGATCACGGAATATTCGCCCTGAAGGGGCATAACAAGACGAGCGCGAGATTTTTCGGCATGCCGCTTCAGGGCGGCAATTTATTTTGAACCACCTCACCCAGGGCGTTGCCCTGGACCAAGGGTGTTTTCGGCTTTCAGCCGGAGGAAAAATTTCTCCCGATAAGAGTTCCGGGGTTAAAACCACTACGCCCCAGAGACGACAAGCACGATTTCGCCTTTCGCCGGGCGCGCCTCATAGTGTGCAAGCAGTTCGGCAGCAGTGCCGCGACGGAATTCTTCGAATTTCTTTGTTAGCTCACGTGCGACGCACAGTTGTCGGGCTGGCATAATGCTGCTGCAAGCCTGAAGCGTTTTAAGAAGCCGGTAAGGAGATTCAAAAAAAAGCGTCGTCTCCTCGCTTTCAGCTGCTATCTGCAATTCGCGCTCACGTTGGCCGCTTTTCACCGGAAGAAACCCACGGAACAAGAATCTCTCGGTCGAAAATCCGGAACCGAGTAGAGCGATGAGAATCGACGATGGTCCGGGGACGATCGTAAACGGCAGTTCGCGACTAATGCATTCGCGAATAAGGCGCAGCCCTGGATCGGAAAGACCAGGCGTGCCAGCGTCTGTAATTAACGCAACGTTTTCGCCTCGGGCGAGCCGTTCGACCAACTCAACCGTGCGCGCCGCTTCATTATGCTCGTGATAGCTGACAAAGGGCTTTTTGATCTCGAAATGTTTTAGCAGTAAACCGGAATGCCGCGTGTCTTCCGCCGCCACAACGTCAACACCCTTCAGGACGTCAAGAGCCCGCAAGGTGATGTCGCCCAGATTACCGACCGGAGTCGCCACCACGTAAAGCATGCACGTATCATCGGATCAAATTCGGCGTCACGCTAACCCACCAAAACGATTCGACCGCTTACAAAGCCGAAGGGCTGTTGCAAAACGAATCCGTAAACGGAGGAAAACATGAAAACGACGTCCTACTTATCCATGCTAACGCTTGTGGTTCTAGTCGGTTGCGTGGCAGAACCAACTACGGTGACGACGACAACCACCACGCAGGAGGTGACCACGACAGGCCCGGCGCGAGAAGTCATAGTCACCCGTGCGCCGCCGCCGCTTCGTGTGGAAGCTCAGGCGGTGGCACCCGGCCCGGGCTACGTTTGGACAGCCGGTTACTGGCGATGGACCGGCACGACCTACGCGTGGGTGCCGGGCACGTGGGTAGTGCGTCCCCGGCCCGCCGCAGTTTGGGTCGCAGGCCACTGGGTGCCTCGTTACAACGGCTGGGTGTGGATCCCCGGCCACTGGCGATAGCCGCGCCCAACGCAATTGTACGTGAGCTAGGTCACCAGCCCAAAACCTTCGCGAAAACCAGCGGCGCAACGATTGTCGCGTCAGATTCGATCACGAACCGCGGGGTATCCACGGCCAGTTTTCCCCACGTGATCTTCTCGTTAGGCACCGCCCCGGAGTATGAACCGAAACTGGTGGTGGAATCGCTGATCTGGCAAAAATATCCCCACTCCGGGACCGGCATGCTGACGACGTCCTGATTCAACATCGGCACAACGCAAATGGGGAAATCGCCCGCAATGCCGCCACCGATTTGAAAAAAGCCGATGGATGAATCCTTTGATGCTTCGCGATACCAATCTGCGAGTTTGATCATGTATTCGATGCCAGAGCGGATCGCCTGCACGTTTTTGATCGCTCCGGTAATGCAGCGCGCCGCATAAATGTTTCCGAGGGTCGAATCTTCCCAGCCGGGTACAAACAACGGAAGGTTCTTGTGCGCAGCGGCGACCATCCAACTGTCGGCTGGATCGATCTCGTAAAATTGTTTGAGGCGGCACTCGCGCAAAATTTTGTAAAGGAACTCGTGGGGAAGGTTTCTCTGGTTCTTCTCCGAGGCGGCAACCCATTCATCTAGCACCACCCGTTCAATGCGCCGCATCGCTTCCTCTTCGGGAATGCAAGTATCAGTAACGCGATTGAGATGCCGCCGGAGGAGATCCTCCTCTTGTTGCGGACTGAGTTCCCGATAATTTGGAATCCGTTCGTATTTGCTGCGCGCGACGAGATTGAACAGATCTTCCTCCATGTTCGCACCCGTGCAGGTGATGGCGTGCACTTTGTCGCGGCGGATCATTTCTGCGAGCGACACGCCCAGTTCGGCGGTGCTCATCGCACCCGCCAGGGTGATCATCATCGTCCCGCCACGATCGAGATGCGCAATGTAAGCGTCGGCTGCGTCTTTCAGCACCGCCGCGTTGAAATGCCGGAAATGGCGCTCAATGAACTCGCTGATGCTGCCCATCTTTACATCACCAACTTCGCAATGGAGACGTTACTTTTGATGCAAAACTTATGGTACGCGGGTCAAGCGTTAATTGCATTTTTTTCACTTTTTTACGGGATCGCGGCCAGAATGCGCGATGCCAAAACGTTCGGTATCACGCCGAGGAAAAGAACTGCTGCGGCAAGCACCGCGACTGTAGTTTGCTGCAAGAAATCGGACCTCATGTGCTCCATCGGTGCCGCAGCCGCAAGCGACGATGCATCGACGAAAATCGCTTTCAACACGAGAAGGTAATAATACAGCGAGACGAAACTGCCAACCAGGCCCAGCGCGACAAGCCAAAGAAGCGCGTGATTTGCGCCAGCGTGTAACGCGGCGCTGAACAAATAGAATTTTCCGAAAAATCCAGCCAAGGGCGGGATGCCTGCGAGGGACAACATGAAGACTGCCATGCACCCTGCGAGCAACGGAGAACGGGAAGCGAGGCCAGCGAAGTTGGAGAAATTGTCACCGCCGGTTTCGCGTCGCACGACACCGACAACGCCAAATGCGCCGATGAGCGTTACCGCATAGATCGTCGTGTAGAACAGGGCCGCGGAAAAGCCTTCGCGGTTACCAGCCACGAAGCCGATCAACGTGTAACCCGCGTGTGCGACCGCAGAATAGGCCAGCAGTCGGCGTACGTTCTGTTGTGCGAGCGCAACGAGATTGCCAACCACAATCGACAACGCCGCTAAAGCGGCAAGGACAGGCGACCACCCAGCCACCATGGCGTGCCATCCGGCGCTGCCGTGCACGGGCGCAAATCCAACGAGCACGATTTTTCCCAGCACAACAAATGACGCGACCTTCGAACCCGAAGCAATAAACGCGGCGCTCGGAACAGGTGCGCCTTGATACGCGTCAGGAGCCCATAGATGGAATGGTGCGGCAGCGATTTTAAATGCGAAGCCGACGAGCGTCATGACGATTCCAACCGCCAGCAGTCCCGACGGTGTCGGGAATGCCGTCGCCAATCTTGCTGCAATCTGGGCGAGACCGGTTGTTCCAGTCATGCCGTAAATCAGGCTGATCCCAAAAAGTGTGAACGCGCTGGACGTGCTACCGAACAAAAAATATTTCAGACCAGCTTCGGCTGAGCGCACGTCCGTTTTATCGAATGCGGCCATGACGTAAAGCGACAGTCCGAGCAACTCAAGCCCGATGAAAATCATCAGCAGTTCTTCACTCCCGACGAGCAGCATCAGGCCAACTGTCGCCAGGAGAACAAGCGCCAGATATTCGCCGGGATGGCGCGGCGCTTTTTCTGCCTGCGTCAGCAGGATTGTGAAAAATGCGAGCGCAAGGCAAATGATTTTGAACAGTGATGTCAGGGGCGAGATCACCAGCATTCCGCCAAACAGCGTCTTGTTGCTCGGCAGGAGCAGGATAGCGCCGATCGAAATCATGAGCCCGAGGCCGGCGACAAAGGCACCAGCGGACGTTGGGCGCTTAGCCAGGAGACCAATCGAAAGCACAACCAAAGCGGTCAGAACGACTACCGCTTCAGGCGACGCAAGTTTGAGAAGCTCCAGGTAAGACATCGTTAACGCGTTGGAACGTTGAAGCGCTGAAAATGCAGAGAGCGTTTCATTTCAAAAATCTCATCGTTTCGACTGCCGGCATGATGCGGTCCAGTAACAGTTTGGGATAAACGCCAACGGCGAGTGTAGTGAGCATCAGCATGCAGGCGCCGATCTTCTCCGGGATTGTGATCGGCTTGAACTCTTCCCGACCAAATGTCGTACCCGTTGCAATTTCGGCTTGGACACCTTTCTCACCGAAGAACGAAAGCTTTAGCGCACGCAATGTAAACGCAGCGACGAGAACTATTCCAACTCCCACGATCCAAACCGCAATTGGGTAAGTTTTCCATGCGCCAATAAGAATCGTGATCTCGGCTGCAAATCCGCTGAAGCCGGGAATACCCATGGACGCAGCGGCTGCGACCACAAAAGTGAAAGCAGCGAAGGGCATTGTTTGGCTCAAATTCATTCCGGAAAGCGCATCGAGTTGGCGGGTGTGCGTGCGCCGGTAGATCATGCGTCCGGCGACGGCGAACAAAAGCGCCGCGATGACGCCGTGCGAAAACATTTGCAATACTGCGCCGGAAACGCCGAGCGCGTTGGCGGCAGCAAAACCGAGTAGCACGAAGCCCATGTGGCTCACGCTCGAATAACCAATGACAAATTTCAGATCACGTTGGCGAAGCGCGACAGCCGCGGCATACACGATTCCGATCACTGCTAGCACAGCGATCCATTTGCTCCACATCTGGAATCCCTGCGGAAAAAAATTCATCGCGACGCGCAGACCCGCGTAAGAGCCGAGCTTCATCACAATTCCCGCGAGCAACATCGAACCCGCAGTCGGCGCGGCGGCATGACCCGTGGGCGCCCATGTGTGCAGCGGCCAGATGCCGGCCAGCACTGCAAAGCCGAGAAACAACAACGGAAACGCCCAGGATTGCAGTTGCGTTGAAAATTCGAACTGCGACAGCTGGTTCAGGTCCAACGACCCTCCAGTGACATAAGCGACCAGTATTCCAACGAACACGAACATCCCGCCGAAGAAGGAATACAGGGTGAGCTTCATCGCGCCGTATTCCTTGTTGGTCGAGCCGAAGATGGCGATGAGAAAATATTTCGGCACGATCACCAACTCATAGAACACAAACAGCAAAAACAGATCAGCGCTGAGAAACACGCCGTAGCACCCGGCTACCACGAGCAGAAGCCAGAAAAAAAATTCGTTCTGCCGATGTTCCACATCCCATGAAAACAGCACCGTGCTAACCGCTGAAATGCCCGTGACAAGAACCATTGTCAGACTGATGCCATCGAGCGCCAGGTGATAATTCATCCCGAGGGCAGGAACCCAGGGCACACGCACGATCGTTGTAAAATGCGCCAGATCCGCAATCGGCATGTCCACAAACACGACCGCGCCCAGTGCCAAACCTGCGATTGTTGTCAGCAGCGCAATCCAGCGAGCAAACGCGCGCGGCAAAAGTAGCGCCAGTACCGCGCCGCCAAACGTGAGGTAAATCGTCCAGGCGATCATTCTGGGGAGCGCACGCGCCTCGCGTGTTCTTTTCGGCGCGTCGCCGAAAGGCGGGATCCAAAAGGCTTGTAGGATACAGAAGCTGGGGGGCGAAGAAAAAGTCCGCGATGGCGAGGGCGCCATCGCCAGCACGCGAGGCGCGTGCGCTCCCCAGACCTTTCGCTCTTCAACGCACTCGACAGCATTGCAACGCCTTGCTCCGTAAACGCGTACGGACGGTAACGTTTGCCACGACGCTTTCCGGAACTGGTCACAATTTGTGACCAGTTCGTTCGCCTCCTTTTTTCTAAGGTCACAAATTGTGACCTCAAAAACCGAGTCTCATCGGTGTTCAGTTGGAACATAAAATCCTCAGGGAAACGCTCGCGATTGCGCTTAGCAGCCTGGTTCAACACCTTCGTGGCGACCCCGTACAACAAAGCGAGATCGGAATCTAGCAGCACTTTCTGTCCGCGAATCCATCGAATCGATTGCACTACTCGCTCGATTGGAATGATCTCTTTGCTCATTGCGACGATTTTCAGCCAAGCAGCCGCGCCATGTGAACAACAGTCGTATTGAATATGCTGAACATGAATTGCGGCGCGATGCCGATGGCGAACATGAGCAAAGTCACGGGAACCACGACGAATTTTTCCCCACGCAAAAGATCGGGGAACGCGCTGCAACCTTCTGCGAGCGGTCCGCTGAAGAGAGATTGCATCGCTCGCATAAACACAATGGCTGTGACGAGAAGACCGATCACGGCAACGGCCGTGAAGGCCGCTGCCATCGCGAACGACGCTTTGAAAATCAGAAACTCGCCAATAAATCCATTCAGCCCCGGCAAACCGAGAGACGAAAACATGGCGACGCTCATCCAACCGCAGAGCAGCGGTGTCCGCTGCATCAGGCCACCGAAATCGTCGATGCCACGCAAACCGCCCCGTTGTTCGAGCAGGCCCACAAAATAGAAAAGCGCCGCCGCGGTGATTCCGTGGTTAAAGATTTGCATGAACACGCCACTCAGTGCTGCCTGCGTGTCGATCGTCGCAGCAACAGCAGGTGACGCGGCCAGCGCAAAAAGACCCAGCATACAGTAGCCGAGATGGTTGATGGAGAGATACGCAATCATTCGCTTCAAATCGCGCTGCGCCCACGCAGCCAGTGGAGCGAAAACGATCGAGCAAACCACCAGCGCAAGCAGCCACGGACCGATGACTTTGATTTCGTTAGGAAACAACGGAAGCAACAGGCGCACGAAACCGTAAACCCCCATCTTCGATAGCACGCCAGTGAGCACCATCGACACACCAGTAGGCGCAGTTTGATACGCGTCCGGCAGCCAGGTGTGAAACGGAAATAGCGGCACCTTCACCGCGAGCCCGACGAAAATTCCGGCAAAGGCGAGCCAGGCGACGTTTCCCGTGAGCAGACCGCTCTTTCCAAGACTCGCCAGAGCCGCGAAGTCGAACGTGCCTTTCGCTAGATAAATCCCGAGGAACGAAAGCAACATGGCGACGCTTCCCAGAAATGTGTAGAGAAAAAACTTGGTCGCGGCGCGATCGCGATTTTCGCCGCCCCAGATTTTGATCAACAGAAAACCCGGGATCAGGCTCATTTCGTAAAACAAAAACCAAAGAACGAAATTCTGCGCAGTGAAGGTGCCGTAGAGCGCAGACTGCATGACCAGCATGGTGGCGTAGAATGCACGGCCTCCATCAGGGGGCGGTGGCGCAAGGAATGCGAACGGAATGATCAGCGAGGTAAGCAATACGAGCAGCAGGCTCAAGCCATCGACGCCCACCAAATATTCGGCGTTGATAGCCGGAATCCACGCATGACGTTCCACGAATTGGAGCGCAGTCGCGCTGGCATCGAAATTTCGCCATAGCGCCAGAGCGCATCCGGCAGAGATGATATTAAACACCAGCGCGATCGGCCGGCCATTCCGCAGCCTGCCCGCCGTAGCCTCCGCAGACGCAGCGGGCCATACACACACGGCAACCGCGCCAAGCAGCGGAATCAAAATAATCGCCGTGACTAAGCCAACCATGCGTAGAGAAGAAGCAGCGCCAACATCCCAACAGCCACGACGCCGAGGTAAATTTGAATCTGTCCGGAGTGCGCGCCGGACAGCAGACGGCCCAAACCGCGCGCGCCAACTGTCGTTTCATCTACTCCGGCATTGATGCCGCGCTCATCCACATCGGCTGTAAATATTCCAAAGAGTTGGCCGATTGCGCCGAAGCCGCGCACCAAACCATCCCAGAAATAGCGATCCATCCAGTCGGACAAACGTGCGCTGGCCCAGGCGAACGCGATGATCGTGCGCGCGTACAGCTCATCGATCCACATCTTATTTGCGAGGAACCGGAACAGCGCCGGCTGCGCGTACTCGAGCGGATCAACTTCAGCGGATCGTTCTCGATCTTGCGCGCCAGCTTTGTGATAGAACCAGGCACCCAGCGCGATCCCGCCACCAACGAGCACGAGCGAAATGAAAAGCATGGGCTGGATCAGATGCGCAATATCGAAGTGAACCGGTTCACCCATGAGATAACCATGCAACCATGGCCAGGCAGTGGTGAGCACGACGCTTAGGAAAACTGTGCCGACCGCGAGCACAATCAGTGGCATCGTCATCACACGCGGACTTTCGTGAGCGTGCTCAGCTGCGCTCCGCCGATTCCCGAAAAACACGTACATCATTTGCCGCGTCATATACAGCGCCGTGAGTACAACGCCGGCCAGCATTAGGAAGTATGGCGCATGGGATCGCGGCCAATGCTCGATGGCGTGAAGAATTTCCTCCTTTGTCCAGCCACCGGAGAAGATGAGTGGGACGCCACTCAACGCCATCATACCGATCGCGTACGTCCCAAACGTCACCGGCATCACGCGCCGCAGACCGCCCATTTTGCGAATGTCCTGTTCGCCATGACATCCGTGAATCACCGAGCCGGAACCGAGAAACAGAAGCGCTTTGAAAAAACCGTGCGCCAGCAAATGCATAATCCCAGCGGCCACACCACCGACGCCTAACGACACCATCATCAAACCGAGCTGCGACACGGTTGAATAAGCAAGGATGCGTTTGATGTCGGCCTGCGCGATCGCGATGAGCGCAGCCATGAGAGCTGTAGTTACTCCGATCCAGACAACGACAGTGAGCGAGGACGTCACGCCGTTGATCGCGCCTAACGAAAAGAGCGGATAAACCCGCGCGACGAGAAAGACCCCGGCGGCGACCATTGTAGCTGCGTGAATCAGTGCACTGACCGGTGTAGGACCCTCCATCGCGTCGGGTAACCAGACGTGCAGTGGGAATTGTCCGGACTTGCCAACTGCGCCGCAGAAAATCAGAAGCGCGATAAAAGTGGCGCTTGCGCCAAGCAGGGCCAGACCGGCGCCTTCAAGACATCCGCGGCCACCATCGTAAAAAAGCAATGTGCCACTGCGATTGTAGAGCCAGAGCATCCCGAGAAAAAATCCCATGTCACCGATACGCGTGGTGATGAATGCTTTCTTTGCCGCCGCTGCCGCGCTCGGTCGCTCGATCCAGAAGCCGATGAGTAAATACGACGCGAGCCCTACGAGTTCCCAAAACATGAAAAGCAACAGCAAGCTGTTGGCGATAACCACGCCGAGCATCGCGCCGGAGAAGAACGACAGATACGCAAAGAAACGGGCGAAATTCTTGTCGTCAGCCATGTAGCCGACGCTGAAGACAAAAATGCACAGACCGACCAGTGAAATCATTACGAGCATGGCTGCCGCGAGCGGATCGAGAACGAATCCGAGCCGCAGCGTTTGTTCGCCGAACGTGAACCATGTGAAGTTTTGGACTTCGCGGAAGCCCTGCGTTTGCAGTGTCAGAAGGAATGCCACGATCGAGATTGCCAGCACAACGATTTGGCCGCCGATTGCGATTACGGCCGCACTTTTGCGCAGCGATTTTCCCAAGCCCAAAATCGCGACCGATGCCGCAAATGGCACCGCCGGCAACAGCCAGAGATTACTCACGATCCCTGGATTCATCCTTTGAGCTGGTCGTATTGATCGACGTTGGTTGTCCGGTAATGCCGGTAAACAGCAATGACCATTGCAAGACCAACAGCGGCCTCGGCTGCAGAAATGGCGATGGAAAAGATTGCGATCATCACCCCGGTCGACGGATGCGGCGGCGGAGCAAAGCGCCAAAACGCGATGAAATTCAAGTTCGCAGCTGCGAGCATCATCTCAATTCCGATCAGGATGAAAATCGCGTGCCGCCGGCTCAATGCGGCGAGCAGGCCAATGGAAAACAGCGCCGCGGAAACGATGAGAAAGAGTTGAAGTGTTGGGGTCATGATGACGTATATCTGGCGTCTGGGGAGCGCGCGCCTCTGGCGTGCTGGCGATCGGCTCCAGCCGATCGCGAACTTTCATTATCACACCACAAGCAACGTCCACCTGTAAGAGATTCGTTTCCGCAGAATGCGGAAACCAGCACGGTGCAACCGTGCGCTCCCCAGATGCGAAACTCCGCTGTCACTTTTTTTCCTCCATCACGAGCACAAGCGCGCCGATTAGCGCCGCGGTCAGGAGCAGCCCGACGCATTGCAATGGCCAGACGTAACCGGTCATCAATGTTTCGCCGATCCTTTTTACTGTGATCGCGCGGGCGTGTGGCGGGACGATCGACAGCGATTGCGTTTTTAAAATCGCCCACGTCAAACCCGCAAAAACAGCAAGCGCGATGAGAACACCGCTCCATTTGAAACCATAATGTTCCTTCGAATCGCGGCGGGTCAGAAGAATCGTGAAAACGATCAACACCGCCACTGCGCCGATATAAATGAACACCAACGCAAGTCCGACGAACTCTGCACCCAGCAGAAAAAAGAAAGATGCGAGCCCGAGCAACGCCAGCACCAGGCAGAACGCCGCGTGCATGAGATTTGGCAACGTCGCGGCTGCCAGCGCCCCGGCGAGCATTAAGACGGAAATCAGGATGAATGCCGCACCGTTCATTCGGCGAAACGGTAAACACGTCGCGCGAATTTCCTTCGCGTGTCCAGCAGGATCGAGAGCGCGCTGTAAACAACCACGATCACGAGCAGCGACCAAAGCCAGCCGCGCATACCGCGCCCGGCATAATGCCAGACCGCGGCGGCAATCACGCACGTGAATGCCATCGGCAACATGAACTTCCAGGCGACATTCATCATTTGATCCACCCGCATGCGCGGGAGCGTTGCCCGGAGCCAGATATAAACGAAGAGCAGCGCGCTCAGTTTTGCAAAAAACCAGACGTAGGAAGGAACAAATTCAAGCACGCGCACGGGCGCATGCCAGCCGCCGAGAAACAAGGTCACCGCCAGTCCGCTGACGGCGAACATCCCGAGGTACTCTGCCAGGAAAAATGTGGCGTACTTAAATCCCGAATATTCGGTCATGTGCCCGGCAACGATTTCCGATTCGCCCTCCGGGACATCGAATGGTGTGCGGTTCGATTCCACGAGGCCGGATACGAAAAACAATATGAAAGCCGCGGCGCCCCATGGCGTAAACACAAACCAACGCGGCACGATGCCTAACGTGTATTCGCCTTGCGCGAAAACAATCCGGTCCGGCATGAGCGAGCCAACCACCATCACGACCGGGAGCACTGTGATGATCAGCGGCAATTCGTAGCTGAACATTTGGGCGATCGCGCGCATGGCGCCGAGCATCGAAAATTTGTTGTTACTGGCCCAGCCAGCCATGAATACCGCGAGTTCCGTTGCCGATCCCACGGCGAAGAAAAAGAGTATTCCGCCGTCAATTCTAAACGCGGTCATGTTTCGCCCGTAGGGAATCACCCCCAGCGTGAGGATCGCAACCGCGGCGAGAACGACCGGCGCAAGAAAATGCACAACCTTGTCTGCACGTGCCGGAACGATGTCTTCCTTGATCAACATCTTTATGCCGTCCGCGACTGGTTGGAAAAGACCGAACGGGCCCACCCGATTCGGTCCATAGCGGTTCTGCATTCGTGCCAGAATTTTTCGCTCCAAGACCGAGATGAGGGCGAAAAGCGTGAGGAAAACGGTAAGCAACGCGATGATATTGATCAGGCTGGACGTGATTTGGATCGCCCAGCCAGGCGCACCAGCAATCCAGGAAAGCAGCCATCGCTTTCCGTGCACGAAGACTTGATCAAGCGCCGAACTCATCTTCGTGAAGAAAAGCGATTGCCGCTGATTTAATCAAGAGCGAATCACGACTGCGACCTAATGGAAGCATAGCGATTTCGCGCGCAACGCGCGCTTTGGAGTGCGGCGGCTTGACGCCGCTTTCAACGATTGCTGATTTAATGATGCAGCGGCAACTCGACAAGCTTCCAACTAACTTTTCCGTCCGCAATTTCAAGCCACGCAACGCTTGGCGGCGCGCCGCGGTTGGGCCGGGTCACGCAGCCGGGATTGAGAAACAGAACGCGACCGCGTCTTTCGTTGCGCGGCACGTGCGTGTGCCCGTGCAGAAGAACATCGACATCATCCGGCGGTCGATCTGGCGAAATGTGTTGCAGGCGGAATCTCAACCCACCTCGCGCGAGGTCGAGAACCAACGGCCACTCGAAATTGCTGTCGCAATTTCCGCGCACAACGATCACGGCCGGCCCAATCGCCTGCAGTTCGTCGAGAATCGTTTCGGCGCAAACATCGCCAAGATGCCAGATTTCATCAGCGTCCTTCGCCGTTTCTCTCACGCTCTCCGGCAGATGATTGTGCGTGTCGGCCAGAACGAAGACACGCAACACGCCTTTTGATTCGTCCATGTTTTCCAACGGAATTTGAATGCTTCACGGACAAAAAACAAAAGGCCGCTACGCTACTCGCCATAATTCCGGCGAAAGAGAGCCTTTGTCCTCTTTGTTGCCTTCTATTGGCCGAGAAATACTATCGAGCGCGCAGTCGCCAACACAGCTGGAAACAAACTTCACGCAGCAATCAGCCGCCACATCGCGAAGCGTGACGGCTGATCGCGAACTGCTTCAGAGCTATTGGCGGCTACTGTCTCACCATGGAACCAGCGGTTACCTCGCTGGCGGCGGTACTAATATACTTAAGCTCGTTTCC
>Ga0207701_10002955_pt1 | contig 17520 bp, 14 predicted proteins | sample KBSSwiSSwithPhiX_FD_184294 | JGI IMG/M metagenome (GOLD analysis project Ga0207701, IMG submission 184294) | Switchgrass rhizosphere bulk soil microbial communities from Kellogg Biological Station, Michigan, USA, with PhiX - S5 (SPAdes) (version 2) | ecosystem: Environmental > Terrestrial >... | reverse complement strand
AGTCCAGTCTACGGATCTCGCCGGCGAAAAAGTTCAGACCATCCTCACTCACGCACCCGGGAACGGCGCTTCAATCGGAGGATTGAAGGTGGTCACAGAGAACGGATGGTTCGCTGCGCGTCCCTCCGGGACGGAGAGTATCTACAAAATCTATGCGGAAAGCTTCCGCGGAGAAGACCATCTATGCCGCATCCTGAAGGAAGCACAGAATATCGTGAACGACGCTCTTGCGGCGGCGCCGATTCCCCTCGAACAGCCCGAATCTTTTCCCCGACGATCTACTCCTGCAACCAACCGCCTGTAAATCCAGCCCGGCGCAAACCCATCTGGATCGAGGGACATTGCCGCATCAAGCGCCAGAGAAACCCCGTGCGGTAATTCTCTATCATCATCACGATAGGTCCCTGGTCGAGCCCATAGTAGCCCTTGGAAATCCAACCTGTTGAGCGGTTATTTTTCCCGCCCGAGAAGGTGGGGTTATAGCTGCACTTGAAGCCGTACTTGCTCGTCATCTCCGGGTACGCTTCGTTGAAATGTTTAATGGAAGGCAGCACCAGCTCCGGAGCGAACGGGAGCGAGGCAACCACCGCCCACGGCGCCAGCGTGCCATCGTCGGGTCCGTTAGGAATGCTGCGCGCGATGTAGTCGTAGAATTCCCGCGTGATGCCGTTGATCTTGCGGCGCGCCGGGCCAGGGCCATCGCTCGCCGTAAATCCCCAGGCGTATTTTCCGTAACCGACAAACTTTTTCGGATTCCGAATCGCGTACGCCTGTTGCACGTAGGCAGCGCGGCGGCTGTTATCGAAGTAGTCCAGCCCACGCGCGCGCATGTAGTCGTCCTGGATCCCGCGAAAGTCGATCCACACATGCGAGAGTTGATGAATGAAGAGCGGACCGGCGTAGAGGAATTCCTGCTCGTAAAGTCTTTTCCATTTGTAGGTGTGCGTCCACGCCACATAACTTTCCGTGGGGAGTGGGTGGGTGGGCGATCCCAGCCCGAGCACATATAGAATCAACGCCTCGCTGTAGCCATCCCAACGGTATTTGATAAAGCCCGTCTCCGGCTTCCACCCATGCGAGACCTTAAGCGCACCGTTTTGCGCCCATCGCCAATCGGCGCGGGTGTAGAGTGCTTGAGAGAGTGTTCGGATCTCCGTTTCCTTTTTCGTTTCCCGATCGAAATACATGCCGGCGGTGAGAAAGCCGGCTAGGAGAAAGGCTGTGTCCATCGTGGACAGTTCCGAGCGAGGAGCGCGGCGACCGGTGTGCATATCGAGAAAGTGATAATAAAAACCCCGATAGCCCGTCGCATCGGGCGCTTCGCTCTGCTCGCTGTTCCAGAAAAAACGTAACGTCACGAGGGTCCGCTCGACAGCCTCGGCGCGCGTCAGGTACGCTCGCTCGACTCCGATGGGATAAGCCGTGAGCGCGAACCCGATGGCGGTGATGCTGGCGGCCGCATTCTGCTTGGTGCTATCCGGCACCATTCCGTTTTCCAGGTTCGTCTCTTTCAGAAAATACCCGAAAGTGGCCTTTTGCAGGTCGGCCAATTCATTCTCGCCTAACGAGGATTGCTCGATTTGTTGTTTCACTTGCCTCCTGGGCGCGGCCTTGCCGGATATTCGAGGGTGATAGCTGCCACGCCGTGCGGCGGCAAGGCGATTTCGAGGTGGACGCTCTCATCTGCATATTTCCAGCGATACGGTTCCGGCGTTAGGCGGGAAGCCGCTTGCAATTGCTCGATCTCCGACGCCTTCAGGTATTCCGGCTCGCCCATCTCGCGCCAAACGCGGTGCGGATTCGCGTGCTCCTCATCGATGCGCTGGACAAACACGGCGGCTGGCTCGGCGGATTCGGTAACGCGCACCCGCACCTGCTCGGTCTTAATCGAGTGACGCGGCAAGGCGTGATTGGTGAGCAGCACCGTGAGAGAATTTTCTTTGCAGACAGCCCACGCATTTACCGTCTCATGGATTCCATCCACAAGTAGTTGCTCAGTGCCGAGTTGGTGGAGCAATTCATACGCGCGATAAGTCGGCTTCGGGATGCCGTGTAAATTGAGCAGGCCAAAGCCGCCGTGAAATGGCTTCGAGGGGAAATAGTTCTCCTCGAAGATGTCTGTGAACGTCCAGAAACTGTAAGCCTCCACGAGGCCATTTGTTTCCAGCACCGTCTTGACCAGGAACGCCGCGGCGTAAGGCTCGTCGTGCCGCGGATCGCGCGGGTTCGAGGAGGCGTTCCACTCGGTATAATAAACCGGCTTGCCGCATGCGCGCCGGAACGTGTCCTGCGCTTGTTCGCGCAGAATGCCGCGGCGGCTGTTCGCTAATTGGGTTTCGGTGTCGTCGCCGTCGTTCCCCAACGCATCGGTCGGGTAATGATGCGTGCTAACGAAATCCGCCGGCACTTTTTTCCTGGCGCAAAAGGCGAGGAACTCTTCGATCCACGCGTTCTTCGCTGTCGCCGGGCCGCCGACTTTGAGTGCGGCGTCCACACTCTTGATTGCTGCGGCGGTTTCAGCGTAGAGCTTGAAATAGTCCGCCTGCGTGCCCTTCCAGAAAGCGGGCAAGTTCGGCTCGTTCCAGACCTCAAAGAACCATTTCCTCACTTCCGCCACGCCATAGCGTTCGACACAGTGTGAGGTAAACTTTTTCACCAGCTCAGCCCAGAGCTTGTAATCTTTCGGCGGCGTGACGTTGGCACGGTAATGAAAGACGGTCTTGTTCCCTGAGGCGAGCGCTTCGGGCATGAAGCTCAGTTCAACGAACGGCTTCATCCCGATGGAGAGCAGAAAATCGAAAATTTGATCGGCGTTGAAGAATGAATAGAGCGGCTCTCCGTTGGGCTCAATTAACGTCCCCACGTCGTCCGAAAAGAGACCATGGAAACGAACATAGCGGAATCCCAATTCCTCGCGGCAGCGTCGCAGTTGCGCCTGCCAGTCCGCACGCAATGCGAGAGGCGCGTGACAGCTCCCGACCGTGTGCTCCCAGAAATGGTAGAGCGGTGTTGTAGTTTCAGAATGTTTACAGACAAAATCCGACATTTTTCGCGCTTCAAAATCGCATCGCCGCTGCTTTACCGATCCTGCACTAACCCGGCGAGTCTACGCCATTCGTTCCAGAAATTCCTTCAGGACAAGCGCCTCATTGTGCTCTTGATCACGCGCGCCGTAGATCAGAGTAACGGTTCCTTCTTTTGCTTTGCTCTTTAACAACTTGAGCTCACGGCGTGATCTTTGAGCTCGGTTTGATAACGTTCGCGAAAGCTTCGCCACTTCCTTGGGTCGTGCCAACCACTTCCGCAGCTCTCTACACGGGGCAACACGAGAATTAATGCGCGGCATCAAAAGCGGTCACGGGTCAGGTTTCGATTCGACCAAATCAGCAAACTCGGGATGCCGCTTGACGAACCCGGCGACATACGGGCAGTGGGCAACGACTTTCCAATGGCGCTGCCGCGCTTCGCTCAAGGCGGCACGGGCCAGATTTGCGGCGACGCCCTTTCCGCGAAGTTGATCAGGGACGAAGGTGTGTTCGAAAGTGATGCGGTCTCGCTCGATCGTATAGTTCAGAAATGCCAAAGCTCCGTCGGCCGCCCGGGTTTCAAAGCGCCGCGAATTTGCATTATGGGTCACTTCAGGCGGCATGGTTGATAGGGGCGTGGCGGAAGAGGACTTCGAAGACGGCTCATACCTGCCGTGATCACCGAGAGTTAGACCGCGGGCTGCGGTGGTTGTAGTTTCAATTTACTTCCTTTCGAGAAACTCCTGTAAGACAAGCGCCTCGTTGTGTTCCTGATCGCGCGCGCCGTAAAGGAGAGTGACTCTTCCTTTCCTCGCCTTCTCTCGGATTTGCTCCAGCTCGTCCGGATGCTGCTTCAGCTCCCTCCGGTAACGGCTGCGAAACTCCTTCCACTTCTTCGGATCATGTCCGAACCATTTCCGAAGCTCGGTGCTTGGAGCGATCTCTTTCAACCAGAGATCGACCTTCGCCTTTTCTTTCGTTAGGCCGCGCGGCCAGAGCCGGTCCACGAGAATGCGGGCGCCGTCATCCTTGCGCGGAGTTTCATACACTCTCTTGAGTTTTAGTTCGTCTCTCATTTTTTAATCAGTCTCAGTAGCCTGTGAACTCTTCTGTCCGAATGTTGTCATCGTTGACTCCTGACTCGGTTAATACCTTGCGCATCGAGGCTACCATTCCCTGTGGACCGGCGATGTAGAAAATAGGAACTGCTAAATCATCGATGTATTTCGAAAGCATCGCTTTCGTCATGTGCCCTATTTCCTCGTGCCACTCCCGGTTTGATTTTTCCATCCCCGTCATTGTGCCCACAAAGGTGTAGTGCGGATTCTTCTCGTGTGGCTTATTCAAGTCGTTCAGGAAGGCTGCATCCTCCGGCCGTTTGTTCGAATCGATGAGGATGATGCGGCGCGCGACCTGGTCGTGAATAGCTTGCAGCACAATGCTCCGCACCGGTGTCACACCGATGCCGCCGGTCACGAAAACGGCGGAGATAGCCGCATTGTTATGGAGCGTGAAGGAGCCATAAGGAGCATCCAGCGTGAGTTCGGTCCCGAGAGGCATCGTTTTTAATACTCGCTTGAAGGCCGTGTCGCGCATCCGTGTGGCTGACATCAGATCGTCTTCATAAGGAGCGCTCGCCAAAGAGAACCCTCGTGTGTTGCCTTCCGCGTCAGTTTCAGGTGGATTGATCAGAGTGTAATCGGCGAATTAGCCCGCCTTGTAGACAAACCCCTTCGGTTTTTCGAAATGAAATGCCATCGTTCCAGCGGCGATCTCCTCTCTGGCTTTTAGTTTAACTTTGTAGATCGGCATCGGATGGTTTTCCTAGTGATAGTTTTACGGGCGTTATTTATCGCGTCTTCGAGAAAAGGTAAGCGAGTATTCATGACCGCGTGCAGCTCCAATCATCCAGTAAACCCGATAAGTCAAGACATTCCTTGACTAATAACGTGGACTGGTCTCTCTTAGCATTGTGTCTTGATCTCAGTCTGTGAGATCATGACCCGCTCTATTGAAATGAGGACCGCGTTCAGCGCTCTGGCTTTTTTTTTCTTTTGTGCCGCGACCACGGCTGCGGAAAAGGTGTCGCTGATTAAAGTCGATGGCGCGATTGGTCCCGCGACCGCGAGTTACATTTCGCGCAGCATTGCAGAAGCAGAGACGCAAAGCGCGCAATGCCTGATCATTCAACTCAACACTCCGGGCGGTTTGCTCGATTCGACGCAAAAGATCGTGCAGAGCTTCCTCGGATCGAATGTTCCGGTCGTGGTTTATGTCGCTCCCACTGGCGCGACGGCGACCAGCGCCGGCTGTTTCATTACCATCGCGGCGAGCGTTTCGGCGATGGCGCCAGCTACGACCATCGGCGCGGCCCATCCGGTCTCGTTAGGCGGTAACCCAATCGGCGGCGAAGAGAAAACCGACGACACCATGAAGCAGAAGCTGGAGAACTTTTCCGTCAGCTACATCGAGACGATTGCCGCGCGGCGCCACCGCAATGTGGAGTGGGCAAAGTCGGCCGTGCGCGACAGCGCCTCGATCACGGCGGAGAAGGCGCTCGAGTTAAAGGTGATCGACCTGATCGCGCCTGATCTGCCGGCCTTGTTACAACAACTGAACGGACGCGTCGTGGACGGTAAGACGCTCAAGACCGCGAACGCGGAAGTTTCCGAGATCAAGATGTCCTCCTCCGAACATATCTTTCAAACGCTCTGGCGGCCCGAGGTCATGTTTGTCCTCATGCTCATCGCGATCTACGGGATCATCGGTGAATTGACGATGCCCGGCGCGATCCTGCCGGGTGTGGTCGGCGCGATCGCTTTGGTCCTCGCGCTCTATATGGCAGCGATTCTGCCGGTCAATGTAACCGGCCTCGCCTTGATCGCACTCGCTCTGATGCTCTTCCTCTTTGATATCTATGCGCCCACACATGGCATCCTCACGGTTGGCGGAATTGTTTCATTTCTGATCGGCTCGCTCATGCTCTTCAACCGCGCCGATCCGCTCTTTCGTTTGTCACTCAGCTACATCATTCCGGCGACGCTGATAACGGCCGCGTTCTTTGTTTTTGTGATCGGAAAGGGCCTGCGCGCGCAGACTCTGCCGGTAAAGGCGGGGGTGGAAACGATGCTTGGAAAAACTGTCACCGCATTAACCGACATCGACTCGCGAGGCGGCAGGATTTTCATTGAAGGCGAGAACTGGAACGCGGTCAGCGATACTCCGATCGAGAAAGACGAGCCCGTGCAGGTCGTAGCCGTGGAAGGATTAACTTTGAAGGTAATAAACAAGGAGAAATAAACTCATGTCATCACTCGAAGCACTGCCGCGGCTAATTGGTTGGATCATACCGCTCGTCATTCTTGCCGTGATCATCTTGCCGCAGATGATCCGAATTCTGCGCGAGTACGAACGCGGCGTGATTTTTCGGCTCGGAAAATTGATTGGCGCGAAAGGGCCGGGATTGATTTTCCTCATCCCGATCGTGGACCGGATGGTGCGAATCGATTTGCGTGTCGTGACGATCAACGTCGAACGCCAGGAAGTGATGACGCGCGACAACGTGCCGGCGACGGTCGATGCGGTGGTTTATTTCCGCATCGTCGATCCAGCGGCCGCGGTCGTGAAAGTGGAAAATTTCCTCAAGGCCACGTCGCTCATCGCGCAGACCACCTTGCGCAGCGTGCTCGGCCAGGCGCCGCTCGACGATTTGCTTTCGCAACGCGACTCGATCAACCAGAAATTGCAGGACATCATCGACAAACAAACCGAACCATGGGGGGTGAAGGTTACGGTGGTGGAAGTAAAGGACGTGGTTTTACCCGACACGATGAAACGGGCGATGGCCAAGCAAGCCGAAGCCGAGCGTGAACGTCGCGCCAAGGTCGTTAACGCCGAGGGCGAATTTCAAGCCGCCGAAAAAATGGTGCAGGCCGCTGCGATGATGAGCAAAGAACCGATCGCGCTCCAACTGCGTTTCCTGCAAACCATGCGCGAGATTTCGAGTGAGCATAATACGACCACTTTCTTCCCGATTCCCATCGATCTCCTCTCGCTCTTCTCGAACAAAAATGGGCCTGGCAAGTCATAGGATTGATGGGACGGCCGCTACTGCTTAAAGCGAGAAAAGCATCCGCAGATTACGCAGATTTCACAGATTGGAAGAGGTGCTGACGGCGTTCGACAATCTGTGTCAATCTGCGTAATCTGTGGAGAAATGCCTTTTGGCGGACTCGGCCTGTCCAATGCGCTGCGTTCGGTTTGCGCTGGCAAGACTGCGAAGGGTTGCTTCGCCTGCTCGGTTATCTCGGCACGGTGACGGCTTCGTACGCGAACCTTTGCTCCGTATCTGCGCAATCCATACTATCCGTGGATGAGAGCACGAGTGATGGACTTTCAAGGTAAAATGACCACGCTTGGCGCCAGGCGTCGCTGGGCGCGATTCCCATATTGCCAGCGGGTGTCTCCATTATGTGAGAAGGCACTCTAAATGTTGGGCAGGATGTCGAAGTATTCATCATCCTCGTTCCTGCCCCCTTCTCCCTTGCCAAGACTCTTTTCCGTTTCGACAAACTCAATGCGTTTTATCCACTTCACCATTTTGTAGCCGAGCTGGTTTTCGACACGCAGCCGAAGCGGCGCGCCATATTCGTTAGGCAACGGAGCCTGGTTCATCTCATAGGCGAGCAAACATCTCGCCTCGAGCGCTGTTTTGATCCTTTGCGTGTCATAGTATTCTCCACCGTACAACCCGTCGCCGTAGGAATAGAAAGCTACGACTTTTGCCTCCGGCTTGGGTTTAACGATCTCGATCAACCGCTTAAACGGAAGCCCGCCCCATTGCGCGATTCCCGACCAGCCTTGGATACAATGATGCATGGAAATGTATTCTTCTTTGCCGAGCGCGCGAAGTTGCTCAAGTGAGAGCTCGAGCGGATTTTCCACCAAACCGTCAATCTTCAAATTGAAATCCTTGAATCCATTCGCCGCAAGTTGCCTCCATTTATTTGAAGCTGGCAACTTTCCATTCGGCCAGAAGAAAGGGGAGATGTCCTCTTTAGTGTAGCGTTCATCTGGCTTGAGACGGCTCAACACATTCCAGTGAAATAGGCCGGTGATGGCCTTATTTAAATGCTGCATGGTCCGAGGATATTTCCATGCGATAAAGTGAAAGAGGACCCACGAAAGTACAACCAGGCCAATGCCGATCAGGCCCAGAACCATCCCGATGAGGTGCGTGTTATCACGCCCGGTTACGATGTGGTTCATGTTTCTGACAAATCCAGTGATGGCGACCAAGCCTACATGTACGACCAGAAAGCAGAGGTAACCGATCAGCAAAATAAAATGGATGGATCGCGCTCCCTGCCTGCCCCCGAAGAGCTTTGGGAAAAAAGGGAACCGACTATCAACCGCGGGCGACATCGCTATCCCGGTCAACATGGAGAGCGGTGCCATGATGAAAATGACAGCGAAGTATGAAAGCTGTTGGAGCGGGTTGTATTGGTAGAAGGCGTTTGGCTCCGCCGGCATATGCAACGTGGCGTAATAGACAAAAGCTTTCCAGGCGGCAGGAAGAATTTCCCACGAGGTCGGAACCAGGCGCCTCCATTGATCGGTGAAGAATAGCAACGCGATAAAAATAAAACCGTTGAGAAGGAATCCATAAACCGACAGAAAATGCCACGAGCGCGCCATGCCTACGGTGTGCCGATAGCCTGGCAAAGCCAGCCACGGAGAAATGTAACGGGCGTCCTCTTTCGCAGTCCATTCGCGGTCCGTCGGAACTTTGAGCGGCGTGAACCGCATCCACTCCGAATTCGGCGTGCAATCGCGGTTCCAATAAAGCCGTGGGTGGTCCATCAAAATGGAGAGTCCGCTGCGGACAAGGAGCATCAGAAAAAAGAAGTTCACAAAATGAGTCAGTCGCAACCAAGCGGGGAAACCATGCGGAGCTGGAGGATTTTCCAGATTGATCGGCGGCAGGAAAGTTTCCGTTGGAAGTCCGGCGATCAGATATTGTCCCCAGGCAATTGCCACTGGAGCCAGAGCGACAACGGCAAAGGCAAAAAGAAACCGGGGATCGATCCAAACACGAAACCGGCGATCCGGTGGATAGTGGATAGCTCGATGGACTTCGTCGAATGCCTGCATGAAGAAAAAGGTCTGTGTGAATCAGCGCCCTTGATGGCCGATAAATTCCTCAAGCGTGCGGATGGAATGCGCAATGGTCAGTACGGCCGTAGGATGTCTGATCTGGCCATTCTTCTTCAAATCAGCGCTCTTGATAATGCGGATTTAATCGTGACCCCTCGAATGCGGTCACGTCGCCAATTTCATGCCGTTGCGCTCCATGCATGTCCATCGCGCTCGATCAATTTGTCGGCTGCTTGGGGTCCCCAAGTGCCGGCGGCGTAATTAGGAAAATTGCGGGGACTGCTGTCTGCCCATACCTCCAGGACCGGCATGAGAACCTTCCACGCCGCCTCGATCTGGTCAGCGCGCATGAATAACGTCGGATCATTGTTCATCACATCCCAGAGCAAAGTCTCGTATGCATCCGGCGACGGAATGGCAAAGCTTTCGCGATAACCGAATCGCATCTCCACCGGTCTTAATACCATTTTCGGTCCCGGGTATTTTGCCTGAAAATCCAGGACGATGCCTTCTTCGGGTTGGATCAACATGACGAGCCGAGAAGGATACCAACCGCGGGATACGTCCAGCGTAAAAGCCTGGTGTGGGACCGGGCGAAAGTGAATCGTGATTGTCGAAAGCTGCCGGGACAGGCGCTTACCGGTGCGGAGATAGAACGGGACTCCTTGCCAGCGCCAGTTATCTACAAATAACTTCAGAGCCGCGAATGTCTCTGTTTTTGACTGAGATGATACGCCCTTTTCCTGGCGATAACCCTTCACTTTTTTTCCGTCGAGGCGGCCGCTGCCATATTGGCCGCGCACGGCGCAATGCGCGACCGCGTCATGACAAATCGGGCGCACGGCGTGTAGAACATCAACTTTCTTATTGCGGATCTCGTCGGCCTTGAGAGCGACCATTGGCTCCATGGCCACAAGACAAAGGAGCTGCATCAAATGACTCTGCACCATGTCACGCAGCGCTCCGGCGTGGTCGTAGTAACCGCCGCGATGCCCGACACCCACTTCCTCGGCTACAGTGATAGTCACATATTCAACGTAACGCCGGTTCCAAATCGGCTCGAAGAGCGGGTTGGCAAACCGAAACGCCAGAATATTCTGGACCGTCTCCTTACCCAGGTAATGGTCGATGCGGAAAATCTGCGATTCATGAAAGCTTTGCGTGAGCGTGCGATTCAGCTCCCGAGCTGAATCCAAGTCATGACCAAGTGGCTTTTCCACCACGATCCGGGCGCGCACTCTATCCCGATTAAGTCCCGCATCGGCCAGCATCTTTGGAATGACTCCGACCATCACCGGCGGAGTGGCCAGGTGAAAAATGTGGCCCGCTTTTACCTTCCAATCCTTATCCAGTTTGACGAAACTCTTCGCCAGATTCGAATAGATAGCCGGGTCTTTAAAATCTCCCTGTTGATAGGTGACGTGCCCGGCGAACTGTTTCCAGTCCGCGCCTTTCACCTTCTGTCTCCGCGAGAACCGCTTTACGCCGTCGAGAAAGTGTTTGTGCAGCTCCGCATCTTGCAAGGGGGCGCGATCCACGGCTATGATCGCAAACTTCTTTGGCATCCGTCCGTCTCGGTGCAGATCGAACAGCGACGGCACCAGTTTGCGCCAGGTCAGGTCGCCCGCGCCACCGAAGATGACGAAGATCACAGAGGGCACTTCCATACGTCCCTATTCCTTTTCCCATTGGGTGTGGAATATACCTTTTTCGTCAATGCGCTCGTAAGTGTGCGCGCCGAAATAATCGCGCTGTGCCTGGATCAAGTTCGCCGGCAGCCAGGCGCTACGGTAACTATCGAGATAAGCGAGGGAAGCCATCAAGCCCGGCGCGGGAATACCGAGTTCACTCGCGATGCAAACCATCTTGCGCAGGTTTTCCTGATGAGCCTTGACCTTCTCCGATAAGTTCGGCGCAAGGAGCAGATTGGGAAGACCCGGATTGGTACGAAACGCTGCGCGGATGTCGTTCAGCAAGGCCGCGCGAATAATGCACCCGCCACGCCAGATACGGGCGACCGCTTCGAGATCCAGATGATACTTATGCTTGACGGAGGCTACGGCGAGTAACGCCATGCCTTGCGCATAGGTGATGATCATCCCCGCGTAAAGCGCACTCGCCAGTTGGCCGATAAACATTTGATGGTCGCCTTCAAACCGGCGGATAGGTCGTGAAAATATGTGACTGGCTTCTTCTCGTTCCTTCTCAAGCATGGACATATCCCGCATGCGCACAGCCGCGTCGATCGTTGGAGCAGGCACCTGCAATTTCATCGCGCTTTGCGATGTCCACAGTCCAGTGCCGTTCTGTTTGGCAACGTCGAGAATTTCGTCGATTAGACGTTTGCCGGTCTGCTCATCCACATGACTGAAGGTGTGGTCAGTGATCTCTATCAAGTAACTGTTGAGCTCACTGTTATTCCATGTGTTGTAAACGTCGTGCAGGTCGTCGTCGCTAAGACCGAGCCCGCGTTTCATGAGATCGTAGGTCTCGGCAATAAGCTGCATCACGCCGTACTCGATGCCGTTGTGAACCATCTTCACAAAATGTCCCGCTTCGCCCGGCCCAAGCCAGGTGACACAGGGCTCTCCATCGACCTTGGCGGCCACTGCTTCGAGGATCGCGCGGATCCGTTCGTAGGCATCTTTCGGCCCGCCGGGCATGATGCTTGGGCCATGCCGAGCGCCGTACTCACCGCCCGAGATGCCGACGCCGAGAAACTGAATCTGCCGCTCCGCCAGTGCCTTGGCCCGCAAGTTCGTGTCATCGAAGTAAGAGTTACCGGCATCGATGATCAGATCACCGGGCGCCAAACACGGCAGGAGATCGTGAATCACCGCATCGACGGCTGGGCCCGCCGGAACGAGTATCATGATGGCGCGCGGCACGCGGAGCAGACCCACAAACTCAGTTACATTCTCCGCGCCGCGGATGTCGCGGTGCTCCGCCTCCTGACGCAACGCCGCTACTTTGCTAACGTCCTTGTCATAGCCGGCCACGGAAAAGCCGTGATCCGCCATGTTGAGCAACAGGTTGCGTCCCATAACGCCGAGGCCAACCATGCCGATTTCATAGCTTTGTGTGTTCATAACGCGGCTTTAATCGCCTGTTCAAGCGCGGCCAATCCCTTGCCCACGTCAGCGCCGAGGTGAATCCGGATCGCGCGACGTTGATGTCTGTGCAGTGCTTCCAAGTCTCCCAGCGCCTCCGCTCGTTTGAAGATGCCAAAGGTGTAAGGTTGTCCCGGCACCGGCAGATCACCGGCGTCATCACTCGTTAGTTGTAAGAACAAGCCGGTGTTAGGCCCGCCTTTGTGAAACTGCCCGGTAGAATGTAGAAATCGCGGGCCATAACCCAGGGTGGTCGCAAGCCGGAGTCTGTCGCGCAATTGAAGGCGGATGGCTTGCAGTACTTTCTCAATCGCAGAGTCCTCGGTCAGGTAAGCCATTATTGCCACGTAGTCTCCGGGACGCGCTTGATCCAGAAATCCTCGGAGCGTCTCAACGATAGTTCCAGCGGCCTTTGGCGCGTAGAGAGTTAGAGGAGCTTCAACCAGTGCCGGTTTTTCCTCCGGTAACACGCCTTGTTTTCTCACCGTCTCTAGGAGACGGTTTGTGTTGTCCTTACTTTCCTGAACGTTAGGCTGGTCGAATGGGTTGATGCCAAGGATCGAACCCGCGGTCGCAGTTGCGATTTCCCAGCGGAAAAATTCCTGACCAAAGTCGAGAGGATCACTTAGCTCGATGGTAACGACTGGATGTGCTTTCTCGCGCAACGCCGCCACGCCGCGTTCCACCAACTCCTCAGTTTGACTTTTCAAACGCAAGTAAACGAAAAGCCGGTCGTTGCCATAGACCGAAGGATCACCGAGCGGTTCCCCGCTTACTGGCAAAATGCCACGGCCTTCCTTACCGGTGCTTTCGGCCAGCAGTTGCTCGAGCCACATACCCAGAGTGGCGATCGATCTCGGCACGATGAAAGTCACTTTGTTGCGTCCCTGCCGGCCCAATTCACCCAGCGCCGCGCCGAGACTAAGACCTGGGTTCAGGTGCGCCGGCACGCAGGACGCGCAGGCGTGCGTCATGCGCAAAGCTCGGACCAATAGTTTGCCGACATCGATGCCCATCAGAGCCGCCGGCAATAACCCGAAATAAGAGAGCGCCGAATAACGGCCGCCGATGTCGGCAAAATTAAGAAAGATTCGCCGGAACTTTCGCTCCTTTGCCGTCTTTACCAGCGGCGTATCCGGATCAGTGATAGCAACGAAGTTTTCCCCAGCTCGATCACCTTTGAGCGCTTTGACTTTGGCGTAGAAATATTCGCCGAAGGCTAGCGGTTCAGCGGTAGTGCCCGACTTGCTCGCAACAATGAAAAGCGTTTTTGATAGGGCCAGCTCGCGCTCGGTTTTTCGGATAGTGTCCGGATCGGTTGTGTCCAGAACGATGAGTCGCAAGCCGTTCTTTGAAACATCGAAGCTACGTTGGAAAGCTAGCGGGGCGAGACTGCTGCCGCCCATGCCCATGTGCAGGACGTAACGGAAACCGGCCTCTTTTATTTCCGAAGTAAAACGGATGAGGTCATCCAGGTTGGCCTCCATGTTTTCCGCTACGTGCAACCAACCGAGCGCATCGCGAATGCTCTTCTGAGTTTCGGAATCTGCCTTCCACAAGCTGGCATCTTTTCTCCACAACCGCGCGCAGAACTGCTCACTCTCAAGGAGCGCGATCCGATTATTGACCTCCTTTTCGTAGCCACTCAGATTGACTGTCTCGACATCAACCGGCTCCTTTAACGCTGCGGCTCGTTTCTCCTTAAGCGTGCTCCGCAGGAGGTCGAACGCTTTGATAAATTTTTGGACGCCTTCGTCTTCGAGCTGCTGAGTGGCTGCGTCCAGATCAATCCCTACTTCGCCTAAGCGCCGAAGATTCTCGGATGCTTTCTCGGCCTCGTTAGTTAAACGGGAAGCTGGCTTACCATGGTCTCGGTAGGCAGCGAGGGTCTGCAACGGGATGGTGTTAACCGTTTCCGGCCCAATCAGAGCCTCCACGTATTTCAGATCGCTGTAAGCCGGATTTTTGGTGCTGGTGCTGGCCCAGAGGAGCCTTTGAGTTCTGGCACCCTGCGCCTTGAGCTTGCCGAAGCGTTCACTCTCAAAGATTTCCTTGTATATCTGGTAGGCGGCCTTGGCGCTATCGATCGCCACCTGGCCGTGAAGCATTCCGGCGAGCGCGGCTTTCGAGTTATCCGACGCCATCGTTTTCTCAAGCGCCGGATCGAGCAATACGTCAATACGACTTAGAAAAAAGCTGGCGACGGATGCCACTGATTTCAGGGACTTACCCTTGGCGGCCAGGATTTCGAGGCCACCGAGGTATGCCTCCGCTACCTGCCGATACCGCGGTAGTCCGAAAAGCAGGGTAATGTTAACGTTAATTCCCTCGCCGATGAGTTCCTGGATAGCCGGCAATCCTTCGGCAGTTGCAGGCACCTTGATCATCACATTTGGACGTGCCACAGCTAGCCACAGCCGCCGTGCCTCGGCGATTGTCCCCGCGGTGTCATGCGCGAGATAGGGAGACACTTCCAGGCTGACAAACCCATCCGCGCCATTCAACCGATCATGGACCGGTCGAAAAAGATCGGCCGCGCGCTGAATATCCTCGACCGTAAGGGCTGCGTAGATTTGATCGATACTCTTGTCTTCCAGTGCCAGCGCGCGGATGGCTTCGTCGTAATCGTGACTCCCCGCAATCGCCTTTTCGAAGATCGATGGATTGGAAGTCACCCCACCCAGCCCGTCTTCTTCGATAAGTTGCTTTAGCTGGCCCGACGAAATCATTCCGCGCCGGATGAAATCCATCCAGATGCTTTGGCCTAACGACTCCAGCTCGAGTAAAGGGTTCTCTTGCATCATAATTCCTCCAGCATCATTTCTTCTTCGGGTGCGCTGACCTTTCCTTGGACCGGCGAGCGGTTTTACTGACCTTTTTGAGAGCCGCGCCCTTGTGCATGGCCATGTGGTCGGTCTTGTCGCTTTTGATTAAATATTGCGGCTCTTCCTTCGAGGCCCGGACCGTGTAGGTCTTGAACTTCATTGCGGAAGTAACCTTTTTCTTGATCGTTCCCCGGACACAGCCGGCTTCCGAATTCCACTCGACATGGTCTCCAACTTTGAATGTGTGTTTCTCTGGCATGACTTAGCCTTCCAAGGCTGTGACCTTCTTCAGACGGCGTTGGTGGCGTTCTGCATTGTTAAAACGGGCGGCCAGGAAGGCTTCGGTCAAATCCCAGGCGAGCGCTTGACCAAGGACGCGCGCGCCGAAGCAGATCACGTTCATGTCGTCGTCTTCCACGCCCTGGTGCGCGGAGAAGACGTCGTGAACCAAAGCGGCTCTTACTCCTTTGACCTTGTTAGCCGTGACGCATGCTCCTACTCCGCTTCCGCAGATTGCTATCCCGCGCTCCACCCCGCCATTCGCGACGCTTCGAGCCAGGGGCACAACGTAATCGGGATAGTCGTCTTCCGGGTTCAAGCTGGACGGTCCGAAGTCGACAATCTCGTGACCGGACTTAGACAACGCCTTCGCCAATTCGTTCTTCAAGCCAAAGCCCGCGTGGTCCGCTGCGATTCCGATGCGCATCAGTTAGGATCTCCTTCGTTACGCCACACCTGCATAGCTTCGGCGTCCGTCCTTTGATGAAGAAGCGGCCGCTTCCCATGGACCAATTCCATGGCACGCTGGCAAATGTTCTCCACCGTAAAACCGTATTCGCGCATCACGACCTCACCCGGCGCCGAGGCACCGAATCGACCCACTCCTATCACGTCGCCCGCGCCGCCCACGTATTTGCACCAGCCCTGGGTCGCGCCGGCCTCGACCGCAAGCCGCGGGTGGATTGATGGCGGAAGCACTGAGTCGCGATAACTTTGCGGCTGAGCATCGAACAATTCCCAGCTTGGCATCGAGACGATTCGCACGTGCATTCCTTCATTCGTTAGGTTCTCGCCAGCCCTAACGATCAAACTCACTTCCGATCCGGTACCGATCAGAATGAGGTCTGGTTTGCCTTCCGCGACATCCTTCAAAATATAGGCGCCGCGCCGCAAGCCTTCGGCCGCAGCAAATTGGGTGCGATCAAGGGTGGGCAGGTTTTGCCGGGTCAAGATCAGCGCCACCGGGCGACCACGGCTTTCAATCGCGACGCGCCAGGCGACGGCCGTCTCGTTTGCATCGCATGGGCGAATAACAGTTAACTCCGGGATCGCGCGCAGCGAGGCAAGTTGTTCTACCGGCTGATGCGTCGGACCGTCCTCTCCCAGCGCGATGCTGTCATGCGTGAAAACATAGATCACTCCCAGCTCCATCAGCGCCGCCAGCCGAATCGGTGGCCGCATGTAGTCCGAGAAAATGAGAAACGTGGCGGTGAACGGAATGATGCCGCCATGCGCCGCCAATCCATTTGCGATTGCTCCCATGCCATGCTCGCGCACACCAAAGTGCAGGTTGCGTCCGGCATAACTCCAGCCGCCGCCTGCTGATCCTTGCAAGTTGCCTGCCTCGTCGCGGGGATTCTCGAAATCGCCCACCGCCTGTAACGCGGTGTGGGTGGAAGGATCTAAATCGGCCGAGCCGCCGATCAATGAGGGAAGCTTCTTATCAATCTCGTTTAATACCTTGCCTGATGCGACTCGGGTAGCCATGCCTTTCGGGTCGGCCGGAAAGCTCGGAATGCCGGCATCCCAACCTTTGGGTAAGTCGCCAGCCATTCCTTGCTGCAATTCTTTGGCGAGGTCGGGGAATGCTTTGGCGTACTTAGTAAACGTCGCGTTCCATTCTGCTTCGGCTTGCCGGCCAGTGTCAACCGCCCGGCGGAAATGTGCGAGAGCCTGATCGGGAATATAGAACGTTGGATCGAGCGGCCAGCCCAATGCTTCTTTCGTCAGCTTGACCTCCTTGTCCCCGAGCGGCGAGCCGTGCGCCTTAAAGGTGTCCTGTTTGTTGGGTGAGCCGTAACCGAGATGGGTCTGGACGAGAATCAGAGAGGGGCGTTCCTTCTCGGCTTGCGCCTCGCGCAACGCGTGATCAATCGCTGCCAGATCATTCCCATTCTCAACTATCTGGGTGTGCCACCCGTAGGCCTCGAAACGCATGGCCCGATCTTCCGTGAACGCAATGTTAGTCCCAGCGGAAAGCGTGATGTGGTTGTCATCGTAGAGGCAGATCAGTTTGCCGAGTTTCAAATGACCCGCGAGCGACGCGGCCTCAGACGAAACGCCTTCCATCAAATCGCCGTCGCTGATCAGCGCATAGGTGTAATGATCGACAATCTGATAGTC
>Ga0207701_10002954_pt1 | contig 17520 bp, 14 predicted proteins | sample KBSSwiSSwithPhiX_FD_184294 | JGI IMG/M metagenome (GOLD analysis project Ga0207701, IMG submission 184294) | Switchgrass rhizosphere bulk soil microbial communities from Kellogg Biological Station, Michigan, USA, with PhiX - S5 (SPAdes) (version 2) | ecosystem: Environmental > Terrestrial >... | reverse complement strand
GGCATAGAAAGGATCTTTTTTAATTCATCTATTGATGCAATAGGAAAGTTTTCATATTTGCAATCATTTAGCCCTTCCCTCTCAAATTTTTCTGTAAAATACTTTTTTGAAAAAGAGTGTGACAATGGAAATCCGATCAAACCAAATAATCGCATCAGGCTTCTTCTTTATTCAGGAATAAATGGAAAGTGTCGCCACGAAGACCAACCCGCATTGCTTCCAATGGGAGCATTTCTGTGGGCGCAATATTTCCAAGATTTACATTACAACCGATCAGTTCTATAAAATAGAGTTGTTGTGCTTTTTGCGGAGCTTCCCAGATAATTTTTTCTGCAGGTATTTGCGTCAAAATTTCCTGGACCAAACCCTCTCTCACTTCTCCAGAGCCGCGATAGATCCCCACATTACCGGCTTCTCTTGCTTCCGCAATTACATAAGTGGCTCCGGCATTTAATTCAGCCCTCATCAATTCTATCCATTTGTAAGGTGGAATGATGTGTTCTGCATCTTTGCTACCCACCTCACTTAACACTGTACCGTATTTAGTGAGCTTTTCTATATATCCGCACTTTTCTGAATGAGGGATCGTTATTGAACCATCACTGACTTCCATATAGTTAATGCCATACTCTTTACAAACAGCTATATAATCTTCAAATTGATTACGTATCAGAAATGCTTCAAACAAAGTACCCCCAAAATAAATGGGTAAGTTATAAGATTGATAGACTTCGATCTTTTCTTTTAGGTTAGGAGTAACATATGAAGTCCCAAAACCAAGTTTCACTATATCAACATGTGGATGCGAAACACTTAAGAAATTCTTTGCCTCGTTTATACTAAGTCCCTTGTCCATCACCATTGTAAGTCCTGATGTACGAGGCTTTTGATTACGATCAGGAATGTTACTTAAATTAAAATTCATAGTTGATTTTATTGAAAGCCATTTCACCTAAACAGCAAAATTGCAATGGCGGCAAAAATAGGAAAGAATGGTCAGAGTGTATCTGAACATCGTCAACAATTGGTTATGCAATAGTTCTTATATTCAGCGCTTTCTTTTGGATCTTGAGATCACATCAACAACATGATGGTTTTGAAGAATTGAAGGATTTAACTCAACAAATTGTTTTACCTGCTTTGGCGACTTTGCCATTGCATTCTCAAGTTGCAAAGTGGCTTCTTTCGTTTTTCCTAAAGCAAAAAGTACTGCACTGAGGTAATATAAAAATATAGGCTGGCCGTTTGAAATTTTTAATGCTGTTGTTACCTGTTCTTTTGCTTCTTCAAAATATTCCGCTTTGTAGAGACACCTTACAAGTGCTTCCCATCCTTTTTTATTTTTTGGACGAGTGGTTACTATTGCAGAAAAGTATTGAATTGCATCTTTATAAAATCCTTGTTGCATTTTACATTCACCCATCAGCAAATTATATTCTAATTGGTGACGCTGTAGTTTCAAAGCCGTCTCAAGTTGCTTTGCTGCACCTTCCCATTGTCCCTCATTAAAATAAGTACAAGCGATCTTATAATAGAGTTTACTGTCTTCTGGTGTGATATGTGATGCCTTCCTGTAATAAAATCTTGCTTGTCCGTTGTTATGAAGTCTATCATAACAAAAACCAAGTGCTTCATAAATTAGCGCCTCAGGTTTTGTTAGCTCCAATACTTTTTGCAATACCTCGGTCGCTTCTTTATATTTTTTCAATCGTATGTATGCATCACCCATATTACGGTAAGCGTAATCAAATTTTTCATTTATCACAACAGCATACTGATAAGCATCGAGAGCTTTTTCATATAATTTTATTCCCTGGTAAGCTGCGGCAAGATTAAACCAAGCTAGGTCGTTATATGGAAATTCATCAATGATCTTTTGATGAAGCTTAATACTTTCTTCATTCCTTCCTGTAAAATCTGTCCAAAAACAAATTTTGTATAGCGCTTCCTCGTTATTTGGTTCTTGTTCCAATATCAACTTCAAACAGTCAAACACTTTTTCAAATTCCTGGTAATCGTCATACACATCTGCCAATTCAAAAAGAAGAGATATTCTTTCTTCGCCTGTGAAAAGAGCAAGAGCCTGCTCAAGGATTTCCACAGCTTTTTCCTGTTTATCTAAAGCTAGATAAGCATCAGTCTTCAATATATAAACATTTATGTCGGTGCTGTCGAGCATAGCAGCATGATCAAGCAAGCTTAAGGCGTCCCTGTATTTATGAGTAGCAATTAACAGATCCGCCTTTCGAATAAGCATTGTGGAAGAAAAGGGGTATTGTTCGGCTCCCTTTTCAGCGGCCTCCAAGGCGCTGCTGATATCTTCTTTTTCATCAAAATAATCTATGATCTTTTCGAACGATTCTTCATCAATGTAGGAGTGGCTACGGCCCTTTTTAAGATTCTCGTATTTTTTCAGTATTTCCTGGAGCTCACTGTTGTCTTTACCGAGTGGTTTTTCTTTCATGGTGTCAGGAGTTTGGTCAATTTAGTTCATTTTACAAAAACGGACAACTTTTAGTAACTTTTTCCCTATTTCGCCGTTAAATAATTGTCAAAAATGTGGATAGACGGTTTGTTTTATGAATATTTTTGTTTTTATATTTGCTAACGGATGAAGAACTACCAAAATATATTTAAACTGGTGCTAACGAGAAAGCTGTCAACCCTGTTTTTAATAGGTTTGTCAGTTGCCGCTTTTGCAACTTTAGGTGATGGTAAATCTAAAGGGAACAGAAGTTCATTGTTAAATTCCAAACCAACGATCACTCCAGGCAAGTTTACATTGAGATCAGGTTATCAATATCGCGGTAGCCAGATAATAAATCAGCAAAATCAGAATAATACTTTTACACGTAATTCGCTTGTGACTTATCAAAAAGGTAATATGACCTATATATTACCGGTTAGAACGATCATTCCACAGAATATAAAGGTTACTGTTGGAATTCCCCAGATCATCAGATAATCTCTTATTTACTTTTTCCTGCACTATTGCTTTCTTCGTAAGTCATTACTCTAAATCCGCTTTTCGGTAGCTCAAACTTTGTTGCAGGTACAATACTGAAGTTGACTTTAGATACTGTATATGTGACTTTCAAACTTCCAATGGTTGTTTCAAATTCCATTGCAAGACCTGGTAAAGATTTGTAAGCATATTCAAATTCCCTGTTATTAGCAACCAGGTCTTTTGTAAAAAATACATTGATCGTTGTTCCGTCCTTCATTGTGCCAATGGCTTTCTGGCATTTATAACCTGCTATCTCTTTGTATTCGTCTTTGTATTCAAAAACTATCCCTTCATATTTCTTATTTGCATCTTTCCAGTTAGCCGGTGTCATAGTGATCATATATTTCTGTTCACCATATTCCTTCAACACATTTACATTGCCGCTTTTGCCATCCACGATCGTTGATTCTACTCCAAGCGAACTTACTCTCTCAAAGCGTGTTTGATACCCTTTTAAATAAACAATGCTTGTAGCTCCATTAAACATATCTGCAATTGAAGGATTGCTGTTGCCTGTATTCACAACAATATCATAGGCAATAGTTCCTTCAGTAATTCTTTTCTGAGCTTTTGCATTAAAAACCCATAAAAGGCTTAAAACAAGAACGAATGATTTAGTGATCTTTTTCATTGGCTTAAAAGTAATAAAAAGACGTGCCAAGTTAGCCAAATAGTTGTACAGCATTACCAACGCTTATTAACAAACGCCCTGATTTAACAAAATCAGCGTTTGCCCTTTGCCTGCATATCTTTCAGCTTTTTTTGCTGTTCTTGCATTTGCTCAAACCGTTCCTGCCATTTTGATTTTGATTTTGGCTTTTTTCGGTTCTCATCCATTTTAGCCAAAATTTTATCATGGTTGATAATATAATTCTGGATCACAAATTGAAGACCTAATGTAACAAGATTTGAAACTGTATAATACCAGGTCAATGCCGCAGGAAGTCTATTAAAAATGAATAAAAGAAAAATTGGGAAGAAATACGGCATGTATTTTAAAACAGGATTGCTCTGATCCGGTGTCATGCTCATACTATAAAGAGAAATAAGGAAGCTTGTAAGACATGCTGTGATCGTAAATAAGCTTAAATGATTTCCAAGTATAGAACTTATCACCGGTATGTTATTCCATGATAAAATCGAATCATATGCTGATAGGTCATTTGCCCACAAAAAGTTCTGGCCTCTCAGATCAACATAGGAATTAAAGAAACTATATAATGCAAAGAAGATCGGTATCTGTAATAATGCCGGTATACAACCTCCCAATGGATTTACTCCCGCTTCCTTGAATAATTTCATTTGATCCATGCTCATAGCCTGCTGGTCGCCGCCATGCTTGGCTTTCAATTTTTCAATTTCAGGACGTAGTACTTTCATTTTAGCCCCACTCAAATAGCTTGTGTAAGTAAGTGGAGAAATAAGAAGCCTGATCACAAATGTGAGCAACAGGATGGCAATGCCATAACTGCCAACCAACCTGCTGAAAAAATCAAATACGGGTAATACAACGAATTTATTGATCGGTCTTACAAATGCATAGATCCCTTGTCCAAGGTTTACCAGTTTACCCATTTGGTTATCGTACTTTTTTAGAAGACGAAAATCACTTGGGCCGTAATATATAGACAAAGGAATAGTAACATCTGATCCTTTTGCTACGTGTTGCAAAGTTGCAGTTGACTGTACCACAGTGGCAGAGTCATTCGGAGAGTTCCACTCCATTTTACCACCTGAAAAATTATCTTTTGCTAGCAATATGCCATTAAAAAAACGTTGACGCATTGCCACCCATTGAACTGGCTTGGCAAACTGTACATCACTGCGACGACCAATGGTGAAGTAATCAAAATCACCATCCATTACATATCCCATTTGCGAATTCGTTCTTTCATACGACAGATCTTTTTCCTGCTTCTTCGCCCTATACTGCCATTGCAGGTTCATTATTTCGTTATCTATAAAAGTATTTGCCTTATTCAATTTTACATTAAAGTCGATCATGTAATCATCTTTTCTCAAAACAAATTCATGAGAAATTGAACGACCTGAACTGTCATCAAGAGTATAAGTGATGGTTTGAAGCGAATCTCCTTTTGCAACAACACTACCAGGTTTAAAATAAAAATCGGTAATGTTTCCAACCTGGCCCGAATCAGCTTTGATCTTATAATCAATTTTATCAAAATCAGAAGAGGCAAGCTTAACGAGCTTCTTTTCCTGGTCTTTAAAATTTTTAAGTTCTACCGATTTTATTTGCCCACCTTTATTAGTGAATGTGACTTTTATAAGATCATTTTCAACAGTAGCAAGTTGTTCACTTCCTATCATTGCTTTTTGAAACTGGCCTGTCACATTAGTTATCTGGGGGGTACTTAAAAGTGAGGTATCACTTCTTTTAGCCGACGATGTATCTACTTTTGGTTTAGGTAAGGCCGCTTTTGCGATTGAATCCTGGATGGCTTTATTTTTTAAAACCCTTGCCTGCTCCTGGTTATTAAAATAGAAGAACCCGAAAAAAAGCAAGGCTAATAACACAAAACCGATAACCGTATTACGATCAAAATTCATGGAGCTAAAAATTTGGAGTGGGCAAAGATAGGGAGAAGAGACCGGAGTTATAAGTTATAGATTCTGACTCTAAAACCCTGAAACTCAAAATTAAAACCTTAAGCATAATAACCTCAAATTACAACATCCTTCAACTGCAGGTTTTTTACCATTGGCTTGCTATCACTGTAATTCTTTGCTGCAGCAACAAAATGAACAAACAAAGGCTGCGGGCTTTCAACAGTGCTTTTTAGTTCCGGGTGATACTGAACACCAATAAAGAAAGGATGCGATGGAATTTCCATGATCTCAACTAAACCAGTTTGAGGATTGCGACCGCTGGCTATCATTCCATTATTTTCAAATTGAGAAAGATATTTATTATTGAACTCATAACGATGACGATGTCTTTCACTTACCTGCAGCTTCCCATAAATTCTATGTGCCAATGTCCCTTCTTTAATATCACAGGCATAGGAACCCAAACGCATCGTCCCTCCCTTCATTGTAATTTTTTTCTGTTCCTCCATCATATCAATTACCGGTTCATCACAGGTTGGATCCATTTCTGTTGAATGAGCATTCCTGATCCCAAGAATATTTCTTGCATATTCTATAACCGCCATTTGCATACCAAGACAAATACCAAAAAATGGCAATCCTCTTTCCCTTGCAAATTTCACCGCTGTAATTTTTCCCTCAATACCACGATGACCAAAACCCGGGGCAACCAATAATCCATCAAGACCTGCTAATTTTTCTCCCACATTATCTTCCGTAATAAATTCCGAATGGATATACTGAACCTGCACTTTACATTCATTTATCGCTCCTGCATGAACAAAAGATTCCAATATAGATTTATATGCATCCTGCAGCTCAACATACTTACCGATCAAACCAATTGTAACTTTTGACTTTGGATTTTTAAGTTTATTCAAAAACTCTCTCCATTTTCCTAACTCCGGCTCTTTATTATTAGGAATATCTAATTTCTTCATAACGATCTCATCGAGCTTTTCCTCCATCATTATAAGTGGCACTTCATAGATCGTACTTGCGTCTCTTGCTTCAATTACGGCTTCCGGTTTTACATTACAGAATAAAGCGATCTTCCTTTTTATTTCATTAGTGATCGGCTCTTCTGTACGACAAACTATCACATCAGGAAAAACTCCTTCAGAGCTTAACAATTTTACGGAGTGCTGTGTCGGCTTAGTTTTTAATTCCTTTGCCGCCTTTAAATAAGGGATCAATGTAAGATGAACTACCAACAAGTCTTCTTCTGGTAATTCCCATTGCAATTGACGAACTGCCTCAATATATGGTAGTGATTCAATATCACCGACCGTACCACCGATCTCTGTGATCACAATATCCCATTCACCGTTCTCGCCAAGCATTTTCATTCGGCGTTTTATCTCATCAGTAATATGTGGGATCACCTGGACAGTTTTTCCAAGATAGGCTCCTTCTCTTTCCTTATTAATTACAGTTTGATAAATGCGACCTGTCGTTACATTGTTCGCTTGTGAAGTAAAAATATTCAGGAACCTCTCGTAGTGTCCAAGGTCAAGATCTGTTTCGGCTCCATCTTCGGTTACATAACATTCGCCATGTTCGTAAGGATTCAACGTACCCGGATCAACATTTATATAAGGATCAAATTTTTGAATGGTTACCCGAAGCCCTCTTGCCTGCAACAATTTAGCAAGTGAGGCAGAAACAATTCCTTTCCCCAATGATGAAGTAACTCCCCCCGTAACAAATACATACTTGGACATATCTTTAGTTCTTGTTTTAAAAAAAATTAGGTGCCCCGCAACATATCATCATTCAACACCTGTTGCGTCGCACTCTTCAACGTCCTGTTCACTAATCAACAAATGTTGATATTCCAAACAAAGTGAAGGACAGCAATAAATTTTCGAGAAATTCAGTCAGCCTCTATTTGACCAGCGGAAAGAAATTAAATCCGGGAGGTCATGCAAAACTAAGCGGAATTTCCGTTATTGAGAAACTATAAATTCAGGATTGTGGAAAAAAAACGAACCAATTTTTTTATTCTGGCGAAACTCACTTTCACAGCTATTTTCCTGTTATTAATGTTTTCAACACATGCCCAGAAATTGGAAACTTTTAAGAACTATTGCGGGGGATTTTACAAAAGCATGGCGGATCTGCTGAAAATGCAGCAAAAGGAAATCGGCTTTTATGACTTTAAATCGGGTCAAACTATTGCAAGCATTGGTGCCCAATGCGGTCACTGGGAAGCCGCTTATGCGGCCACCACTGATAGCGTTACTTTCTATCTGGAAGATATCGATTCCAGTAAATTCAAAAAGAGCCAGGTTGAATTTGCCTGGAATTATTACGCCACCCTCCGCGGCAGGCCTATGACAAGTGACTATAAAATGATCATTGGAGATGAACACTCTACTTCACTTCCAGAAAATACATTTGACAAGATCCTTATCATAAATAGCTTTCATGAATTTACATTCCAGGCCGAGATGCTTGCGGATATTAAAAAGAAACTTAAGCCGGACGGCATCCTTTACATTGATGAAGCATTGCCAAAGAGACAAGGACAACTACATGGTATTTGCAATAAACCTATGCTTACAAATGAAGAAACAATTGCAATATTTAAAAAGAATGGTTTTGAGTATGTCGACGGCGTTGATTTCAACTACCGGCAAAAAAATCCAACAAGAAAGATATTCGCCTTTAAAATAAAAGAGTAAAAAGTACGAGCAACTAATAATTTTCTTCGCTTCGTTCGGTTTTTAAAAGCCTTTCATTTTTTGCCTGTTCAATATTTCGTTCAATAACTTTTAAGAGAAATGAGAGTTCAAAAGGCTTTTCAACAAAATCATTGGCTCCGGCTTTGATTGCAGCAATACCAATATCAGGAGAAGCCGAAACCATTATAACAGGTATATGGCTTGTCTGCTCATTAGTTTTTAAATAATGACAAATTTCTAAGCCATCAATACCAGATAATAATTTATCAACGAGAAAAAGATCGGGGATACTGAATTTGTTTTCAAATATTTCACTTGCCTCCTCTTTTACTTCAATATCATAACCTGCCTTAGTCAAAACTATTTTGAAAATATCCCTGATCCCAGGATCATCATCGGCAATAAGAATCTTGTACTTCATCGCCATCTACGAGGCAAAAGTTATGCCTTTAAAATGCATTTACTGGTATACTAATTGTTTTATAGATAAAAAATACATCTATGAAACTTCCAGCAATGTTATTAAAAGCAGGTCTTGTGAGTGCCGGGGCAGGAATCTATTTATACTTCAAGAAGCTTTTTAAAAGCAAGAAGAAAACAAAAAAAGAACCCGCTAAAAATTTAAAGCAAACCAAAGCAGCTAAAAAACCTGCTATTAAACCACGGAAAAAAAGATCAGCAGTTATTGAAAACTAAATACCAATGTGCTAAACATTAATGTTACATTGTCTTTGCATGGTTCTTGTAATTATATCAAAGGGATTAGGCCCTATTTATAATTAAATCAATTTGTACCAAAGACAAACTACATGATAAGATTTTCTTTATTTGCGTTTATATGCTTATTTCAAGGTGTTTGCGCCTTTGGACAGCTTTCTCAAAATGATTCTTCAGTCAGCAGGCAATCACTTTCTGATGATTCAGTAAGCATGCCTTTTTCAACAAAATATAAAGCTTCAGGCTCCAAAGAATTTTTTTGGGGAAAACATTACCGGAAAGAATGGGGAACCATCGTAAGTTTCCCTGTACTGGATATGAAAACTTTTAAAGGTGGTTTAACTCCTGATAAATTAGGCGGTGGTCATCAATCAAAATCATTGAGGGTTATTGCTGGTGATGGAAAAGAATATGTATTGAGAACAGTTGAAAAAGATCTAACTCCCTTAATACCTGAAAATTTAAGAGGAACATATTTACATAGGCAAGCCAATGACCAGTTAAGCATGGCTCATCCTTATGGCGCAATGATCGTAGCGAAACTTGCTGAAAGTATCTCGATTTTTCATATGAACCCTGAAATACTATTTGTTCCAAATACAGAGGCGCTGAAAGAGTTTCGTGATACTATCGGTGGAAAGCTTTGCTATTTTGAAGAAAGACCTTCCGGAAAGGGTTGGGAAAAAGATGCGATTGCTGATGGAGCTGATGAAGTTGAAAACACAGAAAAGGTCTTAGAAAAATTTGCAAAGGATACAAAATACAGGATGGATCAAAAAGAGTTGTTGAAGGCAAGGTTGTTTGATATGGTGATAAATGATTTTGACAGGCATGAGGATAATTGGAACTGGGCAAAATTCGAAAAAGATAGTATAACGCTTTATAAACCTTTTGCAAAAGACAGGGACCAGGCATTATCAAAAGTTGATGGGTTGTTTATGCATTTTATCGCAATGCCATGGGCTTTGCGTCCTTTGGAAAATATGACCAAAAAAGTAAAAGATGTTATGGGAGAAAATTTTGCCGCCAGGAATCTTGATCGGCAATTTCTAAATGAACTTACAAAAGAAGATTGGCAACAGACTATTTCCAGTATGCAATCTTCACTCACCAATGATGCGATAAAAGAGGCAGTTGATGTAGTGCCCGAAGAAGTAAATAAATATTCCGGTGATTTTTTGAAGAAAAGATTGATACAAAGAAAAGATAATCTTTCACAATATGGAATGAAATATTATCGTAAGCTAAATAAATATGTAAGTATAGTTGGTTCTGCTAAAAAGGAAAACTTTACTATTAATTTTTTGGAGGATTCAATGTCTGTCACCGGAATGAGTGAAAAGAATGATACTTTCTATCATCGCATGTTTTATCCTGGCCAAACAAAAGAAGTAAATATATATGGCCTTGAGAGTAAAGATCATTTTACAATTTCCGGCAATGCAAAAAATAAATTTAAAGTTCGCATAATTGGTGGTGAAGAAACTGATACATATATAACTAACAGAACAGCTTCCGGAAAAAAAGTTCGCATTTATGATGTGCAGGACAGCATTTATGTGAATGAAAAAGATTACCGTGTTAATCGAAATGAAGATACTTTATATCAATATAAAAGAGACGCTACTAAATATGATTGGTTCATGCCATTTATCATTCCTGGTTATAACCCTGATGATGGAGTACATTTCGGCATTGGCTTCATGTACAAAAAACAAAAATGGGGTAAGGCGCCTTTTGGATGGGAACAAAGTGTTAGGATTGAATATGCAACTCAATCAGGCTTTCTCGGTTTTGGCTATAAGGGGCTATTCAAACATGTATTTGGGAAATGGGACCTGGATCTTATTGCAATGTACAGGGGACCAAAGTTTGTATTTAATTATTATGGCACTGGCAACGAAACTGAATTAATAGTAAAAGATAAAACTTATTACAGAACAGGCTTAAAAGCATTATCGCTAAACCCTGGAATTATCAGGGAGACCGATCATGTGTATGTTCGTTTCAGTTTAGAGTATGATGAGATAAAGGTTTTAAAAACGCAGGGAAAGTTCATTAGTTCAGCTTTTGCTGAAGTTGATCCAAGAATATTTTCAAAACAACACTTTGCCGGTATACGTGGTGATTGGAATTTTTCAAGTGTTGATATTAAGAAAAATCCGACAAAAGGCTTGAACATTGAAGCGGGATTTAATGCAAGAGATAATCTTGACAGGACTTCCTCCTACCTAAATCTTCGGGGATCTTTTTCTTTTTACCAATCTTTGGGCAGTTCATTAGTGTTTGCTCACCGTACTGGTGCTGCTACAAATTTTGGCGACTATGATATTTATTTTGCAAACACATTAGGAAGAAGTGAAAATCTTCGTGGTTTTTGGCGTTATCGTTTTTCAGGGAAAACAAGTTTTTATCAGAACACAGAATTAAGATTGGCTTTATCAAAAAGAAAAAACTTTGGTATGCTGGGCTTTTTTGATGATGGAAGAGTTTGGATAGAAGATGAGGATTCAAAAACATTTCATGTAGGATATGGTGGAGGGCTCTATTTTATACCATTTAATGCATTAGGTATAAATCTATCTTATGCAACTTCGAAAGAAACATCAATGATCTTGATAAAAACAGGTTTTCTTTTCTAGCTGCCCTTCGCTTCGCTTAGGGTGACAATTGCGGAGTAGAATTGTTACCGTACAAGAGTGCGACGCAACGGAAGCCAAATAGAATTCAAAAGCTGACTAACAAATGTCTTTAATCTTTTGCGATCTTTTTATAGCTTGCGACAACACCTCGAATCAACGATGAACTAAATCCCTGGTGTTCCATTTCATTAAGTCCGGCGATCGTACATCCTTTTGGAGTCGTGACCTTATCGATCTCATGTTCCGGGTGAGTATTTTTCTCCAATAATAATTGTGCAGCGCCTTTTACGGTTTGTGCAGCGATCAGTGCGGCAGTGTTTACATCAAACCCAATTTCTATTCCGCCCTGGATGTTTGCACGAATGTATCTCATTGCATAAGCCGTACCGCATGCTCCGAGTATTGTTGCGGCATCCATGAGTTTTTCATCGATCATTATTGTTTTACCCAACTGATCAAATAACTGGCGTATATAATTTATCTGTGATTCGGATGCGCCTGCATGTGAAAGGCATGTCATGCTTTGCTGTATAGCAATCGCAGTATTTGGCATGGCACGAATAACAGGAACAGGCTTGCCGATAGCTTTTTGTAATTGTTCAATCCAAACACCAGAGACAACAGAAACAATAACATGTTTTTTTGGATCAAGTGCAGTTTTTATTTCACTAATGATGTCAGCAAAATTGTATGGTTTTACTGCGAGAATAATTATTTCAGCGGTCTTTACTGCTTTTTTATTATCACTATGGACCATTGATCCTTGCTCAGCAAAACGACTGAGTGGCGAAAGATTTCTCCTTGTTATAGAAAGTTCTACCGGGCGGCTGAACTCACTTTGAATCAATCCTTCGGCAATTGATGCGCCGAGATTACCTCCGCCAATGATTGCAATTTTCTTTGACATACATATTTATTTAATAAAAAATGCCACACCGAATCTATTGGTGTGGCAAACAACAATTAGCAAATATCAGTAATATTTTTTTTCTATAAGGAAATTCTTTACATAGGTCTCCACTCCTTCTTCCAATGAATAAAAATCTTCTTTATAACCTTCATTGCGGAGTTTATTCATATCAGCCTCTGTGAAGTATTGATACTTATCACGAATATCGATCGGTGTATCGATAAATTCAATTACGGGTTCTTTGTCAAGACTTTTAAAAATAGCAGTTACAAGATCTTTAAAAGTTCTTGCCTTCCCTGTTCCCAAATTATACAAACCCGAAGTAGGTTTTTCATTCATTAACCAGTAACAGATATCAACCACATCTTTTACGTAAACGAAATCACGGAGCTGTTCGCCGTCTTTAAATTCAGGCTTATGAGATTTGAAGAGTTTTACTTTACCAGATAATTTTATTTGATTAAAGGAATGAAAGATCACACTGGCCATTCTTTCCTTGTGATATTCATTAGGGCCATAAACATTGAAAAACTTTAAACCAGCCCAGAAAGGCGGTTGCTTTTTTTCTTTCAAAACCCATTTGTCAAATTCATTTTTTGATCTGCCGTAAGGATTGAGTGGCTTTAGTTTGTATGGCAAATCATGATCGTCTTTATAGCCTAATTCTCCATCACCATAAGTTGCAGCGGAAGATGCATACACCAATGGAATATTTTTTTCAACACAATAGTTCCAGATCTTTTTTGAATAATCAACGTTTAGTTTTTCCAGAATTGCATAATCAAACTCAGTCGTATCTGTTCTTGCACCCAAATGAAAAACAAAATCAATTTTCATCGGGTGATCATTTAACCAGTCAAATAGCCCGTTCCTGTCAACTCTTGCAACTATTTTTTTATCCTCGTAATTAGGCTTTTTATTTTCATCATCAAACTCATCAACGATTATGATGTTGGTGTAACCTTTTCGATTCAGATAACCAACCATACAACTGCCGATAAAGCCAGCAGCACCGGTAACTAATATGACAGAATTACGATCCACTAATTAAATTGAACTTAATGCAGAGCCAGCTTCTTCTTTTGATAATTGATCTTCAATTGCTGAATCATATTCTTCCTGCCACCAATCTATCGTTCCCCAGAAATCACCATTCACCAACATTTCGCCACTGGTTACCAATCCAATTCTTTCATGGGAAAAATCTTTCATTATATTTTCAAATTTTTCGATCAGTTCAGCTTTCACACTTACCACTACCCTGCTTTGGCCTTCTCCAAATAAATAAGCATCCTCACGCAGGTCATCTTTTGTTTCTACAGTAAACCCAAGTTCACGATTAAAGCCACTTTCACAAAGAGTGACAAACAATCCTCCTTCGCTTATATCATGTGCAGATTGAATTAATTTTTTATTAATAAGCTCAGCAATTTTTTGTTGTAATGAAAATTCTTCTTCCAACTCGAAATAAGGAGCTGGTGAAAATTCTATATTACAAACTTTAGAGAGGTATTGTGATGAGTTAATATCGTTTGTCGATTTGCCCAACAAATAAATAACATCGCCTTCCTTCTTAAAATCCAATGTCATCTTTTCATTAATGTTTTCCAATAAACCAACCATACCGATCGTTGGTGTTGGATAAACAGGGCCATCGGGGTTTTGATTATAAAAACTCACGTTACCGCCTGTAACCGGTGTATCAAACTTTCTGCACGCCTCTCCCATTCCTTTTATCGCCTGCACAAATTGATAATATACTTCGGGATCATAAGGATTTCCAAAATTTAAACAATTGGTTACACCCAGTGGCTGACCGCCACTACAAACAATATTTCTTGCTGCTTCACTTACCGCTATCATTGTTCCTTTATAAGGATCAGCAAAAACGTAACGGCTGTTGCAATCAGTTGTGATAGCCAATCCTTTCTTGGTTCCTTTTACTAACACAACCGGTGCATCTGTTGGCGCATTGGTTGAAGCATTGTTTGTACAAACCATACTATCATATTGACTATATATCCAACGTTTGGATGCAATAGATGGAAGTATGATCAATTTTTCAGCAACAGACTTTAGATCTCTTGGAACAGAAATGGAATTAGCATCAAACTTTTTTATTTCATTCAAGTATTTTGGTTCACGAAATTCTCTGTCATACTGAGGGGCTCCGCCTCCCAATACCAAGTCATACGCTGGAAGTGAGGCTTCCAACTCATTATTCATGTAAAAATTAAGAATGCCGTCATCAGTCACTTCACCAATAACCGAACAAGGCAGATCCCATTTTTCAAAAATTTTCGTTACCTCATCTTCTCTTCCCTTTTCTGCAACTAACAACATTCTCTCCTGGCTTTCACTCAACAACAATTCCCATGCTTTCATGTTTTTTTGGCGTGTAGGAACTTTATCAAGATCTATTCTCATTCCCACTTCACCCTTTGCACTCATTTCAGAAGTAGAACATATAATTCCTGCTGCTCCCATATCCTGCATTCCAACTACAGCACCGGTTTGTATCACTTCCAAGCAAGCTTCCAATAATTTTTTCTCCTGGAAAGGATCACCCACCTGAACTGCAGGCAGATCTTGTGCACTTTCAGCGGTGATATCAGCCGAAGCAAATGAAGCGCCGCCAATTCCATCTTTACCAGTTGCACTTCCAACAAACATTACTGGATTACCTTTCCCTTTTGCAGTTGCAGAAACTGTTTCACCTGCTTTTACAATACCAACACTCATTGCATTTACTAATGGATTGGTATGATAGCATTCGTCAAAATAAATTTCACCGCCAACTGTTGGAACACCAAAACAATTTCCATAATGGCCAATGCCATGTACTACACCAGAAAGTAAATGTTGCGTTTTATCTTCTTCTAAATTTCCAAAACGCAAAGAATTTAAAGCTGCAATTGGTCTTGCACCCATTGTAAAAATATCACGATGGATTCCACCAACACCGGTAGCTGCACCCTGGAATGGTTCAATAGCAGATGGATGATTATGAGATTCAATTTTAAAAACAACACCAAGTCCATCACCAATATCCATTAAACCTGCATTTTCTTCACCAGCTTTTACAAGCATACGTCCACCTTCACGGGGTAATGTCTTTAACCATTTAATAGAATTTTTATAACTACAATGCTCACTCCACATGCCACTGAAAGCACATAGTTCATTGAAGTTTGGTGTTCGTCCAAGTCTTTGCTTGATTAGTTCAAATTCTTCAGCTGTCAGGCGAAGTTGTTCAGCAGTCTTTACAGTTATTTCCATAGTTTTTTAAGAAAGCGCAAAGCTAATGATATTGTATGATGCCAAGCAATTGCTTAATCCTATTTTACAAACTTAAAATTCACTTTTTGAATATCATGTTTGCTTATTCACTTGTCGTACAATCAAATATTTATAGCTATTTTGCGAAGATAAACCTGACCGATTGTATTATTTATTATTTGCTGGATACCTCTGTTTATTTGCGTGGTTAATTACGAGACTTGGCTTCTTTAAAAAATCAGGGCTTAGCAATGCCCAATTGATTATTTTGTTTTTGCTCAAGGTAATGGCTGGCATTTTTTATGGATGGATCGGGATCTACTATGGCCAGTATGCTTATATGTATGATACATGGGGCTATCATTATTTGAGTGTGGAAGAATATAAACTGCTTTTCCACAGCCCCTCAGAATATTTTTCCAATATTTTTCACAGTGGATATGAAAGTAAGTATGGTGGTTTTTTTTCCTCTGGTTATTCCTGGTGGAACGATCTGAAGAGTAATATGTTCATCAAATTTCTTTCAGTTGTAAATATTTTCAGTTTTGGAAATTATTATGTCAATGTGATCTTTTATTCCTTTATCACTTTTATAGGACCGGTGTCAATATATCGTGTGTTTAGCGATGTATTCCCTGGCAAAAAAGTGCATGTGCTACTAGCAACATTTTTAATTCCTTCATTTGTCTATTGGACAAGTGGTATTCATAAGGACGGACTTGTTTTCATGGCGATAGGCCTTATCATTTATCATGTCTATTTTGGTTTAAAGGAAAAAAAGTTCAGTCTCTCCCGCATTTTTCCTTTCCTTATTTCATTTATTATTATTCTTTCATTCAGAAATTTTTTGCTGGTAATACTTATCCCTGCATTATTTGCCTGGGTACTTTCAACTAGGATTCAAGAAAGAAATGCCCTCATTTATATTTCTACCTATTTAATATGCGGATTACTTTTCTTTTCATTGAGATACATTTTTCCGGGGCTTGATTTTCCACAAGCTGTAGTTGACAAGCAACAAGCTTTTAAAACATTGCAGGGAAATTCGGGCATTGAGCTGCCTGAATTAAAACCAACTCTCGGAAGCTTTTTAATGAATGCTCCACATGCAATAAGCTCCACAACTCTTCGTCCTCATCCAGGTGATGTAAAGCATATTCTTTCAATGGCAGCAGCATCAGAAACCGCATTTCTTCTGCTTCTCTTTTTTCTATTTTTATTCTGGCGAACAAACGGCGTAAAGTCGACTTCGTTTACCTGGTTTTGTGTCTTCTTCTCGTTTTCCTTTTTACTATCGATAGGATTCACGGTAAACTTTCTCGGAGCGATAGTTCGATACAGAAGTATTATCCTACCTTTTTTATTGGTTCCTGTAATTAGTCTCATTAATTGGGAAAGGATTTATTCCATCCTTTTTAATAACATTAAAAATAATTCTAATATCTCTGATGTCTAGGTATTTTTAGGATTTACTTGAATTTATTCAATTTTTTGCCAAAATTTCCCACATTTCACAATAAAAATTGTTGGTATCGCCAAAAATTATTGGTTTTATTAACCAATATGCTTTTTTTTGCATTTGAACCCCTTTATTAAAATTTAAATGCAATTGTTATGGTGTCATCAAAACTAGAATACATCTGGCTGGATGGATACAAGCCAATTCAA
>Ga0207701_10002951_pt1 | contig 17526 bp, 10 predicted proteins | sample KBSSwiSSwithPhiX_FD_184294 | JGI IMG/M metagenome (GOLD analysis project Ga0207701, IMG submission 184294) | Switchgrass rhizosphere bulk soil microbial communities from Kellogg Biological Station, Michigan, USA, with PhiX - S5 (SPAdes) (version 2) | ecosystem: Environmental > Terrestrial >... | reverse complement strand
AACGCCTACCCGCATCTCGATCACCACCGGCGGCACGGGCGGCGTGTACTACCCCTTGGGCGGCGGCATGGCGAACGTCCTCTCCAAGTACCTGCCGGGGCTTACGGCGACGGCCGAGGTAACAGGAGGCTCGGTCGACAACCTCAAGCTCATCAACGCCGGCAAGTCCGAGGTCGCCTTCTCGATGGCCGACGCGACGTGGGATGCGTACCAGGGCGTCGACAAGTTCAAGGACGCCAAGGTCGGCGCCCGGACGCTCATGGTGCTGTACCCCAACAAGACGCACGTGGTGACCGTCGAGGGCACGGGCATCAACAAGCTGTCCGATCTCAAAGGGAAGCGCGTCTCCACTGGCTCGCCCGGCAGCGGCACCGAGATCCTGGCGTTTCGCATCCTCGAGGCGGCCGGCATCGATCCCAAGAAGGACCTTAAGCAGGAGCGATTGGGGGCCGCGGAGTCGGTGAACGCGATCAAGGACCGGAAGATCGATGCGTTCTTCTGGTCGGGCGGCGTGCCGACGGCGGCCGTCACCGATCTGGCGGCGACGCCTGGCCTCAAGATGAAGCTCATCGATCATGACGAGTACGTCGACGCGATGAACAAGCGCTACGGGCCGCTTTACGTGAAGGCGGTGATTCCCGCGGGCTCGTACCCCGCGCAGGACAAACCCAACACCGAAATCGACGTCTGGAACATCCTGATCGCGAGCGACAAGATGAGCGACCAGATGGCGTACGACATCGTGAAGACGCTGTACGACAAAAAGGCCGAGCTCGTCGCCGTTCACGCCGAAGCGAAGAACATCGACCTCAAGAACCAGGCGCAGGGCTCGCCCATCCCGTTCCACCCGGGCGCGAAGAAGTACCTCGCCGAGCAGGGCATCAAGGTCAACTGACGCGGGAGATCCCGCGCGCTTCGGTTTCGCTGCGGCCCGCGGATCCCAAGGGGGAGATGATGGCGGATGCCGCACCGCAGGTGCCGCAGCACGAGGCCATCGCGGCCGCCGCCACCGTCGGCGAGGACCGCCTGCAAAAGGCGGCCGCGTACATCGAGGAAGAAGAGGGCGCGACCAGCCGTTACGCCGGCTGGCTCGCGCAGTTCACGACGGTGCTGCTCGTCGGCATGTCGCTGTTCCACCTCTATGCGGCGCTCGAGATCGTTCCCGCGCAGGTGCTGCGGCCCGTTCACGTCGGCTGGACGCTGCTGCTCGTCTTCATGCTGTTTCCCATCGCGGCGCGCTATCGCAACCGGCTCATGTGGTGGGATGTCGTCTGTGCCGCGCTCGGCGTCGCGACGATCGTCTATCTGCTGGCCGGAGGCGACGACATCTGGGACCGCAACACGCTGCCGAACAGCACCGACGTCCTGTTCGGTGTGACGTTCGTGCTGCTCGTGCTCGAGGCGGTAAGGCGCACGTCGGGTTGGATCATGCTGCTCGTGATCGGACTGTTCCTCATGTACGCGTTCGTGGGTCCCTGGCTGCCGGGACAGTGGGCACACCGCGGGTACGATGTGTCGAGCATGACCGGGTTCCTCTATCAGACGCTCGAGGGGATCTTCGGGACGGCGGTCGACGTGTCGTCGTCGCTCATCATCCTGTTCACGATCTACGGCGCGTTCCTGCAGTATTCCGGCGCCGGCAAGTTCTATCTCGACTGGAGCTTCGCCGCGATGGGGAGCAAGCACAGCGGGGCAGGGCGCACCGTGGTGCTCGCCTCGTTCCTGCTGGGTGGCCCGTCGGGGTCCGGGGTGGCGACCACGGTCACGATCGGGTCCGTCGCCTATCCGATGCTCGAACGTGCGGGCTACGGCAAGGAGGCGGCGGGAGGGCTGCTGGCCGCGGGCGGCCTCGGCGCGATCATCTCGCCGCCGGTGCTGGGCGCCGCCGCGTTCCTGATTGCCGAGTTCCTGAAGATCAGTTACCTCGACGTGCTGCTGATGGCGACGGTGCCGACGCTGCTCTACTACCTGTCGCTCTTCCTCATGGTCGAGCTCGACACGCGCAAATTCGGGATGCCGAACGTCGCCGTTGCGGTCGAGGGTCAGCTCTGGCTGCTCACGAAGCGCTACTGGTACCACTTCGTGTCGCTCGTCGCGATCGTGGTGTTCATGGTGTGGGGCTTCTCGCCGATGCTGTCCGTCTTCTGGGCGACGGTCGTCACCTTCGCGGTATCGTTCCTTCGCCGCGACACGGCGATGGGACCACGGAAGGTGATCGCGGCGCTGCGCGACGGCTCCGCCCAGATGTTGAACGTCGCTGCCACGTGCGCGGCGGCCGGGATCATCGTCGGCGTGGTCGCGAAGACGGGGCTCGGCCTCAAGTTCAGCTCGATCGTCATCGCCTACGCGGGGGGCAGCCTGTTCCTGACGGCGCTGTTCACGGCGCTGATCGTGTGGGTGATCGGTCTCGCGGTCCCGGTGACGGCGAGCTACATCATCTGCGCGGTGATCGCCGCGCCGGCGCTCGTCAAGCTCGGCGTCCCCGACTACGCGGCGCACATGTTCGTCTTCTACTACGCCGTGCTGTCGGAGGTGTCGCCGCCGACGGCGCTGTCGCCGTTCGCAGCCGCGGCGATCACCGGCGGCGATCCGTACCGGACGACGCTGCAGTCTTGGAAATACACGCTGCCGGCGTTCATCGTTCCGTTCGTGTTCGTCCTCGACCCCTCCGGTGTCGGCCTCCTCTTGAAAATGCCGAAGGACGGCTCGTGGGCGAGCGTCGCGTGGATCGGCCTCACGGCGTGCATCGGAATTGCGGCGCTGGCCGCCGGGACGCAGAAGTGGCTGCTGACCGAATGCACGGGCCTCGAGCGCTGGGTGCTCGTCGCGTGCGGGCTGTTGCTCGTGTATCCGGCGCCGGCGAGCGATGCGATCGGTCTAGCGGGCGTCGCCATCGTGCTCGCGCTGCAGATCCGCAGGCGACGACGAAGGGCACGCGCGTAGGGATCGTTCCGAACTACCGCTCGCCGCCTTTGCGCATGCACTTCGGATCCTTGTCCCACTTCTCTTCGCAGTACTGCAGAAACGCCTTCTGCTCGCAGATGAATTTCGAGAAGAGGCCCTCGCTGCCGCATTTCTGCATCGCCGCCGCGAGCATCTGTGCGCCATCGACGGGCTGTGCCGGCGCCGCGACGCGGCCGCCCGCCAGCTGCGCCTGCGAGTCGGTTTCCGTGGGCTTCGGCGCTCCGCCCTCGTATTCGAGAGGGACGGGCACGGGCATCGATTTCGAATCCTGGCTCGTGCCTTTCGCCACCTTGGCGCCGGTCTTCGCGCTGCCCGGTGCGCCAGGCGTTTTGGGCGAAATTGCGGCCGCAGAGGCCTGACCCCGCTCCGGTCCGGCCGGCCCTGCACCCAGCTTCGCGGGGTCTCCGACGGTGGTCCATGAGGGTTCTTCGACGCGGGTGAAGACCGGCGAAGGTTCGACATTGCCGCGTTCTGTCAGCGTCGGCATCGTCCGGCCGGACCAAGGCTCCGCCGCGCGGGGCACTGAAAGCTCGCGCTGCGCGACGTAAACGGCCATGACCGCCGCGAGTCCCAATCCGACCCACAGGATGGGTCTCACCGAACGGGGCGGCGGCGTCCCCGACGATGTCACTGCCAGGGTGATCGACGGTGCAGCCGCAGGCTCCGCGGCCATGGTCGCCGCGGCCGAGATCCTGGCGAGCGCGGCGCCACGAGCGCGCTGCAGCGCCTTCGCACAGTCGGCACACAGCTTGGCGCTGCCGGTCGCGGTGGGCCGGTCGCATAGTCGACATTTCATCGCCTCGCCTCCTTGCGTGAAATGATCATTGAATCTCCACTGTCACCTACAAAGAGCCCGAGACAACGAGCCCGAGATGCTTAACGCGATTGTTGCAATCGCCCGATGCGACGTCCGTGACGTTCGAAGCAATGTTCGAGCCATGTTTCGGGTCCCTCTGGCGTGTCATTTGCTTTGCCGTGAGGGTCGATTCACGCCCGTTGGCCGCGACCTGCGCCGGCGCCACGACCCGTGCTCGAAAGATCCATGTCGAAGCAAGCCATCGCCGCCGCGTTCGCGTCCATACCCTGGCACCGTGTCCGGGTGGTCTGGCCATTCGTCACGATCGTCGCGCTCATGCTGCTCCTGGGCAATGCGAGCCTCGACGTCATCTGGGGGATGCGCGCGCTCGTCAACGCCGATAACGTGCGCGCCAAGGCGCTTTCGTATGCGGTGGGAGACCTGGAGCAGTTCGCGCAGACGAAGAGCGAGCATTCGTACCGGCGCTTCCTCACCGAGATTGCCGCCGTCAATGCGCTGCGCGATGCGCGGACGGCGCTCGACCGGCCTCGTGCCGAGGTCGCGCGCGCCGAGCAGAGATTGCGCGATGCCGGTACCACGCCCGACGACGCGAAACCGCTGGTGGATCTCTATCGCCGCTTCCGCGGCGTCGCATTCATCACGACCACCACGAGGCTATGGGATGAGGCCGACGCATACGCGAAGGAGCTCTCGGCTCTCGGCGAAACGTTGCAGAACGCGATGCCCGCCGCAAAGGGGGCGAGCGCCACTCTTCAACCGACTCTTGGCCGCATCCGCGTCCTCGAGCGCAAGGTGACCGCCGTCAACGAAGCAGTCGCTGCGACTACGAGCGAGGGGCTGCGGCAGACGTCGGCGCTGCTGATGGTGATCAACGTCGCCGCCGGCGTTGCGCTGCTCATGATCGCGCTGATCGTGACGCAGCGCCTGATCCGCAACCGCGAGCAGGCGGAGAACGACTTGCGGATCAGCGAGGAACGTTTCGAGTACGCCGTCCTCGCGAGCAACGACGGCATCTGGGACTGGAGCCTGCGCAGCGAGCACCTGTTCCTGTCCGCTCGCTTCGAGATGCTCCTCGGATTCGAGCCTGGGGAAGTGCAGGAGACGCCCGCGTCGTTCCTGCGGCGCATCCATCCGCGCGACCGCCATGCGACGGCGTTGGCGCTGCGCACGCACCTGCGCTCGGGCAACCGCTTCGACCTCGAGTTTCGGATCCGCATGAAGGACAGCGCATATCGGTGGTTCCGCACCCGTGGCCGCTCGGTGCTCGACGTCGAGGGCAAGCCGCGGCGCATGGCAGGGTCGTTGACCGACATCACGGATCGCAAGCAGGCGGAAGCGCAGATCTTCGAGGAAAAGGAGCGGGCGCAGGTCACGCTCGCCTCGATTGCCGACGCGGTGATCACCGTGGATACGTCCGGCCGCATCGAATTCCTGAATCCGGTCGCGGAGCGTCTGACCGGGTGGCGCAACGAGGACGCCTACAAGTGCGCGGTGACAAAGGTGTTCTCGGTGGTCGACGAGAGCACCGGGCTCGAGGTTTCGGATCCCGTCGCCCGCGCGCTGCGCGACGGCTGCATCGTCGAGCCGGACGGAAACGTGGTCCTCCGACGCAGAAGCGATGCGCCGGTCGCGATCGACCACAGCGTGGCGCCGATCCGCGACCGGATGGGCGGGGTGATCGGAGCGGTGCTCGTCTTCCACGACATGAGCCGCGAGCGCCAATACGCGACGCGTCTTGCGCATCTCGCAAGTCACGACCCCTTGACCGGCCTTCTCAACCGCCGCGAGTTCGAGCGGCGACTCTCGATGGTGCTCGTCGATGGCGCGCAACTGGGCGTCAATCACGCGGTGCTGTACCTCGATCTCGACCAATTCAAGGTCGTGAATGACACCTGCGGCCACGCCGCCGGCGACGAGCTCCTTCGGCAGATCGCGCTGCTCCTGCGGCCGCGCCTGCGTGAAGGCGACACGCTCGCGCGGCTCGGCGGCGACGAGTTCGGCGTGCTTCTCGAGCATTGTGCCGCCGCACCCGCGCTGCAGATCGCGCAGACGCTGCGCACCGCGGTGGCGGACTTCCGCTTCGTCTGGAAGGACCGCTCGTTCAACGTCGGCGTCAGCGTCGGCGTCGTCAACGTCTCGGACGCGTCGCAAACGCTCGCCGCCGTGCTGTCCGCCGCCGATGCGGCGTGCTACATGGCGAAGGACAACGGCCGCAATCGCGTGCAGGTCTATTGTCCCGACAGCAACGAAGTCGCGACGCGGCAGGGCGAGATGGAATGGGTCAACCGGCTGCATCGCGCGCTCGGCGAGAATCGCTTCTGCCTGTTTGCGCAGCCCGTTTACGGCACCCGCGGCGACAACCAGACTCCTCCTTACACCGAGCTCCTGGTGCGGTTGCGCGACGAAAGCAACAACCTCATTCCGCCCGCCGAGTTCCTTCCCGCCGCCGAGCGCTACAACCTGATGCCGGACATCGATCGCTGGGTGATCACCACTGCGTTCGGCATCCTGGCGCAGCAGCTCGAGTCGGGCGACGGATCGGACATCGGCGAGAACATAGCGATCAACCTCTCCGGGGCGTCGATCGGCGAGGACAGCTTCCTCGACTTCGTCCGTGCGCAGTTCATGCAGTTCCGGATCCCGTATTCGCAGATCTGCTTCGAGATCACGGAGACGACGGCGATCACGAGCCTGTCCAAGGCGATGGACTTCATGACTTCGCTGCAGGCGCTCGGCTGCCGCTTCGCGCTCGACGATTTCGGCGTCGGCGTATCGTCGTTCACTTACCTCAAGAACCTGCCCGTGGACTTTCTCAAGATCGATGGCAGCTTCGTGAAGGACATGCTGCAGAACCCGGTCAACCATGCGATGGTGGAGGCGATCCATCGGATCGGCCACATCATGGGCAAGAAGACGATCGCCGAATCGGTCGAGAGCCTCGCCATCCTCGAGGCCCTGCGCAAGATCGGCGTCGACTACGCGCAGGGGTTTGCGATCGCGAGGCCCGAGATCTTCGGGCAGTTCCGGCGGCCTGCACCTCTGCGGCGCATCGCCAACGGTTGATGGCAGCGTGGCGTTCGACGCCAGCGTGGGCGTCGAACCGCATGGCGCAGCAGTGTCGGCTCCTCGCGGCGTATCATGGAAGCTCTCCATCAACGCCGGAGAGCGCGTGCGCAAGGTCGACGAACTGTTCCTGCGTTACGGCGAGTCGCACCGCAACCCGAAGAACGAAGCGATCCACTGGGTCTGCGTTCCGCTCATCACGTGGAGCGTGCTCGCGGCATTGTGGGCGCTCTCGCCGGTCGCGGCGTACGTCGGCATCGGGATCGCGCTCGCATTCTATGCGTGGCTCTCGGTACAGATCGCCCTCGGCATGCTTGCGCTCTTCGCGCTGATGACGTATCCGTTGACGGTGCTCGGCTCGCGTACGCTCGTCGTCGCGGTTGCCGTCTTCGTGCTCGCGTGGATCGGCCAGTTCATCGGGCACAAGATCGAGGGCAGAAAGCCGTCGTTCTTCGAGGACGTGAAGTTCCTGCTCGTCGGCCCCGCCTGGCTCCTTCACTTCGTATACCGGCGCCTCGGGATTCCGTACTGACAGCCCGCTAGTCCAACTCGACGTAGCGCCGGCGTTTCGCCTCGGCCTCGGCCTCGAACATGCAGTCGTAGAAGCCGTCGGGCAATACGTCGCATCCTTCGAGCAGCAGCAGCGAGCGCGTACGCGCAAGCTCCGGATCGGCGAACGCGCGCGCAAGGCCCGCACGAAGACGCTCGACGAGCGCGGGCGGCGCGTCGGGATGCGTGGCGTACGGAAGCCCCGGTGCGCTCGGCGTGCGCCCGATGACGCGCGTGAGGCGGGTGACTTGCGGGCGACATCGCGAGAGCAGCGCGTAGGACACGCAGTCGATCGCCGCGACGTCGACCTCGCCGGCGGCGAGCTGGGCGACGCTCTCCGCATGGCCGCCACTCACGCTGACCGCTCCAAAGAACCGGGCGTCGTTCGCAAGCGGCGCGAACAGTGACCGCAGCGCGTTGAACCCCGAATGCGAGATTCGCGCGCTCACGGAGCATCGCGCGCCGCGCAAGTCTTCGAGTCGGTGCGCCGCCGAGTGCGCCGGCACGACGATAAAGCTGCAGTAGTACGGGCCATCGCACCCGTCGGCTCCATGCCGCGGCGTCGCGACGTATTGCATCCGGCCGGCCCATGACCCGAAGAGCGGATAGCCGCAGGTTTGCGTGAACAGGAGATCGGGCGAGCCCCACAGCGCATCGAGCGCGAGTGTTCGTTCGAGGCGATCGGGAACGCCGGCGATGCCCTCGGCACGAAACGCGCTCGCGAGGCCATCCCACCACGCATCGACGGCAGCGTGAAGCTCGGGCGGATCGTACATCGGGAGACCCGCCGTGCGGGAACGCGTTGCGCTCATCATTCGTTCCCGCATAATGGCGGCACCTCGAAACTTTGAAAAGACGCCGGGCAAAACCCGGCGCCCATTCCATGAGCAACGCCCTTCCTCGCGCCGCCGACTACGTCGTCGTAGGCGCCGGCATCCACGGCCTCTCGACGGCATGGCATCTCGCGATGGAGCTCGAGTCCCGCGGCAGCGGCTCCGGCGCCGACATCGTCGTCCTCGACAAGACCGGTCCCGGCGCCGGCGCGTCGGGCATTGCATGTGGGTGCGTGCGCAACCTGTACATGACCGAGCCGATCCACGCGATCCTGCGCCATTCGGTCGACGTGTGGACGTACGATCCCGTGGCGTTCGGGTTCCAGCAGGTCGGGTATGTCTCGGCGGGCGAGGCAAACCAGGCCGGCGACTACGAAAAGCTGCACGCGAGCCAGGCGCGAGTAGGCTACCCGTCGGACGTCTACCAGGGGAAGGATGCGCGCGAGTTCCTGCGCAGGATCTGGCCCGACTTCAAGACCGACGGCATCGACGTGGTGCTGCACGAGAAGGTAAGCGGCTACGCGGGCACGCGGCAGGCGATTGCGGGCCTCGCGCAGAAGTGCCGCGATCACGGTGTGCGCATCTTCTCGGGCGTGGAAGTCACGAGCTACGACACGACGGCCGGCCGCGTGTCGAAGGTCCGCACGTCGCAGGCGGACATCCACTGCAATGCGGTCGTGCTGGGGCTCGGCGCGTGGACCCCGAAGCACTGGGCGATGCTCGGCAAGCCGGATGCCATCGACGCCCTCTATCCGGATGGCGCGACGGTCCGCAAGGACATGTGGACGTATTGGCGGCTGCTGGAAGGCGAGGTCTACGTCGACCGTCCATACCGCACGGCCAGCGACCTCGATCCGCCGGTGCTGCACGTGGAGCTCATGAACACACCGGTGAAGGACGCGACCACGGGCCGCGAGCTCGCCGATCACCTCTACGTCTACTGGAAGAACGGCGCGGAGCGGATGGATCGTCCGGGCGTGCAGGGCGGCACGATTCCCATCAAGATCGGGCCGAAGGCCGTCACCGATCCGTACGGGCACGACAACGACGATTACCAGGCCGAGCCCGAGTTCGCCGATTACCTCACCTCCGCAATGGGCCAGCTGATGACGCGCTTCGAAGGCTCGCGCAAGCAGTTCCGCGAGCGCAGGAACGGCGGCATCGGCGCGTTCACGCCGGATAACGTGCCGATTTTCGACTGGATCGCGCCGAACGTCTACATGATCGCCGACAGCAATCACGGCTTCAAGATGACCGGCGCCGGCAAGCTGGTGGCGAAATTGCTGGCCGGCAGCCGCGCCGTGCCGGAGCTGAAGCCGTTCGCATTGGACCGGTTCGCGAACGGGCGCACGTTCGGCGCGAGCAACAGCCATTGCCCATGGGTCTGAGCCCGCAGCGCGTCGCGCGGAGGGTAGTAGAGTGATGCGCGCCGGCAAAACGAGCGCGCATCGCGCGCGCAGCGGCAAGAACGCCGCCCGCAAGGGGCTCGTCGAGCGTCTGGCTGAAGGTCCGGTGATCTGCGCCGAAGGCTATCTTTTCGAGCTCGAGCGGCGCGGCTACGTGCAGGCAGGCGCGTTCGTGCCGGAAGCCGTGCTCGATCATCCGGAGGTTGTGGCGCAGGTCCATCGCGATTTCGTGCACGCCGGCTCGGACGTCGTCGAGGCGTTCACTTACTACGCCCACCGCGAGAAGCTTCGGATCATCGGTCGCGAGCAGGAATTGGAAGCGCTCAACAAGGGTGCGCTTGCGATCGCGAAAGACGTCGCCACCGAAACTGGCGCTCTCTTCGCCGGCGACATCTGCAACACCAACGTCTACGATCCGTCCGTTCCACAGAGCATCAGGGCCTGCCGTGCGATGTTCGAGGAGCAGGTCGCATGGGCCGCCGAGGCCGGCGTTGACTACGTCATCGCCGAAACGTTCTCCTACGGCTCCGAAGCGAAGCTCGCGCTCGAGATCATCAAGGCCGCAGGGTTGCGCGCCGCGGTGACGATGACGATCCACCGCGAAACGGTCACGCGCGACGGCATGACCCCCGAAGACTGCTGCCGGATGCTGGCCGATGCGGGCGCGGACGTCGTCGGCTTGAACTGCATCCGCGGACCGAAGACGATGCTGCCGCTGATCGCGCGGATCGTCCGTGCCGTGAACGTTCCGGTTGCGGCGCTGCCGGTGCCGTATCGCACGCATGCGCGCCAGCCGACGTTTCAGTCGTTGCGCGATCGCCACTGCGATTGCATCCCGGGCGAGATGCCGTTTCCGGTCGCGCTCGACCCATTCACCTGCAACCGCTTCGAGATTGCGGAATTCGCAAAGGCGGCGGTCGACCTCGGCGTGCGCTACATTGGCCTCTGCTGCGGCGCGATGCCGCACCATATTCGCAGCATCGCCGAGGCCCTCGGCCGCAAGCCCCCCGCGAGCCGCTACTCGGCCGATATGTCGAAGCACGCGTACTTCGGCACCAACAAGCGCCTGAAGAAGGCGAACCGCGAGTACGCGGCAAAGCTTTGAGGGACGAAGCGAGTTCGTTCAACCTTCCCGTGATTCCCTCGGCGCAGTGCCCGTTGACGCATAGGGTCTTGCCTTCCTCCTCCCGACCGACTGCCCCCGACTTGCCTTGGCTTAAGCCGCCGTTCGCAATGGGTGTCGGCTGCCCGGCCCGCGCTTAGATCGTTGTCGACCTTAGGCATCAATACTCTCTCCCGCTGTTTCCGAGGCGCCGGGCTCAGCGAAAAAATCAGCAGTGTCTGCGCGGTCGTTAACAGAACTCAGCCAGACGTCGGTTGTAAAGTCGAGCAGCTCCTACATGGCGTAGGAGGTGAGGACCCATGTGATTGGCGCGCCACTGGATACGGATTGGAGGTCACCATGATTGAAGAGAGGTTGATTGAACATCGGTCATCGGCCACGGGGATGGCCGGCTCGGGCTGCGGTCCCAGTTGCCGCACCGACGGGCGCGCGAAGCGTTCATTGATTCCAGGTTTTGCAGCGGTTTGCCTGGCAGTGCTCGGAACCCATTACGATGCGGCCTGGGCCGGCCCCATGCTCACCTGGCAGGGAATCTCGCTCGTCAACATCAGCCAAACGAGCGAATTCTTCACTACCGGCGTGCCTCAGGTCGCCGTGAGCCGTGTAGATCCGAATCTGATTGCCGTCGCTTGGCGCAAATACGGGTTGCCGATCAACACGAATGCCGGCGCGAACCCCGGCGAGCGTACGGCCGATTGTCACGTTTCGGTGTCCACGGACGGGGGGCAGACCTTCACCGACACCGATTTGATGCCGATCCTGCGGCAGCGCACCGACCCCGAGATGCCCACGCAGCCGGAGCCGGGGCTTTTCTATTGCAACTGGTCGTGGGTCTCCATCGGGGATGATCGCACCATCTATGCCGGCGGCGCGATGTTCACGGCGCTGGGCGACATCGGCTGGCCGGGGCGCCCTTCAAGCGCGCCGAAGCAGGGGCGCGCGTCCGTCACCATCTCGCACGACGACGGGCGTACATGGAGCCAGCCCACGCTCGGCATCAAGATCTCCCATTTCGCCCCCGGCCTTACGGGGCTCGCCTGCTCCACGGTGCTTCCGTGTGTTTCCACTCCCGGTGGCACGGACCAATGGCATACGCCGTGGGACAACGCGATGGGCGTGGCTGCTCCCGGGAGCTCGACGTTCTATTCGCTCGCCGGCGGTTTTCTGGTTGCGTCGGATGATCGCGCCCAATCCTTCGGAACCGTGTACCGAGTCAGGGTGCCCGGCTGGACTTTCAGCACCGGCAAGCTCGACGCCGCCGGAGACGTTCTCGTCATGCCGATCATCGCGACCAGCACGCCGCTGCAGGCAACGTGCCCGTGTCTTGGCGTGGTAACGAGCACGGACAGGGGCGCGACATGGTCGCCGAGGATCATCGCGCAGGCGAGCGAGTTCAATTCGAGCGGAACGGGCGACACGGCCCGTTACCCCTTTGCGGCGATCGATCCGCGCAATCCGTCGCGGTATGCCGTGGCGGCCTACACGCCGGATCGCAAGTCGGTGCAGGTCTATTGGACTCAAAACGGCGGGGACACCTGGGCGAACGCGGCGGTAGGCGCGCTCCCGAAGAGCGGTCCGCTCCCCATTACGGCGCCGATCGCGCGCGCGGGAAAAATTGGATTGGGCTACACCACCGACGGAAGACTTCTGGTTGTCTGGCGTGTTTTCCAGGCGCCCGACAACCCCAACGTGGCCGGCGGGCCGGGCAAGTTCGATACGTTGGCAGCGCTGCTTCATGGGGATAGCTTCGGACCGACGATTCGGGTCAGCCCCAAATGGTCGACCTATCCGATCGGAACGACCGTCGGCGCCGACCTGCCGACTGCGGCGGATTACAACCTCAACAACGGGGGCGGCGACTTCTCGACGTGGATCACGGGCAACCAGCAGTTTGCTCTGGTTGCCTTTCCTTACGCCCCCGGTGGGTTCGTGATGGACACATACTTCGCCAAGATTCCGCTCAGCATCATGTAGAGGCGATGACGTAGCGGTCGGTCAACCAGAGCGCCGGATCGTCGCCCTGAGCTCGGAACGCGATCCGGCGTCCACCGGAAGCCCGCCGGCCGCCAGCGCCGCGTGAAGTTGCCGCACGTGCTCGTGGCCGAGCGTCTCGGCGACGCACACGACGCGCACCGCGGAGAGATCCGGCCCGGCGAACGCGCGGTCGTGGACGATTTCCTTGATCGACGCGCCGTTCGCCGCGATGAGCTCGGCGAGCCTCGCGAGGCCGCCCGGCCGGTCGCTGATCGTGACGTTGAACCGGCACAGCCGGCCGTCGGCGACGAGACCCACGTCGATGATGCGTCCGAGCGCCGACGAATCGATGTTGCCACCGGCCAGCACCAGCACGACGCGCTTGTCCTTCAGCACGTCGAGCCGCCCGGCGAGCAACGCAGCGAGCGGTGCCGCGCCCGCGCCCTCGACGACGCTCTTCTCGAGCTCGATCAGGCGCAGGATCGCGAGCGCGATCGCCGCTTCGTCGACGGTCACGACGCGATCGACGACGCGTTTCACGAGCCCGAATGGCGCGTCGCCGAGCTTCGCGACTGCAAGGCCATCGGCCAGCGTGTGCGACAGCGTCACGAGCGTCGGCTTGTCCTGCGCCAGCGCTTCGGTGAGACACGCCGCTCGGTCGGGCTCGACGCCGACGATCTCGACGTGCGGCGCTTTCGCCTTGACCGCCGTGCCGATCCCCGCGATCAGTCCACCCCCGCCCACCGGAACGACGATCGCCTCTACGTCGGGCGTCTGCTCGAGGATCTCGAGCCCCATCGTGCCCTGGCCCGCGATCACGTCCGCGTTGTCGAACGGGTGGATGAACGTGAGACGTTCGCGCGCCGCGATCTCGCCCGCATAAGTCCGCGCCTCGGTCAGGTCGGCGCCATGGAGGACGACGTTCGCGCCGAACTGGCGGCAGTTCGTCACCTTGACGAGCGCCGCGAACTTCGGCATCACCACCGTCGTCGCAATGCCCAGAAGCTTCGCGTGATACGCAATGCCCTGCGCGTGATTGCCCGCCGAGGCGGCGATCACGCCGCGCCTGCGCGCGTCGGGCGACAGCTTGAGCAGAGCGTTGCGCGCGCCGCGCTCCTTGAAGCTGCCAGTGCGCTGCAGGTAGTCGAGCTTGCAGTAGATGTGCGCGCCGGTGAGCTGCGACAGCGGGATCGACTCGACGCACGGCGAGTAGTAGACGCCGCCTTTTATCCGCTCGCGGGCGGCTTCGATGTCGGCGAGCGTCACCACGGCTCGAACCGGCGGCTGTTCATTTCAGTCGGTTCTTACTCAATACCACTCAGTTTTCACTCACTTATCACTTAGTTTTCACTCATTATCAAAACGGCAGGGCAATGCCGGGCTTCGCAACGGAAAGCACGCGCCTGAACTCGCTCTTGATACGCTCGAGCGCCGCGTCGCTGTCCGCTTCGAAACGCAACACGATCACGGGCGTCGTGTTGGAGGCGCGCGCCAGCCCGAAGCCGTCCGGGTATTCGACCCGCAGGCCGTCGATGCGGATGATCTCGTTCGCCCCCGGGAACTGCGCCGTCGTCGCCAGCTTCGCGATCAGCGCATGGTGCTCGCCTTCGGCGCACGCGACGTTGAGCTCGGGTGTCGAGACGGCATCGGGAAGCGCATCGAGCAGCGCCGAGGGGTTGTCGTGCTTCGCGAGGATCTCGAGCAGCCGCGCTCCGGCATACAGCCCATCGTCGAAGCCGTACCAGCGCTCCTTGAAAAACGTGTGACCGCTCATTTCCCCGGCGAGCGCCGCGCCGACCTCCTTCATCTTGGTCTTGATCAGCGAATGCCCCGTCTTCCATAGCAGAGGCACGCCGCCGTGCTTCAGGATGTAAGGCTTGAGATTGCGCGTCGACTTGATGTCGTAGATGATCGTCGCGCCGGGCTCGCGCGCGAGCACGTCGGATGCGAAGAGCATCAGCTGTCGATCGGGGTAGATCACGTGGCCTTCGCGCGTAACGACGCCAAGACGGTCGCCGTCGCCGTCGAAGGCCATGCCCAGATCGTGCTGGCCCGCGGCGAGCAGCGACTTCAAGTCCTCGAGATTCTCCGGCTTCGACGGGTCCGGATGATGATTGGGGAAACGGCCGTCGACTGCGCAGAACATCTCGGTGACTTCGCAGCCGAGCCGGCGATAAAGCGCCGGCGCGAATGCACCGGCGACGCCGTTGCCGCAATCGACGGCGATCTTGAGCGGCCGCGCGAGCCGCACGTCGCTCACGACACGCTGGTAATACGCCTGCGCGATGTCGTCCGCGCGATAGGTGCCGGCCCCGCTCGTAAGGCGTCCGGTTTCGATTCGCGCACGCAGGTCCTGGATGTCGTCGCCCGACAGCGACGTGCCGTCGACGACCATCTTGAGGCCGTTGTAGTCGGGCGGGTTGTGGCTGCCCGTGATCATCACGCTCGACTGCGTATCCGTGTAATGCGCGGCGAAGTACGACATCGGAGTGGTGACCATGCCGATGTCGATGACGCTCGTTCCGGTCGAGCGGATCCCCTCGGACACGGCAGCCGCGAACCGTTCGAGGAAGGCCTGGCGGTCGCCGCCGTGCCGGATGTACTCGCACACGGCCTCCGCCTCGGGCCGGTCGTACACGACCAGGTACCGGCCTTCAGGGTATTGAAGCGCCTGCGACGCGGTCGCTTGCGTCTCCTCGTGCCAGTACTTGCCGTGGATGACCGAGGTGAAGCCCTCCTGCGCGTAGCGCTTCACGTTCTTCCACACGTTCAGGACCGACCCGCAGGTCGTGTCCACCATCGTGCAGCCCCGCGCGCTCAGGTCCTGGAGCATGGCAATCGTCACCCCGAAGGCGGGCAGGATGACGACGTCCTCGGACCCGAGCCGATCCCCCGACACGCCGGGGTCGGTCAGGAACCGGATTCCCAGGGCCCGCAGCTGATCGTTCACGTGCGGGTTGTGGATGATCTCGCCCGTCAGGTACACCGTCCGGTCGGGGAACCGGGTCCGCGCCTGGTAGGCGTAGTCGACGGCCCGATCCACCCCGTAACAGAACCCGAACTCACGGGCCAGGTGCAGCGTGAGGCGGCCGGACTCGAAGCGGTAACCCTCAGCCTTGATCCGCCCGACCAGCTCGCTGTGGTAGCTGGCGGCCAGCTGGCCGGCGACTGCCTCCTTGAGATCGAGGCCCTTCCTGAAAATCAGCGGCTGCACGGTCCCTCGATTATACCTGCCGGTTCCGGGCGCTCCGTCGGGCGGCGGTGCGTTGACGGAAGGCACCGCACCCTCTACGATGATGATCCATGCCTAATATGCATGAAGGTCATGCGTCAGGTGGGGGTCCGGCAGGCACTTCTGCCGTCCAGCCGGTGCTCGAATCCGAGAAGTTCGATCCGCGCCACGTGTTCTGGAACCTGGGCACCGCGGCGCTGTATGAGGAAGCCGTGCGGCGCGGCGAGGCGAGCCTCACGAGCGACGGAGCGTTGTCGGCGGTGACCGTGCCTCATACGGGCCGCTCGCCGAACGACAAGTTCATCGTGGACGAGCCATCCTCCCGGGATCGCATCGGCTGGGGCCCGGTGAACCGACCCATGAGCGGGGAGTCGTTCAGCGCGCTCGAACGCGACATCCGGGACTACCTCCGTGGACGGAATGTCTTTGTCCAGGAGTGCTGCGCGGGTGCCGACAGCCACTACGGGCTGCCGGTGCGTGTCGTCGCCGAGCGCGCCTGGCACGGACTGTTTGCGCGCACGCTGCTCCGCCCCGCCGACCCGGTCGGCGACGGTACCGGCGTCGGGCTGACAATCGTGGACGTGCCCGGGTTCCGTGCGGACCCCGCGCGCCACGGCACGAGATCGGAGACCTGCATCGCGCTCCACTTCGGCCGCCGGCTGGTGCTCATCGCGGGCACGGCATACGCCGGCGAGATCAAGAAGTCGGTGTTTACCGCGATGAACGGGTGGCTGCCCGATCGCGGCGTCTTCCCGATGCACTGCTCGGCCAACGTGGGCCCCACCGGCGAGACGGCCCTCTTCTTCGGCCTTTCGGGTACCGGCAAGACGACGCTCTCGAGCGACCCGCGACGCAGGCTCGTCGGCGATGACGAGCACGGGTGGAGCGACGAGGGGATCTTCAACATCGAAGGCGGTTGCTACGCCAAGGCGATCAACCTGACACCGGAGAACGAGCCGGACATCTTCAGTGCGTTGCGCTTCGGCGCGGTGTTGGAGAATGTAAAGCTCGAGGAAGATCACCACGTCGATTTCACGGACACGAGCATCACGGAGAATACGCGCGGCGCGTACCCGATCGAGTTCATCGACAACGCCGTGCCGTCGGGCACCGGCGGACACCCGAAGAACATCGTGATGCTGACCGCGGACGCCTACGGCGTGCTGCCGCCAATCGCCCGGCTCTCGGCCGAAGGCGCGATGTATCACTACCTCTCCGGCTACACTGCCAAGGTCGCCGGCACCGAGAAGGGCGTGACCGAACCGAGCGCGACGTTCAGCACGTGTTTCGGCGCGCCGTTCCTGCCGCTCAACCCGAATGTCTACGCGAAGCAGCTTGGCGAGCGCATCGCGAAGTACGGCTCGCGTGTGTGGCTGGTGAACACGGGCTGGACCGGCGGACCGCACGGCGTCGGCAGCCGCATGAAGATCGCCTACACGCGCGCGATGATCCACGCGGCGCTCGGGGGCGAGCTCGACAACGTCAAGTACGAGCGCGATCCGGTGTTCAACCTCGACGTGCCCACCTCGTGCCCGGGGGTGCCGTCCGAAGTGCTGATGCCGAAG
>Ga0207701_10002949_pt1 | contig 17537 bp, 11 predicted proteins | sample KBSSwiSSwithPhiX_FD_184294 | JGI IMG/M metagenome (GOLD analysis project Ga0207701, IMG submission 184294) | Switchgrass rhizosphere bulk soil microbial communities from Kellogg Biological Station, Michigan, USA, with PhiX - S5 (SPAdes) (version 2) | ecosystem: Environmental > Terrestrial >... | reverse complement strand
GGGAACCGCGCGCGCCGAGGTGATCGAGCTGCTCGACAAGACGAAGATGAACGGCAAGGTCATCCACTACTACGACGGCGTCTACACCATCGAGGCGGGCGGGCAGACGATGAAGCTGCCCAAGGACAAGATCAAATCGATCTCGTTCACGCTGCCCGCGCCGCGGGCCGAGTTCTCGACGCCCGAGAAGACGTTCGAGCGGTGGCGCAAGTCGCTGTCCGACGGGTCGATGGACAAGGCGATCGACTGCTACGCCCTGGTCTACCAGGGGATGCTGGCCAAGCAGATGGAGCTGGGCGAGGCGAAGGGCGGCATCAAGCAGATGAAGAAGGAGATCGAGGGAACCAAGTTCCAGATCAAGGGATCGTCCACCAAGGGCGACTCCGCCACGCTGAAGGTGCTTCGCCAGAAAGGCGACGAGAGCGATACGGGTGAGATCGCCTTCGTCCGCGAGAACGGCGAGTGGAAGATGCTCCCGCCGCAATGATCCGGGCCTGGCGCATCGCCGCCGCCCTAGTCGTTTTCGGGTGTTTCGCCGGCGCGGCGCGGACGGCGCGCGCGGGCACGTACGATCCGTTTCGCAGCGGCGCGAAGGCGGACGGTGGGGAGCGGGCGCTGGATCCGTTCCGGCGGGTGGCGCAGGCGTTGCCGGTGCCGCCGGCGGAGGAGCCTGCGGCGAAAGCGAAGCCGGCGAAGAATGCGGACGCGCCGTCGTCCACGTCCACGTCTACGTCCACGTCCACGTCTACGAAAACGTCAGCGTCAGCGTCAGCGACTACGGCGAAGAGTTGCCAGAAGGATGACGACTGTACCGAGGGCAATATCTGCAAGGCGAACGTTTGCCAGAAGATCGAGCTCTCCACGAACTTGTTCCCCATCTACTACCGCGAGGGAACGTTCACTGAAGTCTTCCTCTTCTACTGGTCGCGCTCGGGAAATCCCGGCTACACGGTCGTGTTCCCGTTTTACTGGCACTTCTATTCGCCGACCTCCGATTCGTTCGCCTTCGCGCCGTTCTACTGGCACTTCACCGACAGCGTTCGCCAGAGCGAGCTGACGGTCATCCCGCCCTTCTCGTGGAGTCACGAGCCGGGCGCGCGTTCGTTCGCGATCTGGCCGCTGTTCTACGCGTCGAACAAGTTCGGCTGGGCGATCCCGATCCTGGGCACCTTCAACGTCGGTGATTCGAAGGTCGGCAATCAGTACGGCGCCGCGCTGTTCCTTTACTGGTGGAAGCGGTCGCAGAACGGCGCCTTCGACTTCGGTTTCGTTCCGCCCTACGTCTCGTCGCGCAACGCCGCACACGCCTTCACGTGGATCGCGCCGCTGAACTTCTACTGGCGCAACGGCGACGACCAGAACGTCCTGGCCCTGCCCCTCTTCTACAAGAACAAGCACAAGACCGGGAACGCGATCTACACCTGGCTGGGGTACAGCCGCCGCGAGGGCCGCGAGCAGAGCGGCTCCGCGTTCTGGCTCTACTGGTTCGGCCGCGACGAGGCGAACAAGGAACGCTACGACATCCTGTTCCCGCTGCTGTGGAGCTTCCGCGGCGAGGAATCGAAGACCACCGTCTTCTTCCCGCTGGTGTGGAGCTTCAGCACCCCCAAGACGAACACCACGATCGTCGGCCCCTTCCTCCACCGCCGCAACGACACCTCCTACGTCAACATCCTGTTCCCGTTCTGGTGGAGCGGCGGCGACGACGCCACTGGCCGCGGCTTCACGGCGTTCATCCCGCTGTTCATCTACCAGCGCGACACCAAGGCGCGCACGTCGACGCTGCTGACGCCGATCGGCGCCTACTCGCGCGACGACGCCGCCGGGACGCGCAGCGGCTTGCTCTGGGTGTTCCTGACGTACTGGGGGCGCGACCAGACCAGCGAGACCAACGTCATCACGCCGCTCTACATCAGCCACTACTCGAAGACCGAGCACTCGATGACCCGGTTCGCCGTGCTGTTCTACCAGCGCGAGGATCCGCAGGGGTCGACGAGCGTGTTGTTCCCGGTGTTCGGGTACTTCCACGACAAGGCGACCGACGCATCGGCGTTCGTGACGCCGGTGGGCGGCTTCCGTTCCGGGCCGCGCGACAAGACGTTCCTCTTTCTCACCTTCTACTGGCGGGCGTACAAGCCCGACGGGTGGAACGCGGGCCTGTTCCCGCTGCTGATGCTGGGCCACAACAAGGGCACCAGCCACGCGATCGCCCTGCTGGCGTTCTGGCACTTCAAGAACGAAGCCGCCGGAACGTCGACGACGGTGACGCCGATCGGGTACTACCACCGCAACCCGCACGGCTACGCGGCGGGCCTGATCCCGCTGCTGTTCATGGGCAGGGACAAGGGCGACAGCTACGCGATCCAGTTCCCGCTGCTCTGGCACTTCGCCAGCGAGCGGCGCGGGACGTCGACCACGTACACGCCGCTCGGCTACTACCACACGGATCCCGACGGCTGGAGCACCGGGATCGGGCCGCTGATTCCGCTGGTGTTCGCACGCTCGGGCAAGACGAAGTCGCACTTCGCGCTGGTGCCGCTGATCTGGCATTTCGCCGATCGCAGCGAGAAGAAGACGACCACGGTCGTCTTGAACTACATGCACCGGACCTGGGGCGACGAGAAGACCGACGCGTTCTTCCCGCTGCTGCACTACCGGCGCGGCGCGCGGCCCGGCGGCAGCGACGAGACCAGCTTCACCCTGTTCCCCTTCGTTCACTACCGCCGCGACGCGAACACGAGCGTCATCGCCACGCCGCTCTACGCCTCCGCGCGCGGACCGAACCGCAGCGGCGGGTTCCTGGGGCCGTACATCTGGTACGACGACAAGGAGCTGTCGTTCCGTTTCATTCCGTTCCTGCACGCCGACATCACCCATCACGACACGGGCGAGCGGTCGCGCCAGTACGGTTTGTGGTTCCAGGTCGACGGGCCGAAGCACAACGCGCGCGTCCTGTTCCCGCTCTTCGCGACCTACACAGACCCCGACGAGAGGGGCACCTGGGTCCTCCCCAGCTTCTTCCGCATGCGCCGCGACAACGGCGATCGCGTGGACGCGCTGCTGCCGCTGTACTGGCGGTCCCAGTTCGGCGATCGCAGGACCACCGTCGTCGGCCCGTACTACGACCGCACCGCGCCGGGCGTGCACAACTTCGGCGTGGTCCCCTTCTTCTTCCACGCGCGCAACCCGGAGAGAAGCGTCACCGTCGTTCCGCTGCTGCTCTCCTTCCTGCGTGAGGAGAAAGGCGGCGAGAACGCCTGGCAGTGGAACGCCCTCTACTTCCACAAGCACGACCGGGACAGCAGCCTGTCCACCCTTTTCCCGGTGTACTGGTCGTTCAAGCGCGCCGGGCACGAGACTGCCGTCGGCTTCCCGTTTTACTGGCACGTCGCCGACGCGCACGAGAACCGCTCGTGGACGCTGGCGTTCCCGGCGTACTGGTCGTCGTCGGGCAGCTGGCGCACGCGCGGCCTGTTCTTCGCCTGGCACACGCGTGACACAGCGGGTGAATTCAGCTCCTGGGCGCTGCTGCCCCTTTTCTACAAGGCGAGCGCGCCTGACCACTTCGCCCTGTTCACGCCCGTGGCGGGCTACCGGAATTCGGGGCCGTCGCGCACGTGGTACGCGCTGGGGCCGCTCGTCGTCTCGCACGAAAGCATCGAGACCCGCTTCAGCATGGTTTTCCCGCTCTGGTTCCGGCACACCAACAAGGCGCTGGAGCGGACCACGACCGTCGTCCCGTTGCCGCTGCCCTACGTGTCGCGCACCAGCCCGGAAGAGAGCTTCACGATGGCCGCGGCGCTGCTGTGGCGTTTCCGGGACATCGCCTCGGCGACGACGCTCGTGCTGCCGCTGTTCTACGACGTGCACGACTTCCATCTCACCCGGACGACGGTGTTGTTCCCGTTCTTCGTCCGGTATCACCGCGAAACCGACCAGACGACTTACTGGGTCTCGCCCTTCGTCTACAGCCATACGACGCCGACGTACGCCACGACGTTCGGGCTGCCGCTGGTGATCCTGCCGCTGTACTGGGACATCAAGCGCGGCAACGACGAGACGACGCTGGTGCTGCCGCTGTATGCGCGCTGGCGCCGCCCGGGTTACCGGTCGACTCTGGTGATCCCCAGCTACTACCACCAGGAAGGCCTGCGCGACGACGGCACGCCGGACGGCACCTACCGCCGCTTCGTCGGCCTCGTGTTGCCCGTCTATGACTCGGGCGTGAAGCGGCCCGGCGACTTCATGTGGAACCTGTTCGGTGGCCTGGTCGGCCACGAACGCATCGGCCACCATCAGTTCATGCGCCTGTTCTGGTTGTTCACCTTCGAGACCGGACCCGCGCCTCGCGCACAGACCGCCTGGTACAGCGCCCCGCCCCGCACCTCACGCAAGGTCGCGGCGCGTGGCCTGAACGTCGCCGGGTTCTAGTCGCGCGGAGCGGCTAGTCGCTCCGCGCCGCAGGCGCGGTGTGCGACTATTGTTTTTTCAGGTAGCCGCGATCCCGCGCTTCGCGCGGGGGCGGCTAGAATCAACGTGGCGTGACCACCGTCGTCGTCCCGACCCCGCCTGCCGCGCGCTCAGGATGGCGCGACGTCGGGCGCGCCCTGATCCCGTTCGGACCGCAGATCGCGGTCGCGCCCGTGCTGTTCTTCGTCGGCGTGACCTTCTTGCACGAGGCCGCGCACGCGGTGGTCGCGATCGCGCTGGGCGGGCGGATCACGGAGTTCGCGTTCCTGCCAGGGCCCCACAACCTCGGCCACGTCCGCTGGGAACCGCCGCCCCACGCGCCGCCCTGGCTCGGCGACCTGGTCAGCGTGGCGCCGTACGTGATGTGGTCGGTGCTCGCCGCGGCGACGGCGTTGTTCGCGTGGCGGCGCGTGCGCGTGAACCGCTGGCTCGCGGCCGCGATCTTCTTCTGGTGCTACTTCGTTCCGCTGGGCGACATCGCCTGGAACCTTTACGGCGGCCAGGGCGATCTCGCCGTGGGCGGTATGGATGGCCTCGCGCTGCAGGCCGTCGGGACCACCGCGTTGCTCGCCGGCTTCGCGCTGGGGTACAGCGTACAGCGACGCCTGTTCGGTGACCGCGCCGTCGGAGTCGGCGGGTACGTCGTCTGCGCGTTGGTGCTCGGCGCCGCATCCACCCTCGCGGCTGGCCTGGGCCTGGCCGTGTTCTCGGCGCTCGGGTAGGCGCCGTATCGCTCGTGTTGATGCAAGCGAACGCCTCGGCGGCACGCCGTATCCCTTCGTCCGGCGAGCGCCAGGCAAGCGGACGGGCGCCATTGTTCGAGCCACGGCTTTCGCACCGCGCGCTCAGCCTGACGCGCGTGCGCTCAAGGGTTCTCGCGGAGTCTGCCCCTGTTTCGTGCGGGCTCGCAGGCTAGCCACGAGACATCGCCACCGCCCGCCCGATGGCGCTCGCCGGACGAAGGGATACGGCTGCGCCGCCTAGGCCTTCGCTTGGATCGAGACGGGCGATCTCCGAGGTTAGTCCGTCGCGGCGTGCTCGTGCAGGTCGTGCGTCGGTGACTCGGACTGGCGCTCTTCCTCCGACAGGCCCGAAATCGGACGCGCCTGCAACGCGGTCACCGCCGGCCCGTTCAGCACGCGCCCGTGCGGATCGAAGCGGCTGCCGTGACAGGGGCAGTCCCAGCTCTTCTCGGTCGTGTTCCAGTGAACCAGACAGCCGAGATGCGTGCACACCGGCGAGAGCGCGCCCAGCTGCCCGTTCGCGTTGCGGTAGACAGCGAGGCGCTCGCCGCCGAGCGACAGCACCTGACCCTCGCCCGGCGGGATCGCCGCCAGCGCCTCCGCGCCACCGGCGCGGTTCAGACGATCCGCCAGCATGTGCTTCGGATAATCGAGGTTCTCCGCCAGCACCGCGCCCGCCGACGCGAGCGGCTTGATGCGCGTGGCGTCCAGCAGCTCGCGATACGGATTGGCGACCCCGCAGATCTCGTCGGCGATCACCGTCGCCGCGAGCGTGCCCTGCGTGATGCCGTTGCCGCCGTATCCGGTGGCGACGTAGACGTCATGGGAAAGCGAGTTGCGTCCCACGTACGGCAGGCCATCCGCCGACTCCACGATCTGCCCCGACCACCTGTAATCGGTGGCGGCGACCTCGCGGCCGAAACGCGCGCGCACGTACGTCTCCAGCCGTTCGAACGGCGCCGTCGTGTCGTCCGCTTCCCCGACCTTGTGATCTTCTCCGCCCACCAGCAGGTATCGGCGCCCGCCGATGGTCTGCGTGCGGATGTAATGGTACGGGTCGGCCATGTCCCAGTAGAGGCCGTCGCCCACGCCGGCGTCACCCCCCAGGTCGACCCCGACGACGTACGATCGATACGCCGCCAGCTTCGCGTGCAGCAGAAAGCGGTTCACGATCGGAACGTGCGCCGCGACAATCACGGCGTGCGCGGTGACCATGCCGCGATCGCTGATCACGCGGCAGGGATTCCCCTCATCGATCGCCGTCACCTGAGTGTCCTCGAAGATCTGCCCGTGCATCCCGACGAACGCGCGTTCCAGCCCCTGCAGGTAAAGGCGCGGATGAATGGTCGCCTGGTTCTCGAAGCGCAGCGCCGCTGTGATGGAAAACGGCAGCGGCGCTCGATCGATGAGCGTCGCGCTGACGCCCAGGCGGTGCGCGGCCGCCGCGTCGCGCTCCAGCACGGCGCGATCGGCCTTCTTCTCGCCGAATACGAACCCGGGAACGCGCCGGAAGTCGCACTCGATCGCGCATTCATCCGCGAACTTCGCGATCCGTTCGATGGCGTCGCGCTGGCCGGCCGCGGCGAGACGCGCCCCGTCGAGATCGAAGCGCGACACCAGCGTGTGGTACGGCACATCCAGGACTTCCGTGAGATGCGCGGTCGTCTTACCTGTCTCGCCCTTGCCGATGCGGCGCGCCTCTATGACGGCGACACGGCGACCGGCGCGCGCGAGCAGCAGCGCCGCGGTGATGCCGGTGATGCCGCCGCCGACGACCGCGACGTCCACCGCGACGTTGCCCTCCAGCGACGGGTACGGTGGAGCGGGCGTCGCCTCTGACCAGACGGAGTTGGTGTAGTTCGGCATCGGACCTCGACCTCCAGGACTTTTATTGAAGTCGTCACACCTCACCTGGGGCGTGGCGCGACTAAGCACAACCTAAGACGTGCGCTGTGCTTGTCGACGGCGCTTCCAATGCCCAGATGAGACGGGAGATCTGCTCATGGCGATCGCGGCGTTCATCATCGTTGGCCTTCTGCTGATCAGCAGCACAGTGATCGCGTCGATGCTGATCCAGCGGCGCGCCGATCGATACGACCGTCTTTCGGAAGACGAATACGCCGATCGGCTGAGAAAGAAGCTGCGCACACGGTTGAGCCACGAGCTCCGCACGCCGCTCAATTCGATCATCACGCTGTCGCAACTGCTGCTCGAGGACGACAAGGGGCCGCTGTCGCCCGAGCAGCGCCAGTACATCGAGGTGATTCGGCGCAGCGGGCGCAACCTGCTCGCGCTGGTGGACAACATCGCGGAAGGACGCGCGCCCGCCCGCGAGGCCGCCGAACCGGCGGCTCAACCGGCCCCGGCCCAGCTGGGCGCAACCGTCACCTCGACGAGCGGCCCCATCCAGTTCGAACCACCCCGGGAGAACGGCCCGGTTCTGCTGATCGAGGATGACGCGATCGAACGCCAGCGCGTCGGCAGCTTCATAGAAGCGGCGGGGTACCAGGTCACCCGCGCGGCCTCGGGCGAGGAAGGCCTGGCGCTGCTGCGCAGCCGTCCGTTCGCGGCGGTCGTGCTGGATCTGGTCATGCCCGAGATGACCGGCCTCGACGTCCTGCGCGCGGCGCGCACCGAGGACCGCCTGGCCGACGTTCGCTTCATCGTTCTGTCGGCGCTGTACATGACTAAGAACGAGCGGCAGGTTTTAGGACCCAAGGTCGCGGACGTCGTGCGCAAGGGCGAGACGATGCCGCGCGCTTTGACGCTGGCCTTGCACCGCGCCGTCAGGCCTGCGCCGGCCCAGCCGCACGTCCACGGCGACGGCGGGCGTCACCTTTAACCGGGGACGGTGGCGATGCGGGCGACGTGGCGCACCATGACGACGACGTGGCGACTGCCGCGCTGGCCGCGCCGCTTCGCCTATCCCGCCGCGGGGCTGCTGCTGTCGATCGCCATGGTCGCGGGGCTGCTGCTCCTGGAGGCCTCGACCACCCACCGGATACCGACAGTTTCCTGGATCTTCGCAGAGCTTCGCGACCGCCCCCTGCCCTATGTCTACCTGCTGCTGGCGACGCTGGTCATGATGACGATCCTGGGCTGGATCGTCGGGCGCAAGGAAGACCTGCTCGGGCGCCTGTCGACCACGGATCCGCTGACGGGCCTGGCCAACCGGCGCCGGTTGCGCAGCGCGTTCGCCGACGAGCTCAATCGCGCCGCGCGCTATGACACGTCGCTGTCGCTGATTCTGGTCGACCTCGATCGGCTGAAGGACATCAACGACCGCCACGGCCACGCCGACGGCGACCGGGCGCTGCAGCTGGTCGCCGAGGCGCTGCGGCGCAGCTGCCGCGCAACGGATCTGGCCGCCCGCTACGGCGGCGACGAGTTCATCGTGCTGGCGGTCAACACGCCAGCGACGGAGGCGCGCGTGCTCGCGCTGCGCATCCGCGACAGCGTCCGCCGCCTCAGTCTGCGGGCCGGCCGCTGGTCGAAGGCGACCGAGCCGATCAACCACACCGTCTCGATCGGCGCGGCCGACCTGCGGGCGGCGGCGCTGCCGACGTTCGATGCGCTGCACGCGGCAGCGGATCGCGCGCTTTACGCAGCCAAGGCGGCCGGCCGAGATGGCGTCATGGTGGCGCCGCCGCGCTTGCGCGGTCAGAAGCGCATCCGCGTCAGCGTCGAGTCCTTTCGAGGATCCGAGCAGGCTTCCGAGCAGGCGACGACGCCGTTCAGGCGACCAGGCGACCTATCACGCTGACCAGCGTCTCGGGCGGACACGGCTTGCCGAGGTAGTGGTCCCACAGGCCGTCGTTCGCGGGCAGCGCGTCGGCGTCGTAGCCGGAGATCATCACCAGTGGAATCGCGCGCGTACGTTCGTCGGCGCGCAACTGGCGCGCTGCTTCACGCCCGTCCAGCTTGGGCAAGCTCATGTCCATCACTATGATGTCCGGGCGCACCCGTACGGCCTCGTCGATCGCGACGATTCCGTTCTCAGCCTCCTTGACGTCGAACCCTGATAGCTCCAGGTATTCCGCGTAGAGCTCGCGCGTGTCTTGACAGTCATCGACCAGCAGCACGAGCCGCCGTTCGCGTGGCTGTGACCGCCCCTGCTCGGGATCGTCATGGGGGGTAGACAACATACTTCGGATGTAGGTCGTTTTTGCGGGTGCGCAAGACATCCCCGCGTGTTACGGGAAGGCCAAGGCGATCATGCTCGACATCCTCCTGGTTGACGACGAGCCCGACTTTCGCTCGATCGTGGGCGATGCGTTGCGCGATGCCGGGCACCGGGTGACCCTGGCAGCGAACGGCGCCGAGGGCTTGACGCTGATCTCGTCGAACGTGTTCGACGTCATGCTGTGCGACATCCGCCTGCCGCGCATCGACGGGCTGACGCTGTTCCGCCGCGTGCGGCAGGAATCCCCCGGCACCGACGTCATCCTGATCACCGCCCACGCCGCCGTCGCCGACGCGGTCGCGGCGCTGAAGGAAGGCGCCTACGACTACATCACCAAGCCGTTCGACATCGACGAGATCATCCTCCAGATGGAGCGGATCGGCGTGCAGCGCGCGCTGAAGCGGGAACTGGAGCAAGCCCGCGCCGAGCTCTCGCAGCGCAAGGGAACGAACGGCACGCGCGCGATCATCGGGCGCAGCCCGCCCATGCTGCGGCTGTCCGACCGGGTCGAGACCATCGCGCAGAGCGACGCGCCCGTGCTGATCACCGGCGAGAGCGGCACCGGCAAGGAGCTGATCGCGCGAACGCTGCACGAACGCAGCGCCCGGGCCGCGAAGCCGTTCATCGCCGTCAACTGCGCGGCGTTTCCGGAAACGCTGCTGGAGGCCGAGCTGTTCGGGCACGAGCGGGGCGCGTTCACGGGCGCGGTCAAGCGCCGCGACGGCCGCTTCAAGGCGGCGGACGGGGGCACGCTGCTGCTCGACGAGGTGGCGGAGGTGCCGCTGCCGGCCCAGGCGAAGCTGCTGCGGGTGCTGCAGGAAGGGACCGTCGAGCCGCTGGGCACCAACGAGATCACGCGCGTCGACGTCCGGATCATCTCGGCGACGCACCGCAATCTGCGCGAGCGGATCCGTGAGGGGAAGTTCCGCGAGGACCTCTATTACCGGCTGAACGTGCTGGATATCGAGATCCCGCCGCTGCGCGAACGGCGCGGGGATCTGCCGCTGTTGTTACAGTACTTCTTGAACAAATTCACGCCCCCGGGCAAGACCGCGTCGACGGTGTCGCCGCGCGCCTGGGCGGTGCTGTCGCAGTACGCGTTCCCGGGCAACGTGCGCGAGTTCGCGCACGCGATCGAGCACGCCGTCGTGCTGGCGGGGGGCGGCGAGATCGACGTGGAGCACCTGCCCGCCGGGATCACCGGGACGCTGGACGGGACGACCACCTCGCCGGGCGGCAACCTGCGCTCGCTCGCCGCGGCGATGAAAGAGTTCGAGCACGAGTACCTGCTGCGCGCGCTGGCGCAGTCCAACGGCAAGAAGATGAAGGCCGCCGAGATCCTCGGTATCTCGCGCAAGAACCTCTGGGAAAAGCTCCGCCTCCACGGCATCGCCGCCGAGAGCGAAGCCGAGGAGTAGCGGACCCTCACCGGGGTGAGGGTCAGTTGCGGCGGATCACGGTCGAGTCGAATTCGCGGCCGGTGCCGTCGATGGCGTGGACGGCCAGCGTGTCGGCGTCGACCGTGACAACAACGAAATGGATGACCGCCTCGGCGAATGCCGAGCTGGACTCTCGGTTGTTCAGCTCGCGCACGCCGCGGCCGCCGCCGCCGGTGACGATGTACGTGGTGCCATCGATGGGCTTGAACCGCTCGTAGTGGTGGTCGTGGCCGGCCAGCACCAGCGGCACGTGGTGCGCCTTCAGGATCGGTGTGAAGTACTGGTTGAACCCCGGGTCGTCGCCGTGCTCGCCCGACGAATGCGGCGGCCGGTGGCCGTAGACGACCGTCCAGGGGAGCTTGTTCGCGGTGAGGTCAGCCTCCAGCCAGGCGGCCTGCGCCGGACCGACCTTCTCGGTGTCGAGCGCGACGAAGTGCACGTTGCCCCAGTCGTACGAGTACCAGCGCTCGATGCCGTCGGGGCCGCCGTTCTCGGGCAGCACGTACACCTGCCGGAACGGCGCGGCGTCCGACGTCTCGTAGTCGTGGTTGCCGCTGGCCGGAAACATCGGCCGCGCTGCCAGCAGCGGCGCGTACATGCCGAAGAACTTCGCCTCGAAGTCGGCGAGCGTGCCGTGGTCGTACGCGATGTCGCCGGTGTGAATCATCAGGTCGAAAGGAACGGTCTCCAGCTGCTGCAACAGCGCGCGCTGGTCGTTACCGCCGCCGCCCGAATCGCCGAACGCCACGAACTGGAAGGGCCGCGCCGCCTCCGGCACGGGCGCGGTCTCGAGCGGCGTCGGCGCCGAGACAGGCGCGCCGTCCTGGTAGACGGTGTAGCAGTAGGTGGTGTCGGGTTGAAGGCCGGTCAGCGCCGCCGACCATTGCCGCGCGCCGTTCGATGGTTCGCCCGGATCGATCGTCGCGGAGAAATCGACCTCGCCGTTGCCGTCCGGCGTCTCGACGAGCACCGAGGCAGATGCGCCGGCGACGGACGTCCAGACGACGACCGCTTCATGCGCGGTCACGCGCTGCAGATACGGCGCGCGCGCGATGGCCGTCTGGCCCGCGCCTTCGCCGGGCAGGTTCGCGCACGCAGCGCCGTTCGCGACGGGCGCGATGCGTGTCACCGGCGGGTTGCTGATGTCACCGGTGCCTGTCGCTGCGATGCGGCCCGACTCGTTGGTCGAGCAGCTCGCAAGCACCAAGGCCAACACGATCCATGAACCGCGCGCCGTCCGCGCGCCAAGACGCGCGACGCGCGCCGGAAGGAATTTCATGGGCTTCCGGATTAGCAGATTCGATCGCGCGCGCCACGATCATCGCGCTCGAGGCACCGCGCTCGAGCTCAGAAGAGCGCGGCCGTCAGCAGCACGCGGATCGAACGTCCCGGCGCGTAGGCGATCTGCACGCCCTGGCTGGCTGTCTCTTCCCAGTAGCGCGGCAGCGTGCCCGCGTAAAATCGCAGACCGGCGCCGACGGACGTATGGAAGTCCTCGCCCTCCAGCCCGGCGAACCAGGGGCCCCCCACCGCGCCCTCGTCGACGAACAGCGTGGCGTCGAGGCCGGAGGAGATCAGCCACCGGTACTCCGCCGTGCCGACCAGCCCGCTGCGATCGCGCAGCAATCCGTCGGGCAAGCCGCGGATCCCCATCCCGCCGGTGGGCGAGATCAGGTCGTCGAACGGAACCGGCGCGCGGCCCAGCGGTTCGACGACCGCCGCAGCGAATCTGAGCAGCAAGGTGCGGTCGATGCCGCCGATCGCCGCCACGCCGTCGAAGCTCAGGCGGGCATAACGGCTCGGGTCGGCGATGACGCCGTGGAACACGCCTCCGTCCAGCCCGAGCTCGACGCCGCGCCGGTCGCGCCCCAGCGGTCGCAGGTCCAGCGCGAGGCGCGCGCGCTGGTAGAGCACCCGCCGATCGGTGTCGAACTCGGGCACCAGCGCCGGATCGGTGCACGGGATCGGCAGACCACGCGCCGCGCACGACGCGGGTGGCGCGCCGTACACCTCCGCGATCGACGGACCGCCGCGAACCTCCGTCGAATCGTACTCCCGGCCCTCGACCCCCGCCCGCAGCGCGAGCGAAAGATAGCGAGCATTGGGCGTCAGCCAGAGCGCCTCGGCGCGGTAAATGTTTCCGCGGTAGCGGGATTCGAGCGACGGGGTACCGGGCGGCGGATTGCCGATACCCGCGAACAACCGATCGTTGCGCCGATCGAGCAACGCGCCCAGCGTGAGACCCAGCCAGTGCGGGCCGCGCAGCGCGACCTCGGCGCGCAGAATGTCCGCGCTGCCCGCCTTGAATCGCGCGGTGACCTCGCTGGTCGGAACGGGAAGGCGCCGGTAGAAGAGAAAGAACCCGACCGTCGGCGCGAATCCCGTCGAGTACTGGATGTCGGGCCGCACGCCGACCTTGCCGTCGTCGCTGGTGGTGAGCGCGCGCAGCCACGGGAAGATGTTGTGGCGCTCGGCGGCCTCGGTGCCCTCGACCACAGGCAGCAGCACCAGGCGCGCCGCAGCCCGCGGCGGCGTGAGCACCGCGCGCGCCGCCTGACGCGCGGGTGACGCCGCCGGTGACGCGCGGCCGTCGAGGTTGTCGTTGCAGCGCGGGTCAGGCGCCGATCCCGGTTCATCGCACGCCGCGGGCTCCGGTGCCGCGGGCTCGACAGCCGCGGGGACCGGGGTCACCGGCTCCGCGGCGGTCGCGGCCGCCGGCGCCTGCGCGATCAGCGCCAGCGCGAGGATCCCGCCAACCACCAGCACCGCCCCACCCCCTTCACTCGTCGCGCTCCAGACCGACGACGCGCCCGTTCCGGACGTGGACACGCGTCGTCTTCGCCCGGCGCCACTCACCGTTCGCCTGCGCCAGTTCTGCGCTGATCGCGATCACCCGATAGCCGGCGGACACATCGGGCACCGGCACACAGCTTCGTGTCCCCTGCGCCGCGACGGTCGTCTCGCCCAGCCGCCGGCCCCGGTCATCGCCGATCGCGACGTGGTAGCGGACGCGCGACGCCTCGGCGTAGCCGCGGGTCACGGCCAGATCGTCGAAGCAGAGCCGCGCGCCCGATGCATCGCCGCTGACGGACGGCGCCTCGACGGCGGTCATCGCCGCCAGGTAACGCCGGCCGATGATGTCGCGGCGGGCCGCCAGCGCCTTGACCAGATAGGCCGCCTCGCCGGGGTCCAGGCGCGCCGCCGCGGCGACCGCGGTCAGCTGGGCGTCGGTAAACGACGTCACCAGCTTGGCGCCCCAGTAGGCGTCACGGTCGTCCATCCGCTTGTGGGCGGGCACCTTGCGGTTCGTCCGGAACGCCTCGACGTCGAATTCCTCCGCCGGGAACCAGCCCAGCGCCGGATGCGCGCTCACGACGTTCGTCCAGTCGGGACGTTCCCCCTGATAGTGGCGCTGGTAGATCCCCAGCGACAGCGCGGACGCCAGCGTCCGCCCGAACTCCACGACATGCTGGCCGCCGTCGTTCGGCCCCTTGACGTCGTTGGTGGCCGAGCCCAGCCCCGCGCCGAAGTCGATGATGTAATGCCGCACGAAGTGCCGGCCGTTCTCCTCGACGTAGGCGTCCAGGGTGTTGATCGCGCTCGAGTCGAAGATCGCCAGCCATGCGGCGAGTAACCAGCTGGCGCGCAGCGAGCGCCGCTGCTCGTGTCCAATCCTGTCGTTGGGGTCGTCGGTCCGCCGGCCCTTCATGTCGAACGCGCCCAGCACCTTTCCCGGCAGCCAGCTCACCGCGACGGCACGGATGCGCCCGTCGGGGTTTCGCGCGGCCAGCGCCAGCCGCTCGCGCACGATGTCCGCCGTCAGGGCCCGCTTGCGGACGTCGTAAAGCTTGAACGTCGCGTGGGGGTCGACCACCAGGTCGTCAGGGCCCAGCTCCAGCAAGAAGTTCGCCGGGACGTTGTAGCCGGCGGCGTGATAGAGGCGCGTGCCCGTTATCTCCGCCGTCGTGCTCAACCCCAGGTGGCGGGTGGGATCCAGCTTGAGCAAGAACTTGCGGCCGTCGGCGTCGACGACCTGAAACCCGAGAGCGGCGCCGCGATCCTTGCCCTTGACGATGCGCAACGGCAGCCGCGGCGGAATGCCCGCCGGACCCGCCGCGATCGCTGCGGGCGTCATCGGCGCGAGGTGGTTGCGCGGGCAGAACCAGGTCGAGCACGGCACCTCGTCTGCCGCGTTGACGTCTCGCGCCGGGTGCTCGCCTTCCAGCGCGAACGCGCGATCGACCTCGCCGGCCACGTCGTCACGCATGATCAGCATGGAGTCCAGCTCGCCCAGGTCGGTCTGCTTCGGCGGCCGCGGCACGTCCTCGCTGTCGTGTTCCTGCCAGGCGATCGCGCGATCGGGAAACGCGCGCACCGCCGGATCGGCGGCGCAGCCGATGACGGCGAGCGCGCCCAGCGCCAGCAGGGTGATCGCGTGTGGAGCCGGCGAGCTTTGCTCGCCGCGCAACATCGCGGGAGGGTTTGGGAGGGGGAGGGTGGGGGCCCCCACCCTATCCCCTCCCATTTTGATCGACCCGAACCGCGCGACGCTCGCCAACGCTCAGGTCCGTTCCGGGGCGCCGGGGATGATCTCGGGGGCGACGCGAACAGGCCTCCGCACCGGCGCGCGCGCCGGCGGCCTGTCGCCGGCGAGGGTCCGGTGACGGCGCGCGATCGCGATCGCGATCGCCAGCCAGACCGCGACGAGCATCAGGTTCGCCACGGCGACGCCCCGCCGTGACAGCGACAGCACATGCAAGCTGACCATCACCATCACGCCGGCCACCATGTCGCCCAGACGCACGCAGACGGTGTCGACGGTCGCCTTCCCGGTGTACTTGATCTCGCGCGTCGTGGGCAGGAACAGGGTCTGCTCGACGGTGGTCTCCAGCGAGTAATCGAAGCTGTTCTCGGCGAGCTTGGCGATCGCGATCACCGCCAGCGACGGAGCCAGCGCGATGGCGCCGTACCCCCCGAATGCGACCCACGGCAGCAGGAACAACGCCCACCGCGTTCCCCCGCGCTTGAGCACGCGCGCGACCAGGAAGGCCTGCACGAGCAGCGCCAGCGCGTTGACCGCGCCGTAGAACCCCCCGTAGAAGCGGCCGATGATCTCCTGGCGCTCCGACGCGGGAAACCCTTCGGCGTGGATCTTGACCGCGTCCGCCAGGATGAACTCGCCCTGCGTATTGACCAGGTTCGCGACGATCAGCAGCGCGCCGATCAGCAACAGGTACCGATCGCGCATCACCAGCGAGAACACGCCGCGCGTGCGGGGCGCCGCCGGGGCGATCCGCTCGGCAGCGGCGCGCGCGCCCGTGGCTGCCCGGTCGATGACGGTGACCACGACCAGCGCCAGCGCGTACAGCGCCGCCGCGATCACCATCAACCCGTAGATGCCCAGCCGTCCGATCAAGCGATGCGCCAGCTGCGCGCCCACGATCGCGCCCGCCGAACCGCCGATCGCGATGACACCGAACAGCCGCTCGCCCGCCTCACGGCTGTAGACGTCGACCGCCAGCGACCAGAACTGCGCGACGCCGAGCAAGCTGACGATGCCCAGCCACATGTAGAAAGGCGCCGCGATCGGCACGCCGTTCAGCCCCAGCACGATGAACAAGGCCAGCGCGACGACGAACCCGATCAGAGTCACGCGGATCAAGACCAGGCGGCGAACGCGGCTCGCCAACCGAGCGTAGAGCGGCAGCAACCCGAGCAACAGCAGCGCCTGCGCCGACGTCGCGTAGACCTTCAGCTCTTGCCCGTGAAGGCCCCAGATGCCCCAGAGCAAGATCAGGGGTTCTCTGACGGTCTTCAGCAGGTAGTAGGCGGTCAGCAGCAGGAAGATCTGCAGGCCGAACATCGCCACGCCACGGCCCTCACCCGAGCGAACGTCACCGACGATTCGCCACAGGCGGGCGCTGCGGGGCACCACGCGCGTCGTGCTTAAGAAGTCGGCCACTCCCCAAACATGGGGACCAGCCTCGACGTGACAATTGGAGGTCAGCCACCAGACTACGGAGACGCGGGCATCCGCTTGCGCGGCGAACGCCGGCGCATCTCAGCCGAAGTGTTCGTCGAAGATCTCGCGGACGCGGGCCAGGCGCGTGTCGAGATCCGCGGCCAGCGCGTCGGGGGAAGTCCCCAGGCTGCGCGCGAGCATCGGCAGGTCGCGCGGCGACACGACGTCCTCGGGACGATCCAGCAAGAGGCGCAGGCGTAACGTCGCCCGCCGCAGCGCCGCGTAGTCATCCAGCAACGATTCGGGCCAGCCCAGCGCCACCAGGCGCGCGAGCGCGGTGCCCGTGGTGGTGACGCGGACGCCGGGATCGGCGGCGTTCTGCAGCTGACCCAGCGCGACCAGAAATTCCACGTCCATGATGCCGCCCGGATCGAAGCGCAGGTGGCGCGAGCCAGCCGGGACGCGCCCGCGCTCGGTCTCGACGCGCGCCCGGACACGGCGGAGGTCGGCGACGAACTTGCGCGCGTCGAACGGCCGGTCGAACGCGATCGTGGCCAGCTCGGCCTCGCGGCGCGCGCGCAGGGCGGCGTCCTCGTTGCTGAACACGACGCGTGCGCGCAGCAGCGCCACCCGCTCCCATCCCGCCGCCTCGTCGCGATGGTAGCGCTCGAACGCGCTCCACGACGTCACCAGCAGCCCCTGCTCGCCTGACGGGCGCAAGCGCGTGTCGACCTTGTAAA
>Ga0207701_10002948_pt1 | contig 17538 bp, 18 predicted proteins | sample KBSSwiSSwithPhiX_FD_184294 | JGI IMG/M metagenome (GOLD analysis project Ga0207701, IMG submission 184294) | Switchgrass rhizosphere bulk soil microbial communities from Kellogg Biological Station, Michigan, USA, with PhiX - S5 (SPAdes) (version 2) | ecosystem: Environmental > Terrestrial >... | reverse complement strand
CTGCCGCCCCAGCTTCCGGGCAGCGACGGCGCGGGCAAGGACGGGTCGACGGTGGTCGGCCGCGGCGCGCCGCTGCGCGGAAACGCTTGCTCCTCGAAGCGCCGCAGCTCGCGCAGCTCCGGCGTCTCGGGCACCGACACATCGTCGACGGGCGAGCCGCGTACGGCGCGTCGCTCGGCCAGGCTTTCCTCTCCCGGATCGCGCGGCGGCGTCGTCGATTTCTGCGGTTTGGCTGGCGTGGCCGCGAACGCCGCGCCGCCGGTGGCGACGACGGTGACGGACGCGAGCACGAGAAACAGGCGGCGAAAATGCACTTTCTTGAGCCGATCGACGATCATCGTGTACGGGCCGCCTCGTTGTTCGGGACAGGTCGGGCGATCGTATCGGATCGCTCGCGTTATCCAAAATTCCCGAGCGTCGAAGGTTGCGGGGTGCTATAGATGGCGCAGCTTCAAGGAGCAACCATGTCAGACGGCGGACTGTCTCTGTTGCTGATTGGCTCGCTCGGGCTGCCCGAGCTGGTCATCATCCTGATCATCGTCGTCGTCGTGTTCGGGGCGACGAAGCTGCCGCAGCTCGGCGACGGGCTCGGCCGGGCAATCAAGAATTTCAAGCGCGCGGTTAACGCGCAGAGCGAAATTGACGTGTCGCCCGGCGCCAAGGACAAGAAGGGCGAGATCGACGACGCAGAGGCGTCGTCGAAGCCCACGAAGTAGTAGCCGCTCCGGGTCAACCCGGGCAAACGCGCGCGCCTTCGGGGCTTTTCTGCGTCATCCGCCGCTGGTCTTACGGCCGAGGTGTAAACAACGGGATTGCTTAGCCATTTCACACAGGTGCGGATTGGTTCGTTGTATTACACGATTGACCTGTTTTTTTAACTATGACACCCTAAGACAATGACCACAGCACGCACCATCAAGCGGTACGCGAACAGGAAGCTCTACGACACACGGGACAGTCGCTACGTGACGCTGGATCACATCGCTGCCATGGTGCGGGCGGGTGACGACGTGCGGGTCGTGGAGAACACCACCCGCGCGGACCTGACCACGGCCACGCTCGCCCAGATCATCTTCGAGGAAGAGAAGAAGGCGCCCCGGCTGTCCGTTGCCGGCCTGCGCAAGATCATCCAGGGCGGCATGCCGGCCGCGGCGGCGCCGACCTCGGCCGCCCCGGCCGCTGGCACTCCGGTTCCGCCTGCCGCCGGTTCAGCCGGCTCGGGCGGCGTCGGCGGCGCCGCCGCCTGACCCGCTTGGCCTGATCGCGTGGGGGGCCGGCGAGCCTTGCTCGCCGCTTGGGACCCCTGCGAGGGTTCCCAACCTAAAAGTCGAAGCCCGCCGACAGCGAGTACTTTTCCTGGGTGGCGCTGCGGTCGCTCGCGCTGATGTCCTGTGACGTGTCCTTGCTGCCGCCCGCGAGCGCGACCTCGACCTGCGCCGCGACGAACAGCACCGACAGCTTCAGCTTGAAGCCGCCGAAGAACCGCTGCCGCGTGATGACGTCCTGCTTCGGGAACGTGAAGTTGGCGTTCAGGTCGTTCTGGTAGTTCGGTCCCGGCGTCTGCGAGGCCACGCACGAGGTCGTCGCCGGTCCGCCCGGCGAGGCGAACGCGTCGCAACCAGGCGTCGCGTCGATGACGCCGCTGCGTGCGTCGATGAACAGCATGCTCCAGCCCAGGATCGGTTCGAGGCGCGCGGTGCCGCCGACGTCGAACGCCTTCGAGATCAGGAGATCGATCCCGTAGACGGTCAGATCGACCTCCGACGTGCCGAGCAGCTGCGATCCCGAACCACGCACGGCGAACGACGGCAGCCACCAGCCGTGAAACCCTTCCTGCAGCGCCATCTTCGCGTAACCCTGCAGCACGTACATCCTCGAGTTCAGGATGCTCATCGCGCCGGCGCCGAACTCGAACGCGGGCAGCGGGATCCACAGGCCCTTGCGCACGAAGCCGCCCACGGTGGTCAGGTACGAATCGCGAGGCGCCGCGGCCGGGCTGGTCGGCTCGACGGCGGCGATGCCGTCCCAGTAGGCGCGGTCGCCGATCTTCCGGTTCGAGTTGATGGTCGTGACGCCGAGCTCGGCGGAAAACTGGAAGCCGGCGAAGCCGAGCGTATCGGCGGGCGTCATCAGGCGCGGCGCGATCGCGAAGCCCAGCTCGGACATCAGGCTGCGAAAGCGCGAGGCGCCGTCGGCGTCGGGCAGCGTCTTGCCGGCCATGATGTTTCCGGCGGCGTCGCGCTGGACCCAGCTGCATTCGTTCGTGATCGGATCAGGCGGGCAGAGGTTCAGAAGGCGCAGGTCGTTCTTACCCGCGCGCGCGCGGCCTTCGCCGGCGAGCGCCGCAACCCCGACCGCGCACAGGATGAGGGGCAGCCGCCGCGCCCTTGGGAAGGCCATTGCCGTGTACGGTACGGGTTGGCGTCGAAGGGTGTCAAGGAAGCTGTACCGGCGAAGGGAACCGGGAACTGCTAACGTGTGCCGCCCAACGCCATGCGCCCGCTCACCCCACGCGCCACCGTCTGGCTCGTCCTCCGGTCCGTCTGGACGCTGGTGATATTGGTGCTGTTGGGGTCGGCCCAGTTCGCGCGCGGGATAACCCTTTCCGACGACGCGCGCTGGACGATGCGGGCGATCGCCGTCGCGGTCGGTCTCATCTGGGTGGTCGCGGAGCTGCTCAAGTCGACGCTGGAACGTCTGGTTGGTTTCCGCTACTTGCACCGCGGGCGGCAATCTCGCGGTGCGTCCATCGGGCTCGCCGCCGGCCTGGCCCTGGTCGCCATCGGCTTCGCCGTGTTCGCGCTGGCCCATCAAGCGCGCGTCAATTCCCGCGCCCTCGAGACCGCCGGCGTCAGCACCATCCTGGCGGGCGGGCTGGTGGCGGTGGTCTCGTTTCTGCTGCGCGTGTTCTCCGTGTTCACGACGGTCTCGACGATGGGGGTCGTGCTGGGCGTGGCGTCGCTGGTGGTGGTGTTCGGCGTGACCAGCGGGTTCGAGCGCGAGTTCCAGGACAAGGTGCTGGCGCTGAACGCCCACCTGATCGTCCAGGCGTACGGCGACGCCGATTTCGACGAGATGAACGACATTCAACGCCGCCTGGCCGGCATGCCCGGCGTGGTGCGGATGGCGCCGTTCCTGTTCTCCGCGGGCGAGGTGATGATCGGGCGCGTGGGCGCCAACCTGAAAGGGATCGACCTGCGTCAGGGCGCCGACGATCTGCGGCGCGCGCTGGAAAAGGGGAAGGTCGAGGATCTCGAGAAGCCGGCGCGCTGCACGCTGCCCGGGACGACGCCGCCCAGGACCACGACCGACGTCGGGCGCATCGCCATCGGCGCCGAGCTGGCGCGCAAGCTGCGCGTGAGCATCGGCGACTGCATCCCCATCATGGTCCCGTTCAGCTCGGGCGCCACCGACATGCCGGTGTCCTACCTGTTCGAGGTCACCGGCATCTTCCGCATGGGATTCAACGAGTACGACACGCGGCTCGCGTACGTCAGCATCGCCGACGCCCAACGGCTGGCGAACGTGCGCCGCCTGGTGTCGGGCGTCGAGCTGCGCTTCGAAGATCCGATGGCGGCGCTGACCGCCAGCAAGGAGGTGCAGCGCCGGCTGGGAAGCCCGCACCACCTGGTCGACTGGAAGGAGCTGAACGGAAACCTGTTCCGGGCGCTCTTGATCCAGAAGGTGTTCATCTCGCTGATGCTGGTGATCATCATCGTGGTGGCGGCGTTCAACATCGTCTCGTCGCTGACGATGATCGTGCTGTCGAAGGTCCCCGAGATCGCGATCCTGAAATCGATGGGCGCGTCGGATTCGATGGTAGCGCGCGTGTTTCTGATCGGTGGGACCGCCGTCGGTTTGATCGGCACCAGCCTCGGGATCGGCTACGGCCTGCTGGTCTGCTTGCTGGCGCGCCTCTACGGTTACCCGCTGGATCCGAAGGTGTATCTGATCGGCCAGCTGCCTGTGCAGATCCGCGCCGAGGAGCTGGTCGGCGTCGCCCTGGCGACGATCGTGATCGCCTGGCTGGCGACGCTCTACCCGTCGATGCGCGCCAGCCGCCTGGTCGCCGTCGAGGGTCTCAGAGCTTGAGCTGCTGGGCGACGTTTCCCGGCTGGCCCGGCTGCTGCTTCTTCTGCTTGTCCTGTTCGTCCGCGTTGTACTTGGACGGGCACTTCGCCATGATGCCGTCGGGTACGACGGCGACCTGATTATCGGCGGTCAGCGTCCCCTTCACGATCACCTCGGCGCCGCTCTTGAAGGTGTCCGGGACCAGGCCCTCGTAGGTGGCCGTGATCATCGCCGCCGGACGATCGGGCCGGCTCTGGATCTTGAAGCGATAGAGCAACGTCCCCTTCGCCTGCTCGATGGAACCGTCGGCGACGACGCCATGAACCTGCAATTTCTTGCCGCGAAGGGAAGCGGTGTCCGAGGTGACCTGGTCGACGAACTTGTAGTACTCGGCGCCCTTGCTGATCGACGCGGTCATCAGCAGCGCGAGCGCGCCGAAGACGCCGATGACGGTGATGACGATCTTGATCGCGCCGGAACGGGACGGCGGCGCAGCGGCAGCAGGTTCGTCGCTCATGGGGCGAAGCGTAGCGCCTCCAGGGGCGGATTCAACCTCGCCGCGCGCCGGGGCGTCCCCGCTCGGCGATCTCGCTGAAATAGCGACAAAAAAGCTCCATGCCGCCGCTCGCCTGGCCCCAGTCGTAGTTCTCGTTGATGGCGTGATAACCGTGCTCGGGAAGCGACAGGCCCAGGAAGGTGACAGGGGCGTTCAGCGTCTTGCGCATGGTCAGCACGGCGCCGATCGACCCGCCTTCCCGCACGAAGGCCGGCTGCTTGCCGAAGGTGGCGCGCGCCGCCGCGGCGGCCGCGTCGTTCATGCCGCCGTCCATCGGCGCCAGGTACGGATCCAGCGACGCCTCATGCGTGACCTCGGCGTCGGGCAGTTGCTTCTTGATGAAGCGCTTGATGAGGTTGAAGACCTTGTCGGGTTTCTGGTCGGGCACGAGGCGCGTCGACAGCTTCAGCTCGGCCCGGTGGGGAACGATCGTCTTGATGCCCGGCCCCGAGTAGCCGCCGACGATGCCGTGCACCTCGAACGTGGGCGCCGCGGTCAGCGCCACCAGGCCGCTGACGTCGTCGCGGATCGGGCGCAGCGACCCGAGCTCGTGCGCGACCGCGAACTTCTTCCGCGAGAACCGCGCGCGCGCGAACGCCTTGCGCTCCGCCGCCGACAGCTTGCGCACGTCGTCGTAGAAGCCGGGGATCTTCACCTTGCCGGTGCGCGCGTCGTAGCACTCGGCCACCAGCGCCGCGAGCTCGCCGATCGGGTTACGCGCCAGGCCGCCGGTCGTCCCCGAATGGACGTCCTTCGCGCCGGTCTCCAGCGCGACGGTGAATCCCATCAGGCCGCGGAGCCCGTACGAGATCGACGGCTGCCCGGCGGCGATCCAGATCGTGTCGGACACGACGACGGAATCGGTCTGGAGCGGCGCACGTCCGGCGGCGGCGTCGCCCGCCACCGCGGCATCGAGGCCGGCGGCGAAGTGCGGGCTGCCGATCTCCTCTTCCAGCTCCCACAGGAACTGGATGTTGGCGCGCACGCCGTTCTCGATCGCCAGGCGCGCGCCGTAGAGGGCGGTCAGCGCGGGACCCTTGTCGTCGGTGGCGCCGCGCGCGAACCAGCGCGCCGGACCTGCGTCATTCGGCTGGGCGGCGCGGGTCAGCTTGAACGGCGGCGTGCGCCAGCCCTCGCCGTCCGCCGGTTGCACATCCAGGTGGTTGTAGACAGTCACGGTCGGGAACGCCGCGTCCTGAAAGAAGCGGCCCACCACCATCGGGTAGCCACCCGTGTCGATGGTGTCGACCTGCGCGCCCGCCTCGCGCAGCAGGTCGGCGCCCAGCTTCGCGCACGCGCCCATCTCGGCGCGGCGGCCCGGATCCATGCTGACGCTCGGGATCCCGCACAGGGCCGTCAGCTTCTCCTCGAACGCCGGCGCCAGGTCGGCGATCCGTTGCTTCAGCTTCCCGCCGTCGATCATCCGCCGATTTGTACCATCGCCTTGCGCGGTCCGCCGAGCCCGATCAGCTGGAACGTGTGACCCGGGCGCTTGCCCGCGATCGCGCCGCGGATGGCGCGGGCGACCGCGTCGGGGCCACCGGCGTGCAGCGGGCCGCGCAGATCGACCGCGTCGTCGAAAGCGAGGCACGCGTGCAGCGCGCCCGACGTCGATAGGCGCAGCCGGTTGCACGTCGTGCAGAAGTGCTCCGTCATCGGCGAGATGATCCCGAAACGGCGCGCCGAGGATCCGCTATTGCCGCCATTGCCGCCATTGCCGCCATTGCCGCCGTCGCCGCCTTCCAGCCGGAAGTAACGCGCCGGTCCCGCGCCCCGCGCCTGATCCGCTTCGTCCGCGACGACCTGCGTTCCCGGCCACCCGGCGGCGATGCGGTCGCGGATCGCCGCGGCCGACAGTTGCGCCTCCGGCTGGTAGGCGCGTCCGTCCGCCATGGGCATCTCCTCGATGAAGCGCGGGACCAGGCCGCGCTCCCAGGCCCAGGCGCAGATGCGATCCAGCTCGTCGTCGTTGCCGCCGCGGATGGCGACCGTGTTCAGCTTGATCGACGAGAACCCGGCCGCGCGCGCCGCCTCGACGCCCGCGAGCACGCGGGCCAGGTCGCCGCGACGGGTGATGCGCCGGAAGCGCTCCGCGTCCAGCGAGTCGACGCTGATGTTGACGCGATCGACGCCCGCAGCGCGCAGCGGCGCCGCCAGCTGCGACAGCAGGTGGCCGTTGGTCGACAGCGCGATGTCGTCCAGGCCCGGTATGGCGCGCAGCATGCGCACCAGCGCGGGAAGATCGCGGCGCACCGTCGGCTCGCCGCCGGTGAGGCGGACGCGGCGCACGCCCAGCGACGCGAACACGCGCACCAGCGCCGTGATCTCCTCGAACGACAGCACGTCGGCGCGCTCGGCGTGCGCGACGCCGTCGTCCGGGATGCAATAGACGCAGCCGTAGTTGCAGCGGTCGGTCACCGACACGCGCAGGTAGTCGATCACGCGCGCTTGAGGATCAACCAATCGCTCAGCGCTCATGATGATGGTGCCGATCGTGATGATGCCCGCCTTCGCGGCGCAGCTGGCCGATGGCGTGGGCCAGCTCGGGCGCGATCAGGCGGCGCACCGCCAGCTCGACGGCGGCGGGCGATCCGGGAAGCAAGAAGACCAGCGCGCGGCCGACGACGCCGGCGTCCGCGCGCGACAGCATCGCCGCCGGACCGATATCCTGGAACGACAGCATCCGGAACAGCTCGCCGAATCCGGGCAAGCGCCGCTCGAACAGCGCGCCCACGGCGTCGGGCGTGCGATCGCGCGGACCGATCCCGGTGCCGCCGGTGACGATGACGGCGTCCGCGTCGCCCGCCAGCCGCGCGACCGCCTCGCGCAGAGCCGCCGGCTCCTCGGCGAGCAGCGTCTCCGACGCGACGGTGAACCCCGCCTCCTCGATCAGGCGGCGCAAGACGCGGCCGCCCTCGTTCGTGTCGGCCGTGCGGCTGTCGGACGCGGTCAGCAGCGCGACGCGCACGGACGCGGCGGACGGCGACAGCGACTTGTGGTGGGCGACCGGCGCGGGCGAGGACATGACGACGAAGCGGCGCGGCTCAGAGGACCAGCAAACCGGTGACCAGGCCGACCACGCCGGCGCCGGCGAGCCCGAGCGACGCGGGCCCCCAGCCGCGCGCCGACATGCGCCCGGCGCACCAGGCGAGCGCGAATCCGGTGATGGCGGGCGGCAGCATCAGCGTCACGTAGCCGACGCCGCTGAGGATCATCCAGCGCGGTGCTTCGGCGAGGAGCCAGAGCTTGAGCACGATCGCGAAACCGACCAACCACCCGAACAGAAACGTGCCCGCGACGAAGGCCGAGTAGCCCCCCTTCGGAGTCGCGACGTCACGAATCGCCACGCGGGCGAGCACGAGGTCAGCATGGCGCGCGGCGCGCGTTGACGCAAGCGTGGCAGCGTGGCACAAACGAACGATGTCGATGCTCGCCTCGGTCAAAGACGCGGTGCTCGGGCGCGCAATGCGCCTCATGAGCGACCCACGGGTGTCGCGCGTCATGGGCGATCCCCGCGTCATGAACGTCGCGATGAAGGCCGTCGGCCTGGGCGGGGCCGTCAAGACGGAGCTGGACCGCGCCACGCGGTTCGCCGCCGGTCTGTTCGGCCTTGCGACGCAGGAGGAGGTATCCGCGCTCCGCTCGACGGTCCAGAGCCTGGAAGACAACCTGTCGGCCCGGGACCCCAAGGCGGGCGCCTAACCCACCGCGTCTGGCGTGGGTCCTAGCCCACGGATTTGCTCCATGGCGATTTCGACGGTTGCCCCACGGCTCGTTCTGGTTCGCATGGCAGAGGCCGACGACACCTCCGATGAAGAGCTGGTCAAGCGCGCGCAAGGCGGCGATCGCACGGCGCTCGACCGTCTGGTGAGGCGTCATCAGCGCGCGCTGTTCGCGCTGTGTCTGCGCTACGTGCGCGACGCGGACGAGGCCGCCGATCTCGTGCAGCGATCGTTCGTGCGCGCGATGGGCAAGCTCGCCGAGCTGCGCGACGCGGGCGTGTTCCGATCGTGGATCCTGCGCATCGGCGCCCACCTGGCGCTGAACCACATCCGCGATCACGCGCGCTTCGTCGCCGATGACGGCAACATCGAAGCGGCGATCAGCGACGAGCGCGCGCCCTCCGCCTCCGATCGGCTGGAGGCCGCCGAGTCGGCGAAAGCGCTGCGCGCCGCCGTGGATACGCTGCCCACGAAGCAACGCATGACGCTGGAGCTGCGCATCTACGAGGATCTGCCGTTCCGCGACATCGGCGTCGCCCTGGGGATCAGCGAAGGTGCGGCCAAGGTCAACTTCCACTACGCCGTGCGCAAGCTGCGCGGCGCGTTTTCGCCCGCCGATGGCGGCGGCGCCCACCGCGGGAAGGTCAAATGACGGGCGAGGCCGAAATGCCGCCGATCTGCCGGCAGGTGTGGGAACGCGCGGTGGACGGCGCTGACGTCATGGCCGATGCAGTGCTGGCCGCCCACGTCGGATCGTGCATGACGTGCTTCCGGACGCTCGCCGAGCTGCGCGACGTGCCCCGGCTGGCGGCCGCGCTGCGCGCGGATGCGCCCGCGCCGGCGGTCTCCGATCGCTTCTGGGACGACCTGGCTGCCCGCACGACCGACGCGGCGGCGGCGGCGTTGCGGCCGCCGACCCGACGCCGCACCGCGCGGGTGATGGGCTTCGTCACCGTGGCGGCGGCCGTGGCGGCGGCGGTCGTCCTGTTCGCGGGGCGCCCGCGCATGGTGTCGACGACGGGCGCGCCGGCGCGGTCCGCCACGGCAGCAGTCGACGACGACATGTCGGCCGAGGACGCGGTGGACGTCGCCGATCTGGACGAAACGGCGCTGCGCCGGCTGCTCGATCGCCTGCGCGTGCGCGCCCCCGGCAACGTCGCGGCGCTGGCCGCTGTGGGCGATCTGCCGGATGCATCGGACAGCGTGTTCGACGACGACGGGCAGATGAACGACGAGCTGGCGGATCTCGACGGTCCAGCGCTGCTGCGCATCGAACGATCGCTCGCGGGGGCGTCGCTGTGAGGCGGCTGATCGCGGGCGTCCTGATGGGCACGGCGGTCGCCGCGGCGGCACCGGCGTCGGCTCAGGGACCCCACCGCGGGCCGGCGGCGGCGCCGGCGGGTGGCGACAAGCGGTCGTCCGATCAACTGCGCAAGGAGGTGCTGGAACGGATGCGCGCGCTGCGCGCCTGGCGGATCGTCGAGGAGCTGAAGCTCGACGAGACCGCGTCCGCCCGGCTGTTTCCGATCCTGGCCAAGTACGATGAGCAGGAGCTGGCGCTCGCGGCCGAGCGCCGCGATATCGCGCAGGAGCTGCGGGGGCTGCTGGCGTCCCCGCGCCCCGACGACGCGAAACTGACGGCGGCGATCGAACGGATGCTGGCGAACCGCGTGAAGCGCCACGCGCTCAAGGACGAACGCATCAAGGAGCTGCGCAAGGTGCTGACGCCCGTCCAGCAGGCGAAGCTGGTGTTGCTGCTGCCGCGCCTGGAACGCGAGTTCGCGCAGTTCATCCGCGAGGTCGCCGGCCAGCGCGACGACGGCCAGTAACGATCGCGCGCGCTGCGCGGGTCGCCGCTAGAACGTGTAGCCGATGGCGCCGCCCATGAAGAACGCGTTGTAGAAGCCGCCCTCGAGGCGGGCTTCCCAGCCGCGCACCTGAGGCAGTCGGAAGTTGACGCCGACCAGGAGGTTCACTATCGGCAGCACCGGGGGTTTGTTGGGATCGGCGAAGCGGTGCGGATTGTACGGGTCGTCGGGACCGGGTTGCAGCGAGTTCGCGCCCAGGACCACCTGGCCGTTCCGGTAGTCCGATCCGACCGGCCTGCATGCGCTGACGTCGCCCGCGTTCGCTTCCGTGCACCTCGCCGGGTCGTTGCTGGTGCGCAGGATCTCTCCCGCGACGTAGGCGACGCCGATGCCGGCGCCGAAGTGAATGCCGAACCACTCGTTGATCGGCGCGTGCCAGACGAACGACAGGTCGACGCCCCACAGCGCCAAGCCGTTGAACTGGACGTAGTCCGTGTCGGTGTTAGCCGGATGCGGCTCCGCGCCCAGCCAGTTGCCGTCGGGCGGCGACATGTTCTGGTACGAGAACGAGAGCACGAGGTCGAAGTTGGCCTTGCGCCGGAAGAACTCGATGCCCGTTCCCCAGGACGAGAGCGGCACGTTCTTCTTCGTGAACAGGTTCAGCATCCAGGCCGGGACGGTGACCCAGCGCAGGCGCGTGGCCACGCCGTACGACAGATCGGCCTGGCGCTGCGGCGGCGTCTCCTCGGCCAGCTCGCCCGCCGGCACGACCGGACCGGCGGCCCCGGGCGCGGGCGGCGCGCTCTCGGTCGGCGCGGGCATCGCGCTCTCGGTCGGCGCGGGCATCGGCGGTTCGTCGGCCGCGCGCGCCACCGACGCGAGACCGGAGAGCACGAGCAGGGCGGCACACAGCGTACGGGTCATGGGTCGTCTCCGGCTGAGGTCGAGAGGCGCGCGATTATACACACGACGGTCGAGCTTCCAGGACCATCGCTCAAGTGACGCGAGGCCGCCTCCGATGCTTGTGCCATGCGGCATCCGCCGCGCATCCCGGGGAAAGCATTTTGAAAATCGCGATATAACAACCGTCTCAGGTGACGTCGTGCCGTCCTCGCCCACGCACAAGGCTCCCAAGACCCCGGGCTCGCTGAGACCGGGGGATCACTTCGGCCGTTATCAGCTCCTCGAGCGCATCGGCAAGGGGGGCATGGCGGAGGTGTTTCGCGCGCTCGCCCAGGGAATGGAGGGCTTCGAGCGCATCTTCGTGGTGAAACGCATTCGCCCCGACAAGTCCGATTCGCCGAAGTTCGTGCAGATGTTCGTCGAGGAGGCGCGGATCTCGGCGCTGCTCAATCACCCGAACATCGTGCAGGTCTACGACTTCGGCCACATCGACGGCGCGTACTTCATGGTGATGGAGCACGTCGTGGGCAAGGACCTCTCGACGGTCATGCGCGCGGTGCGCGCGCGCGGCGGCGCGGTGCCGCCGGCGCTCGCGGCGTACGTCGCCCGCGAGGCGGCGCGCGCGCTTCATCACGCGCACACGCTGGTGCTGCCCGACGGAACGCCCGGCGGCGTCGTTCACCGCGACGTGACGCCGTCGAACATCATGCTGCTCAAGGCGGGCGGCGTGAAGATCCTCGACTTCGGTATCGCCAAGGCGGAGGCGCTGGCGCGGCGCCCGGATGCCAGCGGCAAAGCGCCGCGCCTGGCGGGCAAGCTCTCGTACATGTCGCCCGAGCTGGTGCGGGGCGCGCCGGTCGATCACCGCTCGGACATCTTTTCTCTCGGGATCGTGCTGTGGGAGATGGTCGCGGGCGAGCGGCTGTTCACGGGCGAGAACGAGACCGAGACGCTGCAGAACGTCCTGACCCGCCCGATCGCGGAACCGTCGCGGCGGCGCGAAGGCATCCCTGCCTCGTTCGATGTGATCGTCGCGCGCGCGCTGGAACGCGATCCCGCCGGCCGCTACGACACGGCGGAGGCGTTCGCCAACGAGCTGGATCGCTTCCTGGTCGAGATGCCGGTCGCCGATCAGGCGATCCCGCAGCTGCTGGACGAGCTGTTCAGCGCCGCGCCGAAACCCGAAGCGCGCGAGCAGCTGTCCGCGACGACCTTCGCGTCCGAGAGCGGTCCCACCACGGTCCAGCCGGCGCGCGCGACGGGCCAGAGCCGCGCGATCCAGCCGACGATCCCTCCGCCGGTGCAGGCGCCGAAGATCCCGATGATGACGCTGATCGGGATCTTCCTGATCGTCGTCTCAATCACGGTGACCGCGGGCCGGGTCGTGATTCGACACTTCCAGCTGGGGAGTCAGTCCAGCTCGGCGAGGTCGGTCTCGACCAGCAAGTAGAGCGAGCGCAGGAACGTCAGCAGCTCCTCGCGGTCTCCGAACTGATTCATCCACTCGCGCACGCTGCGTTCGCCGTCGAGCAGGTTGAGCACCTCGCGCGGCGTCGGGCCGATGCGGAACGCCTCCGGCTCGACGCGGCCCCGGTTCGTCGCGAGCGGCCGGTAATCGAGCAGCGGATCGAAGCGCTGCGTGAGCAGCTCGTACGGCAGGTTCACCACGCTGGCGCCGAGGATCTCGAAGGTGTCGAGGCCGAGCGGGAAATTTTCCTGGCGGTTGGTGACACCGCGGTAGTACGCGAACGTGCCGTCCGTCCATGCGAACACGTCGATGACGCGGTCGCGGACCTGCTCCGACAGCAACCGGAAAACATCCAGCGGGCGCAGCAGGCCCAGCGCCACCAGCGTGTCGCCGAGCTTGCCGTTGTAGTGAGGCAGCATGCTGAGGGCGAGCTCCAGGTCCGCCTGCCCCAGCACCTGCTTGCCGACCAGGTATTCGCCGAAGCGTTCGTTGGCGTTGCTCGAGCTGACGGATTCCGGCGCGCCGCCGACCAGGAAGATCTCCTTGATGGTGTCGCCGAGCTCGAAGTGCAGCAGGCCCGTCTCGCCCACCAGAGCGAGATCGCAGAACAGGCGCATGGGCGTGATGATGCTGACGTCGCCCGCGCTGTCCGGCGGACGCTTGGGCGCCGCCGATACGAATTTTCCGACGTCGCTGTGGGTGGCGCCCCGCCGGCTCGCTCGCGCGCGCGGGGGCGGCACCCCCTTTCCCGTATCGCCCGGCCGCGACACCGGCGTGAAGCCGGGCACCGACGAGCGCTCGCCGCTGATCTCCTCGTCGGGCCAGCTGCCCTGGCTGGGACCGTGGATCGTCTCGGCGGTCGGCGCGTCCGACACCACGTCCGTCTCGCGCGTCGGCATCTGGGGGAACGACGGCGCGGCGCCACCACCGGCCGCGGCCGGCGGCCCCGCGGCGTTCGCGGCGGCGAGCTCCGCGGGCGCGACCTTGGACGCCGCCTTCGGCGTCTCCATGCGCCGCGCCTCCTGCAACAGGCGCGCGGCGGCATCGGGGCTGGTGTCGAACAGCGTACCGGTGAACGCCCGCAGATCGCTGGGGCCGATGCGCTGGCCCGTCGAGAACAGGTAGTCGCTCAGCTCGTCGCGAAACTCCGCCGCGCTGCCGAAGCGCTCGCGCGGGTTTTTTCGCAGCGCGCCCCGCACGATGCGGTCCAGCGCCTTGGGCAGATCGGCGCCGTATTTGTCCAGCCGATCGAGCTTTACGTCGCGCACCTTCAGCAGCACGTCGAGATCGGCGGGCGCCGAGAACAGCCGGCGCCCGGTCAGCAGTTCGGCCAGCACGACGCCGACCGCGAACAGATCGCTGCGCGCGTCGATCGGCCGACCCACCACCTGCTCGGGCGACATGTACCCGTACTTGCCCTTCAACGTTCCGGCCTGCGTCTTCGATTCGCGACGCTGCGCGTGCGCGATGCCGAAGTCGCCCAGCTTCACGTCGCCGCGCTTGGAGATGAAGATGTTCGAGGGCGAGATGTCGCGATGCACGATCTGCATCGGCTTGCCCTCCATGTCGCGGGCGTTGTGCGCGTAGTCGAGCGCCTCCAGGATCTCGCTGACGATGAAGACCGCCAGCGGCCGCGGCACGTGCACGCGCTTCTGCGCGGCGATCCGCAACAGGCCCAAGCCGTCGAAGCCGTCGATGTACTCGAGCGCGGTGAAGAACTGGCCGCCCACCTCGCCGAAGTCGAGCACCTGAACGATCTTCGGGTGCGTCAGCTGCGCCGTCAGCTTCGCCTCGTCGATGAACATCGAGACGAAGTTCGGGTCGGCGGCCAGGTGCGGCAGGATGCGCTTGACGACCAGGATCTTCTCGAAGCCGTGCGACGAGGTGATCTTGGCGCGAAACACCTCGGCCATGCCGCCCACCGCCAGCCGTTCCAGGAGCGTGTAGCGGCCAAACGCCGAGGGCGCCTTCGCCTGCTCCTCCGTCGCCATGTGTTTGCCGGGGACTATACGATACTAATCGGCACGCCCCGAGCGGGCTGCAGTCCCGGGCACGCTGTTTGCGCGCGGAGCGACTAGCGCCGTCTGCCGAGGGCCTTGCGCAGCTGAAGCGGCTCGACCGTCTCACCCGCCAGCTCGAGGGTCCGGTACGCGGCGCGGCGCGCGCGGGCCTGGCTCTCCTCGGTGGCGACGGCGGCGACCAGCATCTGCTTTCCTTGTTCGTAGTAACGCCGCTCCTGCGTCATGATCTCGACGCCCAGCAGGCGCGCGCTGTCGCCGTCGCCCTTGCGCTCGCAGAACCCCGCCAGCGCCCCCAGCCGCGCCATCGACAGCGCCCGGCCCGTCAGATAGCCGGCGGACGCGCGCTCCTCCGTCGTCTGCAGCGAGCGGTGGAACGCGAACAGCTTCGAATAGCCGCCGTCGCGCGGATCGTACGCGGTCACGCCCAGGGCCACGAGCCGCTCGGACAACCGGCGGCACTGGCGCGCACTGTCGCCGCACTGCTCCGCGAGCGACAGCTTCATCTCCAGATCATCGCAGTCGGTGATCCAGAGAGCGGCCACCTCCGCCGATTCGATCGTGGCCTTGAGCGCGTACCGCATCGCATCGGAGACCTCGACCCCGTCCTTGCCGAGCGCGGCCGACAGAGCGTCGATAACCCGCTGGATCGAAGCCTGGTTCTTGGTGTCCAGCTCGGCGACGAAGTTTTCTGCTGCGACCATTTGGGCTTTCGGGAGGGCAGATTACTATCGATAAAAAATACGTATGCCGGCGTATAAAGTTTTTAACGGGTGATGCCGATGCATAATGCAGACCCTGCCACAGGTCGGCCTGCAAGGCTAGCCGACCCGCGGGATTGGGTCGTCGCCTGCCCATGAAGTTCGTCCCGAAGGTCCTGTCGGTTTTCGCGCTGGTGAGCGTCGCTTTTTTCGCCGGCCCTGCCCGGGCCGTCGAGCCGATGTCGCTGGGCGACGACCTGGTGACGCCGCCCGATACGGGCACGGAGACAGTGCGGGGCGCGCTCAGTACGGGCGGCGGCCCGATGCCTGCGGTGATCTACCTGCGCTACGCCGACGGGACCGAGAAGCACACCGGCAACTACGACCCGTGCACGGGGACGGTGCCGCCGTTCGAATGCAGCTTCGCGCCGACGCTGGCGGAGTGCCAGCGCCAGATCCAGACGTACCTCGACGCGTGGTACGCCGACTTCAACGTCATCTTCACGCTGACGCGGCCGACGAGCGGAAAGTACTACACCGCGGTGATCTCGTCGGGCGGTGGCGCGTGGTGCAAGGTCGACGACAAGGTCGCGGGCGTCGCGCCGTTCTTGTGCAAGGACCTCGCGGGCGGCGTCGCCTATGCGTTCCAGGGCGGCCGCACCGCGCGCGAGACGGCCGTGATCATCGCCCAGGAGCAGGCCCACCTGATCGGGCTGGAGCACACGACCAACCCGCACGACGTCATGTACCCGACCATCAGCGCCGACACCGAGGGGTTCGTCAGCGGCGACAGCACGGTCACGGCCGATCGCTGCGATCGCGAGACGCAGAACTCGTACGCCATGATGAAGAAGGCACTGGGCGAGTGGCCGGGCGGCCCGAAGCCGTCGGTGTTTGGTTGCATGGAGGACACGCAGGATCCGACAGTGCGCTTCGTGACCCCGGGCAAGGGCGAGAAGAAGGGTCACGCCTTCGCCGTCGCCGTCGACGTGCGCGACGATTGTGACGTGACGAAAGTCGAGATCCAGGTCCTGCCGCAGGGGTTGTCGGCGGTGGCGACGTCGGCGCCCTACGAATGGGATCTGAGCGGCATCAACGGCGTGCAGACAATCACCGTCACCGCCACCGACAGCAGCGGGCGCGTCGGCAGCGCGACGATGGAGGTGGCGGCGGCCGAAGCGGGCGAGGAGGCGCCGTCGGAGGACGCCGGCGTCGGTTGCACCGTCGCGTCGGGCGCGTTCGGCGCCACCGGGCTGCTGCCGGGCCTGGCGATGCTGCTTCTGTTCAGCCGCAAGAACCGTCGGACGCGTGTGCGGCGGGTGACGGGCGAGCTGTCCGGGTCGTAGACGTCCACGTCAGCGTCTACGAGTGGCCCATGCGGCGGCGGAGAGTCCATTCCAGGGCGAGCAGGGCGACGCCGAGGAGCAGCAGGCCCGGGGTCGACCAGATCTCGACGGATTGCTGGCGGCCGACGCGCACCTCGCGCGACGAGCGGATGGCGACGTCGCGCAGCTCCTCGAACGCGTAGCTGCCGCCTGACGCCTGGGCGATCTCGCGCAGCACCTTGTCGCGCGCCGCGACGTCGTCCAGCTCGGGCCCGCCCGCCCGCACCACGAACGTCTCGTCGTGCGTCACCGGGCGCGAGTCGATGGTGGCGCGCCCCGTCAGCCGGTAGGCACCGGGCGGCAGCGTGCCGACGTCGACGTGCGCCTCGCCGTCCGCGTCGGTGGTGGCGCGCAAGGTGCGCGCCGGCTCGGCGTCGGCGGGCGCGGCGGTGCTGACGACGGTCAGGACCACCTCGACGGCGGGCGCGGGCGAGTAGTCCGCGTGCATCGCGCGTACGCGCACCGCGATCGGCTGGTTGCGCCGGTACTCGAGCCGGTCCAGCTCCAGGCGCAGCAGCGTCAGCGCCGGATCGCGCACCAGCCAGCGGATCGCGTTCTCCCAGAAGCGCTGGAACGCGCGGCCGTCGTCGCCTTCGCCCGCCGCCATGAAGCCCCAGTTCCAGCCACTGTCGGTCAGCAACGCGAGCGAGCGTCCCTTGCCCGCGTCGGCCGCCACCAGGACGGGCGCCGGCTTGCCGTCGCCGCCCTTCAGCGTCGGGTGCGTGAGCAGCGTGGTGGCGCCGTTGCGCGCCCGCGGCACGCGGTTGATCCCCTCCAGCGGTGGCAGGCGCGCCCATCGAAGATCGTTGTCGCGCGGGTCGAGCAGCAGCGACGTCACCGGATGCGTGCGTCCCTCCGGCGTCAGCCGCGGCCGGAACGTGTCGGTCGTCAGATCGGCGTCGCCCG
>Ga0207701_10002947_pt1 | contig 17541 bp, 15 predicted proteins | sample KBSSwiSSwithPhiX_FD_184294 | JGI IMG/M metagenome (GOLD analysis project Ga0207701, IMG submission 184294) | Switchgrass rhizosphere bulk soil microbial communities from Kellogg Biological Station, Michigan, USA, with PhiX - S5 (SPAdes) (version 2) | ecosystem: Environmental > Terrestrial >... | reverse complement strand
CGCCGTCGACGGAGCCGAAGTTGCCCTGCCCGTCCACGAGCATGTAGCGCATGTTGAAGTCCTGCGCCAGGCGCACCAGCGTGTCGTACGCCGGGGCGTCGCCGTGGGGATGGTAGTTGCCGATGACCTCGCCGACGATCTTCGCGCACTTGCGATACGGCCGGTTCGACGCGAGCCCCATCTGCCGCATCGCGTAGAGCACGCGGCGATTGGCGGGCTTCAGGCCATCTCGTACATCGGGCAGCGCGCGCCCGATGATTACGCTCATCGCGTAATCCATGTACGAGCGCTTCATTTCGTCTTCGATATTGACGGGCTGTCGTAACGTTGGGTCCATGAGGCTAAATCAGATATCCAGGTTCTTGACGTCCAGCGCGTTGTCTTCGATGAACTTGCGCCGCGGCTCGACCTGGTCGCCCATCAGGGTCGTGAACATCAGGTCGGCCTCGGTGTGATCCTCGGCGCGCACCTGCAGCAGCGTCCGCACTTCCGGATCCATCGTCGTCGCCCAGAGCTGATCGGGGTTCATTTCGCCGAGGCCCTTGTAGCGGTTGACGGCGACGCCCTTCTTGCCGGCGGCGATGAAGTACTCGACCAGCTCGTCGAGCGAATGCACGGTGATGTCCGCCTGATCTTTTGACGGCTTGCGCACGCGATCCTTCGGTTCCGCGGCGAGTTTGGTGGCCTCGTCTACCGGACCGCCGCCAATGGCCGTTTCGTCGCTCGCTGCGCCAGGCTCCTCGGTCTCCTCGACAATCACGCCGGTCGTCGAGACGACGATGTCGCCGTTCATCGCCGGGATGTCGCGATGGTTGGCGAGCAGCGTGCGGTACTCGCCGGCGGTGACGAAATCGACGCCGATCGCGTGCTGCCGCGGGTAGCCGCTCGAGCGATCCTCGATGTGGAGCAGGTAGCGGTTGTGCTCCTCGTCGCGCTGCACCGTCACCGTGCGGGCCGGCGTCGTCAGCGTCCTTGCCAGGCCATCGAGCTTGTCCTTGTCGGCGAAGTACTCGCGATCGGCGCCGGCGCTGACCAGCGCCTCGACGATCTCGCGCGGGTGGCCGCGGCGCTCGACGACCTGCAGCAGCTTCTGGTGCGCGATCATCTTATGGAGCAGCCTCTCGAGCTCGCCGCCTGAGATCTCGAGGCCCTTCGACGGCATCCGCACGACGCGCGATTCGGTGGCGCGCTTGATCAGGAAGGCGTCGAGCTCGCGCTCGTCCTTGATGTAGGTTTCGCTCTTGCCGCGCTTGGCGCGGAAGAGCGGCGGCTGGGCGATATAGATGTAGCCGTTCTCGATGATCTGCGGCAGTTGACGGTAGAAGAACGTCAGCAGCAGCGTGCGGATGTGCGAGCCGTCGACGTCCGCGTCGGTCATGATGATGATGCGGTGGTAGCGGAGCTTCTCGATACTGAAGTCTTCCGCGCCGATGCCGCAGCCGAGCGCGGCGATCATCGTCTTGATTTCGTCGCTGCCGAGCATCTTGTCGAAGCGGGCCTTCTCGACGTTCAGAATCTTGCCTTTGAGCGGCAGGATCGCCTGGAAGCGGCGGTCGCGCCCCTGCTTCGCCGACCCGCCTGCCGACTCGCCCTCGACGATGTAGAGCTCGCTTTGCGCGGGATCGCGCTCCTGACAGTCGGCGAGCTTGCCGGGGAGCGAGCTGCCGTCGAGCGCGCCCTTCCGGCGCACCAGATCCCTGGCCTTGCGGGCCGCTTCGCGCGCGCGGGCGGCGTCGATCGCCTTGCCGACAATGCGGCGCGCGATCGACGGATTCTCCTCGAGATGGGCGCCCAGTTTGTCGTTGAGGATCGCCTCGACGATGCCCTTGACCTCGGTGTTGCCCAGCTTCGTCTTGGTCTGGCCCTCGAACTGCGGATGGGGGATCTTGACGCTGATGACCGCGGTGAGACCTTCGCGAATGTCCTCACCCGAGACGCTCTCCTTGAGGTCCTTCGCCAGGTTGTTCTTCGTCGCGTAGGCGTTGATCGTCCGCGTCAGCGCCGATTTGAAACCGGAGAGATGCGTGCCGCCTTCATGCGTGTTGATGTTATTGGCAAAGCTGTAAATCGTCTCCGCGTAGCCGTCGTTCCACTGCAGCGCGATTTCGGCGTCGATGCCTTCGCGCTCGCCGCGCATGTAGATCGGCTTCTCGTTGACCGCCGCCTTGTTCTTGTTCAGATGGGTGACGAACGAGACGATGCCGCCTTCGTAGTGGAACTTGTGGTTCTTCCCATCGCGCTCGTCGTCGAGCGTGATCAGAATCCCACCGTTCAGGAACGCGAGCTCGCGCAGACGCTGCGCAAGCGTGTCGAAGCTGAAGACCGTGGTCTCGAAGACCTGCGTGTCGGGCTTGAAGGTGACCTTGGTCCCGCGCTTTTTCGTCGTCCCGGCCGCATCGAGCGCCGCCGTCGGCACGCCGCGCTCGTACGACTGCTGGTAGACCTGGCCGTTGCGCCAGATCTCGAGATCGAGCGTCTCCGACAGGGCGTTCACGACCGAGATGCCGACGCCGTGCAAGCCGCCCGACACCTTGTAGCTGTCGTTGTCGAACTTGCCGCCGGCGTGCAGCACCGTCAACACGACTTCGGCGGCGGACTTGCCACTGGCGTGCTGATCGGTCGGGATGCCGCGGCCGTTGTCGATCACGGTCAGCGATCCGTCGATGTGGATGGTGACGTTGACCTGATCGCAGAATCCGGCCAGCGCTTCGTCGATCGAGTTGTCGACGACTTCGTAGACGAGGTGATGCAGCCCCGCCGGCCCGGTCGAGCCGATGTACATCGCCGGCCGCTTCCGGACGGCTTCCAACCCCTCGAGGACTTTGATCTTGTCGGCGCCGTAATCTTCGCTGGCACCCTGGCCGCCTTGACCTTCGTGCCCGTTGGCGCCGTTCTGAACGTCGGTGGTAGCAGGCTGGGCGAGCGGTTCTTCTGTTCGGTCCGTATGTTCCATTCGAGAATTCACACGCGCATCGGCATGATCACGTAGGTGTAGTCGTAGCCTTCGGCGCCGATCGGTTTCATCACCGCCTGGCTGACTTCGTCCTTGAGCTCGAGCGAGACCACGTCGGTCGCCACCGCCGAGAGAAAATCGAGCACGTACTGCGCGTTGAAGCAAATCTGCATCGGCGCGCCGCTGTATTCGACCGGCAGTGTTTCCTTCGCCTCGCCGAGATCCGGACTGCTGGAGGTGACGTCGACCTTTCCCTTGTCGATTTGAAACTTCACGGCACGCGAACGCTCGTTCGACATCAACGCCACGCGCTTCACCGCGTTGGTCAGCCGATCGCGCTCGAACTCGATGTGTTTGTCGTTGCCCTTCGGGATGACACGCTCGTAGGCGGGAAACTGGCCGTCGATCATCCGCGAGATGAGGAGCCGATCGCCGGCGGTGAAGAACAGGTGGTTCTCGCCCCGCTCGTAACCGATGTCGCCGTCCCCTTCAGCCATCAGGCGCCCGAGCTCGCCGAGCGTCTTCTTCGGCAGGATCGCCTTGCTCTCGTCATCGACCTGTTGAGCGTCGCGCGGGACGCTGACGAGCGCCAGGCGATGGCCGTCGGTCGCGACCAGATTCATCTCCCCGGCACGAAGCACGAAGAGCGCACCGTTGAGGAAGTACCGCGTGTCCTCACCGGTGATCGCAAACTGCGTCTTGCCGACCATTTCCTTCACCGCGTTTCGCGACAGCGTCGCCGACGTCGCGCCCCCAGATTCAGGCAGCGTCGGGAAATCCTCACGCGGCAGCGTCTGCATCTTCGATTCGAAGCGGTCGGCGGCGATCTTCACGCTGCCCTTTTCTTCGGAGACGCGGATGTCGGTGTCTGGAAGCGATTTCACGATCTCGTAGAACTTCTTGGCCGGCAACGTCAGCGATCCCGGTTTGGTCACCGTCGCCTTGCATTTGCTGCGCAACCCGACCTCGAGATCCGTGGCAAGAAATCGAATCTCGTCCGCTTTGGCTTCCATCAGCACGTTCGCCAGGATTGGAATCGTGTTCTTGCGTTCCACGATGCCCTGGAAAAGTTGCAGTTCTCGCAGAAGGTCGTTCTTGCGGACGACGAATTCCATAGGTGTGCTGACCTCGAAAAAGGGCGGGATTCGAAGCCCGCGATCCCCTTAGGGAGAGGAGAGATTCGAGAATGAGAAATTATATAAGAAGAGAGGCGGTGTTGAAAAGTAAACCGTTGGCGTTAATGCTTGTACATCAGCAGCTTAGCTTGTGCAAAAAATGTGGTCGAAAAGCCCTGTTTTGAGGCGTTGTCCCGGGCCGGGGAAAGCGTCGACAGATTTCCACAATGGGCCTTCGAGTGAGTTGTGCAAAAGTGGCCGAGCTAGCGAAAACCATCGAGAAAATTGCCGATCAGAGTGTTGAAATCCGAGTCCTTCCGGCGCTGCGCCTCGACCTTTCGGATGGAATGGATCACCGTCGAGTGGTGCTTGCCGCCGAAGCTCCGTCCGATTTCGGGCAGCGACGCGTGCGTCAGCGACTTGCACAGGTACATCGCAATCTGACGAGGCTTGGCCACCGATTTCGAGTTGTTGCGCGATTTCAGGTCGACCATTCGCAGGTTGTAGTAGTCGGCGACGAACTTCTGGATGATCTCGATCGTGACCGCCCGCTCTTCGTGGTCGAGGATGTTCTTGAGGACCTCCTGCGCGAGCTGCAGCGAGATCTCCTGGCCGGTGAGCGAGGCGTAGGCGATCAGGCGGATCAGTGAGCCTTCGAGCTCGCGGATGTTCGATTTGATCTTGCCGGCGATGTACATCGCGACGTTGTCGGGCAGCGGCACCGCTTCGGTTTCCGCTTTTTTCTTCAGAATCGCGACCTTCGTCTCGAGATCGGGCGACTGGATGTCCGCCGTCAGCCCCCACTCGAAGCGCGATCGCAGCCTTTCTTCAAGTGCCGGAATCTCATGCGGCGGGCAGTCACTGCTCAGAATAATCTGTTTCTGCGAGTCGTAGAGCGCGTTGAAGGTATGGAAGAACTCGGTCTGCGTGCCCTCTTTGCCGGCGAGAAACTGGATGTCGTCCACCAGCAGCACGTCGACCGAGCGATAGCGCTCGCGGAAATCGAGCACGCGGTCGTAACGGACCGCGTTGATCATCTCGTTCATGAACCGCTCGGACGAAATGTAGGTCAGTTTCAGGTTGCGATCGTGCTGCAGCACGTAGTGCCCGACCGCGTGCATCAGGTGCGTCTTGCCCAACCCCACACCGCCGTAGATGAACAGCGGGTTGTAGGAGCGCGACGGCACCTCCGCGACCGCGCGGCACGCCGCGTGCGCGAACTGATTGGACGATCCGACGATGAACGTATCGAAGGTGTAACGGGGGTTCAGGCCGGCGGTTCCGGGCTGTGTGGATGCCGCCGGGCTGGTCTCGAGCGCTGCCACTTCATCGGCCCCGAGCGGAATAATCGGCGCATCTCCCTGGGGTTCGGCGATGAAGGTGACGACCAACTGTGGCCGCCGCAGCTCGGCAGTGGCTTCGGTGATGACCGTCGCATAGTGCTTCGTCAGCCAATCCTTGAACAGCGCGTTCGGCACCCGGACCGTCACCGAGGCCTGGTCTTCCGCAACGAAGGTCGTTGGGCGGAACCATGTGTAGAAGCTGTGCCGGTTGACCTTCGTTTCGATGCGCGAGAGGATCTCGTCCCAGAGATTCATTTCTTCCAAAAACTACAAAACCGTCCGAGTTGCTTCGAGCACTCTCCCGGCTACGCCCCGGAAAGATGCGTTTCAGGCCGAAATCCACGACCACCAGCTAAACCGCAGGATTTCCACAGTTTTTTCCACAGGTGTGGAAAACTTTGGCGAGAGACCAAACGTGCATGGAATCACTGCATCAAGGCGGGGTCGACGAAGCCGACGACTCTAACACACTCCACGCTGATTGACACTCCTTCGAGCGAGTCGCTAACATTGACGGTTCGTTTCATTTCCGAAGGATTGTCATGGCTAAGGGAGTTCGAACTTTTCAGCCCAATACGCGCCATCGCAAGAAGGCGCATGGGTTTCTGGTGCGAATGAGCACCAAGAACGGGCGGCTGGTGCTGAAGCGCCGGCGCGCGAAGGGCCGCAAGCGCCTCACGGTGTCCAGCGAATAGCTGTCAGCTGTCGGCTTTCAGCTCTCAGCGGCAGCTGATAGCCAGGAGCTGGGAGCTGCAAGCCCCTTGAATTTCCGACCGCACGAACGCATTCGACGGCGTCCCGAGTTCAAGCTCATTTACGAGCGGGGCGCCAAGGTGCACAGCCGCTACAGCACGGTTTTCATCATGCCGAACGCCGGCACGGTGGGACGGCTGGGGATCGCGGCTACCCGGAAGCTCGGGGGCGCCGTCCAGCGGAATCGAGCGAAACGTCTGATCCGAGAGGTTTTTCGTCGCAACAAGATCGCGCCCGGGTTCGACGTCGTCGTCATCCCCAAGCGTGACCTGCTCGACGCCAGCCTGAGCGAGATTGAAGCTGATTATCGAGCCCTCATCGAACGACGTCTCCGCCGCAGGTGAACGCCGGGTCGGCGTCCGCGTGGCGCTAGCGCTGCTCAGAGGCTACAAGTTCTTTATTTCCCCTTATTTCCACGGGTCGTGCCGGTTTCTGCCGTCGTGCGCCGACTATGCCGCCGAGGCGATCCGCCGGCATGGCCTCGTCGCAGGCGGCTGGCTCGCCGCCAGGCGGCTAGCCCGCTGCCACCCGTTGTGCTCCGCGGGTCACGACCCAGTGCCGTCCTAAATGGAAAGACGCGTTCTCCTCGCTATTTTTCTGGCCTTCCTGGTCCTCTTCGTCTGGGAACGCCTCTTCCTCAGGCCTGCGCCGAAACCGGCGCCGGTCGCAGGCGCCCCGCCGGCCGCGGGTACGCCGACCGCAAGCGGCGCAGCAGGGACCGCGCCCGGCAACAGCGCGACGCCTGCTGACAAAGCGACGCCGGCTCCCGCGGCTTCCGCCAAGCCGACACCTCCTGCTCAAGCGGAGGCCGCCGCGCCGCTTGTCGCGGACGCGGCTGAGCGCGACGTCAAAGTTGAAACGCGTGATGTGATCGCGGTCTTCACCAACCGCGGCGCGCGGCTCAAGAGCTGGCGGGTGAAACGCTATCTCGATCAACGAGGGGAGCCGCAGGAGCTCGTCGAGCAGATTCCCAATCAGCCGCTGCCGTTTACGCTACGGACGCCCGACGATGCGGTGTCGGCGACGTTGAACAACGGCCTTTACACCGTTACCGGCGAACCCGGGGGCGGCGAGATCTCGGCGCCGGTGGATTTGCGGTTCGAGTATCGCGACAGCGGCGGCGTTCAGGCGGTCAAGACATTTCACCTCGACCCGGCCTCCTACATCGTCAGCTACACGGGAACGGTGAAGCAGGGGGATCGTGAGCTGTCGCCGGCGATCGTGTGGGGACCCGCGATTGGCGACATGGGCATGCAGCAGACCTACGTCAAGAAGTCTGAGGCCCTGCTCTTCGAGAACGGCAAGGTCGTCCGCGTCGCGCCGTCCGACATCGCGAAGCAGCCCGAACGCGACGGCGACATGGGCTATGTCGGTGTCGACGACAACTACTTCCTGATCGCGGCGCTTCAGCCTGGCCCGAGCAAGGTGACGTTCCAGGCGATCACGATCCCGCCGCCGCCGGGGACGAAGACGGGCCACGAGCTCGTCTCGTACGCGATCGAGGCGCATGACGGCGACGCGCCGATCAAGTTCTTCGTCGGCCCGAAAGACTTCGACGTGCTGAACGCGATCGGCCCCGATGTCGCGAAGTCGATCAACTTCGGCAGCATCCTCGGGCCGATCGTCGTGCCGCTGCTGAAGTCGCTGAAATGGGTGAACGGCTACGTCGGTAACTACGGCTGGTCGATCATCATCCTCACGCTGATCATCAACGCCATCATGTTTCCGCTGCGGCACAAGAGCGTCGTGTCGATGCGGAAGATGCAGGAGATCCAGCCCGAGGTCAAAGCGATTCAGGAGCGCTACTCGAAGCTGAAAGCGACCGACCCACAGAAGCAGAAGATGAACACGGAGCTGATGGCGCTCTACAAGGAGCGCGGCGTCAATCCCGCCAGCGGCTGCGTGCCGATGCTGCTGACGATGCCGTTCATCTTCGCGTTCTACACGCTGCTGTCGACCGCGATCGAGTTGCGCGGCGCGCCGTGGTTCGGCTGGATCCACGATCTCTCGGCCTACGATCCGTACTACGTCGTACCGATCGCGATGGGCGCGAGCCAGATCTGGCAGCAGCGCATCGCGCCGGCGGCGGGCATGGATCCGATTCAGCAGAAGATGATGCTGCTGATGCCGGTGTTCTTCACCTACCTGTTTCTCTGGTATCCCTCCGGCGTGGCACTCTACTGGTTCGTCAACAACATCTGGGCAATCGGTCAGCAGTACCTGACAAACTACATGATCGGTCCGCCGCCGAATGTTCAACCGGCCAAGGGATCGGCGGGGGAGCGGCGGATGAAGCGGGCAGGCAGCGGCAAGACCGACGCGGCCGCGCGCGACAACTAGCTTTCGGCGGCCCTGAAGGGCTGCGCTACATATGAACACGACCACACAGATCGTCGATTTTCTGAATCGTGTGACCGCGGCGCTCGGGATCACGGCGACCGTCGAAGTTGAAGAAACCGCGGACGGCCCGCGCCTGAACCTGACCGGTGACGATGCGGAGTTGCTCGTCCGGCACCGCGGCGAGCCGCTGAAGGCGCTGCAGCACGTCGTCGACATGTCGTACGGCCGATCGCTCGAAGGCGAAAAGCGGGTGTTCGTCGACGCGCTCGCCTACCGCAAGGGCAAAGACATCGAGATGCGCAAGATGGCGCAGTTCCTCGCCGGCAAGGTGAAGGAGACGGGGCTCGATCAGCAGATGGGCCCGCTCAATCCCTACGAGCGCCGCATCGTCCACATGGCGGTGGCGGAAGTGCCCGGCGTGACGACAGAAAGCGTCGGCGACGCGTTCTCGAAAACCGTTCTGATCTCCTTACGAAAATAGCGGCCAGGCGCCGGGGTCCTGAGAGCCGGGCCCTGGCAGCCGGGCGCCGAGGGCGATGCCGTTCTCAACGCAGGACACGATTGCCGCTGTCGCCACGCCGCCGGGCCGCGGCGGGATCGGCGTCGTCCGCCTGAGCGGTCCTGGCGCGCTGGCGATCGCCGGGCGATTGATCACCCATCACGGCGCGCTCGAGCCACGACACGCGACGTTGACGAAGATTGCCGGACACAACTGCGGCGGCGTCGTCGATCACGTGGTGGCGATCTATTTCCCCGGCCCCGCGTCGTACACCGGTGACGATGTCGTGGAACTGAGCGCGCACGGCAGCCCGGTGATCCTGAACTCGATCGTGGCGTCTGCTGCAGCTCAGGGCGCGCGGCTCGCGGAGCCGGGCGAGTTCACGCTGCGCGCGTTCCTCAATCGCCGCATCGACCTGATGCAGGCCGAAGCGGTTGGCGATCTGATCGACGCGGCGACGCCGCTGCAGGCGCGGGCGGCGTTCGATCAGCTCGACGGAACGCTGACGCGCACGATCGGTGAGATCGATGCGGCGCTGTTCGATCTGATCGCGCGGCTCGAGGCGTCGGTCGATTTTCCCGACGAGGGGTATCACTTCGTTGACCCGGATTCGCTCGCCGAGCAGATCGATGCGCTCCTCGCTCGCACCGACCAACTGCTTGCCGACGGACAACGCGGGCGCCTGATTCGCGAAGGGCTGCGGGTCGTGATCGTCGGCGCGCCGAACGTGGGGAAGTCGAGCCTGTTCAACGCGCTCGTTGGTGCGCCGCGCGCGATCGTCACCGACGTGCCCGGCACGACACGCGATCTGGTCACCGAGGTCGTCGACATCGCGGGGTTGCGAGTCACGCTCGCCGACACGGCCGGCCTGCACGATACGGACGACCCGGTCGAAGTGCTTGGCGTCGAACGGTCGCGTCAGAGCGCGGCGGTTGCGGACCTGGTCCTGACGGTGGTCGATCAATCCGCGACGAGACATGTAAATACTGATTACAAAGGACTTATAGTTGCGAGTAAGGCAGATCTGTCCCCGGCGTGGGAGGATCCGTCTGCAATCGCCGTCTCAGCCGTCACGGGCGCGGGCCTCGAGCAACTGCGGCAGCGAATCGCTGCTGCGCTCGATGTCGATCTGCTGCGCGATCGACCAGCCATCACCAACGTTCGGCACATCGCGCTCGTCGGTCGCGCGCATACAGCGCTGCTGCGCGCGCGGAGCGCGGCACTGGACGGCGGGCGGTCGATGCCGGAGGAGTTCGTCCTGGCCGATTTGCTGGAGGCGCGCTGCGCGTTCGAGGAGATTACCGGCCGCCGGACGCCGGAGGATGTGCTCGAACACATCTTCGCGCGCTTCTGTATCGGGAAATAGAGCGCCAATCGCATGAAGAGCTTCGACGTCATCGTCGTGGGTGCCGGGCACGCCGGGTGCGAAGCGGCCTACGCCGCGGCGCGGCTCGGTGCGCACGTCGGGCTCTGTACCCTCACGGCTGACACGGTCGCTCACATGCCGTGCAACCCCGCGGTCGGCGGCACGGCCAAGGGCCATCTTGTTCGCGAGATCGACGCGCTCGGCGGGTTGATGGCGCGCGCGATCGACGCGACCGGCATCCAGTTCAAGCTGCTGAATCGAAGCCGCGGACCCGCGGTCTGGTCGCCGCGCGCGCAGGCAGACAAGAAAATCTACGGGCAGTGGGTGAGGGCGGCGCTCGAGGCGGAGGCGAATGTCGACTGGCTCTTCGGCCGGGCGGGGCGGATCATCGTCGAGCACGGACAAATCGCGGGCCTCGCGCTGGAGGACGGCGACGCGTATGCGTGCCGCGCCCTCGTCGTCACGACGGGCACATTCCTCAACGGCCTCGTGCACATCGGCCCCGAGCAGCATCCATCCGGCCGCGCGGGCGAACCGCCGTCGCGCGATCTCGCCGCGTCGCTGAAGTCGTTCGGGTTCGATTGGGGCCGGCTGAAAACCGGGACGCCGCCGCGGCTCGATCGCGCGAGCATCGACTTCGATCGGCACGTCGCCGAGGGGCGATTCACTCCCGAGCGCGGTGACGAGCCGCCGGTGCCATTCTCGTTCCTGTCGGGTGCAATCGAGCGCCGGCAGATCGACTGCTACCTGCTGCACACCAACGATCGCGTCCGCGATCTGGTGCGCGCGAATATCGAGCGCTCGCCGTTGTTCAACGGCCAGATTCACGGCATCGGGCCGCGCTACTGCCCGTCGCTCGAAGACAAGATCGTGCGGTTTCCCGACAAGGAGCGCCACCAGATCTTCCTCGAACCCGAGGGTGTGGACGCGCGCGAGATTTACGTGAACGGCTTCTCGATGTCGTTGCCGCGCGAGGTCCAGGCCGACCTCGTCCACGCGCTGCCGGGGCTCGAAGATGCGGTCTTGCTCCGGCCGGGATATGCGGTGGAGTACGACTTCATCCAGCCGACGGAGCTGACGCGCCGCCTCGAGACAAAGCGCCTCGGTGGCCTCTTCCTCGCGGGGCAGATCAACGGGACGTCAGGGTACGAGGAAGCGGCGGCGCAGGGCCTGGTCGCCGGCGTCAACGCCGCGAGCGCCGCGATCGACACTCCGGGCATCGAGCTGCGGCGCGACGAGGCCTACATCGGCATCCTGGTCGACGATCTCATCACCAAGGGCTGCCTCGAGCCGTATCGCATGTTCACGTCGCGCGCCGAGCACCGGCTGCTGCTGCGAATCGACAACGCCGATTTGCGGCTGACGCCGCGCGGGCGCCGGGTCGGACTCGTGAACGACGAGCGATGGGAGCGCTTCCAGTTGCGGCGCGGCCGCTTCGAGCGAAATCTCGCGGTCCTCGACTCGACCATCCTGCGATCGGCGAACGGCGAGAGCGTCGCGGCAAGCCAGCTGTTGCGCCAGCCCGAAGTGCGCCTGACGGATCTGCTCGCCGCCGGCCGCCTGCAGCGATTCGAGGTCGACGCGGCGGACGTCTCGTTCGATGTCGCCAGTGCCGAGACCGCCGTGAAGTACGCGGGATACCTGCGGCGCCAGGAAAGCGAGATCGCGCGTTCGAGGAAAGACGAGCTACGGCGGATCCCGCGTGATTTTCCCTTCGAGCGCGTCCCGGGCCTGTCACGCGAGGTCGTTCAGCGTCTGTCGCAGGTTCGCCCGGACACGCTCGGCCAGGCGCTACGGATCCCGGGCGTCACGCCGGCGGCCGTTGCGGTCCTCGGCGCGTTCGTCGGCCGGCTCACCTCCGCGCCACAGCCGTGACATCGCTGGAGTTTCGCGACCGGCTCGCGCGCCGCGCGCGCCGCGCGAAGGCGCCGCTGACGATCGCGATGCTCGATCCGCTCGAGGCGTACTTCCGGCTGCTGACGCTTTGGAACGCGAAGATCAACCTAACGGCCCTCGCCCTCGATCCCCCGACGGACGAAAGCTTCGATCGCCTGCTCGTCGAGCCGCTGGCTGCGGCGCCTCACGTGACGCGGGGTCAGACAGGGGTCAGACAGGTGTCAGACCCCGCCGGCCAAGGAGGAAGGGGTCAGACAGGTGTCAGACCCCCGACTGACCGAGCGAGTTGGTTTGACCTCGGGTCGGGCGGGGGTTCGCCGGCAATCCCGCTGCTGATTGCGCGACCGACACTCCGGTTGACGATGATCGAGTCGAAGACGCGGAAAGCGGCGTTCCTCAGGGAGGCGGTCAGGGCAGTTGGGTTGGCCGAGACGGCGGAAGTCCTCGGCGAGCGTTTCGAAGATGTCGCCCGGCATAGCGCCTACTCCAAGACGGCGGACGTGGTAACAGTGCGAGCTGTGAAGGCCGACGACGAGCTATTCAGCGTAGCTGGTCAGTTGCTGCGACCGGACGGTCGGTTGTGCCTCTTCCGGCCCGCGCACGACCCGAGCTCCAACCCTTTTGGCTTCGAGCGGATCTCGACCGTTCCTCTAATCGATACCCCAGCCTCGTTCCTGTCGAGCTATCGTCGCGTGTTCCACGTGGAACAATCCGGTTGACGCCAACCCGGTCGCCTCGTATCCTCAAAGCCACGCCAATACCGCTAAACAACCGGCGTTATTGGCTATACGCCCAACCATGGCCCGAATCGTAGCCGTTGCAAACCAGAAGGGCGGCGTCGGCAAGACCACCACGACCATCAACCTGGCGGCATCTCTCGCGCTGGCCGATCAGCGTGTGCTGCTCGTCGACGTCGATCCTCAGGGCAACCTGACCAGCGGCGTCGGCCGGAAGGATCAGGCGACGCCGGCGGGCACCATCTACAACGCGCTCACGACAGCCGAGCCGACGACCGACGCGCGGCCGTTCGTGATCCCGGCGGGCGTCGACGGGATGGGGCTGATCCCGGCGGATCGCAACCTGACCGGCGCCGAAATCGAACTGGTGACGCTCAGTGGCCGCGAAGAACGGCTCCGGGTGCTGCTCACATCCATCCGCGACGACTTCGACTACATCTTCATCGACTGCCCGCCGTCGCTCGGCCTGCTCACGCTCAACGCGCTGGTTGCCGCGGACGCGGTGTTGATTCCGCTGCATTGCGAATATTTCGCGCTCGAGGGGCTCGCCGATCTGGTCGGCACGATGCGCCGCGTGCGCGCGGCGCTCAACCCCGCGCTCGACATCGAGGGCGTGCTGCTGACGATGTTCGACGAGCGGACCAACCTGGGGCAGCAGGTGGCCACCGATGTGCGGCAGTTCTTCAAGGAAAAAGTCTTCCGCACCGTGATCCCGCGCAACGTCCGCCTCGGCGAAGCGCCGAGCCACGGCGTGCCGGTCATCCTCTACGACGTAAAGTCTCGCGGCGCCGAAGCGTACCTCGCGCTCGCGCGCGAAGTGCTGGCGCGCTCCGCCGCGTGATGACGACGACCAACGCTGAACCCGCAGCACACGCAGCGCCGATAGGTACTCAGCCGGCTCCGCGGGTTCCGCGTTGAATGTGGACAATCATGGAAAAACGCCCCGCCCTCGGTAAAGGACTCAGCGCGCTCATTCCCGACGCGCCGGAACCGCCGCGCTCGTCGCCGATCGAGGCCGACATCGATCGGCTCTCGCCGAATCGCTTCCAGCCGCGGCTCAGCGTCGACGACGCGCGGCTGCGCGAGCTGGCGGAGTCGATCAAGGCGAACGGCATCATCCAGCCGATCGTCGTCCGCAAGGATGGCGACCGGTTTCAGATCATCGCCGGCGAGCGCCGCTGGCGCGCGGCGATGCTCGCCGGGCTCGCGCGCGTGCCGGTCGTCGTTCGCGACGTCGCACCGGGGCATGAGCAGTCGCTCCTCGAGATGGCGCTGATCGAAAACATCCAGCGCGAGGATCTGAATCCGATCGACGAAGCGCTGGCGTACCGCCGCCTCGTCGACGACTTTCACCTGAAGCAGGACGACATCGCGGCCGCCGTCGGCAAGGACCGTGCGTCGGTGGCGAACACGCTTCGTCTGTTGAAGCTGCCGGAAGAAGTGCGCGCCGAAGTGGCATCGGGCCGTCTGTCGATGGGCCACGCGCGCGCGCTCCTGTCGCTGGCCCAGGAGGCCGAGCAGCTCCGGATCGCCCGCGACGTGATCGCCCGCAGCCTGTCGGTGCGCGAGACCGAGTCGCTCGTCAAGAAACTCGTGGAAGGCGACGCGCCGGCTCGCCAGGCGGCGCCGCCGAAGCCGGTCGACGTCCATACGCGCGCCGCCGAAGATCGGCTCAAGCTCCTCCTCGGCACAAAAGTCCGCATCGTCCGCCAGGGCGCGCGCGGACGCATCGAGATCGATTTCGTCTCGGAAGACGAGTTGATCAGAATCTATGAACAGCTGACGGACAGGGGCTAGTTGCTGGTTTCTAGTTGCTAGGCGTCGAAAGGCCGAGTCATCCAGCAACCAGCATCGAGCAACCAGCATCTAGCAGCGACTGAAAGGAGAGTAATGGCCAAGCGTCTGACGCAAATGGTCTCCTGCGCCGGTTGAGCGAGCAAACTCGCCGCAGGCGAGCTCGCTCAGGTGCTGAGTGACATCCCCGCGCAAACCGACGACCGTGTCCTGGTCGACTTCAGGACGGCGGACGATGCGGGTGTGTTCAGATGGGAAGGCGGGCCGGCTCTCGTGCAGACGGTCGACTTCTTCACGCCAATCGTCGACGACCCCTACGTGTACGGGCAGATCGCGGCCGCGAATGCGGTCAGCGACGTCTACGCGATGGGCGGGCGTCCGCTCACCGCGCTGGCGATCGCGGCGTTTCCGAAAGAAGGTCTCGAGCCGGCGACCATCCGCGCCATCTTCCAGGGCGGGTTCGACAAGCTGCGCGAAGCGGGCGTCTCGCTGCTCGGCGGCCACACGGTCCAGGATCAGGAAATCAAGTTCGGCTACGCGATCACCGGCGCCATCGATCCGGCGCGCGTGCTCACCAACGCCGGCGCGAAGCCGGGGGATGTGCTCTTCCTCACCAAGCCGCTCGGCACCGGCATCGTTGGCACCGCGATCAAGTTCGACCGGGCCGACGCGGCGCTGGCCGACGAGGCGGTGCAATCGATGCGAACGCTGAACCGCGCGGCCGCGGAGGCGCTGCAGGCGCTGCCGCCTGGCGCCGTGCACGCCTGCACGGACATCACCGGCTTCGGGCTCATCGGCCACGCCAGCGAGATGGCGCGGGCGAGCGGCGTCACCGTCGCTATCGACGCGGGCGCGGTTCCGCTCTTCGCCGGGGTGCTCCCGATCGCCGCCCAGAACCGCTCGGGCGGGATGGCGTCGAACCGCGACCATTTCTCGGACAGCGTCACCGTCGAGCCGGGAGTGGACGCCGACCGCGAAACGCTCCTGTATGACCCGCAAACCTCAGGGGGCCTGTTAATTGCGGCGAGCGCCGCCGCGGCAAACGAGGTCGACGCGGCTCTTCGCGCCGCCGGGGTGGCCGCGGTCCGCGTCGGATCGGCGGAAAATCGGCGAACGACTGTGCAGATCGTGGTGCGCCGCTGAGCCGTACCTTGTGGCGAATTGCCTCAGAATGGTATAAATTTGGGCTGCTTGTGAAACTCTTCGCAAGCTCCTGCAACGCAGCCTGCAGGCACACGCACCTGCGCGACGAGCTCTCGTGACGAACAAAACCGCCGCCGCCCGCTACGCCCGCGCCCTGTTCGACGTCGCCGTCAAGGAACAGGCGGACCTCGAACAGATCGAACGCGACCTCGGCCAGTTCGTGGACCTCTTCACCCAGTACCCGCAGCTCGAAAAGGTGCTGCTGAACCCGGCGGTCCCGGTGCAGCGCAAGCGCGCCGCGGTGGAAGACCTGCTCGGGCACGCGACGTTCGCCCCGATCGTGGCCAAGCTGCTGCTGATGCTGGCCGAGCGCGATCGGCTGGTTCTCATCCGGAACCTGCTGTCCTCGTTCAGCGAGCGTGTCATGGCCCACCGCCACGTCGTCCGCGCCGAGGTCACGACCGCCGCGCCGATCGACGCCAGGAGGACCGAGGCAATCCGCGAGGGCCTGGCGAAGCTGACCGGCCGCGCCGTGAACCTGGCGGCGAAGGTCGACCCGGGCATCATCGGCGGGGTGGTGGCGCGCATCGGCAGCACGGTCTACGACGGCAGCGTCACGCGTCAGCTCGAGAAAATGAAAGAACGGCTTGTGGAGAGCGTGTAAATGGACATCAAGGCCGAGGAAATCTCCAAGATCATCCGCGACCAGATCGGCAGCTTCGCCGTCGACGTCGACGTCGCCGAAGTGGGCAGCATCATTACCATTGGCGACGGCATCGCGCGCATTCATGGCGTCGACAACGTGATGTCCGGCGAGATGCTCGAGTTCCCGCACGGCGTGCTCGGCATCGCGCTGAACCTCGAAGAAGACAGCGTCGGCGCGGTGCTGCTGGGCGAGTTCAAGGACATCAAGGAGGGCGACTCGGTCAAGCGGACGGGACGCATCATCTCGGTGCCGGTCGGCGACGAGCTGCTCGGGCGCGTGGTCAATGCGCTCGGCCAGCCGATTGACGGTAAGGGGCCGATCGGGTCATCGCAGTTCTCGATCATCGAACGCCTGGCGCCGGGCGTGGTCGATCGCCAGTCGGTCAAGGAGCCGCTCCAGACCGGCCTCAAGGCGATCGACGCGATGGTGCCGATCGGCCGCGGCCAGCGCGAGCTGATCATCGGCGACCGGCAGACAGGCAAGACCGCGGTGGCGATCGACGCGATCCTCAACCAGAAGGACACCGGCGTCATCTGCATCTACAACGCGATCGGCCAGAAGCAGTCGACGGTCGCGCAGGTGGTGCGCACGCTCGAGGAAGCCGACGCGATGCGCTACACCATCGTCGTCGCCGCGACGGCGTCCGACCCGGCGCCGCTGCTGTACGTCGCGCCCTACTCGGCGTGCACGTTCGGCGAGTTCTTCCGCGACAGCGGCCGGCACGCGCTGGTGGTCTACGACGATCTGTCGAAGCATGCGCAGTCGTACCGCGAGATTTCGCTCCTGCTGCGGCGCCCGCCGGGGCGCGAGGCCTACCCGGGCGACGTCTTCTATCTCCACTCCCGGCTGCTCGAGCGCGCGGCGAAGATGAACAACGAGCTCGGCGGCGGCTCACT
>Ga0207701_10002944_pt1 | contig 17550 bp, 15 predicted proteins | sample KBSSwiSSwithPhiX_FD_184294 | JGI IMG/M metagenome (GOLD analysis project Ga0207701, IMG submission 184294) | Switchgrass rhizosphere bulk soil microbial communities from Kellogg Biological Station, Michigan, USA, with PhiX - S5 (SPAdes) (version 2) | ecosystem: Environmental > Terrestrial >... | reverse complement strand
CGGCGTGTTCCGCACGACGGTCGATTCGCCGCGCGTCCTCATCGCCAACTCGAACCTGGTGCCGAAGTGGGCGACGTGGGAGCACTTCCACGAGCTCGACCGCAAGGGCCTGATGATGTACGGCCAGATGACGGCCGGCTCGTGGATCTACATCGGCAGCCAGGGCATCGTCCAGGGCACGTACGAGACGTTCGGGGAAGCGGGACGCCAGCACTATGACGGCCAGCTCAGAGACCGCTGGATCTTGACGGCGGGTCTCGGCGGCATGGGCGGCGCGCAGCCTCTTGCCGCGACGATGGCCGGCGCGTCGATGCTCGCGATCGAGTGCCAGCAAAGCCGCATCGAGATGCGCCTTTCCACGCGCTACCTCGACCGGCAGGCGAAGAATCTCGACGACGCGCTCGCCATCGTTCGCGATGCTTGTGCCGCAAGCAAACCCGTTTCTGTCGGACTGCTTGGAAATGCGGCAGAAATCCTGCCGGAGCTCGTCCGGCGTGGCGTGCAACCGGACATGGTCACCGACCAGACGTCTGCGCACGATCTCGTCTACGGCTATCTTCCGGCCGGCTGGAGCGTCGAGCGCTGGCGCGCCGCTCAGGACGATCCGGCGCAGCACGCGGCGCTCATCGCCGCGGCGAAGAAGTCGATCGTCGCCCACGTCGGAGCGATGCTCGCGTTCCACAGGCAAGGCACTCCTACATTCGACTACGGCAACAACATCCGGCAGGTCGCGCACGACGAAGGTATCGCTGACGCATTCGCCTTTCCGGGCTTCGTGCCTGCGTACATCAGGCCACTCTTCTGCGAAGGCAAAGGTCCGTTTCGCTGGGTGGCACTGTCGGGCGACGCGGAGGACATCTACAAGACCGACCGGAAGGTTCTCGAGCTTTTTCCCGACAATGCGCACCTCGCCCGTTGGCTGGGAATGGCGAGGGAGCGCATTGCGTTCCAGGGATTGCCCGCGCGAATCTGCTGGCTCGGGCTAGGCGAGCGGCACTTGGCCGGCCTCGCGTTCAACGACATGGTGAAGACCGGCGAGCTCAAGGCGCCAATCGTCATCGGGCGCGACCACCTCGACACGGGATCCGTCGCCAGCCCCAACCGCGAAACGGAATCCATGGCCGATGGCTCGGACGCGGTTTCCGATTGGCCGCTCCTCAACCTGCTCCTGAACACGGCGGGCGGCGCGACGTGGGTGTCGTTCCATCACGGGGGTGGCGTCGGAATGGGTTACTCGCAGCACGCCGGCGTCGTCATCGTCTGCGATGGCACCGATGATGCGGCGAAGCGGATTGAGCGCGTGCTTTGGAACGATCCCGCGACCGGTGTCATGCGTCATGCCGATGCGGGGTACGCGACGGCCATTGACGTCGCTCGGGCGAAGGGTTTGAAACTGCCGATGCTGCCGCGCTAGCGGGGGTCACCGCTGGCAGCGCTATTACCGCTGATCAAACGTCCGCACTCTCGATGTCGGACGCTACCTACGCACTGGCGCGGGGCGGACTACAACACTATCGGCGACACGTGTATGGAATGACGAAGTTGCTACGACTAATGTTCGTTCGCAGGCAATTCACCACCTAAGGAGAACGGACATGAACGTGACGACCACCAGCGTTGTTTGGGAAGAGAAGCTCTCCGCTTTGAACGCACAAGCCGATGCGCGCGCCATTGAGGACGCCAGCGATTGGGACGAAGCGCTCGACTGGGGCGTCCCCGACTATCAATGTCCCGCTGAGTGGCGTCTAGCGACTACGACCGAATTTGACTGAACCGGTTCGTCGGGAGTGGTTTATTGACTGCGTGCGGTGTGGTGAACCCATGCAGTACTGACGAAATCGGTAAAGGCGGCGCGAAAACAGGATGTCGCGAAGCGCTCGGCATTCGCGCGGCATGCCGCCGCCTCGATGGCAACAGGTAACGCCTCGAACTCGCTGATCGCTGCCGCGATCGCCGTTGGCGTCTGTGCCCCGAAGAACGTACTCGTCACCGCACGCGACTCCGGGCCGCGCAGCGTCTCGAGCAGGGCGCCACGCGCATAACCGATGACCGGTGTGCCGCAAGCCTGCGCCTCCAGCGGGACGATGCCGAAGTCTTCCTCCGCCGCAAATATGAACGCACGCGCGCCGCGCATGAGGGTGCGCAGCCGGTCGCGGGAAACTTCCCCTGCGAACTCGACGTTCGGACCGGCGGCCGCCAAGATGCGTGCGGCGTCCGGACCGTCACCGGTGACGACGAGCCGGCATGTGGGCAGCGCGCGGAAAGCGGCTACGATCGCGTCGATGCGCTTGTACGGAACCCAGCGTGACGCGGTCAGGTAGTATTCGCCGGCGCGATCTGACGCCGGCCCTGGTGCGAAATAGTCGACGTCAACCGGCGGGTAGACGACTTCGGCCTCCCGCCCATAGCTCGCACGAATTCGCTCGGCGATATGGCGGGAAATGCCGGCGAAGCGATCGACGCCGGCCGTGCTGACGCGATCCCACTCGCGCAGTCGATCGAGCAGACGATTGACCACTGCGCGCTTGACGCGGCCGCTGATCGTAGCGAGATAGTCGTCCCGCAAGTCCCAAGCGTAGCGCATCGGCGTTAGGCAGTAGCACGCGTGCAGCGCGCCCTGCGGCTTGCGTACGCCCTTGGCGACCGCGTGGGAGATCGAGATCACGAGATCATGTCCCGACAAGTCGAGCGATTCGATCGCGCGCGGGAACAGGGGCAAGTAGCTTCGGAACCCTCGGCGCGCCGCAGGCATCCGTTGCAGGAAGCTTACGACGGCGCGCCGTCCGCCGATGTGCGCGCGCGCCTCGTCGGGCAGGAAGTCGACCAATGAAAAGAGCGTCGCGTCCGGATATAGCGCCAGGACCTCGGCCAGCACGTTCTCGCCGCCGCGCCACGTGTCGAGCCAGTCGTGGACGACCGCGATTCGACGGGGCGCAGCCACAACGGCGGACGGCACCGGGGTGTGCGGCCGAACGTCGGCGAAATCTCCGCTCAGCGTTGCGCCTTCGATGCTTCTGCGGAGTACGCGATCGCCGCCGGAACATCACCCCTAACCTCGCGCATCATCCACGCGCGTTCATAGCGGGCCGAAAGAGCCTTGGAGGCGCGACGTAAATTCAGCGGAGGCGGCAAACTGGTTGATGAGGTCGGTGGTGGTGAGTGCACCCGCGTTGAGCTGCCCGGTCCAGTAATCGATCTCACTCGTTCCCGGGTAGCGACCAAGGAATGCGCGGTAGAGATGGACAACGTGCGTCTCGTTGGTCGGGTTCGTGGACAGGTACTCGGGCGACGCCAGCACCCCCGATCCAAGACGACGGGACTCGTTGCGAACCGCCTCGATGCCTCCCGCCGCAAACGCCGAATCCAACACGCCTTTCCAGAACGCAAGGCCGCCGGCGTCGACCAGGCGGTCCAACAACCCGATGTACATTGTGGTAACGAAATTGCCGGTCGGCGCACCCGCAAGACCTGGAAAGACACCCTGAATATACTGGTTGAACTCCGCGGACTCGGCAAAGAGCGACACGACTTGCGGCCGGTTCCACGTTCCGGAGAGCCACCCATCGAGTTCAGATTGCGACGGCACGCGGTGCAAAAATGTCGAGTAGGCGTCCCGGATAAATTGTTCTCTGCTACGAGCGCGGGATTGATATTCCGCACTCTGGAAAAAAATGCGGGCCATTTCGCGCGCCACAAAGCGCACGTCAATATTAGACGTTACGCCATAGATGAAATAGCCCTGGTACCACGAGTCCACCGCGCCAGCTTCCGGCGGGCGCGCGAGGATGCCCAAGTAGTACGAACTGATCATTTCCCGCGCCAGCGTCTCCCGGTCCGTCCCCGGCGCGGGTTCATATAACTCCGACGCCACGCCTCCGTCACGCGGGCCGAACAGCACGTCGCCGTCCCGGAGCAATATCGCGTTGGCCGTCTGCAACGAATCGTGCGCTGTGGAGGGCGAGCCCGACGCCTGCCAGACATTGCCGACGGGATCGTAGACTTGACTGGCCAAAAGAGTATCGCCGGCGGCCAATACTAGGCCGTTGGGCAACAGCACCATCGAGTGCTGAGATACGCCCACCAGCATGTTCGCAGCCGGTGACCAGATACCTGTGGCGGGATTGTAGACTTCAGCGCTAATGGGAGAACCGCTCGTAAGTCCGCCGGCGGTCAACACCTTGCCGCCCGGCAGCTTGACCACGGGTGCGTAAACGCGCGTGTTCGCCATGCTACCGGTCGGACTCCAGGCGCCGGTCGCAGGGTTATAAAGGTTCGACGTGGATACCGGGGTTCCGGTCGCATTCGCTCCGCCCGTCATCAGGACCATGCCGTTGTCGAGGAGTGTCGCCGCGGCGAAGAAACGGTTGCCGACGAAGCTACCCGTGGGCGTTACGGTGCCGGTCGCGGGGTCGTACAGCTCCGCGCTGTTCAGCGCCCCCGACCCCGATGCGTCAGAGGTAGAAGTTCCGCCGGCGATCAGCACCTTGGCATTGGCGAGAAGGACGGCGGTAGCGACGTAGCGCGGAGAGGTCATGGCGCCCGATGCGCTCCACGTTCCCGTGCCGGGGTCGTACAACTCCGTCGAGTTGAGCACGATGTTGCCACTGCCGATTCCCCCGGCCACCAGTACCTTGCCGTTTGGCAGCAGCGTCGCGGTCGGATATTGCCGCCCCACAACCGGATTGCCGGTCGCCGACCATGTCCCGGTCGTCGGGTCGTACAGTTCGGCTGTCCCTTCACCCGCGAGCAGCACCTTTCCGTTTTGCAGCAACGTCATGGTGGCGCCGAAACGCGCGTGCGCGGCCGGACCCGTCGGCTCGTAATTGCCGCCAGCCGCGTGTGCCGGTGCAAGCGACAAAACGAAAAGCAGCGTAGCGACAGCCCATCGCGTCATCCATCCTGCCGTCGTGCCACGAAGTGGGTTCTTGGAATCCGCGCGTAGTAACGTTTTCATTGAGAGTCCGTGCATGGTTGCGTTCTACTTCTATAGTGCGGGGGATGCTCCGTTGACCTCAAGGATCGGGTCTGTGCGCTGCTGCACAGAGGTTTGTGTACTACCGGCGTTAACGTCTTTAGATGAAAACAGTCGTGGTCGGCGATCAGGAGCAGGAGTGGCTGGACCTTTCGGACGCTAGCGTCGTGACGGCGCGCCGCTACCTCGCGGAACCGGAAAGCGGTAACCAAGGTGACGTGCGGGTGCTCAACCTCTGCCGCACCGGCCGCTACCAGGGGCGCGGGTACTACGTCTCGCTGCTCGCCGAGGCGCGTGGCCAGCGCCCGGTCCCGGATGTCAAGACCATCGAGAACCTGCGGTCCGAGGCCTACGTGCGGGCGCTCGAAGCCGAGATTCAACCGCTGGTGAACGAGACGCTGCATCACGACGAGAGCGAACGCTTCCAGCTCGAAGTATACCTCGGAAAGCATCCCGGTCACGAGGCCCTTGCGGAGCAACTGTTCGCGAGGGTGCGTGCGCCGCTGCTGCGAGTGCTGTTTGCCCGCAAAGAGGGAAGCTGGCACCTCGAGTCCCTGCAGGCCGTGGGCCTTGCGGACATTCCGATGCAGAACCGCGCGTTGCTGCTCGACGCGGTCAAGTCGTTCATGACCGAAAGCCCGGCCGCCAAGCGGCAGGGCGCGAAAAAGGGCCGGCCGCGACTGGCCATCCTCTGGGATCCGAACGAACCGCACAAGCCTTCGAACGAGGAAGCGCTGCAGCGGTTCGTGAAAACGGCGCCGCTCGTCGGACTGGAGGCGGAGCTCATCGGTCCCGATGCTCTCGAGCGCCTGCCCGAATTCGACGCGCTCTTCAACCGCGCCGGACCTGAAGGCATCATCTATGAGTTCCTGCGGAAGGCGGACTCGCTTGGCATGCCCGTCGTGGATGATCCGGAGTCCGTCCTCAAGTGCGGGAACAAGGTGTTCATGCAGGAGTTGATGAACCGGCATCGCATCGCGACGCCACGCACGCTGGTCGTGCACCGCGGCAACGTCGATGAAGTCGTGCCGACGCTTTCGCTGCCGTGCGTGCTCAAGCTGCCGGACAGCGGCTTCGGCCTCGACGTGGTGAAGATCGAATCCGAAGACAGTCTGCGCAAGGAAACCGAGCGGTTCTTCAACAAGTCGGAACTCCTCATCGCGCAGGAATGGTTGCCGAGCGACTTCGACTGGCGCGTCGGCGTTTACGATCGGCGCCCGCTCTTCGTCGCCAAGTACTTCATGGCGCCCGGCCACTGGAAGGTCAACAAGATCGTCGAGGGCCAGCCGGTGGTCGAGGGTAAGACCGAAGCGCTGACTATCGGCGAGGCACCCGAGCAGGTCATCAACACGGCAGTACGGGCCGCCAACCTGATCGGTCGCGGCCTGTACGGCGCCGATCTCAAGCAGGTCGAGGACCGCTTCTATCTGATCGAAGTCAACATCAATCCGAACATCGACGCCGGCAACGAAGACCAAGTGCTGGGCGACGCGCTCTACCGCGAAGTCCTTGGCGTGTTCGCGCGCCGGATCGCGGAGACGGGAGGCGGCGCTGCCCAACGCCCAGCGCCGTGAGCGCGCAGCGCGAAGGTACCAAATGACCGCCCCATGGAATTCGTCGTAGAAGGCGGCAGCCTCGAGAGGCAGCACACCGGCTGCATCGTGGTGGGCGTGTACGAGGATCGCCGGCTTTCGCCCTCCGCGATCGAGCTCGATACCGCATCGCGCCACGCGCTCGATGAGGCCGTAAGCCGCGGCGACCTCGATGGGGAGCTCGGCGCGATGCTGCTCCTCACCAGGATTGCGAACGTGGCCTCCGAGCGCGTGCTGCTCGTCGGCCTCGGCCCGGAGGGTGAATTCGTCGAGAGCAGCTATCACACCGCGCTCTGTGCGGCGACGAAAGCGCTGCGCACGACGGGCGCCGCCGACGCGACGCTCTCCCTGAGCGAGCTTCCCGTCAATGGCCGTGACTGGACATGGAAGATCGAGCAGGCGGTGCTCGCGGTCATGGACGGGATCTATCGGTTCGACAAGCTGAAGAGCGAACCTCCGAAACGTAAGCCCGCACTCGAGAAAGTCGTCTTCCACGTCGCGGATTGCTCCGAGCACTCCGCAGCCGAGGCGGCCATCGATCGCGCCGTGGCAATCGCCGAGGGCATCACGCTCGCCAAGGATCTCGGCAACCTGCCCGCCAACATTTGCACGCCGGCGTATCTTGCGGAGCAAGCGCGAGAGCTCGGCAGAAATCGCGGCTTCGGGGTGAAGATCCTCGACCGAGACGACATCGAGAAGCTCGGCATGAACGCGTTCCTCGCGGTTGCGGGCGGCAGCCGCCAGCCGCCCAAGCTCATCGTCATGGAGTACCACGGCGGGGTCCCCGGTTCAGACTCCGACGCGCTGCCGGTCGTGCTCGTCGGCAAGGGAATCACGTTCGATACGGGCGGCGTCAACATAAAGTCCGCCTCAGGAATGGAGCAGATGAAGTTCGACATGTGCGGCGCGGCGAGCGTATTCGGCGCCCTCTGCGCGGCCGCGGTCATGAAACTACCGCTCAATGTGGTCGGCATCATCCCGGCCGCGGAAAACATGCCCGATGGCAATGCAATGAAGCCTGGCGACGTCGTGACGACAATGTCCGGCCAGACCGTGGAAATCCTCGATACCGACTCCGAGGGTCGCCTCGTTCTTGCCGATGCGCTTACCTACGCCGAGCAGTACAAGCCCGCGGTGCTCGTCGATGTCGCGACGCTCACCGGCGGAATCGTGAGCGCGCTCGGCGAGATCGCCACGGGCGTGTTCTCGAACAGCGACGCGCTCGTGCGCGAGGTGCTCGAGGCCGCCGACAGCGCGTGGGACCGCGCCTGGCACATGCCGCTGTGGCACGAGTATCAGGACACGTTCAAGTCGAACATCGCAGATTTCGCGAACGTCGGCCCGCACGGCGACTGCGCGATCACCGCCGCATGCTTCCTCTCGCGCTTCACCAAGCGCTACCCGTGGGTGCACCTCGACATTGCGGGAACGGCAACGAAGAGCAGCGAACCTGGTGGCAACGACGGGGGCGCGACCGGCAGGCCGGTGGGCCTTCTTGTGCATTTCCTCGCCGGCCGCACAGCCCCCTCGGTGAAACCCTTCGCAGCCGGCTCGTAAAGAACGAGCAGGGTTAACGGGGTGTTGCGCGTCGCAGCTTGCGCGAGTGCGTCGCGAGGCGGCTCCCGAAGTCATGGCTCTCGCCGCCGCGCCAGGCAGTCGAGAAAAGCCCAGGCGATACAGCACTCGAACTCCTGCAAAGTTCTCCAGGGCGCTCCGTCGACGTAGAACACGCCTGCGCTCTCACGATGGTCCGCACACCAGGGCTCGAGCGGATGTGCCTGGCCTGCGGTTGCGAGCTCGTGCGGGTCGCTGACGGCGTGGAGCGAGCGCCAAAGGCTCGCCCCGGATCCACACTCTCCGGCGGCGATGCCGATCGTTACGACGGGCGGCGACAGGGGCGCATCCGCACGTCGCAGCAATACCGAAAGGCAATTTACGCCATCATCCGTCACGGTCATCGTTACCGGAGGATTAGTTCCCGGGACGATAGGCTCCTGACCCTCGAACGCTTCATGCAACAGCTTCGCGGCCGCCCCGATGCTCGCACCCGCCAGGGAGCGGCGTTCAGAGCGATGAACCCTGCCGGTCGTCAGCGTGACGTGCTGGAGGTGATTATCCATAGGCCCGGTTCGTCCCCCCAGAAAAGTCGCGGCATCGTGTGGCGGCGGCTGCGAAGAATGGGGCCTTCTAGGCACGCGTCAAGGTGCCAAATTGTTACCAACTGCAACAAGGCCGCCGCGACAAACTCGCGAGGTTCGACAGGACATCGCCGGAACGCTCTGAAATTGTAGGGAGTCGCCCACGAAAAAATGGGCTCGTCGCCAGTCGCGCGATCAACAGGAAAAATCTATGGTCATGGAATGAAATACGAAAAGCCATCGATTGCCGAGACAGCTGACCGGCTGGCGAAAGCCAGCCACGAATTCCTCCAGTTGTCGCGCCGGGCGAGTCCGCTTCAGATTCGCATCGCCCTGTACCTCATGCGACTGCTGTTCGAGCGACAGCAAGCTCCCAGTCGGGCTGTCGACGCGGAGATAACGCGCGTGTGGAGTGCGATCGAGAACGGCCGGTTGCACGATATCCATGTACCGGGTCTCCATTAGTGCCCGCCAACACGCCGGTAGGCGGGCGGAGCCCTGCTGGGCAGTGATGGGGCTCACACGGAACGGCTCACGAGCCATGATCCCGCTACGCGCGATTCCAAACGAGTTTGGCGCAGCCAGCCGTCGTTGTGATGGGCGCCGAACACGGGGTGAATCACCGTCGTGAACTCGTGGGTTCCCGCGGCGTCCGAGAGCGCTGCGTTCGCGCGCTCGACGCCACGGCGGAGGCGGCGGGCGCACCGCGATCTGGCAACCGGCGCCGGCCGGGCGACCGGAAAAAAATGCGGGTCTACCGATCAATTCCAGCGTCGGCCGTCAACGCTGGGCGGTGCCGGGCAATAGTGGCCCGCTTTGGTGGGAACCTGTGCACCCCCGGTACAGTCAAGGCCATTTGCGCCGGTCCTGTGTGGGGGGTGCGTCGGTCGAATCGCACTCGGCGGCGGCTTTACAGGGGACAAATCAAAATGAAGGAAAGTTCATTGGTGCAACGCGGCTGGGAGGGCGAGCTTTTCCGCCTCCTCGTCGACAATACCAAGGACTACGCCGTTTTTATCGTCGATTTCGACGGACGCGTTCTGACGTGGAACCCAGGAGCGGAACGCGTGCTGGGTTACGCCGAGAGCGAAATCATCGGCGGATCATCGTATGTTTTCTTTACGCCCGAAGACCGCGCCGCGGGTGTCCCCGCAGCCGAAATTCGAGAAACCATCGCGCGTGGGCGCGCAAACGACGATCGGTGGCATGTTCGCAAAGACGGCAGGCTTCTGTGGGTGAGCGGGGTAATGACGCTCCTGCGGGACGAGTCGGGGCAGGCCCGCGCTTGTGCCAAGGTGATGCGGGACTACACCGAAACGAAGCTGGCCGCGGACGCTCTTCGCGAAAGCGAAAGTCGGCTGCGCGTTGCCCTCGATGCCGCCGACATGGGCACTTGGCTGTGGCGAATTCCCACCGACGAGCAGATTCTAGACGACAGCCTGCGGCGCCTGATGGGACTGGATCCGGACGCGAAAGTCCTGACGCTGGACCACTTTCTGCAGGCAGTGCACCCCGAGGATTCGGGCGGCGTGAGGGCAGAATTCGAACGCTGTCGTGAACAGGGAGGCGTGTTCAATGTCGAGTTCAGAGTGCGCTGGAGTGACGGTTCCGTCCACTGGCTCAGCGATCACGGCAAGGTTTTCCACGACGACGTCGGCGCTCCGCTTTTCATAACCGGGGCGTGCGTCGACGTCACGGTGCGGAAGCGCAATGAGGAGATTCTGCGCGAGGCCGACCAAAAGAAGGACCAGTTCCTCGCACTGCTTGCCCATGAGTTGCGAAACCCGTTGGCGCCGTTGCGCAATGGCCTGCAGGTGATGCGCCTGGCGCACGACGAGACGACGGTGGCCGATACTCGGGCCATGATGGAGCGCCAGCTGAGTCACCTGATTCGCCTCATCGATGACTTGCTCGACGTCTCCCGGCTCACGGAAAACAAGCTTCATCTCCAGCGAAGTCGAATTTTGCTGTCCGACGTGATCAGGAACTCGATTGAGAGCGCGCGGCCCGCAATCCAGGCGGCCGAGCACAAGCTTGTCGTGTCGTTGCCTGCGGAGCCGGTTTACCTCGACGGTGACCTGACGCGATTGGCGCAGGTGTTTTCGAATCTCCTCACGAACAGCGCGAAATACACGGAGCGTGGGGGCCACATCTGGGTGTCGGCGCAGTTGCACGGCACGCAGACAGAAGTGTCCGTACGGGATGACGGGATCGGAATCCCGCCCGAGGCAATCGATCACATCTTCGATATGTTTTCGCAGGTCGATCGCTCGATCGAGCGGACTACCGGCGGCCTTGGCATCGGGCTCGCTTTGGTCAAGGGAATTGTGGAGATGCATGGAGGGAAGGCTCGTGCTTTCAGCGACGGCCCGGGCCTCGGCTCGACGTTTACCGTGACACTGCCCGTGAGCCGGCAGCCAACCGATTGGACCGATCTCCCCATGGAAAGGAACGTCGAGCCTTCGAACGCTCGCCGCAAAACCCTGGTTGTGGATGACAACCGCGATTCGGCGGATTCAATGGCCGCCTTTCTTCGGCTGCTCGGTCACGAAGTCCAGACGGCGAACGACGGCATCGAAGCCGTCGAATCGGCCGAGCGGTTCCGGCCGGACATCATCCTGATGGATATCGGGATGCCGAGACTCAACGGCTACGAGGCAACGCAGCGCATTCGCAAGCAGCCCTGGGGACAGGAGATCGCCATCATCGCGTTGACGGGCTGGGGCCAGGACGCGGACCGGGAGCGCTCCAGAGCGGCGCGCTGCGATGCGCATCTCGTCAAGCCAGTCAGCCTTTCGGATCTGAGCAGGCTATTGAACAGCATGCCCACCCGCGGAAGGCGCGAGGGAAGCATCCCCGCTTAGCCGGACCGTCTCGTGGTCAAGGCGCGTCGCGGTAGTAGCTGTCGACGCCCACTCGGTGGAAGCCCGCGCCGCCCTCGTCAACGCCGGGAAGCTGCGTGAGGTTACGCGCCACCTCGACCACATCGGCCAACGCGGAATGCATGAGGTCGCAGGCATCGGTGATGGCGTGCGCCAGCTCGCCGTCTGCGGAAAGCGGATCGCCATGGCTCAACGGTCGCAATGAGAGTTGCGCCGTGAGCAACTTGTCGGGAACGATCAGGAGCTTCTTCACCATTTGCGCAATTTGCGCCGTGTTGGGGTCCATGCCTTGGTCTCGGGTGATGATCTACTGTATGGGTCGCTGGCGCTCGATGTCGTCGATCGCCGATTTGATGTTGTGAATGGACGTGTCGAGAATCGTGCGGACTTCGAGGACCTTCGCGCGCCCGATGCCAGACAACGCCTTGTCTCCCTCCGTTCCGTTCGCGAAGCTCACGCGCCACGCAACCAGCGCATCGAGCAATTCGTACAAGCGTTGCAATGCCGCCGCGCACGCGTCGGGATCGTTGCGGCCGCCGGGCGATCTCATCCCGGCGTCGCTTCGCGATTGCGCAAGGTTCGAGTCCGCGCCCCCAGACGTCACGGGTCGCGAGAGCGATCTCGTCCGCCGTACTGCCATGTAAATGACGTTGTCACGTCGGGTCATTGGAGGTTTCGGTAAATTCTTCGTGTTGCGATCACGAGATCGCTGCGAGAAACCGACCGCCCGATTTTCGCCCCTGCACCGCTCAATGCAACTCTTGTACGGTGCCGTACTCATTGCAGGCGCAGTGCTGCCCACCGTGCTTCTCGAGCCCTGCGCGTCGACGTCCCCCATTAAATACGCGCGATAATCGCGCGGTGGGACGAGTCGAGCTGTACCCGTTTCGCTTTCGCGATCCCGTCACTGGACGATGGGTCGGCGCACGTTATCGGGCTGCGCGTGACGAGGTCGAGCGACGGTACGTAATACGAAATCATCGGCCCGGCGGAAGTGCGCGCCGGCGATCCCGATGCGCCACGCTTCACGCCGCACCGCGAGCGAGGAACGGTAGAGGCGCAGCAGGACGCGGTCGTGGCGGAATTTCAGCCGCATCTCGCGGAGCCGCCGGCAATCGATGCAACGGAAATCGGTCTCTTGCGACTCTTCCTGCGGCGGTACGTCACGTATTGCGCAAGGCGCAGGCGCTATGCGTCGATGAACGGCGCGGTTCGCCTCTTCGCCGAGCTCGGCGTTACGCGCTCTGCCGGCCGGCGCGGCTGATCCGGGCGCCTCGTGGCGGCCCCGGATGGACGCGGGGTGTCGCACGTCGCAGTCGTTGCGCCGCTTCAGTGAAACCAGAGCGACTGGCCTCGCAAGCCCTGGTACACGCACAGCACGCCCTCGATCAGCGTCACGATCAGCGTGAGCGTCGCTCCCGTCACGCGGCCAAAGCGGGGCTGCCAGCCGAACGAGAGCGCCGCGCCATGTACGAGCCGCGCGGCGAGCAGCGTGATCCCGAATGCCTGCAGCAGGTAAATCGAAAAGTGCGACACCTCGAGGAATCCCATCATCAGCAGCGCCAACGGGACGTACTCGGCGAAGTTCGCCTGTGCGCGAATGACGCGAGCAACGTTGACGTCGCCGTTGTCGCCGAACGCGATGCCCCTCTGCCGTATGCGCACAACGCGCACGCTGAGCGCCAGCAACCATAACGCGAGGAGTGTACAGGGGGGTGACAAACATCATCCGCCTCGTGGACCCGTGCTACGGCGAATCCGCATCGCTATCCGGCTTCTTCGCCTTGGCCTTGCACGCATTCATCTTCGTACGGCAATGGTTGGCGCACAGGTACTCGACGTTCGTGTCGCCGCGCGGACAGGCGGCGAGGCAGCGCGTATTCGCCTTGAGGCACGCCGTGACGTTGCTGGCGGTATCCTCGGCGGCAGTGAGGCCGTTTTTGCCGGGGGCACTGACTCTTTTCGTGAGGCGGAACGTGCCTTGGGCGACCACCGGCCGCGCGCCCACGTTCTTCGATCGTGTGTAGTAGATCGTGTAGTTGCCCTCGAAAGTCGTGCTGCTGCAATCGCCGTACAACCTCAGCGTGACAGAAGCGCTGAGCGCCGAGACGAGATTGCAATAGCCGGCGACGCTGCGGCCGGAATCGATCTTCGCGTCGTACTTGAGGGGCAGCGACGTTCTGATGTTGCCGCTCAGGAATCCGCCCAGTTCCTCCATCTGAACGACGATGGCGATAGGCGCGTCGCTCGTGGCCGGGACCAACTGGCCTTCATAGGTCTGGCTTGCCGCGAATGCGAGCGCCGGAGACAGCGCAGCGAGGAGGATGAGCGCAAGCCGATGAGCGACGACGCGGTGCATGCGGTACGTGGGACGGAGGCGACGCGCATAGTGTATCCAAGCTGTGCGCGCGTTGCGCCCGTCGACTTCGCTCGGGAGAGATGTCCGGAGCAAAGCAGCGCCGCGCCCGAGGGCATCCTTGAGCAACAGGAGACGCGTGCGCGCATCGAGGGCCATCTCACCCCTCACTTCGCCCCTTTCGACGAAGGCTCGTCCGGCAGCGGCGGCAGCGCGCGCAGGTAGGCCATGACCGCGGCCAGATCCTCCGGCGTGAGCTGGCTCGTCGTGTTGCGCACGACTTCCGCCATCGCCTCATCCGCCGAATCTCCGTCCGACTTCGTGCCGTAGACGAGGAATTCCTTGAGCTCCGCGTCGCTCCATTTGCCGAGATGGGTGGGCGTGAGATTCGGCAGGTCCTTGCCCATCGGGCCCTTTCCCCCCGCGAGCGCGCGATCTTTTTTCATCGCGCCAAGAAAATTGCGGGCCGTGTGGCATTCGCCGCAGTGCCCGAGCGCCTGGACGAGATAGGCGCCCCGCTCGACGGCTACCGGCCGCTTCTGATCGCTCACGAACGGACCGGGCTTGAAGTACAGCCAGTTCCACGCCGCGAGGAGCGAGCGCCAGCGATACGGAAGCTTGAGATCGTGCGCCTCGTTGCGGCGCGGGTTCGGGGGAAGCGAGTGGAGATACGCGAAGAGGTCGGCGAGATCCGCGTCGGTGATTCCGGTGAACGAGGGGTAGGGAAACGCGGGGTAGTAGTGCGCGCCGTCCGGCCGGATGCCGTGCCGCATCGCGCGGACGAAATCGGCTTCGGTCCAGCGTCCGATCCCGGCTTCGGGGTGCGGGGTGAGGTTGGGGCCGTAGAAGGTGCCGAAGGGCGTCTTGAGCGGCCGGCCGCCGGCGAACGGCGGCGCGTCCTTCCTATCCTCCGTGTGGCAGGCGACGCATCCGCCCGCTTTGGAGAGGTAGAGACCGCGAGCGGCATCTCCGCCGGCCCACGCGTTCGCGGCGGCGAACGTGAGCAGCGCGAGCGCAAGCGTCGCCGCGGCGAGGCCCGCGCGGGTCGACGGTCTCGAACCGATGGCCGGGTCTACTGCTGCTTCGCCCGGAAGTTGTCGTGGCAAGCGCCGCAGGCCTTGTTGACGTCCAGGATCGCGGCCTTGACGCTGCCTTCGTTGCCCGACTTCGTGGCTACGACGAGCTTGCCGACCTCGGCGTTGAAGTTGTCCTGCGCGGCCTTGAACTTCGCGGGCTCGGAATAGACTTCCGGCAGCGCGCGCGTCTTCAGGTCCTTCGTCGAGGGGTCGAAGCCGTCCCACGGCATCTTGGCCAGCACTTCGAGGTACCCGGCATTGCGCACGGCGATGTTCGCGTCGTAGGGTACGCGGCCCTGTGCCATTCCGACGAGCGGCCCGAAATACTTGCCCTGCAGCCGCATCGCGGCGACACGTTGATCGACCAGGGTCTCGGGCTTAGCCTGCGCCAGAGCCCCAGCCGCACATCCGACACCGACGGCGAGGAGCAGAGCTCCGGTGATTGGCTTGCTACGCATGGGACACCCCTTCGTTGTGATCTCGGCCGCGGCGCGGGCGATGGCTGATCGAACAGGGACGAGCACGGGAATATTCCGTCCGCTTTCCCAGGCTGCTTCCCGCGGGGCAGCATCGATCCCAGCTTTCCGGCGGAAAGTGTAGCAAAAGCCACTGCGTGCGCCCTCGGGCCCTAGAATGGACCGCGGTCGAGCATGCCGGGCGACCCAATACAGACGAGGACCAACGTGGCGATTCCCGCCCTGTTCGCGCAAGCGCGAACGACACCGGACAAAGCCGCCGTCGTGCACAACGGCGTCGGCCTTACTTATGCGGCGTTGGCGCGTGGCATTGAAAAGACTCGCCGCAGGCTCTTGCCGCAGGCGCTACGGCCGGGGTCGCTCGCCATTATCTGCGCCGACGGCCTGCTCGATTCGTGGATCCTGCTGTTTGCGCTCCGCTGCCTCGGCGTTTCGACGATCGCCGTGCGCAGCGACGCGCTGGTGAAGCCGCTTCGCCTGCGCGACGTCGCTGCCGTCGTGACCTCCGCCGCCGACGAACCATCGAAGGCGCAACGGATCGCGGCCGAGTGCGGCGTGCGCGTCATCCGCGTCCCGGTCGATCTGCGGGAGGCGGCAGCGATCGACGAGACGCTCGCCACGCCGGAGGTTCCCGCCAACGGAAGCGGCCACATCCTGCTCACGTCGGGCACGACCGGCGACAGCAAGAAAATTCTCCGCCCCGCCGCGGAAGAGGCGTAGCGTTGCCGCAACGGGCGGTCGAGATGTACGGCTTCACCGAACGATCGCACGTGTACGTCGGCAATTTCCCGCTGTGGACGGCGGGCGGCTACCGCTGGGCGCTGATCGCGTGGAGCGCCGGCGCGACCGTGATCATTCACCAGGCCGCCGACCTCCATCAGCCGCTGTTCCGGCATTCGCGACGCACATCTTCGCGACGCCGGCGAGCTTGTATGCGCTCATGTATGCCACCAAAGGCGTCGTCCGGCAGAACGACGCGACGCGACTGATGGTGACCGGCGGCGCGATGTCCAAAGCCATGTGGCTCGCCGCGAAGCAGTGCGTCACGCGACAGATCTCGGCGATGCTCGCCTCCACGGAAGCGCTGGTCGCGGCGATCACCCCGATCGAGCACCCGGACGATCTTCTGTGGCATCGCATAGATCCGTCGCGCGAAGTGCAGGTGGTGGACGACCGGGGCAGCCCCGTGCCGGTTGGGCAGGAAGGCCACGTGCGGATACGAATCGAGGACGGCATCGAAGGCTATCTCGACGACCCCCTCGCCACGCGCGAGTTTTTTCGCGACGGTTATTTCTATCCCGGCGATATGGGCCAATTCGGACCGGACGGGCGGCTGTCGCTGCGCGGGCGGGTCTCCGATGTCGTCAACGTGCTCGGCATCAAGGTCGCCACGGGCGCGATCGAGCAGGCACTGCAGGATCGCCTGGGCGCGGACGGAATCTGCATCGTGTCAATCGCGAGTGAAAACGAAAGCGCGATGCACGACGAGATCCATCTCGTGATCGAGGCGGGACGCAAGCTCAAGCATGCGGACATCGAAGCTGCCGCGGACGCGGAGCTTGGGCAGATCAAGCGGGTTTCGGTGCACATCGTTTTCGTTGCGAAGATGCCGCGCAACGACATGGGCAAGATCGATCGGCGCGCGCTCAAGGAAGAGCTGCTGCGCCGGCGCGGCCGTCCGACCACTGTCGCGCGGTAAGGTGCGCGAGGGCGCTGCCTCGCGGCGCTGCACGGCGCCGCTGCATGGCCGTGCCACGCGCGCGTCACCGTATTTTGCGGCAGCTTGTGCCCGTTTTCGCCCCGGCAACTTGTCCTAGCATCCTGAATTACGCGGAAATCCGTAGGTTGCACGCGACTTCGACAGTATCGCTTGCAGGTCCTCCACTGGCACGAAGGATGCGATTGCGTGCTTGACTGCACGCGTAATCGGAATCGAAGCGTCACCCCACCGTGCGGCCGCGGGAATCGTCGACTACACATCGAGAGCCAAGAGTGAGGTTGGGAAGCGAGATGACGATGCAGATCCGAAAAACCGGATGCGACGAGCCAGCGCGGCGT
>Ga0207701_10002943_pt1 | contig 17553 bp, 19 predicted proteins | sample KBSSwiSSwithPhiX_FD_184294 | JGI IMG/M metagenome (GOLD analysis project Ga0207701, IMG submission 184294) | Switchgrass rhizosphere bulk soil microbial communities from Kellogg Biological Station, Michigan, USA, with PhiX - S5 (SPAdes) (version 2) | ecosystem: Environmental > Terrestrial >... | reverse complement strand
TCGGCTGCACGATGCCCGGCTTCCCCGACAAGTTCATGCCGTTCATGGACGAGCCACCGGGCGGCAAGCTCTCCTCGGCCGCCAGCGGTTTCTACGGGTCCGCGATCAGGCGGCTCCGCGGCTTCACCACGAGCACGCTGAACAAGGAACCCAGGTGGCGCACCAAGGGCCGTGATCTCCGGACCGGCTTCACGAAGACCTGGTGACGGAGGACAACGACATGGCAACGAGCACGAAGCACCAGTCCGACGACGTCGTGGAGATGTCGTGGGACCCGATCACCCGAATCGTCGGCAGCCTCGGCATCTACGCGACGATCGACTTCAAGGCCAAGGAGGTGCGCGAGTGCCACAGCACCTCGTCGATCTTCCGCGGCTACAGCCTGTTCATGAAGGGCAAGGACCCGCGCGACGCGCACTTCATCACCAGCCGGATCTGCGGCATCTGCGGTGACAACCACGCCACCTGCTCGGTCTACAACCAGAACATGGCCTACGGCATCGCTCCGCCCGAGCTCGCCGAATGGATCATCAACCTCGGCGAGGCCGCGGAGTACATGTTCGACCACAACATCTTCCAGGAGAACCTGGTCGGGGTGGACTACTGCGAGCGGATGGTCAAGGAGACCAACCCCGGTGTGCTCGAGACGGCGAACAACACCGAGGCGCCGCACGCCGCCGACCACGGCTACCGCACCATCGGCGACATCATGCGCTCGCTCAACCCGCTCGAGGGCGAGTTCTACCGCGAGGCGCTGCACGTCAGCCGCTACACGCGCGAGATGTTCTGCCTGATGGAGGGGCGCCACGTCCACCCGTCGACGCTCTACCCGGGTGGCGTGGGCACGGTGCCGACGATCCAGCTGATCACGGACTACCTGACCCGGCTGATGCGCTACGTCGAGTTCATGAAGAAGGTCGTGCCCCTGCACGACGACCTGTTCGACTTCTTCTACGAGGCGATGCCCGGCTACGAGCACGTCGGCGAGCGCCGCGTGCTCCTCGGTTGCTGGGGCAGCCTCAACGACCCGGCCCACTGCGACTTCCGCTACGACCACATGAGCAACTGGGGAAGGAAGATGTTCGTCACCCCGGGTGTGATCGTCGACGGCAACCTGGTCACCAACGACCTGGTCGACATCAACCTCGGCATGCGCATCCTGCTCGGGCACTCGTACTACGAGGACTGGGCCGAGACCAACCGCGAGGTCTTTGTCGAGCGTGACCCGCTAGGCAACCCGGTCGACCGCCGACACCCGTGGAACCAGCACACGATCCCCAAGCCCGGCAAGCGCGACTTCGACGCCAACTACAGCTGGACCATGTCGCCGCGCTGGTACGACGGCACCGACCACCTGGCCCTCGACACCGGCGGCGGCCCGATCGCACGCCTGTGGTCGACCGCCCTCTCCGGCCTGGTCGACATCGGCGGCTACGTGAAGGCGACCGGCAGCAGTGTGCAGATCAACCTGCCGCGGACCGCTCTCAAGCCGGCGGTCAGCTTCGAGTGGAAGATCCCGCAGTGGAGCAACGCCGTCGAGCGCAACCGGGCGCGCACCTACTTCCAGGCCTACTCCGCCGCCGCCGCCCTGCACTTCGTGGACAAGGCGTTCGAGGAGATCCGGGCCGGTCATACCGACACCTGGACCCCGTTCGAGGTGCCGGAGGAGGCGGTCAGCGTCGGGTTCACAGAGGCGGTCCGCGGTGTCCTGAGCCACCACATGGTGATCCGGGACGGCAAGATCGCGAACTACCACCCCTACCCGCCGACCCCGTGGAACGGCAGCGTCCGCGACGGCTACGACACCCCGGGGCCGTACGAGGACGCCGTGCAGAACACGCCGATCTTCGAGGAGAACCCGCCCGACGAGTTCAAGGGCATCGACATCATGCGGGCCGTGCGCAGCTTCGACCCGTGCCTGCCGTGTGGTGTGCACATGTACACCGGCGGCGGGACCGTGGTCGACCAGCACCACACCCCACAGATGCCGGTGAAGCCCTACTAGGGGTCTGTCGTCATGCACGAGATGTCCCTCGTCGCCGACGTCGTCGCGCTGGTCGAGCGGCGTACCACGGGTCGTCACGTGACCGAGGTCCGGCTGCGCGTGGGCGCGCTGACCGGGGTGCTGCCCGACGCGATGCAGTTCTGCTTCGAGATGGCCACGGCCGGCACCCGGCTCGAGGGCGCGACCCTCGAGCTGGAGACGGTGCCGGGCCGGATCGCCTGCCGCACCTGCGGGGCGGAGTCGTCCTGCGACGACCACGTCCTGCTCTGCGGGTGCGGCAGCGCCGACGTCGGCGTGGTTGCCGGTGACGACCTGATGGTCACGTCGGTGGCGGTGCGCAGGGAGCCGGCATGTGCGTGACCTGCGGCTGTGGCCGGCCGGGGGAGTCGCACCAGCACTCGGGCGCACACGCCGTCCAGCCCAGCACCGACCTGCTCGCGATCGAGGAGCGCGTGCTCGCGCACAACGACCACCTCGCGGCGCACAACCGTGCCTGGCTGGGGCGGCGCGGGATCCGGGCAGTCAACCTGATGAGCTCGCCGGGATCGGGCAAGACCTCGCTGCTGGAGCGCACCATCGCCGAGACCTCGGGCCGCCGCGAGGTCTGCGTGATCGAGGGCGACCAGGAGACCGCGGCCGATGCCGAGCGCATCTCCCGCGCCGGAGCCAACGCCGTCCAGGTCAACACCGGTGCCGGCTGCCACCTCGACGCCTCGATGGTCGAGCGGGCACTCGGCTCGCTGGACCCGGGCGAGGGGTCGTTGCTGTTCGTCGAGAACGTCGGCAACCTGGTCTGCCCGGCGCTGTTCGACGTGGGCGAGCACCGCCGCGTGGTCGTGGTCTCCGTGACCGAGGGCGACGACAAGCCGCTGAAGTACCCGCAGATGTTCGCGGCCGCCGACCTGGTGGTGGTGAACAAGACCGACCTGCTGCCGTACGTCGACTGCGACCTCGACGTGGTCACCAAGAACGCCCGCGCGGTCAACCCGGGCGTCGACGTGCTGCCGCTGTCCGTGCGCGACGGCAGCGGCATGGACGCCTGGTACGCGTGGCTCGACCGGATCGGCGACACCCCCTGACCGAAGGAGACGCATGGACGCCAACGAGGCCCGACACCTGGCCGAGCGGATCGACACGCTGCTCGACGAGGTGCACCAGGGTGCGACGCCGGCCGTAAACGAGCGCGTCGAGGAGCTGGTCCGGTCGCTGGTCGGCCTCTACGGCGCGGGGCTGGAGCGCACCGTCGAGCTGGTCGCCGGCCCTGACGAGCCCGACCGGCTGCGCACCCTCGCCGAGGACGACCTCGTCGGGCCGCTCCTGGTCCTCCACGACCTGCACCCTGACGACGTCCTGACCCGGGTGCAGGGAGCGCTCGACCGCGTGCGCCCCTACCTCGGTTCCCACGCCGGCGGCGTGACCCTAGTCGGAGTGGACCCCGACGGGGTCGTGCGACTCCGGCTCGAGGGCAGCTGCGACGGGTGTCCGTCGTCCGCGATGACCGTGCAGAACGCCATCGAGGACGCGATACTCGCCGCGGCTCCGGACGTCCTCGCCGTCGAGGTGGAGGGTGTGGTGTCTGCCGACCCTCCACTGCTTCAGATCGAGCCCTTCGGTGGCCCGCGTGAGGGCGGCGACCCGGGCTGGGTCCATGTCGACGTCGACGTCCCGCCGGGAGCGGTCTCGCTCGCGCAGGTCGCGGGCGAACCGCTTCTGGTCGCCGGTCTTCCCGACGGTGCCGTGGTGGCGTACCGCGACCGGTGCGCGGTGTGCTCCTCCGGGCTGGTCGGGGGCACCCTGCACGGGGAGACCCTGACCTGCCCCGCCTGCGCGAGCGGGTTCGACCTGCGGCACGCCGGACGCGGCGTCGCCGACGACGGTCGGGCGTTGGTCCCGGTGCCGATGCTGCCGGACGGCGCCGGGTGGCGGGTGTCGGTCCGGGAACCGGTGGGGTTGGCATGAGTCCCGGTCTCGGTGGCCTGCGCCGGCTCACGCAGCCGGCTCCGGAGGGGCCGGCCCCGGCGACGTCGCCGGCGCCCGACGAGACCTGCGAGATGTGCGGGGTCGGCATAACCGCGCGGCACGGGCACGTCGCGGACACCCACGACCACCGGCTGCTGTGCGTGTGCCGGCCGTGCCACCTGCTCTTCGCCCCAGACGGAGCCGGGGGCGCCCGCTTCCGCGGCGTCGGCGACACGGTGCGCGCACTCGACGACCTGGTGCTCGACGAGGCGGACTGGGACGGCCTCCAGATCCCGGTCGACCTGGCGTTCTTCTTCAGGCACAGCGACGAGGACGCCTTCCACGCGTTCTACCCCGGGCCGGGTGGCGCCACCGAGTCCACGCTCGACCTCGCCTCCTGGACCACCGTGCTCGACGCCAACCCGGAGATCGCCGGGATGATGCCCGACGTGGAGGCGGTGCTGCTGCGCCACCTCGACCCCGGTTTCAGCGCCCACGTGACCCCGATCGACGTCTGCTACGAGCTGGTCGGGATCGTGCGCGAGCACTGGGAGGGTCTGCACGGCGGCGACGACGTCTGGCAACGGATCGCGGCGTTCTTCGAGGCGCTCGACGGTCGCGGCCAGGGCACGGGCCGGGCAGGCTGAGATGCCCGAGCTGACCTTCGCCTGCACGGCGATCGAACCGGACCGGTTCGCCGCGGCACCCGCCGTCACGCTGCGGATGCGCGCCTCCGGACCGCCGGGTGTCCGCGTGCACGCGGCTGCGATCCGGTGCCAGGTCCGGATCGAGCCGCGTCGCCGTGGCTACACCGAGGCCGAGGGCGAGGCCATGGCCGACCTTTTCGGCGGCCGTGAGCGGTGGGGCACGACCATGCAGGCGCTCCAGCTCGCCTTCCTCTCGCACCTGCTGCCCGGCTTCGTGGGGGAGACCGAGTTCGACCTGTCGCTGCCGTGCAGCTACGACTTCCACGTCGCGGCCAACCGCTACCTCGCGGCGCTCGAGGAGGGGGAGGTTCCGTTGCTCCTCCTGTTCAGCGGCACCGTGTTCACCGGTGCCCCCGGAACCCTCGAGGTGTCGCCGGTGGCGTGGCACACCGAGACCAGGGCCGGGCTCCCGGTCAAGGCCTGGCTGGACGCGATGGACGCTCACTTCCCGGGACAGGCCTGGCTGCGCCTCGACCGCTACACCTTCGACCGGCTGGCCGAGTACCGCACCGAGCACCAGCTCGCGGGCTGGGAGGACGCGATCGAGCGCCTCATCAAGGAAGCCGGACATGACTGAGCACCCCCGAAGTACTGACCGATTCGCCGCGGCGCGGGGGCTCGCCGACGCCGTGCTCTACGAGGGGTACGTGCTCTACCCCTACCGCGCCACCTCGCCCAAGAACCAGGTCCGCTTCCAGTGGGGCGTGCTGATGCCCGCCGACGTGGTCGCCCGCGACGCCTCCGAGCGCGACACCCTCCGCGCCGGCGTCGTGGTGGAGGGCCGGGCCGGTGAGCTCACCGTGCAGGTCCGGTTCCTGCACGTGCAGCGACGGGCCGTGCAGCGGGCGACCGAGGATGGGTTCGCGGACGCCGAGCGGCTCGACACCGCGACCACGGCCCACGTGCCGTGGGACGAGGCCGTCGAGCGCGAGGCCACGATCACCGTGCCGCTGGTCTCGACAGGCTCGACCACCGGGGATGGCTCGACGACCGCCTCCTTCGCGCAGACCATCGACGTCCCCGGTGGTGAGGACTTCGAGGACGTCCACGACGACGGCCGCGTCGTGGGCCGGCTGGTGCGCACCCGGGAGCCGGTGCGGCTCGGCGTGCAGGTCACCGTCGCGCGTCCCCCCTCGCCGTACGGCGTGGTGCAGGTGGACGTGCGTCTGCGCAACGTGACCCCGGCCACGGAGCAGCCAGGGGACACCCGCCCCGCCTGGCTGCGTCGTGCCCTCGTCGCCGCGCACCTGCTGCTCGGGATCGACGGTGGACGCTTCGTGTCCCAGCTCGACCCACCGGAGTGGGCGAAGGGCTACGTCGCGGAGTGCACCAACGAGGGCGCCTTCCCGGTGCTGGCGAACCCCGGCGAGGACGCCACGGTGATGCTGGCCTCGCCGATCATCCTGTACGACCACGCGCACGTGGCGCCGGAGAGCGCCTCGGCCTTCTTCGATGCGCTCGAGGTCGACGAGCTGCTCAGCCTGCGCACGATGACGCTGTCGGAGGAGGAGAAGCGCGAGGCACGTGGCACCGACCCGCGCACAGCTGCGCTGCTCGACGAGGTCGACGCGATCGGGCCCGACCTCTGGGACCGGCTGCACGGCACGGTGCGCTACGTCGACGCGATGAGCGCGCCACCCGACAGACCGGTGCCGGAACCGGCCTCGCCGGAGACGCCATGGTGGGACCCGGGCGCCGACTCCGCCGTCGACCCGGAGACCGACACCATCCCGATCGGCGGAGTCGAGGTCGGCCGCGGGAGCCGGGTCGTGCTCCGTCCCGGCAAGCGCCGCGCGGACGCCTTCGACATGTTCCTGGCCGGCCGGGAGGCGACGGTGGCGGCCGTGTTCCACGACGTCGACTCCGGCCGCCACCTCGCGGTCACGATCGACGACGACCCGGGCGCGGACCTCAAGGACGCCCACGGGCGCTACCTGTACTTCGCCCCCGACGAGGTCGAGCCGCTGCGGTCGCGGGCGGGTGAGCCGTTGTGAGCCGCCGGGTCCTGGTCGCGTGTGTCGGCAACATCTTCAGGTCCGACGACGCGTTCGGGGTCGAGGTGGCGCGGCGACTGACCGGTGCCGACCTGCCGGAGGGCACGAAGCTGGTCGACTTCGGGATCCGGAGCGTGCACCTCGTCTACGAGCTGATGGACGGGTACGACGTCCTGGTGCTGGTCGACACCGTCGCCCAGCAGGACGGTCCCCCGGGCTCGCTCTACGTGATCGAGCCGGACCTGGCCGCGATCACGGCCGGGGAGCCGCCGCCGCTCGACCCCCACGACCTGCCGCCGGGAGGGGTGCTGGCGCTGCTGCCGTCGCTGGGTGGGATGGTCGACCGGGTGCTGGTCGTAGGCTGCACCCCCGAGCGTCTCGAGGACGGCATCGGGCTCTCGGAGACCGTCGAGGCTGCCCTCGACACCGCGGCATCGATGGTGCTGGACGTGGTGCGGCGTGAGTCGTCGCGGATCACTGCGTGAGAGGAGGACCGATGTTCAAGAAGCTCCTGCTGCTCGGCGTGATCGCCGCTGCTGCGGCCACTGCCAAGGCCCAGTGGCCCGACATCCAGCGCTACCTGCGGATGCGGAACATGTGACCTCTTCGCTCAGGTTTCGAGACGCGTCGGCACGTCCCGTCGCTTCGCTCGGGTGCGTGCCGCCGCTCCTCAACCTCTTCGCTGTCCTGCGTCTCGCAAGCTCGGCGGAGCGCTCAGAACTCCACCGGCCCGAGGATCGGTGGCGTGCCGTTGAGTGTCACCCGCTCGGACGGCAGCGGTGGCACGGTTGCGGCCACCTCCCGGGTGGTGGGCTGTGTGTGCCGCGGCCAGTGCTTCCCGTCGGGCTGCCAGCGCCCCGGGGTGTCGGTGAGTCCCACCAGCCAGGTCAGCGTGCACTCCAGCGCGCAGGCGAGCTCCGGGAGCTTGGCGACGTCGAGACCGGCCCCGTGTTCAAGGCTCGAGAGCGCCTTGTTGGTCGTGGTCACGCCCATCCCGCGGAGCCGGGACACCACCTCCTTCTGGGTCAGCCCCAGGTCACGACGTCGTTCGCGCAGCCGTTCGCTGACCACGTGGTGGCGGTGGCTGCCGAGCTCGGTCACGGCGCCGCCTCGAGCCCGGTTGTGGACATGTCGGCCAGCGGGCGCACGTCGTACGCCGCAAAGTTGAACACGGGTGCGGTCGCCAGCAGCCGCTCGAACTCCTCGTGCGAGTCGACCTCGTAGATCCACGCGCCACCGTGCGCGCCGACCACGTGGTAGCGCGCGATCACCTTGCCGCGGCGCTCGAGGTCGCTGCCGTAGTCCGGCATCCGGGCGATCGCCTTGACCAGCGCCTGGGACAGGAGACCCAGGTCGATCTGCCAGAGCACGAGGAACTTCATCGCCATCAGCAGATCCTCGGCAGCTGCTCACCGATGGGGACGTCGACCACACGGGTGGCGCCGAAGCCGGTGCGTGCCACCACCATGCCGGGGTGCTCCGGGACGCAGCTTCCGATCGCGGCCGCGTCCGCGCCATACGGGTGCGCTCGCATCGCGGCCAGCACCGCATCTGCGTGGTCCGGCGGCACGAAGGCGACGAGCTTGCCCTCGTTGGCGACGTACAACGGGTCGAGGCCGAGCAGGGAGCAGGCGTTCTGCACCATCTCCGGCACCGGGATCCGGCCCTCGTCGAGCTCGACGCCGACGCCGGAGGCGGACGCGATCTCGTTCAGCGCCGTGCCCAGCCCGCCGCGGGTCGGGTCGCGCAGCGCGTGCAGATCACGCGTCACCGCAAGCATCGCCGCGACCAGGCCGGCCAGCGGGGCGCAGTCGCTGCGGATCTCGGTGCCGAACTCGAGTCCCTCGCGCACGCTCATGATCGCGACACCGTGGACGCCGATGTCGCCGCTGACGATGACCACGTCGCCGACCTCGGCGCGGTTCGGCCCGATGTGCACGCCCGCGGGCACCAGCCCGATGCCGGCCGTGTTGACGAAGACTCCGTCGCCGTGGCCGGCGTCGACGACCTTGGTGTCGCCGGTGACCACCTCGACGCCGGCCTCCCGAGCGGCCGCGCCGACCCGGTCGGCGACGGCGGCGACCACGGCGACGTCGGTGCCCTCCTCCAGGATGAACGCCGCCGAGAGGTACGCCGGCTGGGCGCCGCTCATCGCGAGGTCGTTGACGGTGCCGTTGACCGCGAGGTCGCCGATGCTCCCGCCGGGGAAGAACAGCGGGCGCACCACGAACGAGTCGGTGGAGAACGCGATCCGGGCACCGCCGAGGTCGAGCACCGCCGAGTCGCCGAGCCGGTCGGGCCGCTCGTTGGCGAGCGCCGGCAGGAACAGGTGCTCGATCAGCTCCGCGGTCATCGCCCCGCCGCCGCCGTGCCCCATCACGATCTGTGGGCTGTCGCGCAGCGGCACCGGGCAGGTCCAGCCCTCGAAGTCGGGCGCCGGCAGCGTCGGGGTGGGCAGCATCTGCGGTGGTCGAGCTTGGCCCTCCGGTGGTCGAGCTTGGCTCTCCGGTGGTCGAGCTTGTCGAGACTCAACCAACGGAGCTCACCTCCCCTGCGGGCGTCCGCTGTTGCGGCGACGTGCCCAGCCGGCGGTAGAGGTAGTACGCCGCGCAGGCGCCCTCGCTGGACACCATCGTGGCGCCGAGCGGGTTGCGCGGCGTGCATGCGGTGCCGAACGCCTCGCACTCGTGTGGCTTGAGCAGCCCCTGGAGCACCTCACCGCTGCGGCAGACCGTCGACTCGTGGGTGTCGATGCCGGAGACCGCGAACCGGTGCTCGGCGTCGTACTCCCGATACTTCTCGGAGAGCCGCCAGCCGCTCTGCGGGATCAGACCGATGCCGCGCCAGCTGCGGTCGACGACCTCGAACACGTCGTCCAGCATCCGGCGAGCGGTCGGGTTGCCGTCCTCGGAGACCACCCGGGCGTAGGCGTTCTCGAGCTCGTGCCGGCCTTCCTCGAGCTGGTGCACGGCGCGCCGGATGCCCTCGAGGATGTCAAGCGGCTCGAAGCCGGTGACCACGATCGGCACCTGGTACCGCTCGGTGAGCTCCGGGTACTCCCCGGTGCCCATCACCGTGCACACATGTCCGGCCGCGAGGAACGCCTGCACGCGGCACACCGGGGCGGTCATGATCGCCTCGATCGCAGGGGGCACCCGGACGTGGCTGACCAGCAGGCTGAAGTTCTCGATGCCGAGCCGCCTGGCCTCGTGGACCGTCATCGCGTTGGGTGGGGCGGTGGTCTCGAAGCCGATCCCGAAGAAGACCACGTGCTTGGCGGGGTTGGCACGGGCGATAGCAAGCGCGTCCATCGGGCTGTAGACGACCCGGACGTCACCGCCCGCGCTCTTCACGCGGAACAGGTCCTTGTCGCTGCCCGGCACCCGCAGCATGTCGCCGAAGGAGCAGAAGATCACGTCGGGCCGCGACGCGATCTCGAGTGCCTTGTCGATCATGTCCAGCGGCGTCACGCAGACGGGGCAGCCGGGGCCGTGGATCAGCTCGATCCCGTCGGGCAGAAGCTGGTCGAGGCCGTGGCGGATGATCGAGTGCGTCTGTCCGCCGCAGACCTCCATCATCGCCCAGGGCTGCGTGGCGGTCCTGTGGATGTCGTCGAGCAGGCGTCGGGCCAGCTCGGGGTCGCTGAACTCCTCGAGGTACTTCATCGCGTCTCCCCTCCTGCGGTCTCGCCTGCTGCCACGTCATCGGTGCCGGCCGGCCGGGGCATCCCGGACTCCGTGGCCGCACGGCCCCAGTGGTCGCCGAACTCGGCGTCCAGCTCACCCATCTGCCGGAAGAGCTCGAGCGTCTCGAGCGCGGACTGCTCGTCGAGGCGCTGGAGGGCGAACCCGACGTGCACGATCGTGTACTCGCCGACCTGCAGGTCCGGGACGTAGGCCAGGCACACCTCCTTGGTCACGCCGCCGAAGTCCACCTGCCCCATGGGGGTGTCGTCCTGCTCCCAGATCGAGGTCACCCTGCCGGGCACTGCTAGACACATGTGCGCTCCGTTTCCCGCGGCTCCACCGCGCTCTCGTCGTGTGCGTGCGGCTCCACCTCAGGGGAGTGCGCATGAATGGCGACCTGGCCGAGGGCCAGGCCGGCGTCGGTGGGGGGCACGTGCCGGTGCCGGAGCACCACGAAGCCGCGTTCGCGCAGGGCGTGGGTGCACCAGGTGGTCAGGAGCGTGTTGACGAAGACGCCGCCGGAGAGCGTGACCTCGCCGACCTGCTCGAGCTCGCGGGCACGCGTGGCGACGTCGACCACGAGACCGACGACGGCCCGGTGGAAGCGGACGGCGACGAGGTCGGGGGAGACCCCCGCGGTGACGTCGTCCACGACCGCACGGACCACGGGCTCGCAGGAGACCGCGCCGAGGTCGTGGGGCACCGCGAACGTGTAGCCGCCCGGTGCGTCGACGGCCCGCCGGGCGGCGGTCTCCAGGTCGATCGCGGCCTGCGCGTCGTACTCGATGCGGTGGCGGGCGCCGACCAGCGACGAGACGGCGTCGTACAGGCGACCCATGCTGGACGTGGGGGTGCAGGCCAGGCCGGTCTCGAGCTGGTGGGCGAGGATCCGGCGTTCGTCCGGGCCGGCGGCGTTCACGCTCGGGAGCCGGGGCGACCACGCGATGCCGGCCGAGTGGAGGTGGGCGAGGGCCATCCGGCACGGGTTGCGGACGCCGGCGTCAGCGCCGGGCAGCGGCACGTAGCCGAGGTGGGCCACGCGACGAGCGCCGGCGTAGTCGGCGAGCAGGAACTCACCGCCCCAGACCGCGCCGTCGGTGCCGTAGCCGGTGCCGTCGAAGGCGATGCCGAGCACCGGTCGGTCACCGGGATGCCCGTTGTCGGCGAGCGTGGCCGCGACGTGGGCGTGGTGGTGCTGCACGAGGCGGACCGGCCGGCCGTGGGCGTGGGTGCGGGCCCAGGCGGCGGAGCGGTACGACGGGTGCGCGTCGGCGACCACCGCCGCGGGCGCGATGCCGGTGAGCAGCTCGAGGTGCTGCTCGGCGGCAGTGAACGCCTGCTGGGTGCGGTAGTCGTCCATGTCGCCGACGTGGGCCGACATCCAGGCCTGGCGGCCGGCGGCGAGACAGAACGTGTTCTTGACGTCGGCGCCCACGGCGAGCACCGGCTCGGTCGGGAACGGCAGGTGCAGGGGGAGCGGCGCGTAGCCCCGGGAGCGCCGGACCGGGAGCGGCTCGCCGTCGACCACGCGTACCACCGAGTCGTCGCAGGGCACATGGATCGGCCGGTCGTGGGTGAGCCAGGCGTCGGCCAGGCCTGCCAGCCGCACGCGGGCTTCCTCGTCGTCGGTGACGATCGGTTCGCCGGCAACGTTGCCGCTGGTCATCACGAGCACCCGCCGGTCGTCGAGCAGCAGGTGGTGCAGGGGGGTGTACGGCGTCATCACGCCAAGGTCGGGATTGCCGGGGGCAACCTCGGCGCAGACCGCGGCGGCCGACCCGTCCCGTCGGGGAAGGAGCACGATCGGCCGGTGGTGCCCGGTGAGCAGGTCGCGCTCGGCCTGGGTGGTCGCGACCACCAGGTCGGCGGCGTCCGCGTCGGCGACCATCACCGCGAACGGCTTGTCGCCACGCTGCTTGCGCTTGCGAAGCAGTCCGACCGCGGACGCGTCGGAGGCCTCACAGGCCAGGTGGTAGCCGCCCAGACCCTTGACCGCGAGGACCGCCCCGTCGGCGAGCATCCGCTTCGCCTCGGCGAGGGCGTCCTCACCCTCCCGTCGCGCGGCGCCGGGCTGGTCGAGGGCCAGCGTCGGCCCGCACGCGGGGCAGGCGATCGGCTGGGCGTGGAACCGGCGGTCGGCCGGGTCGACGTACTCCGCTGCGCAGGCGGGGCACATCGCGAAGCCGGCCATCGTAGTGCTCGGCCGGTCGTAGGGGAGAGCCTTGACGATCGTGAACCGGGGTCCGCAGTTGGTGCACGAGACGAACGGGTGCCGATGGCGTCGGTTGCCCGGCGTGGTCAGGTCTCGCACGCAGTCCGGGCAGGTTGCGACGTCGGCCGAGACCAGGGTGCGGCCGGCACCGGTGCTCGACTCCCGGATCTCGAAGCCGGTGCCGCCGATCGGGGCGATCGCCTCGGTGGTGACCGTCCACACGTCGGCGAGGGTCGGCGCGTCGGTGCGTACCCGTCGTACGAAGGCGGCCAGCGGTTCGGGCGCGCCCTCGACCTCGGCGAGCACGCCGTCGGGGGTGTTGGTCGCCCAGCCGCTGAGACCGAGCTCGTGGGCGAGGGCATGGAGAAACGGTCGGAACCCGACACCCTGGACCAAACCGGTGACCATCACGTGCAGGCGGCGCCGATCCGAGCTGCCCCAGCGCGCCGACATGCGGGCCCCAATTCTTGCGCCGCCACGTCATCGGACGTCCGGTGGGCGCAAGTCGCGAGTCAGGCTCGCGTCGGCCGGGCTGACCAGGCAGGTGAGGCTGCGCGGTCGTGGTTTCCTCCCTGCTCGGCACCGTACGCCGGGATCCCGGGACCCGCCAGAGTCAGGTGCTGGACCAGTTCCCGCCGCCTGGACGGAACGGTCTGCATGTTGCATTTCCCGGAGAAGGGCTCAGCCGCGAACGAGACCGCGCTGAAGCGGCGGGAAGGCGGGAGTTGTGAGGCGTAGGCGCACACAACAGCCCCTGGAGTCTCGGGTCTCCAAGGGCTGTTGTCCGGCTTGCGCAGTAACTCTCCCCCGACAAAGTTCGAACCACCGAGCTTGCCGTCGCCCTCAGCGTAGGTGGCACAGGGCACGTCGTCCGCCGAAACCGTGGAATGGATCTGACGCGGACTAGCCCGGCCAGGGAGAATCCGCCCGCTCGCCGATGCCCGGGGTGGCGACTTTCTGCTCCCGGTGGGTGCTCCGAGCCGATCCTGACCAAGTCGGAGCCATGCTCGGCGTCCTCGTTGGGACGTTTTCGAGGATTTGGTCGAGGAACCGGAGTCTTTGCTCCTATACTTGGTAGTAGATGGGTTGCAGTTGGTCCTGAGACCCAGGCAAGAACGAACCGCCCCGGCGCACGATTGCCGGGGCGGTTCTGCGTGTGCAACCGGCGCCAAGGATCAGCCCACCAGGGCTCGGCACGGCCGAGAGCAAGCGCAGATCTGGCGCGGGTGGAGCTCAGGGGGTGCCCCCGACAGGATTCGAACCTGTGACCGGCGGATTAGAAGGCCGCTGCTCTGTCCAGCTGAGCTACGGGGGCGGCGGGTCGGAACTTACATCGAAAGACATCTGGATAGCCCTCGTGTATTTCCTCAGCTCCGGTGTCTGCTCAGACCCGCGGTCAGTATCCCCGATTGGCCTAGACTCGCCTGAGTGGGGGAGTGAGGACATGGCGGACATGTTGGTCTCGCCGAACCGGACCTGGGTGCACGAGGCGGTGCGGCTCATCGAGGCCGATTCCAACCGCTCAGCTGACACCCACCTGCACGTCATGCCGCTCCCGACGGACTGGAACATCCACGTCTACCTCAAGGATGAGTCGGTGCATCCCACGGGGAGCTTGAAGCACCGGCTCGCGCGTTCACTCTTCCTCTACGCGCTTTGCAACGGGTGGCTGGGACCGCGCAGCACCGTCGTGGAAGCCAGCTCTGGGTCCACCGCAGTCTCCGAGGCCTACTTCGCTCGCTTGCTCGGCCTCCCATTCGTCGCGGTCATGCCCCGGTCGACCTCCGTCGAGAAGATCGACCTGATCCGGTTCTACGGAGGCCGCTGCCACTTTGTCGACGACCCCAAGAAGGTGTACGACGAGGCGGCGCAGGTCGCCCGCGGGTGTAGCGGTCACTACATGGACCAGTTCACCTACGCCGAACGAGCCACCGACTGGCGGGGCAACAACAACATCGCCGAGTCGATCTTCGACCAGCTCACGCTGGAGCACTTCTCCGTTCCGGAGTGGATCGTCGTCGGCGCCGGCACCGGCGGAACGGCGGCAACCATCGGTCGCTATCTGCGCCATCGACGCCTGCCAACCCGCCTCAGCGTCGTCGACCCAGAGGGCTCGGTGTTCTTCGACGCGTGGCGCTTCGGGGACCCGACCAGGACCGCAACAGGTTCGAGGATCGAGGGCATCGGACGTCCGCGGGTCGAGCCGTCCTTCGTGCCGTCTGTGGTCGACCACATGGCGCGAGTTCCGGACGCCGCCTCCCTGGCGGCGATGCGGTGGTGCAGCCACACTCTTGGTCGCCTCGTGGGTGGGTCCACCGGCACCGCGGTCTGGGGTGCCCTCTCACTCGCCGGTCAGATGCATCGCGAAGGCCGTCCCGGCAGCATCGTGACCCTCATCTGCGACGGTGGCGAGCGTTACCTGAAGACCTACTACGACGACGCCTGGGTGGCCGAGGCAGGCATGGACCTCACGCCGTCTCGCGTCGCGCTGGAGGAGTTCCTGGCCGGTCGCGTCGCTGAGCTTCCGGTGCTGGAGCAGGCGCATCGGGACGATTCGGTGCGGGCGTCGCCGCCGGCACCGCATGTGCAGTGACGGGGTCGCCGCGACGGAGGAATGTCGTGTCCGGTCGACTCACGAGGGCAAGTCCGGTGTGGTCAGCCCACGCCCTTCTCGGCGAATCCGAATCGCGCCCGGTCCTTCTCGGGCACGAGGTCGAGGTAGGTGGCGGCGTTCTTGGCGATGACCTTGCGCACGTAGGGGCAGAACGGCAGCACCGCGAGGCCGCGGCGGCGGGCGTCGTCGAGTGCCTCAGTGACCAGCTGCGCGGCCAGACCTCGTCGAGCGAACGCCGGGTCGACCTCGGTGTGGGTGAAGGCGATCGTGGTGCCGGTCACCTCATAGTCGGAGAACCCGGCCAGCTGGGTGCCGTCGTAGATCTCGTAGCGGTTCTGTTCCGGGTTGTCGCGTACCGCGACGGTCACCGGGGTCTCCTTCGGGTCGGGTGTCCGCTGGGTCTTGCCAGCGGGACCGGACCCGGGCTCCGGCCGGACGGGGTGCCGGCTGACGATGGAGAGCCGGTTGAAAGAGTTGATGGCGATCGCCAGCCAGCTGACCGCCGAGAGCTCCTCGGCGGTCAGCTGGCGGCTGGCCTCCGCGTAGTCCTGGTCCTGGATGCGGGGCGCGGGCAGGGTGGTGACTGACTCGGCGAGCATGAGAGCGGCGCGTTCCTTGGCGGTGAACAGGGTGGTGTCGCGCCAGGCAGGCAGCACGGCCAGTCGTCGGGCGGTCTCGCCGGCCGCAAGGGCCTCTCGGGTGTGGACATGGAGACAGTAGGCGCAGCCGTTGATCTGGGAGATCCGGATGTTGAGCAGCTCGACCAGGGTGCGCTCGAGCCCGGCCGCCTCGGTAGCCGCACGGACCGCCTTGGCGACCTCGAGCTGCGCCCGGTACACCTGCCGGTGCTGCCTGTTGATCGAGACCCGTGGCGCGGTCCCTTCCTCGGTTTCCTCGGTGGTCATCGCTGCTCCTTGCGGTGATCAGGGACGAGTGCCCGGCCGAGCGCTGCCCGCCCGGTCTCCGTCGCAGGCCGCCCCCTGGCGCCCACGGCATCCCCCGGCGTCTCCGCTGTCCTGGACCGCCTGGCAGGCGGCGACGCTGGCGTGCATTCCCCACAATAGGCTCTGGGCCGGCTCGGTGGCGGTGACCTTCTGGCCCCGATCGGCACGACCCACATCTGCACGAGGTGCACCGGGTCACGGGATGACGTCCGCGGACCAGGCGAACCGCTCACCGCGTGCCGGGGCGCAAGCCACGTCACAGCACCATCATCGACCGCTGTCGAATTCGGCTGGTTCCGTTCGTGGAACTGGTGTGAGGAGCTAACGCGAGAGGCGGCCATCCCGACGGTAGGCCCGCGTTCCCAAGGAGATGAGCGAGATGTTCACGATCGAGGAAGAGAGCGGCACCTACACCGGGTCGCCCCGTCGGCACAACGGGTACTACGCGGGGGACTTCACGCGCAACCCGGTGCGTACCGCGCGGGAACTCTCGGCGTTGGCGAAGCTCCACCCCACGACCTTCCGGATCCAGGCGGGGAATGCCGACTGACGGAGTCAACCTCGCGGCACAATGGACATCTGCGCAGGAAGCTCGTTCGAACCCCGAACAGGGTCGCTTGTCGCTCGGGATCAACGCGACGGGACGATGCGGCGCGGACGCCCACGTCAGCCGTCGGCGGAATCGGCCGCGACGGCGGACTCCGCGGCCGTGACCGCTTCGCGCTCCTCGCCCAGTTCAGCGAGGCGGGAGTCGAGGACTACCACGGCGCCTCCAAGCAGGACCGCGGCGACCGGTGCCGGCAGGCCCGTCCGTCGCAGGGCGGTTGCCGTGAGCAGCATCACCGTCGACCAGGACGCCACGGAGGTCGCGAACGGCACCGTGGCACGCTTCCACGGCTCCTCGGTGTTGGGGATCACGACGAAGACCTGCAGACCCGGCTTGCCCAGTCGCCAGCCCACCGCGTACGCCGCGAACAGGATGCGCGAACGCCGGCTCGGGCCGGGCGCTAGGCAGGCCAGGGCCACCCCGGCGCCTCGGACCACTGCGCCTGGTCGCACCTTCATGACAGCACCTCCGGTCAGGTCGTCACGCGCAGCTCATCGAGGGACACCCTGGCGAAGCGCCGTGGCGGCTCCGAAGCCGAGCATGCTCGCCTACGGTACTGCCAGCGCCAGGGAGGTGCGCTCCGTCAGGACAACCATCAGACCAATCTGCGGTGGCAGTGGTCCATCACGCGATCGACGGACGCGTGTTCTCGTCGTCAAGCCCATCGGTCCGCCACAGGTCGGGCTGTAGCTCGAGCCAACGCAGGGCGTCGCGGTGCCCGAGAGCGGAAGCGGCAGCGAAGAAGTCGGGGTCGAACAGGAGGTAGGAGAGAAGCTCGCCCTGCAACGGGCTGTCGCTGCCGAGCAACCGGTGCATGACCTGCAG